>Ga0315282_10008125_pt1 | contig 17037 bp, 14 predicted proteins | sample YL17G07_20_MG_FD_203693 | JGI IMG/M metagenome (GOLD analysis project Ga0315282, IMG submission 203693) | Sediment microbial communities from Yellowstone Lake, YNP, Wyoming, USA - YL17G07_20 | ecosystem: Environmental > Aquatic > Freshwater > Lake > Sediment | place: USA: Wyoming | collected...
AGGTCGGCCCGCCGCACGGTGAGCTTGCGCGAGCCCAGGTCGCAGTCGAAGTTGAGCTTCTTGAACTTCACACTCTCGAGCGGCACGGCGTCGCTGTCTATCCCTGAGAGCTTGCCCGAGTCGATCTCGAAGGAGAGCTTGCCGCTGCTCTGGGCGAGTGTCTCGCCGAGCTCGGCCTGCACCTTGCCCGCCATGAGCCCCGAGAGCTCCAGGCCGAAGAGCTGCTTGAGGAGCATCCCCCGCTTCAGGATCAGCCCCTTGATGTCGGCCGTGAGCGCGGTGCGCTGCTTGGCCCCTTCGCCCACCGTCTTGATCTGGCCGCGGGCCGTGCCCGCTCCCAGCGTGGCCTCGTAGTCGATGCAGGCCGCCCCCCCGAAGAGTGTGCGCCAGGAGGGCTTGAGGGTGATGCGGTCGGCCTCCATGTAGACGCGCGAGGCCCCCTCGCCGGTGCCGCGCACGCTCACCCCCTCGAGCCTGAGGGCCGGCCCGAAGACGACACGCACCCGGCTGATGTAGAGCTGGGCCGGGACGTGCGAGGCGAACTCGGCCTGGATGCGGCTCTTGAGCTTGTCGGTGGGGAAGTAGAGATAGAGCAGCACCGCGGCCAGCACCAGGGCGTAGAGGCAGTAGGCGCCCACTACCTTGAGCGTGCGCCGGTCGAGGCGCTCGCGCAGCGCGGCCCACCAGCGCTTGGGGTCGAGCTGGGCCTTAGCGTTTAGCGCTGGCAGGGGCATCGATGGTGCTCACGGTTAGCGACAGGTCGATATAGTAGGGGTTGTCGGCTCGCGGCGTCACCTCGAGCCGGTCGATGCAAACCATGTCTTTCGGGTCGTCCACCTCGTAGAGATAGGCCAGGACATTGTCGAGGGTCAGCTCCTCGAGCTTGACCTCCATCGCCTGGCGCCGGTAGCGGCCAAGGGGCGCGGGGGCCGAAGGCGCGGATGCCTTGACGTTCGAGGCCACGCCGGCCTGATCGGCGGCGGTCTGCATGATCGCGGTCAGGTTGAACTCCTTGCCGCGGCCCGTGATGCGGGCATCGAGGGCGGCGCGCCTGGCCTGGAGGCTGTCCCACCTGGCCCGCAGGGCGAGGAGCTGGCCGAACTGCTTCTCCTGGCGCCCGATTCTCGCCTGGGCCATGCCCGAGGCCTCCATCGCCGGGCCAACCCACAGCCACCAGCCGAGCCAGGCGACGAGGAGCACACCCCCCACGACGGCCAGTTTTTTCTGGTCCCTGCCCTGAAGCTGCATCGCCTACGCCCTCTTCAGCTCCAGGTCGAAGGCGACCCGGCCCGGCTTAATCTGCGACACGCTCTTGATCACGCAGTCCTTGAAGAGCTTGGAGGCGAGCAGCGCCATGCGGAAGCGCACCACCGTCTCCTTGCCGTCGGCCTGCCCCTCGACTCGCGCGCTGGCGGCCTCCAGGGTCAGGTGAGAGACCTTCACCTTGGTGTTCTCCCCGCTCCCGGCCGCGGCCACGGCCCGCACCAGGGCGAGGGTGTCGGGGGCGGTGCTGAGGTCGGGCAGCGGCTCGGCCTCGGCCTCCTTGAGCTTGCGCTGCATGAGGAGGAGCGGATCGGGCACCGAGCCCTTGCCGGGCACCGCACCGCGGTAGACCTGCTCGGCGCGGTCCTTGATCGCCGCAAGCCTCGTCTCGCGCGAGGAGGCCTGGATGTGCAGGCTCGTCAGCCCCATCGCCGCCGACACGAACACGACGGCCCCGGCCCAGACCAGCCTGGTCTTGAGCCCCGCGGTCTGTTCGTGGGGGGCGAGATCCGCGCGGCGGAAGTCGACCGGGGAGAGGCGGCGCAGCTTGCGCAGGGCCAGCCCCAGGGCCGTCGGCAGCAGGGCCTCGTCGGTGGCACTGCCGCCCCCCGCCAGGCTGAGGCGCCCGGTGGCCGCAAGGGGGCCGACCCCGCAGGAGAGGGCGCGCGCCAGGTGCCCCGGCAACCCGGCCAGCAGGCTTGCCCCCCCGCAGGTGTAGAGGCGATCGAGCCGCTCGCCGGCAACCTCGGAGGCGCCTTGGCAGGCCCCCTCACCCGTCTCGGCGCAGGCCAGGAGTGTCCGGCGCACCTCGCGCAGCAACGGCTCCAGGGCCGCGGTGACGACCTCCGAGGCCTCGACGCGGCGCTTGCTTGCCCGCTCGGCCTCGGCCGGGGCGACGATGCTGCAGCGCTCCCGCTTGACGCATTCGGCCTGATTGAAGGGCACCTTCCAGTGCGCGGCCAGGGCGAGGCTCACGGCGTCGCCGCCCAGCGGGATCGTGCGCACGGCGGCCAGCTCCTTGCCGCGGCAGATGAGCAGCGTCGTGGTGCGCGCGCCGAAGTCGATGACGCCAGAGAGCCCGGCGGCCTCTTCCTCCTCGGGGCGCAGGGCCCGGAAGGCCTGGTAGAGGGCCAGCGGGCCGCTCTCGATGGCGCTCGGCTCGACATTGGCCGCGGCCAGCAGGGCGATGCGCTCGCTCAGCCGCTGGCGGCTGGTGACCAGGGCCAGGGCGTTGAGATCCGGCGCGCCGGCCTGCGGGCCATTGCCGTTGCCGTTGCCGCCCGCCTCGGCCACGCCGCCGGCCTGGGCCGCCTCGGCGGCAGGGGGGGCTGCGTGCTGGCCACTCTCCCACAGCGGGAAGAGCTCCAGCACCACCTCGAGGGGGGTGAGCGGCAGGTCGTGCTCCAGCTCGAAGGGGGCCACGCGGGCCGCCTTCTTGAGGTCGGCGAAGGGCAGCTTGATGCGGCGCACCAGGCAGTCCTGCCCGGAGAGGTTGGCCACGAGGCGCCTGGTCGGGAAGCCCCAGCCCTCGATGAACTCGCGCACCCTGGCCGCGGCCTCGCTGGCCGGCAGCGGCGTTTCGGCCCCCCGCAGCGGCGTCCAGCCGAAGAGTGCGACCTCCAGGTGGTCGCCGGCGTCGATCACGTGGGCGGCCTTGGCGCTGTCGGCCCCGATGTCGAGCCCCACGGCCTGGGTGGGCGCGAGGTACTGGCGCCCCAGTTGCTCGGCCTGGGCCCGGAGCTGGCTGATTATGCCGCTGATAGACTTTTGGATAGACTTTTGCGCCCTGGCTCTCACAGCAGCCTCATCCTCGTCACGCCCACCTGGGAGCCGGCGCGCCTCACCTCGGCACTCAGGCCCTTGCGGGCCTCGTTGCAGGTGGCCATGATCTCCACGCTGAAGGCCGTGCTCTTGAGCGTCACCAGGGGCTCGATGTCCGAGATGACGTCGGTGCGGAAGCCGGGCACGTCGGCCGTGATGTCGTCCAACTTCTCGTAGGTCTTGCCCGTCCTGGCCTCGACCAGCTTGGTGGCCATCCCCAGGTCGAGATTGTCCGACAGGCTGGCGATGACCTCGGCGCTCGCCGTGTTGAGGTTCACCTTGCCGTCGCCCGAGACGGTCAGCACGTCCTTGAGCCCCGGCTTGCCCTCCTTGCCCAGGAAGGCCTCCTCGGTAATCCCCTTGACCTTGAGCAGCTCGGTCAGCGACTTGAGCTGGCTGTTGCGCGGGGCCTCCTTGCCCTGCTCCTGATACCAGTCGGCCTCGGCCCCCATCGGGCGCGTGTCGGCGTCGCCGTCGAGCCAGTCCATCACGGCGTCGTATTGGGCCTGGTCGAGCCCCAGGGCGTCGCAGAGGCGCTTGAGCTGCTTGGCATGGGCCTCATCGACCTGTCCTGAGTCATCGACCACCGTGTTGATGTTCATCTTGGCGTCCTCGTCGAGGATGTCGCCCTCGAAGCTGCCCTCGGCGAACAGGGCCCGGGAGCCCGCCGCGTAGGCGCGGAAACCGGCCCAGGTATCGGCCTGCCCGTCGCCCTCGGGCGTGGTGTCGGCCCGCACGGCGGCCAGGGCCAGGTTGAGCGCGGACTGGGCCACGTAGAGGGCCTTCAGCTCGTCGCGCACGTTGGCGGCGAGGGCCACGTCGACGCGGGCGCGCTGGTTGAAGGGCAGCACCAGGGCCACCAGCAGGGCGACCACCAGGATGGCGGCCAGCAGGGCCACGCCCCGCTCCCCTGCCCTGCCCGCGCGACTACCCTTTGTCGCGCTACTCTGCGTCGAATTATTCTTCGCCACCCTATTCTTCGTCGCCCTCATCGCCTGCGTCCTGCGGCTGCCCCGGCGCGGGAGTGGTGCCGCTCTTGGCGCCACCCGAGGTCGATTGCTGCCCCGCGGGCGACTTCGGCGTCGTGGCGGCCTTGTCCTTCTGGGCCGACTTGTCCTTGTCCTTGGCCGCAAGCGTTGCCAGGGCGCGCCCGAGGGCGTCCCGCTGCCAGGCCAGGGGCAGGTTGACCGCCGTGGTGAAGGCCACCGGCGCCTCCTTGGCCCGGCCCATGTAGAGCGTTATCTCGACCAGGGTGGGCAGCACGCCCGAGGTGCCGTCCCAGCTGTCGTGCTCCTCGCCGTCGGCGTCCCAGAACTTGAGGTCGAAGCCTTTCACGTTCGGTGCCAGGTCCACACTCTCCGACTCGCCCGACTCCGTGGTCGTGGTGCGCACCAGGGCGGCCGCGTCGGCGCCGCGCTCCTCGACGCTGTAGCGCAGGTCGCAGGGCTCATACTGGGCCGCTGCCCCCCGCGAGAGGTTGGCCATCGTGACCAGCTCCAGGGTGTCGCGGGCCTCCTCGCCCTCGCCGCCGTCGAAGCCCTTGAACTTCGTGCTCGTGGCGCCGCCGCCCTCAGAGTCCGAGGACTCATCCGAGCTGTCCTGGGGCGGGGGGCTCGCCTTGTCGCCGCCGCCCTCGTCCTTCTCGCCCAGGGGGGCGTAGGCGCACATGACGTCGTCCGAGAGCCGCCGCAGGGCAAGCCTGGCCGACTGGTAGAAGTCCGACTGCTCCTGCGCCTGGGCGACGTTCTTCGAGCACAGCCAGTAGCTGCGGTAGATGACCGTCAGCACGATGGCCAGGACCACGACGGCGATCAGGACCTCGAGCAGCGTGAAGCCCCGCTCGAATGCTGAGCGCCGCTGTCCGCGCGCCCGCCTCACTCCTCGTCCCCCTCGTCGGCGGGCGGCTTCTTCGTCCCGGAGGCCGGGGCCTTGGGCTGCTGCCCGTTCGAGGGTTTCTTATCCGCCGCAGCCTCCTCGTCCGTCTTGTCCTTGTCCTTGTCCTCCTCGGCCACGGGCTCGAGCACGTAGCCTTCGAGGGCGAGGCGCCTGGCCGCATCCCCGGGGCCCCAGAAGACCGTCACCTGGACGTGGCGCATCTCGGCCCCGAACTCCGTGGCCCCCGTGACGCGCTCCTCCCAGGAGAAGCCCGGCCACTGCGAGCCGAAGTTGCCGCGCCGCAGCCCGTACTGGGGCACGCTGCTCGTCAGCACGGCCATCTTGTCCTGGGCCAGCAGGCCGGCCTTGGTCACGTCGCGCGCCTCGCCGGTCATGGTGATGCCCTGCGCCTGCGCCCGGTAGATCGCCCCGAAGGCGATGGCGATGATGCACATGGCCACCAGCACCTCGAGCAGCGTAAATCCAGGGCTCGCGCGCCTCACTCCAGGTCTCCTCATCAGGTCGCCTGCGGGGCGCCGGTGTCCGGCTGCCGCTCGGGCTGCCCGGCCTTGGGCGCAGTCTCTTCCGGGGCCGGCTCAGGGGGCCGGACGTAGTCGTTGTCGATCACGCAGCGGCCCGTGAGCGGGTTGATCGTCAGCGTGGCGAAGTGGCCCCCGTCGTCTGCCAGATGGATCATCGCCACCGCGCAGGTGCCGTTGGGCTCGAAGGCGGCCAGGGCCGTGCCCTCCTTCTGCTCGTCCTTGCCTATGGACACGTCGAGGAAGACCACGCCCCCGGGCAGCGTGCCGTCCATGAGGGCCAAGGCGCGGCGCATGATGACGTCCTGCGGGCTCAAGGCCTCGCCGGCCTCGGTGGCCACCAGCCACCAGTCGCCCTTACCGATCTCCATGCCCAGCCAGAAGCGCCGTTTCTGCAGGGCCGCCCGGTCGTGCGCCGTGGCCACGGTGCCGTACATCTGCCGTGCGGCGGCCTTGAGGCTGCCCTGCGTGATGCGGCCGAACCTCGGCACCGCCACGAGGAGCAGGATACCCAGGAGAAGGAGGACGATGGCCAGCTCGATAAACGTGAAGCCGGCCTGCCGCCTACTCCAGGTTCCAGCTCTCGACGTCCGCATCGCGGCTTTCACCGCCCGGCTGCCCGTCGGAGCCGTAGGAGATGATGTCGAACTCCCCGTGCTCGCCCGGCGCAATATAGACGTAGTCGTTACCCCACGGGTCCTTGGGGACCTTGGCCTTCTCCAGGTAGCCTTCCTCGCGCCAGTGCGTGGCGGCCCGGCCGATGTCGGGCTTGGCGATGAGCGCCTGGAGCCCCTGCTCCGTGCTGGGGACGAAGCCGTTGTCGAGCTTGAACATGTTGAGCGCGCTCTCGATCGACTGGATATCCATCTTGGCCTTGGTGCGGCGGGCCTCCTCGGGGCGGCTCATGATCTTGGGCACCACGAACGTGGCCAGGATGCCCAGGATGATGATGACCACGAGCAGTTCCATCAGCGTGAAGCCCCGCTGCCGGTCCGCCCTCCTCCTCCTTGACATCGATACCTCCTTAACCTCTCGGCGCTACCGCACGATATTGGACATCTCGAAGATGGGCAGCAGGATGGCCAGGACGATGAATCCGACCACCAGGCCCATCGACAGGATCATGATCGGCTCGAGCAGCGAGGTGAGCGAGGTCACCGTCGTCTCGACGTCGTTCTCGTAGGACTCGGCCGCCTTGAGCAGCATCCCTTCGAGCTCCCCGCTCTGCTCGCCCGCGGCCACCATGTGGATGAGCATGGGCGGGAAGACCCCGCTGCGCCTCAAGGGGCTGGCCAGGTCCTCGCCCTCGCCCACGGTGTCGCGCGCGGCCTCGATGACCGCCGCGAAGACCTTGTTGCCCAGCACCGTCTTGCTGATGTCGAGCGCCTGGAGCATGGGGATGCCGCTGTGGAGCATCGTCCCCAGGGTGCGGGCGAAGCGGGCCACGATGAGCTTGCGCGTCAGCCCCCCGATGAGCGGCACGCGCAGTCTGAGCTGGTCATAGATCAGCCTGCCAGGGGGCGTCTTGACGTAGCGGCGCAGCCACCACCCGCCCACGGCCAGCGCGAGCAGTATCGCCCACCAGGCCCTCGAGAGGAAGGCGCTGATGCCCATCAGGATGAGGGTGGGCATGGGCAGCACCTGCCCGGTGTCCTCGAAGATCCCGGTGACCATGGGCACGACGAAGGTGAGCAGGAAGAAGAGCACGCCCGAGCCCACCACGAGCATGAAGACGGGGTAGGCCAGGGTCGAGCGGACCTTGTTGGCCAGCTTGACGCGCCCTTCCATGAAGTCGGCCAGCCGCTCGAGGACGACCTCGAGGGCGCCCGAGGCCTCGCCCGCGGCCACCATGCTCGAGAACAGCTCGGGGAAGACCTTGGGGTGGCGGGCCATGGCGTCGGCGAGCGACACGCCCTCGGTGACGCGGTCCTTGACGTCGGCGAGCACGCGCTTGAGCACCACGTTGTCGACCTGCTCCATGAGGGCCGTGAGCGCCCCCACCAGGGGCAGCCCGGCGGTGAGCAGGGTGGAGAGCTGGCGCACCGAGGCGGCCAGCTCGGCCTGGCTCAGGCGCTGGAAGAGGGCCACGCTGCGCAGCGAGGCGAAGAGCCCCTGCCCCTTGGCCCCCAGGCCGTGGGCGGCGGCCTCGGCCAGATTGGTGAGATAGAGCCCCTGGGCCTTCAGCTTGCCGCGGGCAGACCGGGTGCTGTCGGCGTTGATGACCCCGCGCCGCGTGCGCCCCGTGCTGTCGTATGCCTGATATTCGAAGACCGGCATGGCTTAATTAATCACCTTGGCCGATTGATAGGTTCTTGCCGTTCTCTTCCGGCCGCTTGAGAGCGAGCGAGCCTTGGCGCCGCAAGGAGGCAGGCCGAGGCGGTGGCGAGCCGCCACCCGCAAGCTCCGGCCCCAAGAAGCACCGCTGCATCTTAGAGTCAGTTGGGGGGCCGGCTACCCGCCGGCGTTGCCGCCGGGTCGTGGCTAAAAACTTCAGCCACCGTGCCCAAAGCCCGGCCGCAGACTCCGCCTGCCTGTGCGGCGGCAACGCCGTATGGCTCCGCTTATCAGCGGCCGGCATTATTGCGTCACCCTCAGGACTTCCTCGATCGTCGTGATGCCCCGGATCACCTTGGCCGCCCCGTCCTGACGCAGCGTCTTCATGCCCGCCCCGCAGGCGGCCTTGCGGATCACGTTGGCGTCGGCCCCCTCCACCACCAGGCGGCGGACCTCGTCGCTCATCACCAGCAGCTCATAAATCCCCGTCCGGCCGCGGTAGCCCGTGTGGAGGCACTCGGCGCAGCCCGCGCCCCGGTAGATGATGCCGCCCTGCACGTCGTGCGAGGACAGGCCGATCTCGGCCAGGCGCTCGGAGGTGAGGAGCACCGGCTCCTTGCACGAACGGCATATCACGCGCACCAGCCGCTGGGCCAGGACACCCGTCACGGACGACGAAATGAGGAACGGCTCGACCCCCATGTCGATGAGGCGCGTCATGGCCCCGGCCGAGTCGTTGGTGTGCAGGGTGCTGAAGACGAGGTGGCCGGTGAGCGAGGCCTGGATGGCGATCTCGGCCGTCTCGTGGTCGCGGATCTCGCCGACCATTATCACGTCGGGGTCGTGGCGCAGGAAGGAGCGCAGTCCCTTGGCGAAGGTGAGGCCGATCTTGGGGTTGACCTGCATCTGGCGCACGCCGGAGAGCTGATACTCGATCGGGTCCTCGACGGTGATGATGTTGAGCTCAGACGAGTTCATGCGGCTCAGCGCCCCGTAGAGCGTGGTGCTCTTGCCGCTGCCGGTCGGGCCGGTGACGAGCAGGATGCCGTGGGGCAGCCGGATGAGCTTGAGCAGCTCGTTCAGTATCTCGGGCCCCATGCCCAGCTCTTCGAGCCCCAGCAGGGCACTCGTCTTGTCGAGGAGGCGCAGCACGATGGACTCGCCGTAGGCGGTGGGGATGATGCTCACGCGGACGTCGATCTCGCGGCCGGCGACCCGAATTTGGATGCGGCCGTCCTGGGGCAGCCGCTTCTCGGCGATGTTGAGCTTGGCCATGATCTTGATGCGCGAGATGATGAGCGCCTGGTGGCGCTTCGGCGGGTCGAAGCGCTCGTGGAGCACGCCGTCTATCCGGAAACGGACCTTGAGCTCGCGCTGGTAGGGCTCGATGTGGACGTCGGAGGCCTTATCTCTCACCGCCTGGAAGAGGATGAGGTTGATGAGCCGGATGATGGGTGCTTCGTCGGCGGAGTCGAGCAGGTCCTCGCTCTCCTCGAGCTCGGTGATGATGTTCTCGTCGGTCTCCGACAGGTCGGCGATCACCTGCTCGGCCGACTCCGCGGTCTGGTTCTGCGAGCGGTTGATGGCCTCGAGTATCTCGGCCTCGGGCGCCACGGCCACCTGCACCTGGCGGCCCAAGAGCAGCCCCAGGTCATCGACGGCGGCCATCTCGAGGGGGTCGGCCACGGCCACGATGACCACCCCGCCCTGCTCTCCGGCCAGCACCAGGCGATGGGCCTTGGCGAAGGCGACCGGGACCTTGGCGGCCAGCTCGGCCTCGACGGCACCCTCGGGGATGCGCTCCATGAAGGGCATCGAGAGGGCGCGGGCCAGCCGCAGCGCCCTGTCCTGAGCAGTTTCTTTCGGCGCCTCGGGCGCGGCGTCCCTGGCCTTAGCGACCTGAGCCTTGGCACCTTGAGCCTTGGCACCTTGAGCCTTGGCGCCCTGGGCGTTCAGCTCCAAGGCACCCGGCTGCGTGGCGTCCGGCTCCGGGGCGGCCTGCCCCGGCCTGTGTTCGGCTGGCTGCATGGCTTCCCTGCCGCCTACTGGAGCAGCATCTCCAGGTTCCGCTTGAGGTCCATCTGGGTCTCCTCGTGGAACTGGCGGGTTATCTCGTTCATCTCCTCGCGCTTCAGGTTCGTCAGCGACCGGATGTCGTCCGGGCTGGTGACGATGTGCGGCGTGATGAGGATGATCAGGTTCGTCTTGTTCTTGGTGCCGCTGGTGGTCTTGAAGGCCCAGCCCAGCAGCGGGATGTTGCCCAGGCAGGGCAGCTTGGACACCGAGTCCACCCGCTTTTCCTGGATGAGCCCGCCGATGACGATCGTCTCGCCGTTGCCCACGGCGACAGTCGTGCTGGCCGAGCGGTTGGTGGTGGCGATGGCGCCCGACTCGGGCGGCCCGGAGGCGTCGGGCAGGAAGTCCTTTATCTCCTGGTAGATCTTCATGCGCACGTACTTGCCCTGCGTGATGTGCGGGGTGATCTTGAGCTTCAGGCCGACGTCCTTGTACTCGAAGGTCTTGGTGACCGAGGTGCTGTCGCCGCTCGTCACCGAGGACAGGTCGGACTTGAGGAAGGGCCGCTGCTCGCCGACGACGATCTCGGCCTCCTCGTTGTCCATGGTGAGCAGGTGAGGCGTGGAGAGGATGTTCGTGTCGGCGTCGGTCTCGATGGCCTTGATGAGCGCGCCCGCCGAGAACATGGTCTTGCCGCCGAAGGTGAAGCCCTTGAGCACGCCCACGATGGCGCCGCCGGCGGGGGTGGCCGGGTTGGCCAGCAGGCCGGCCAGGGTGGTGGCGTCGGCGTTGAAGCCGCCGAAGGAGATGGGGGCGTTGCTCGAGGACTTGTCCGCGTTGGCGTTGCTCACCAGGAACGACGACCCGAGCTGCTTGGCCTTCGAGAACGACAGCTCGGCGATGAACGCCTCGACCAGCACCTGGGCGCGCATCACGTCGAGCTTGCGGATGATGCTCTCGAGCACCTGGTAGTCGCTGGGGGCGGCGGTGATGACGAGCGAGTTGGTCGCCTTGTCGGGGCTGATCGAGACCGATTCGATGATCGCTGCGGCCGTCGGCGCGGCCGTCCCACCGGCGGCACCCGCGGCCGGCTTGGCGCCCTTGTCGGAGACGACGCCCGTGAGCACCTTGGCCAGGTCCTCGGCCAGGGCGTTCTCCAGGTAGTAGACGTGCACGCGGTCGGTGCCGCGCGGGGTCTCCACGTCGAGCTTGTCGACCAGGGCCAGGACGTCCTGGGTCTTCTGCCAATCGGCCACGATGATGAGCGAGTTGGTGCGCTCATCGGGCTTCACCTTGAGGCTCCCCCCTCCCGGGGTGGGCGCCATCCCCGGGCGGATCCCGCGGCGGATGCCCGCGGAGTCGCCGAAGACCCCCTCGAGCTCCTCGGCCAGCATGCGGGAGGCGGCGTGCTTCAGGCCGATGACGGTCAGCTTGTCCTTGACGCCCTCGACGTCGACCTCGGTGATGATCTTCATCAGCCGCTCGATGCTCGAGAGCAGGTCGGTGACGATGAGGGTGTTGGTCGGCTGGTAGGCCACGACGATCGAGTCGCGCGAGGTGAGCTCCTTGAACTTGGTGCGCAGCTCCTCGCAGTCGGCGTACTTGAGGGGGATGATCTGGGTGACGACCTTGTCCTCGCCGGCGTCCTTGTTGAAGATGTCGCTGCGGCCCGTCATGATGGCGCGCTCGCGGGCATCGCGGGTGGGCATGATCTTGATGACCGCCCCGGCCGGCACGGTGGTGAAGCCGTTGATCTCGAGCACCGACAGGAAGACGCGGTAGGCCTCGTCCAAGGTGATCTGCTTGGGCGAGATGATGGTGACGGAGCCCTTCACACGGTTGTCGATGATGAAGTTGCGCCCGGTGAGCTCGCTCATGGTCTTGATGAGCTCCTTCAGGTCGACGTCGCGGAAGTCCATCGTGACCAGGCGCTGGGCGGCCACTGCCGGCAGGCTCACCTGCGGCACCGACACGGCCAGCGGCCCGGTGGGCAGCAGCGGCGGCGGCCCCTGCGCCGCGGTGCGCTCGGGTAGGGCGTCGGGGGCGGCGGTGAGGCGCGCACCCCAGGCCACCTCGGCCGGGACAGCGGCCAGGGCGCCCAGCACGAGGAGTGCGAGCGCCGTCAGTTTCATTGCCGTGGAGGGTTTAATCACCTGGCCCCTGATCAAGGTCATTCAGTCAGCCTCTTGTATTCCGGCAAGGCCCGCAGGGGGGCCAGGTCGCCGTCGTCGGCGGCCGACTCCATCACCTTCGGGTCTATCGCCTTGGCCTGCTTTAGCTCGGTCAGCCCGTCCTGGGGCTTGCCGGTGAGGGCGTGGTAGCAGGCCAGGTTGTAGTGCGGGTCGGCGTAGCGCGGGTCGAGGGCCGCGGCGGCCGTGAACTCCTGGCGGGCCTGCTCCAGCTTCTTCTGGGCCAGATAGACATTGCCCAGGTTGTTGTGCAGCACGGCGGTCTCGCGCGTGGCGATGGCCTTGCGGAAGGCGTCGGCCGCCTCATCATAGCGCTTCTGGCTGAAGAGCGTGTTGCCCTGGCGCAGCAGTGCCGCGTTGTCGGCCGGCGCGGGCGCGGCCTGCGCGGGCGCGGGCACGGGGCCGCTCACCACCCGGGGGGCGTTGTAGGCGAACTGGCTGGCCGGGAGCGCCCCTGGCGGCCTCACGGCGGCTGGGCCGGAGACGGGCCTGCCCACCTGCGCGAAAGCCTGGGGCGGCTGCATCCTGCCCCGCTTGGCGGCAAGCACCTTGGCGGCCTTGGGGGCGCGGGCGGCGTGGCGGCCGCGGGGTGCCACAGGGGCCTCGCCGTCGCCCTCGTCGACATCGCTTTCGTTGTCGCCCCGCACGGCGGCGGCGCGCAGCACTCCGCGGGGTTTGGCGGGCTTGAGCGCGGGGGCGTGGCGTCCGGCTGCCTTGGCCGCTGCCTTGCGCTCGGGGGCGGCCTTGGGCTCGGGGGCGGGCTTGACGACAGAGGCGGCCTTGGCCCCGGCCGGGTTGCCCACGACATCGTTGCCCGCAACCTGACCCGCAACCTGACCCACAAGGTCCTTACCGACGAATTCTTCGGGCAGGTCGTTCTCGGCCAGCAGCTTCTGCCGCTCATCGACGATCTTCTCACGCCACACCGTCGGCTCGGCCTGGGCGCTGCGCGTCTCGGTCAGGGGGGCCTGCCGGGCATAGGCGATGGCCAGCACCACCGCGGCCACCCCCGCCACCAGGGCGTACTGGACGAGCTTGCGGCGCCTGCTTGCCGGGGCCTGCGGCGGCCTCGGGGCGGCCTGGGGGACGGTCGTGAGGGCAGCCTGGGGGACGGCATCGTGGGGGACGGCATCGTGGGGAACGGCATCGTGGGCAGGCCGGACCTCGGGCCTCCGGGGGGCCTGCGGCAGCGCCTCCGGGAACGGGTCGGCCTCCCCCCTGGGCAGGGGGGCAGGCGCGCCGCTCACGGCCGGGGAGCGCTGGGTCGCCCTCTTGAGGGCCTCGCTGATCGTGCTCATGGAGTAATGCTCATGCGATAACGCTCATCGGGCTACTTGCCTCCGCCCTCCATTCCCTCACCGAGAACTACCTGCCCCTCATCGAGAGCTGCCCGCCCCTCGTCAAGGGCTACCCGCTGCTTGTCGTCGACCCGCACCACGTGGCGGGAGGCCGCACTCATACCCGGCTCCGGCTCGCGGGCCGAGGCACCCTGGAACCAGGCCCAGCCGCCGGCAACGATGGCCAGCCCCAGCACGCACGCGCCCAGCCAAGAATGGGCAATGGAGTGGGCAATGGAGCGGGCCACGGAGCGGGCCACGGAGCGGCCGGAGGTCGGGCACACGCACCCGGCCTCGGGCGCGCCCACCTGCCTCGGGGGCACCGGGGCAATATCGCGCGGCTCGGCGACACGGGCCACGGCCACTCGAGGGGCGGCGGCCACTGGACGGGAGGCGGCCGGGAGGTCGAGCACCTGCAGCTCGGCCATGGCCCGGGCCACCTCGGCGCCTGTCAAACGCGTGCTCTCGGCGGCGTAGGCCACCAGCAGGGCCCGGTCGCAGATGATATTGACGCGCCGGGGCACCCCGCCCGAGTGCCGCCACACGGCATCGAGCGCCTCGGGGGCGATGTCGGGCACGCCCTGCCAGCCGGCCACCCCCAGCCGATGCACGATGTAGGCCTCGCACTCGCCGCGGCCCAGGGGCTCCAGGCGGTGGCGGACGGCGATGCGCTCGTTGAGCTGCGCCAGCTCCGGGCGCTTGAGGCGCGCGTGCAGCTCGAACTGGCCGACCAGGACGACCTGGAGCAGCTTCTCGGTGGCCGTCTCCAGGTTGGAGAGCATGCGCAACTGCTCGAGGGCCTCGTGCGACAGGTTCTGGGCCTCGTCGATCAGCAGGACGGCGTTGCCCCCCTCGGCGGCGACGTCGATGAGGAAGCGGTTGATGGCGTCGGTCAGGGCCTTGCGCTCGGCGGCCTCGGGCTTCAGCCCGAACTCGTCGCAGATGGTCCGCAGCAGCTCGACGTCCGACAGATAGGTGTTGAAGATGTAGGCCGTGCGGGTGTGGTGGCCGGCGCGGTCCAGGAAGAGGCGGCACAGCGTCGTCTTGCCCGTGCCCGGGGCGCCCACGATCTCGATGAACCCCTTGCGCTCGCGCACCCCGTAGTCGAGGTGGTCGAGGGCCTCCTGGTGGCTGGCACTCAGAAAGAGATAGTCCGGGTCCGGCGTCAGGCTGAAGGGGTTGTCCTGCAACTGGTAGAAGGCACGGTACATCAGGCTCTCCTTGGAGTTGTGGCTACCTCAACTCGTAGTTGACGGTGACGTCACGGCCGCCGCGCCCCACCACGACCTGCGCCGACGACCCCCGGCGCGCCTCGTCGTAGGCCTGCTTGGCCTGGCCGAGATTGCTCACGGGCTTGCCGTTGATCCGCTTGATCACGTCCCCGGCCCTGAGGCCCGCCTTCTCCGCCAGGCTCCCCGGGGGGACGTCGCTCAGCGTCAGGCCGCCCTCGCCCACCGCCAGCTTGCCGTACTGGCCCAGCCCCGTCCCGTCGCTCCCCAGCTGGTTGATCCTCTGGCGATCGACGGCGTAGCGGTTCATGCTCAGGGGCCGGAAGACGTCGCCCCCACCCGCTCCCGGGGCCGTCGGCTGGTAGGGCTGCGCGCTGGCCGGGGTGTAGGAGGTCGGCGGGGAGGAGCGTCCCGGGGCCGGCCGGAACTGGCCCGGGGCCATCGGGGTGGCGCGGCCGGGCATGCCCGGGCCACTGGGGCCGCCCGGCAGGGGCCCGGAGACGTCCTTCTCGAGCAGGGTCAGCGTCTCCTGCCGGCCGCTCAGGTCGAAGACGGCCGCGTTGCGCGTGACACTGACCAGCTTGGCGTTCTTGATGAACCCGCCGATCTTGATCACCTGCTGGCGGCGCTCCCCGGAGTCGTCGACGATGGCCAGGCCGAAGTCGGGGCCACCGGCCACGGTGCCCCGCAGGCGGAGCTGGCTGGAGAGCGGAGGAGGCGGCGGCGGCACGTAGGCCGGCACCTCGGGGCGCTTCTCGTGGCCCTCGCCAAAGGCGTCGAAGATGTTGTGCGACGTCAGCATCGCCAAGAAATCCCGGGGCTTCTTCTCAAGCTCCTGGGGCAGCGCGGTGGAGGTGGACAGTCGCGGCAGGGGCCGCTGGTCGAGCTTGGCAGTGGCGAACGTGAGGAAGAGATTGACCGACGCCCAGACGAAGAGGGTAATCAGCCCAAGGTTGATCGCCCAGAAATGTCTTTGCAGAAACATACGTCAACCGGTGGTGTAATCCGCCCCCGGAAGCCTGTCGGACGAGCTGCATCCCGGCTTGCGGCGGTCTATAGCATATACACGGGCCCGCGGCAAGGCGTCACCCGCAAGCACTTGTCTCCCCTTCAAAAATTGCGCCATATTTAGCCCCTCGGCACCCCCCGGCCCGCTCTTTTGCGCCCGCAAGTGTCCAATTAATCCCGCTCTTTTCTGTCTTGCCGCCAGATTGCGCCTCCCAGTTTGGCGTTGCAAAGGTCCGGCCCCTGCCCTAACATGGCCGCTAGTTACGCCAGCCGATTCACAAAAATAAGACGCGCAAATTACGATTCCAAGAATTTACGCCACCAAAATTGGAACACCAGGAGATGCTCATGGATACCCCCCGGACCCGCTGCGAGGTGTGCGGCTCCACCGACCTCGTCAAGACCTTCTCGCGCATCGACATGCAGCAAGTGTGCGCGACCTGCGAATCGACCCACTCGACCTACTTCCGCAAGGACGGCAAGCCGTTCCGCTACCCGAAGAACTGGGGCCGCGTGATCGCCGTCGAGGTGGAGACGACCCGGATGGCCGACGCCTACGCCGCCCTGACCCGCCGCACCGAGCGGATGGGCGAGATCTGCCACCAGGTCCTGGAGGGGCGCCTCAACGAGCAGGAGGGCATGGACGAGATTCGGAAGCAGTACGCGGAGATAGTCGCGGGGAAAGCGCCCAGCTATGTCGTCGAGCAGGCCACCTACTACATCTTCCAGGATGAGGCCGGCAACGTGCGCCGCGGCCGCATCGCCAAGGGTTACTTCGACGCGCCCCAGGCCGTCGAGGGCGGGGGCAAGCTAGACGCCTACCACTACTGGGTGGTCGATCTGCTCCCCAACGGGTAGTCCGTGGGAGGTGGTGGGTTCACCCTATTCGTGGCCGCCTTGAGTGGGCCGATGGCCTCCCGCAGCCGGGTCAGGTCCAGCCCCAGGGAAGCGTCGTTATTTTGGCGCTCCATGGCCACGAGCACCCCTTCGGCCCGGCGGGCGTCCCGCAGGTAGACGTAGATGTTGAACGCCTTCTCGTAGAGGGCCAGGGCCTCGGGCGGGTGCCCCGAAGCGGCCTGGAGGGCGGCCAGCCGCTCGGTGTCGGCGGCGATGCCGGCCGGGTAGTCGCCCTCGCGGTCGAGCTCGAGGGCCTGCTCCAACCTCTCGCGGGCCTCATCCAGCCTGCCCTGGGCGAGGCGCGCGCAGCCCAGGTAGTGCAGCGTGGCCGCCCGCAGCCTGGCGTCGCAGCCCTTCAGCCCCGCCTCGATGCCCATCGCCTCCGTCAGCGCCACCTCGGCCCCCGCATAGTCCTTCGCCTGGTTCAGGTGCGCCCCCCGCACGTTGAGCACGTAGGCCCGGGTGGCGGTGGGCCCTGAGGCCAGCCGCAGCGCCTCCTCCAGCAGCTTGCCCGCCTCGGCAGGCTGCCCCGCGCGGTCGGCCACGGCGGCCATCCCGGCCAGGCACTCGGCCTGCCCGGCAGCGTCAT
>Ga0315282_10008126_pt1 | contig 17036 bp, 16 predicted proteins | sample YL17G07_20_MG_FD_203693 | JGI IMG/M metagenome (GOLD analysis project Ga0315282, IMG submission 203693) | Sediment microbial communities from Yellowstone Lake, YNP, Wyoming, USA - YL17G07_20 | ecosystem: Environmental > Aquatic > Freshwater > Lake > Sediment | place: USA: Wyoming | collected...
GCGGGCGCGGGCATCGCGTGGTGTCGACGCTGGCCGAGATCAACGTCGTCCCGCTGGTCGACGTGATGCTGGTGCTCCTCATCATCTTCATGGTGACCGCGCCGATGCTGCAGCGGGGCGTCGATGTGAACCTGCCGGTGGCGCGCCGCACGCAGCAGATCAGCGAGGAACGCATCTTCGTCACCGTGCCCCTGTCGTATCGCCGCGATCACATCGTCCGCCTCGGCGACGAGCCGATCCGGATCAACATCCTGAACGAGCGGATCCGACAGGCGATGGTGAACCGCACCGACAAGCAGGTGTTTCTGCAGAGCGACGGCGGGCTGTCGGTGCAGGATCTGCTCGACGTGATGGACAAGCTGAAAGAGGGCGGCGTCGAGAAGGTGGGGATCATCGCCAAGCTGCCGGGGGAAAGATAGGCAGCGCAGAGGGCGCAAAGGACGCCGAGGCTCGATAGCCGGACGGGACGACGTTGTGAAGGCGGAATCCCTGCGCGCTCTGCGTTCTCTGCGCTGAACGACAAGTGGAAGCTGTCACTTCGGTCCTGCTCGAGCGTGCGCGGCCGCAGGCCGGTCTCAGGCCGATGGTCGGCTTCTCGGTCGTGCTGCACGCGGTCACGGTCGCCGCGTTGGTCTTCGCGCCGGCTCCGTGGCGGACGGGGACGGGGCCGGAGACACCAAAGACGGTCATGACGATCAGCCTCGGCGGCGCGCCCGGGCCGCGCTCGGGCGGGATGACCCCGATGGGCGGCCGGCCGGTGCAGACGACCGAGCCGGCGCCGAAGCCCGAGGCCGTCAGGCCGCCGGCGGCCAAGCCGCCGGAAATGACGATGCCGAACCCGCGCGAGCGGGTCGTGCCGAAGAGCGACGTGAAACGGCCGCCCGATCAGGCGCGCGGCCGGACGCCGACACGCGGCGAGCAGGTGCAGGAAGGGAGCGCGGTCGCGGAGACCGGCGCGCGGGGCATGGGGTTCGGCCTGACGACGGGCGGCGGTGGGACGGGCGGGTACCTGGACATCGCCAACTTCTGCTGCCCCGACTACATCACCACGATGCTCCAGCTCATCCAGCAGAACTGGAACTCGAAACAGGGCGTCGCCGGCGAGACGATGATCAAGTTCACGATCCTCCGCGACGGGCGCATCTCCGACGTGGAGATGGAGCGCTCGAGCGGCTATGCGGCGCTCGACCTTACCTCGCAGCGCGCGCTGCTGATGCTCCGGCGGCTGCCGCCGCTGCCTCCGGAATTCACCGAAGACCACTTGACGGTTCATCTGAGGTTCCAATACCAGCGCTGATGCGTCGCACACCTCTCCTTCTCGCTGTCGGGGCCCTCGTGGCGGGGGGCACGCTCGTATCCGGTCTGCAGGCGCCGCCGCCGCAGCAACAGCCGCCGCCCAAGCAGCCGACCGAAGTGCAGATCACGATCACCGGGGAGCCGGGGGCGCCGCCCCGCTACGCGGTGCCGGACTTCATCGCGCTCTCGCCGGATGCCGAGACGGTGGCGGCGGCCAGGACGATCTCGCAGGTGCTGTTCGACGACTTCGCGTTCGAGCGGGAGTTCTACATGATCCCGCGCGACACGTACGCCTCGATCCCGGCGGCGCGCTCCATGGACGACATCCCGTTCGACCGGTGGCGGGAGCTGGGAGCGGATGGCCTGATCGTCGGGGCCGTGCAGAGGGCCGGGAACAACATCCGAGTCGAGGTGCGGCTGTTCGAGGTCCGGGGCCGCCGGTCCGCGTTCGGGCGGGAATACACCGGGTCGCCCGCCAATCCGCGCCTCTATGCCCACACCATCTCGGACGAGCTGTACCTGAATCAACGGGGGTTGCGCGGCGTGGCGCGAACGAAACTGGCGTTCGCCTCCGACCGCGACGGCGAGCGCGTGGGTGGCACGGTCGAGGAGCGCGAGGTCAAGGAGATCTACATCTCGGACTACGACGGCGCCTACCAGCGGCGTGTCACCGTGAACCGGAAGCTGAACATCACGCCCTCGTGGTCGCCCGACGCGCGGGCGATTGCGTACACGTCGTACCGCCGCGGGTTCCCGGACATCTTCGTGTCGTTCATCTATCAGGGGACCCTGGAGAACCCGACCGACGGCAAGGGACAGAACTGGCTGCCGGCCTACTCGCCCGACGGAACCCGAATCGCGTTCACGTCGAATCGCGACGGCAACCCCGAGATCTACATCATGAACCGCGACGGCAGCGGGTTGCGGCGGCTCACCAACAACCCGGCGATCGACTCGACACCGACCTGGTCACCTTCCGGCACGCAGATCGCCTTCACGTCCGACCGATCGGGGACGCCGCAGATCTACGTGGTCGGTGTCGATGGCCTCGACCTCCGGCGCATCACGTCGGAGGCGTATGCGGACCGGCCCACGTGGTCGCCGGCGCCGTACAACGAGATCGCGTTCGCGGCCCGGACCGGCCCGGGTTACGATATCAAGGTCTTCGAGCTGGCCACCGGGACGACGAGGCAGATTACGTTCGGTGAGGGATCCAACGAGAGCCCGTGCTATGCGCCGAACGGGCGCCATCTGGCGTTCGCGTCGACGCGCAGCGGCAAGAGCCAGATCTACACGATCGCGCGCGACGGCAAGGACGTGCGGCAGATTACCCGGGCAGGCAACAATTACATGCCGAACTGGTCGCAATGATAGTCGATAGTCGCCAGTCGACAGTCACCTGAGGACTGACGCCTGATGACTGCTGACTGATGACTGAATGTCGACTGACGACTGATGACTGATGACTGATGACTGATGACTGCTTGACGCACAGCACCGTTTTGACAAGAGGAACGTACATGCGCATCCGATGGGCGGTCGGAGCGGCCGGCGTGGTGGCTATCCTGGCGGCATTGATCGTGGGCGGCTGTGCCAAGAAGGTGCCGCCGGTTGCGCGCCCGGCTCCGCCTCCCCCGCCGCCTGCCACCACTCCCGCCAGGCCCCCCACGCCGCCCCAGCCCGTGGCCGAGCCGCCGGTGGTGCCACCCGAGCCGGTGCCCGAAGACACGATGGAGTCGAAATCGCTCGACGATCTGAACCGGGACTCGCCGCTCAAGCCGGCGTTCTTCGAGTACGATGCCGCCGAGCTGACACCCGAGGCGCAGCAGGTCCTAAACCAGGACGCAGAGGTGCTCAAGAAGCATTCGACCTGGGTGGTCACCATCGAGGGCCACTGCGACGAGCGCGGCACGGCCGAGTACAATCTGGCGCTGGGCGAGCGGCGCGCCGTCGCGGCGCGGACGTATCTGGTGTCGCTCGGCATCCCGGCGGACCGGCTCCGGACGGTCAGCTACGGGAAAGAGTTCCCGTTCGACCCGGGCCACACCGAGGCGGCGTGGGCCAAGAACCGGCGCGCGCATTTCGTCATCACCGCCAAGTGAGAAAGAGATCGGGTAGCGCTATGGTGCGACAGCTCTCTGCGCCTGTCCTCGTCGGCGCGCTCCTCGTGGCCGCCGTTGCCGGGCCGGCCCGCGCGGCCAACCGCGAGCACCAGCAGATGATGGCCGACATCCGCATGCTGCAGGAGCAGACGCAGCAGCTACAGCTGCAGCTCGCCTCGCTCGCCGAGACGCTGAAGACGGTGACCGGGAAGTTGGACGAGCAGGCAGGCGCGACGCGGAAGGCGTACGCCGACCAGAAGCTGCTTATCGACACGATCTCGACCGATCTGAGGGTGGTGCGCGAGAAGGCCGACGACACGACCGTCCGATTGAGCTCCATGTCGCAGGAGCTCGAGGCGCTGCGGCTGGCGATCCCGCAGCAGGCGCCCGGCCAGCCGGCCACACCGCTGACGGGAGAAAGCGCGCAGACCCCGACCGGCACGCCGCCGCCAGCGCAGCCGAGCCCGGCGGCCGTCGGCGTCTCCCCGCAGCGGCTGTTCGAGCAGGCGTGGGCGGACTACGCGGCTGGGCAGTGGAGCCTGGCCATCCAGGGCTTCGAGACCTATCTCAAGACGTTCCCGAAGTCGGAGCAGGCCGGCGATGCGCAGTACTACATCGGCGAGACGTACTTCAACGACGGGAAGTTCAAGGACGCGGTGGCCGCCTACGACAAGGTGATCAGCGACTACCCGTCCAGCAAGCGGCTGCCGAGCGCGTACTACAAGCGCGGCGTCGCCCTCGAACGGCTCGGGCAGATCCCGCAGGCGCGCCAGTCCTACGAGTTCGTGGTGAAGAACTACGCCGACAGCGAAGCGGGTGGCCTCGCACGGCAGGCGCTCGACAGGCTGAGCCGAAGGTAGTCACCGGGCTCTTGGCTCTCGGCTCTTGGGTCTAGGCTCTCAACTGGGGCGGGAACGGGCAACCAGGCATCGAGACCCGAGAGCCAGGACCCGAGAGGCGGCGGTGGTTGATTCGCAAATCTGATCGAAAGGACGACCGATGGGTACCGTGAACAAGGTCATCCTCGTGGGCAATCTCGGAAAGGACGCCGAGCTGAAGCGGACGCCCGGCGGCGCGGCCGTTACGACCGTCAGCCTGGCGACCACCGATGTCTACAACGATCGCGAGGGGCAGCGGCAGGAGAAGACCGAGTGGCACAAGGTCGTCATCTGGGGCAAGACGGCCGAGTCGATCAGCGAGTACCTCACCAAGGGCCGGCAGATCTACGTCGAGGGCCGGCTCCAGACGCGCTCCTGGGATGACAAGGACGGGAACAAGCGCTACACGACGGAAATACGCGCCGACCGAGTGGTCCTGCTCGGCAGCGGCCGCGGACGGGTGGAGCGCGACGAGGTGAGCGGGCCCGAGCCGTCCCGGGAGCCCGAAGTGGTGACCGACGACGATATCCCCTTCTGACGCATGCAGGGATCAGAAATCCGGGAACAGGGAACCGGGATGTCGGGATCAGGGACCTGCCCTGATCCCTATCAGCCCTGATCTCTGTCCCCTGACCCCTGTCCCCTGCTCAGCATCCTGTCCTCTCTTCCGTACCGGTCCTCGAGCCGGACGACGTCGTCCAGTTCCGGTGTCGACACCTCGAAGATGTCGCAGTCCTCGATGGCCGTCATCCGGTGCACGGTCTTCGGCACGATGTGCTGTCGCTCACCGGGCAGCATCTCGCGCTTGACGAGCGTCCCGTCCTGCTCGATCTCGAACAGCAGCCTGCCCGACCAGAGCAGGATCGTCTCTTCCTTCCGATCGTGGTACTGCAGGCTGAGCGCGTGGCCGGCGTTGACGTGGATGATCTTGCCGACGTACCGGTCGGTGATCGCCCAGTGCAGCTCGTATCCCCACGGCTTCTCCACTCGGGTCACCTCTGAGGTCGTCACCACGCGCGTCTCCTCCTGCAAGCGATTCTCCCAATCCAGATAGCGGACCGGCCCGTCACGCGCGTTCGGCGCAGGAAGAGCTGCCGCACGAGGGCCGTCCTTCGTGCGCTCCCGGCCGGACGACAGCCTTCGGTGTCCGTTGTGGTTACTGCCGGGATGGCCTCGTGCGGTCTGCCACCGGCTGTCCGGTCCGGCGAGCCGCGGCGCTCAGCGCCCCGACAACGTAGCTCTCCACCTCGGCGACGGTCGGCAGCCGCAGCGCCCGTTTGGCGATCCGCTTCAGATCGCGTGCCCGCAGGTCGCGCAGCACCCGCTTGGCGATCGGGATGGCGACCGGGCCCATGCTGAACTCGGTCAACCCGAGGCCCACCAGCAGCGGCAGCAGTACCGGGTCCGACGCCATCTCGCCGCAGAGCGACACCGGGATCCGCTGCTCGGCGGCGCTCCGCACGACGTGGCGGATGGTGCGCAACAGCGCCGGGTGCAGCGGCTCGTAGAGTCCCGAGACCCGGGCATCGGTGCGATCCACGGCCAGGGAGTACTGGATGAGGTCGTTGGTGCCGATGCTGAAGAAATCCGCCTCGCGGGCGAGCAGGTCCGCGGTAATCGCGGCCGACGGAATCTCGATCATCACGCCGATCGGCACCTCGGGCGGCGCCATGCCCTCGGCCGCCAGGCCCGCGGCCACCTCCCGGACGACACCGCGCGCCTCGCGCAGCTCCTCGACGCCCGCCACGAACGGGAAGATGATGCGCAGGCGTCCGTACGGCGCGGCGCGCAGCAGCGCGCGCAGCTGGGTCCGGAACAGGTCGCGCCGGGCGAGGCTGAGCCGGATGGCGCGCAGCCCGAGCGGGCCGCGCGATCGCAGGCCGGCGCGCGGGTCGCCGCCAGGCGTCCCCTGGCGCCACGACTCGAGCTGCTCCTCGTCGATGTCGAAGGTGCGGATCGTGACCGGCGCCGGCGCCATCTGCTCGAGGATGCTCCGATAGGCCCGGTACTGTGCCTCCTCGGTGAGGCCGTCGGCGGGTGCGGTGGCGAAGAGGAACTCCGAACGACAGAGCCCGACGCCTTCGGCGCCGTACTCCCGGGCCGGCGCGATGTCGTCGGGGAGCTCGATGTTCGCCTGCAGGCTGAGGCGGACCCCGTCGGCCGTTGCGGCCGGCGCGTCGTGGCCCGCCCCGCCCAACCGTTCGCTGGGCCAGCGCTCCGTCTGCCTCTGCACCTCCGCGATCATCGCCTCGGAAGGGTCGACGATCACCTCGCCGGCCGTCCCATCGATGATCACCGTTGCGCCGGGAGGGATCCCGGCGCTTGCAGACCCCAGCCCGACAACGGCGGGGACCTGCAACGAACGCGCGAGGATCGCGGTGTGGTAGGTGCGGCTGCCCACGTCGCTGGCAAACGCGCGGATCTTCCGCCAGTCCACCTGGGCGGCGACCGACGGGGTCAACTCGTCGGCGACGAGCACCGAGCCGGCGTCAACGTCGCGGAACAGGTCGCGGCCCCCAGGCCGCGCCCGCGACAGGTTCAAGCGCAGCCGGCCGACGACGTCCGCCACGTCCCCCCTGCGCTCGCGCAGGTACTGGTCCTCGATCTCGTTGAAGATCTCCGACAGGTCCCTGAACGCCTGCTGGATGGCCCACTCGGCGTTGACGTGCTGCTCGCGGATCATCGTGACCGCGCGCTGGAGCAGCATCGGGTCCTGCAGCATCAGCAGCTGCGCGTCGAACAACGGGCCGAGGTCGCCGGTCGAGATGTGCCCGAGCCGGGCCTTGATCTCCTCGAGCTGCGCGCGCGATTGCTGCCGGGCGGCCTCCAGCCGCCCGAGCTCACGGACCACCTGGTCGGCCGGGATCGAGAACCGGATGATGAGCGGGTTCTGCATGAGCAGGACGGCCCGCCCCACAGCGACGCCGGGCGAGACGCCGATCCCGATCAGGCGCTGCACGGCTCTTCTCCGAACCTCGCGTGGACCAGCGCGCAGAGCGTGTCCACCGCCTCCTGCTCGTCGGCGCCCTGGGCCGAGATGGTAATCACCGATCCTTTCGAGGCAGCGAGCAGCAGGATCCCCATGATGCTCTTGCCGTCCATGACGCGGCTGCCCCGCGCCACCCACACCTGCGCCTGGAACGCCGTCGCCGCGTGCACGAAGCGGGCGGCCGCGCGCGCGTGCATGCCGAGCTGATTGGTGACCGTCACCGACCGCGACACCATAGACGCGTCAATGCAGGGATCCCCTGCTTCATGCCTTCGTGTCCGCCCGCATCAGGTCGGAGGCCACCCAGATGGCGTTCCGCCCGTGCTCGCGTATGTCGCGCGCAACCGCCAGCAGGTCGGGCGAGGTCTGCATGCCGGCCAGCTTGAGGAGCATCGGCAGGTTCACACCGGAGATCACCTCGACCTTGTTCGTCTCGAGGAACGTCAGACCGAGGTTGGACGGGGTGCCGCCGAACATGTCGGTGAGGATCAGCACGCCCTCGGGGGCCTGCACCCGCGCAATCGCCTGCCGGATCTCCTCGCGTGCGTCGTCCACGTCGTCGTGCCAGCCGATGGAGACCGCCACGAACTGCGGGAGGTCGCCGACGATCATCTCGGCGGCGTTGACCAGCTCGGTTGCCAGTTGCCCGTGCGTGACGACGACGACGCCGATCATGTTGATCCTTGTCCGGGACCTGGGACCGGGGTCCGGGGGCTGGCATGTTCCGGCCTCTGGGCCCTGGCCTCCGGCCCCTGCTCGCTACTCGTTCCCGATGTCGATGTCCCGGTGACGCACCCGGAGCCGCACGTCCTGCAGGTTCGAGAGCTGGCGGCGGATCGACTCGGCCATCATCACCGAGCGGTGCCGCCCTCCGGTGCAGCCGATCGCGACCGTCAGGTACGACTTGCCCTCGCTCGTGTACTGAGGGATGAGATAGCGCAGGAAGTCCTCGAGCCGCGCGAGGAACTCGTGCGTCTCGGGCCGCTCCTGCATATACTGGACGACGGCGCGATCGCGCCCGGTGCGGTTCCTGAGCTCCGACACGAAGTGCGGGTTGGGCAGGAACCGGACGTCGAACACCAGGTCCGCTTCGGCCGGCACGCCGTGTCTGTAGCCGAAGCTCAGCACGGTGACCAGCAGGCGATTGTGCGGCGCGTGACCGCGCGCGAGCGCCATGAACGTCTGCCGCAGCTCGTGAACGTTCATGTCGGAGGTGTCCACGATCTCGTCAGCGAGCTTGCGGATCGCGTTCAGCCGCTCGCGCTCCTCGTGGATGCCTTCGGTCACCGACCGGCTGTGCGCGAGCGGGTGCGGCCGCCGCGTCTCGCTGAACCGACGGACGAGCGCCTCCTGGCTGGCCTCGAGGAAGATGAGCACCGGGTTGAGCCCGCGCGTCGCCCGCAGCTTCTTCAGCACCTTCGGGAAGCGCGACAGCAGCGCCCCCTCCCGGACGTCGACGACGAGGGCGACCTTCGAGATCTCGCTGCCACCTCTGAGCGACAGCTCGGCCAAGGTCTGGATGAGCGTGGTCGGGAGGTTGTCCACGCAGAAGTAGCCGAGGTCTTCGAGCGCCCGGATCGCCTGGGACTTGCCGGAGCCGGAGAGCCCCGTCAGCACGATGAAGCTGCCTGCCCGCCGTCGCGCCGGTCTCGCGGCCCGGGCCATCACGGCACCTCTCCACCGGGGGCTGCCGGATCGTGCTCCTCTTCGTCCTCGTCGGCGTCGCCGACGCCCTGCATCTGGCGCTCGAGCCGCGCCGCCAGCGCGCGCGCCGCGTGGTGGCCGCGGGACCGCAGCAGGTGGTTCCGCGCGGCAATCTCCACTAGGATGGCCACGTTGCGGCCGGGCGCCACCGGCATCCGAATCATCGGGACCCGCAGGCCCAGGATCTCGTACGTCATGTCGTCGAGACCGAGGCGGTCGTACTCCCGGCCCGGCTCCCAGCGCTCGAGCTGCACGACCAGTTCGACCCGCTTGGAGGACCGCGTCGAGGCGATGCCGAACAGGTCCTTGATGTTGATCAGGCCGAGGCCGCGCACTTCCATGTGGAAGCGCGTCAGCTCGGGGCAGGTGCCGATCAGCACGCTCTCGGCGCGCCGCCGGATCTCCACGGTGTCGTCGGCGACCAGCCGATGGCCTCGAACAATCAGGTCGAGCGCGCACTCACTCTTGCCGATCCCGCTCTCCCCCACGATCAGCACGCCGAGGCCGAGGATGTCCATGAGCACGGCGTGGACGACCGTCCGCTCGGCCAGGGTGTCCTCGAGCATCGTCGTCACCTTGGCCATCGCGATCGGCGTCGGGACCGGCGTGCTGAGCAGGGGGACCGCCGCGCGTTCGGCCGAGACGATCACCTCGGGAGGTGGAATGAAGCCGCCGGTGATGAGCACGGTCGGAATGTCGCGTGCCAGGGTGCGCGCGAGCGCGGCCGCTCGCGCGTCGGAAGACAGGCTCTCGAGGTAGCGGATCTCGCTCTCGCCGAAGATCAGGATCCGGCCGGCGTGGAGGTACTCGTCGAAGCCGGCGAGCGCGAGCCCTGTCTTCTGGAAGTAGGGGCTGGTGATCCGGCGGTCGAGGCCGCCGCTTCCCGCAAGCAGGTCGAGCGGCAGCCCGACGCCCTCGGGCCGGCTGCGCAGCAGCGCGCCGACGGTCACACCGGCGGTCTGAGCCCCCATCGTCCAGCGATCGGCCTCGCCCTGTCGGTTAGGCTTCCGGCTCGATCAGTCCCAGGTGGCCGTCCTTTCGGCGATAGAGCACGTTGATCGAGTCGGTCGAGGCGTTCCGGAACACGAGGAACGCGTCGGTGGTCTCGGCAACGGCCATCGCTGCCTCGTCCACGGTCATCGGTTTCACGGTGTACCTCGAGGCCCGGACGATGTGGCGCGTCGGGACCTCCTCGACCGGCGGTGCGGGGGGCGGCGGGACCGGCAGCGCCTTGGCCGGCGTCGCCCGGCGCTTCCGCTGCTGCCACTTCCCCTTCACCTTCTGGAGCTGCTGCTCGATCTTCTCGACCGCGTCGCTGAATGAGGTCTCCCAGGCGGTCGTGTCGCCGAGGCCGTGCAGCATGTGGTCGCCGCGCGCGTGGACCGTCACCTCGACGACGTGGCGGTACTTCTCGAGTGTCAGCTTGACCTGCGCCGAGATGATGCCGTTCTCGAGCAGGCGATCCAGCTTGGCCAGCTTGCGGTCGGCCACCCGGCGCAGCGCGGGCGTGATCTCAACGTGGCGTCCGGTGAGTACGAGTCGCATGATGGCAACCGTCAGTACAGCACCTTGCGCTGGTTGGAGGTCGGGATCTTGAGCTCTTCGCGGTACTTGGCGATGGTGCGGCGGGCTAGGACCAGGCCCTCCTTCTGCAGGATGCCGACGATCTTCGAGTCGCTGAGCGGCTTGTGCGGGTCCTCGTTCTCGATGATCTTGCGGATCCGCTGCTTGATGGTCACCGACGACACGCTCTCGCCGTACGAGCTGCTGATCCCGCTGTGGAAGAAGAACTTCATCTCGAACACGCCCTGCGGCGTGTGCATGTACTTGTTGGTGACCACCCGGCTCACCGTCGACTCGTGCATGCCGATGTCGTTGGCGACGTCGCGCAGCACCAGCGGGCGCAGATGCTCGATCCCGTGGTCGAGGAAGTCCTTCTGGAAATTGATGATGGAGTTGGCAACCTTGTGGATCGTCTTCTGCCGCTGCTCGACCGACTTGATCAGCCACAGCGCCGACCGGAACTTGTCCTTCACGTAGGCGCGCGTCTCGTCGCTGTTGCCCGATCCTTTCTCCAGCAGGCGGCGGTAGACGGGGCTGATGCGGAGCTGCGGCAACCCCTCCTCGTTGAGCACGGCCACGTACTGGTCCTCGACCTTGACCACGTAGACGTCCGGGATCACGTAGTGGGACTGCGTGCGGTTGTACCGGCTGCCCGGCTTCGGGTCCAGGTGCCGGATGATCTCGATGTGCTCCTTCAGCTCGTCGATCGACAACCCGAGCTTGCGGGACAGCTCCGGGACCTGGTGGTTCTGCAGCAGCCGCAGGTGCTCGGTGACGATCTTCTCGGTCGGCGTGCCCTCGAGGCCGAGGTGCCGGAGCTGCAGCCAGAGGCATTCCTGCAGGTCGCGGGCCGCCACGCCGATCGGATCGAAGGCCTGCACCAGGCGCAGCGCGCGCTCCACGTCGGCGACCGACCAGCTCCCCATCGCGGCGATCTCCTCGACCGACGCGACCAGGTACCCGTCGTCATCGAGGTTGCCGATGATGGCGGTGCCGATCTCCCGCATCAGGCCGTCATCGCTCTGGATCGAGAGCTGCCACATCAGGTGGTCGCTGAGCGAGGTGGACGTCGACAGCGTGTTCTCGATGGGCGGTAGCTCCCTGACTTCCTGCGCCGTGCGCGGCCGGTAGCCGTCGTCCAAGTAGTCGCCGAAGAAGTACTCGTAGTCGCTGTCGTCCCAGGCGTCGGTCTTCTCTTTGCTCGCGGCGGCCTCTTCGGCCTCGGCCTTCTCGGTCGAGAGCGCCGCTTCGGCGGGCTGCAACTCCTCGGTCGGCACCTCCTCCAGCATCGGGTTCTCGACCATCTCCTGGTTGAGCATGTCCACCAGCTCGAGCGTCGACATCGGCAGCAGCTTGATCGCTTGCTGGAGCGACGGGGTCAGGATCAGCTTCTGAACAAGCTTGGTGTGGAGCTTCTGCTGGATGGCCATGGCAGCCTGACGGATCGATCCGGCGCCTGTTGCCGCCGGCCGTCGCGCTGGATCACGTTCATCTTAGTCCAACCGGAAGTCCGCCCCCAGATAAATCTGCCGGACCGCCTTGTCGGCGGCGAGGCCGGCCGGCGTGCCGCTGCGGAAGATCGCGCCGTCGTGCACGATGTAGGCCCGGTCGGTGATCTTCAGGGTCTCGCGCACGTTGTGGTCGGTGATCAGGACGCCGATGCCACGCTCCTTCAGATGGAAGATGATCTTCTGGATGTCGGCGACGGCAATCGGATCGATGCCGGCGAACGGCTCGTCGAGCAGGATGAAGAGCGGCGAGATGACCAGGGCCCGGGTGATCTCCGCCCGGCGCCGCTCGCCCCCCGAGAGGGTGTAGGCCGGAGCGCCCGCCACGGGGGTCAGATTGAGCTCGGCGAGCAGGTCGCGCAACCGCGCGCGCCGCTCCGCCCCATCGAGATCGAGCGTCTCGAGGATCGCCAGGATGTTCTGCTCGACGGTCAGGCCCCGGAAGATTGACGGCTCCTGCGGCAGGTACCCGATCCCCTTGCGGGCGCGCAAGTACATCGGATCGCCGGTGACGTCCTCGCCGTCGAGCACCACACGACCCGAATCGGGCGCCGTCAGCCCGACGGTCATGTAGAACGTCGTCGTCTTGCCGGCGCCGTTCGGCCCGAGGAGTCCCACGACCTCGCCCGACGCGACCTCCAGACTGACGCCCCGCACCACCGTGCGGCCACCGTACGACTTGGTCAGATCAGAGGTCCGCAGCGTGGCCATTCAGTCGAAACGCGGCTCCCCGCACTTCGTGCCGCCCTTCGTCTGAGTGCGAGTCTCCTCGTTACCGTCCACGATAATCCTATCAGTCGATTTGAAGAAAGTCAAAGTTTTGCCCGTAGTTTCGCGGCATTCTTCGATGATCTTCACCGGCACGCCCTTCATCACGTAGCGCTCGTCCGAGGCGAAGTACGTCATCCGATCGCCGGTCGCGCGGCGTCCGTCCGTCGTGAGCAGGTTCACCGTCTTGTACCCCTCGATGCGCTCGACCTCGTCGCCGGTCTCGTCGAGGTACAGCTCGATCTTGTCCGCCGTCAGGTCGCCCTGCGTCCCGCTCAAGTGCGCGTTGGTCGTGTAGGTCGCGCGCCGGATGGCGTCTTCGTAGTGGAGATCGGCCGCCGCGCCCGTGGTTGGCGTCTGCTCCTTCGCCTTGGTCTTGTCGTTAGTCTGCAGGAGGAGCATCGTCGTCACCACCGACCCGGACGCCGTCAGGTCGCCCTTGCTGTCGTCGAGGACCAGGCGGTTGCCCTTGATCGTCGTGCCGGGCTGCCACAGCCGGACGTTGCCAGTGTAGACCGCATGGCCAGCTCCTCCGTCGTACTCGAGGTTGGCCGCAGTCACGTTGGTCGGCTGGTCCTGCTTGAGAATGGCCGGCATGCGTGTCGCCTGGGCTGGCTGGCCGGGACGCGGCGCCGTCGGTTGCGGCGGCGGTTGTCCGCCCGGCTGTGCCGCCGCTTGCTGCCGGGCCGGCTGCAGGACGCTGTTCACGCCCTCGCTTGCCGTGACCTTCGGCCCTTCCGGCTGGAGGTCGATCCGCTTGGCCTCGATCGTCGCCTGCTCGTCGACGACCCGCGGCTGCTGCCCCGTCTGCTCGTCGGTGCCGGCGAGCGCGATGACGCCTCGGTCGACGAAATACCGGGCGTCGCGCGCCGATGCCCGGAGCTCGCCCTCCTCGAACCGCACGCCCCCGGCGAAGCGCGCGCTCTCCACCGCTCCAAGGCCCGGCTTCACGGTCAGCGCCAGCGTGCGCGACCGCGCGATTCGGGGCGCCGCCCCGGCCGGCCGGATCTCGCGGAACTCGACACTCTCCCCAAAACTGGCCGAGGTCAGCCCTTTGCCCTCTTCGCCCGACGCCTGGAGCGACGGCGCCCGGATGACGCGCCGAGGCGCGTCCGCCTCGGCCGGCAGATCGAGCTCGACACGGTCGCGGGCACCGAGCGACGTGACGGTGTTGCCGTCCGGCCCGAGCTGGAGGTCGATCCAGTCTCCGGCAATCCGCCGGCTCCGGCCCGGAGCGGATCCGGCGATCTGGATGGCCGAGTCTCCCGCCAGCACGGCCCGCTCGAGCCGTTCGCCTTCGGCCGCGTAGGTGAGGTTGATGTCGCGCGCGCTCATCGCCTGCAGCGATCCGCTCGCGCCCTTAGCGCTGGTGACCCGGGATCCGTCCCTTAGCTCGATCATCTGGATCCGCTTCTCATCGTCGCTGAGAAAGGCGGTCGCGTTGTCGGCCTCGATCACCTGTCCCGCGTGCAGCACGCGCACCCCGCGCTCGAAGCGCATGTACTTATCGCGCCGCGCCACTCCGGCAGCGCCGGCGAAGATCTCCACGCCACCCTTGCTCTGCTTGTCGGGCGCGATCTTCACGACCGCCTTGGCGAGCAGCCAGAGGACGTCGCGGTTCTTGTCGTAGGTCATGCCCACCGCGTTCCCCGACAGCCGGTCGGTTGTGAACTCCACCGGGCCAGGTGCGTGCACGACCCCTTCCGAGTCGGAGTACGAAGCCTCGCCGGTCCGGGCGTCCAACCCGTCGCTGGACGTCATCCGTACGTCGCCGACCAGCTTGACGTCCGTCCCGGTCTCGTTCAGCTCGGCCTCGCGGCCGGTCACCCGGAAGTTGCGGCCGGCCCGCTGGTCGACGAAGATGCGCGCGCCCTTCAATCGCGTCGCGCCGCTCGCGTACCGGAGCTGGTTCTCGGCCTCGACCCTGAAGTTCTGGCGGGCGCCTTTGAACTGGGTCACCTGCGCGCCGGTGCTCTCGACGACGGCGTTCGGGTCGGTGCGCTTCACCCCGCCCGTCTGCGGTGGCGCCTGGCGACGGTGGACGCCCAAGTAGACGACCGCGCCAAACACCAGGAGGAAAGCGCCGAGCGCCACGCGCGCGTGTTTCTGCCAGGAACGCATAGCCTGAATCTTGAAGTCCTTGGTGCTTCGTTCGTGGTTCTTCGTGCGGTTCCTGGTTCCCCGTTCTTGGCCTTCGTTCCAGGCACCAAGGACCCCTGAACCGCACCGCACTACACTACGACCGAAGCACGAAGAACCAAGAAGCGACAAGAACGTCTACGACGCCTTGACGTCGGCGATCGACAGCTCGACGGACGTCTCGCCGTTGTACGTATTCTGTTCGAGCGAGAACGCCACGTCCACCGACTGCCGGTGCGCGGCCAGGAACTCCTCGCGCTCGACCGCGCGCCAGGCGATCGCCCGCAGGGTCCGGCCGTCGGCGCGCAGCGCCATCTTCAGGTGGCGGTCCTTGATGCGCCGCGGGCCGTCCACGATCTCGACGCCCGCCGCCTCGAACACCGGCCGGGGATTGCCGGGACCGAAGGGGGCGAGCGAAGCCACCTCGGCCGCGAGCACCGGGGTGATCGACCTGAACGACAGGCGGCCGTCCACGCGGAGGCGCGGAACCAGGTCGTCGGGGCCGAGCATCTCGGCCGCGCACGCGTTGATCGCCGCACGGAAGTCGGCCACGCGCGCCGCCTCGAGCGCCAGGCCTGCCGCCAGGCGGTGGCCGCCGAAGCGCAACAGGTGGTCCGCGCACCGCTCGAGCGCCGCGAGCATGTCGAACCGCTCGACGCTGCGACACGAGCCATGCGCGATGTCGTCCTCGATGCCGAGCACGATGACCGGTCGCGAGAAGGCGTCCACGAGCCTGGACGCGACGATGCCGACCACGCCGCGATGCCATCCCTGCCCGGCGACCACGAGCACGGAACCCGCGCCGATGTCGGGATCGCGCTCGATGATTGCGCGAGCCTCGGTGAGGATGTCCTCTTCTTCGCGCTGCCGCCGCAGGTTCTCGCTGTTGAGCTGCTCGGCCAGCGTGCGCGCCTCTTCCACCATCGCCTCGTCGGAGGCCAGCAGCAGGCGCATGGCGATGTCGGGCGTGCTCATCCGGCCCGCCGCGTTCACCCGGGGCGCGAGGATGAACGCCACCTGGTGCCCGTCGATCGTCTTCCCCGACAGGCCGGATGTCTCGAGCAGCGTGCGCAGCCCCACCTTGTTCGGTCCGCGTGAGAGGAGCTCGAGGCCCAGCTTCGCGATGACGCGGTTCTCGCCGACGAGCGGCACCACGTCCGCCAGCGTGCCGATGGCCGCCATCTTCACGAACGCGGGCAGCCACTTCTCGCGCCCGTAACGGCCGCAGAGCGCCTGCACGAGCTTCAGCACCACCCCAACGCCCGCCAGGTTCTTGTCCGGGTACGTGCAGTCGGCCCGTTTCGGGTTCACCACGGCGACGGCAGGCGGAAGCGCCCGCTCCGGTTCGTGGTGGTCGGTGACGATCAGGTCGACGCCCAGTTCCCGCGCCCGTCGCGCGGCATCGAGGCCGCGGATGCCGCAGTCCACCGAGACGACGAGCTGGACGCCCTCGGCGTGCAGCCGATCGATGGCCGGCGGCTGCAGGCCGTAGCCGTCCCGAATCCGCTCGGGGATGAAGTGCACGACCTGTCCGCCCAACAGCTCGATCGTGCGCCGGAGGATCACGGTGGCGGTGATGCCGTCCACATCGTAGTCGCCGTGGATCGCTATCCGCTCCCCGCGCGTGATCGCCGCCTGCAGCCGGTCGACGGCTGCCGCCATGCCGGCCAGGCGCATCGGGTCGTGCAGGTGGTCGAGCGACGGGTTCAGGAAGCGGCGGGCGTCGCCCGGATCGGTGAGTCCGCGCAGCCACAACAGACGGGCCAGGACGGGGCTGACACCGAGTTCGGCGGCCAGGAGCGCGGCCTGCGGCTCGTCACACCTCTGTCGCTCCCAGATGGCCGGTTCCCCGAGTCGTGCAGTCACGGAGCCACCACAATCACCAGGTCGATTCAGAATCCGGAAACCGGATGCACGCCACATCGCCGAATCACCGGTTCAACCGATCGATGAACGGCTAAGGCGCTAGCCCGGCTCCTCGACGAAGTCGATTCCCAGGCGTCCCATCTGACGGAACTTCTGGTATCGCCGTTCCAACCGGACATCGGGCGCGAGCGCCGAGGTCTGCTCGAGGGCGGCGGTGAGCGGC
>Ga0315282_10008127_pt1 | contig 17034 bp, 20 predicted proteins | sample YL17G07_20_MG_FD_203693 | JGI IMG/M metagenome (GOLD analysis project Ga0315282, IMG submission 203693) | Sediment microbial communities from Yellowstone Lake, YNP, Wyoming, USA - YL17G07_20 | ecosystem: Environmental > Aquatic > Freshwater > Lake > Sediment | place: USA: Wyoming | collected...
TCGTTCACACGCGGATCAGCCGAGACCCCGCATCACCTCCTACCGAGAAGAAAGCACCGACGGGTCGCCGGTGCCTACGTGGAGCACGCTGAACCTTCCCGCAGAGTATAGGTGCAGGTCGGCGGAGATGTCGACGCCAGGTGGAGCCGCTCAGGAGACGACGCGAACGTTCGCAGCCTGCTTGCCCTTCGGGCCGTCGACGACGTCGAACTCGACCTCCTGGCCCTCGGTGAGGGTCTTGAAGCCTTCCCCCTGGATCGCGGAGAAGTGGACGAACACGTCGTCGCCATCGGGGCGCGAGACGAACCCGTACCCCTTCTCGTTGCTGAACCACTTGACGGTGCCTTGCGTTGCCAACCTGACCTCCTGTGCCTGAAACCCGCCGAGCGTAGCACGGGTTCGCTCACCGGACAACGGACGCCCCCATCACCGATCCGGCTCGAGCGGCCGACCGTAGTCATCTTCGAGGCGCAGCGTGTCGTCCTCGGTCGTGTAGCCGTAGGCGATCTCGAGCACCCGGCCCCGCTTCTCGCCTCGGTTGGTGATCCGGTGGGCGGTCTCGGCGCCGACCATGAACTCCTCGCCGGCTACGGCCTCCACGACCCTGTTCCCGATCTGTAGGGTCAGTCCGGGGTCGAGCACGACCCACATCTCGTCCCGCATCTGGTGGTAGTGCACGCTCGTTTCCTGGTCGGGCGCCACGGTGATGACCCTGACCGAGGAAGGCTGGTTCAGCGCGTACGTAACCACCTTGCCCCAGGGTTTGTCGACGATCACGCGTCTACTCCTTCGGCAGTTGTTCCAGCACGGACGCCATCTCCATGGCGGCCGTCGCGGCGTCCCATCCCTTGTCCCCGTGCTTGCCGCCGGCTCGATCCATCGCTTGCTCGAGGGTGTCGGTCGTGAGCACGCCGAAGATCACCGGCACGCCGGTATCGTCGGCCGCTCGTCCGATGCCCTCAGCAGCGCGTCCGGCGACGAACTCGTGGTGCGAGGTCTCGCCGCGGATCACGGCGCCGAGGCAGATCACCGCGTCGTAGCCGCCGCTGGCCGCGAGCCGACGCGCCGCGACCGGAAGCTCGAAGGCGCCCGGCACCCACACGACGTCAATGTCGTCCTCCGCAACGGCGTGATCTCGCAAGCGATCCAGCGCCCCTCCCAGGAGCTTCACGACGACGACCTCGTTGAAGCGCGCCGCCACGATCGCGAAGCGACGGCCGCGCGCCTGGAGGTCCCCCCGGATCTCGTTCACGGCGCCCGCCTCACCCCCTCGTCGAGGTTCCCGAGCAGGTGACCGAGCTTCTCGCGCTTGGCGCGCAGGTACTCGATGTTCTCGGGGGTCGGATCCGTTTCCAGCGGTACCCGCTCGACGATCGACAGGCCGTAGCCCTCGAGCCCGGCGCGCTTCGCGGGGTTGTTCGTCAGCAGCCGCATCGAGTGGATACCGAGGTCGACCAGGATCTGCGCTCCGATGCCGTAGTCGCGCGGATCCGGCGCGAACCCGAGCTGGACGTTCGCCTCGACGGTGTCGAGGCCCTCCTCCTGGAGGCGGTACGCGCGAAGCTTGTGAGTGAGGCCGATCGCGCGGCCCTCGTGCCCACGCACGTAGAGGACGACCCCGCGGCCCTCCTCGCCGACCCGCGCGATCGCGCTCTTGAGCTGGTCACCGCAGTCGCACCGGAGCGAGCCGAACACGTCACCGGTCAGGCATTCCGAGTGGACGCGGACGAGGATCCTCTGTCCGTCCCCGATGTCGCCGCGGACGAGCGCGATGTGCTCGGCGCCGTCGATCAGGCTTTCGTACACGTAGGCTCGGAACTCACCGTGCTCGGTCGGGATCGTGGCCTCGGCAACACGGCCCACGAGCTTCTCGCGCCGGCGCCGGTGCTCGATCAGGTCCGCGATCGAGATGATCTTCAGCCCGTGCTCGCAGGCCACGCGCACGAGTTCGGGCAGACGGGCCATCGTGCCGTCGGGGTGCAGCACCTCGCAGAGCACCCCGGCCGGATACAGGCCGGCGAGACGCGCGAGATCGACGGTCGCCTCCGTGTGTCCGGCGCGCCTGAGCACCCCACCCTCCTGCGCCATCAGCGGGAAGACATGCCCGGGCATCCGGATATCGTCGTGGCTGATCGTCGGGTCCGTGATCGCCCTCACGGTGGCGGCCCGATCGTAGGCGCTCGTCCCCGTCGTCGTGCGGTCCTTGATGTCGATCGAGACCGCGAAGGCCGTGCCGTGGCTCTCGTTGTTCTTCGAGACCATCATCGGGATGCGCAGCTCCTCGAGGCGCTCACATGTGACGGGCATGCACACGATGCCGCGCCCGTGCGTGACCATGAAGTTGAGCGCCTCCGGGGTCGCCTTCTCTGCGGCCATGATGAAGTCGCCTTCGTTCTCCCGGTCGGCATCGTCGACCACTATCACCATCCGCCCGTTCTCGATGTCCTCGATCGCTTCTTCGATCGTCGAGAGCACCGAGCCCTCTAGTACCTGCTCCGTCTCGCTCACTCGGGGGTCCTTTCGAGCAGTCGTTCCACGTACTTCGCGATCACATCGACCTCGAGGTTGACGGGGTCGCCGACCTCCGTAGCCCCCAGCGTCGTCGCGGCGAGGGTGTGCGGGATGAGCGCCACGGAGAAGGCCGCGTCGGAGAGACCCGCCACGGTCAGGCTCACGCCGTCGACGGACACAGAGCCCTTCTCCACCAGGTAGCGGAGGAGGTCGTCCGGGGGCCGGACGGTGAGCCGCGCGCCTCCGGCTTCATCGGTCTCGAAGCCCGTCACCTCGCCGACCCCGTCGACGTGTCCCTGCACGAGGTGCCCGCCGAGACGAGTCATGAGGGTCACCGGCCGCTCGAGGTTCACCGGGTCTCCGGGCGACAGACGCGTGAGGCTCGTGCGCCGCAGCGTTTCCTCCGACAGGTCGAACGCGAGATGCCCGTCGCTCCGCTCGACCACGGTCAGGCACACACCGTTGACGGCCATCGACGCACCGACGTCCGAGTCGGCGGTTACCGTGCCGCAGCCCACCGCGAGCCGGCTCGGCCCGACCTCGCGAACGATCCCGCGCTCCTCAACGATCCCGGTGAACATAGGCCTCCACCTTGAGATCCTCGCCGATGCGCTCGAACGAGTGGACCCGCAGCTGCAGCGCCCGGGCGACGGGCGCGAACCCGCGGCCGCCGAGCACACCCGGCGCGTCCGCACCACCTATCAACCTCGGCGACAGGTACACGACCACCTTGTCCACGGCGTTCCTCTCGACGGCCGTCCACGCGAGGGTGGGCCCGCCCTCCAGCAGCACGCCCTGAGCGTCGCGCTTGCCGAGATCGGCGAAGAGCTCGCCGACGGGCACGCTGCCGTCGTCCGGCGCGTAGACGACGACCTCAGCCCCCGCCGCGTTCCACTCCTCGCGGCGTTCTTGCGGCGCCCGCTCGGTGGTGGCGACGAGCGTCGGCGCGGCGTCGTTGAACAGCTCCCCGATCGGCGGCACACGCCCACGGGCGTCGACGAGCACGCGGAGCGGCGGACGACCTCGGTAGTCGGGGTCGCGGACGGTGAGCGAGGGGTCGTCGAGCAGCGCCGTCCCGGCTCCCACCACGATCGCGTCGGAGGCGGCGCGAAGCACGTGTACATCGCGGCGTGCGGCCTCACCGGTGATCCATCTGGACGTGCCGTCTCGCGCGGCGACCTTGCCGTCCAGGCTGGCCGCCGTCTTCCACGTGACGAACGGCATACCGGTGCGCACATGCTTCAGGTACGCCTCGTTCTGCCGCTCGGACTCCTCGGCCAGGACGCCTGAGCGCACCTCGACGCCGGCCGACCGAAGCGCAGCGAAGCCGCGACCGTCAACGATCGGGTTCGGGTCGCCCGTTGCTGCGACCACGCGCGAGACGCCAGCTTCGATCACGGCGTCGGCACAGGGCGGTGTGCGGCCGTGGTGGCAGCAGGGCTCAAGGGTGACGAACAGCGTGGCGCCGTGGGAGCGTTCGCCGGCCGAGCGAAGCGCGGCGACTTCGGCGTGCGGCAGACCCGGTCCTTCGTGGTAGCCCTCGCCCAAGATCCGGCCCTCAGCCACCACCACGGCGCCGACCATCGGGTTCGGAGACGTGAGGCCTCTGCCCCGCTCTGCGAGCTCGATCGCCCGCTCCATGTACGCCTCGTCCGACACGACGAACCTTTCCCGAGGCGTTGGGTGAAGGGCAGGAGACGGCGCAGGAACGCACCTGCGCCGACGCCGCCCGTCCTCTCCCATCCCGACTCTCACGGTCGGTCCCGGAATCTCACCGGGTCCACCCCAGAGTGGCTCTCAGGGGGTCGCGGACTCTACCGCCGGTGGGGGATCGCACCCCGCCCCGAAGACGAGCTTCCTGACCAGCCAGTATAGGGCGAAGCCTCTTCGTTCACACTGGCGGCTACCCTGACGGGGCTAGTTGACGGCGCGGCGGTCGACCGCGTAGGAGGAGCCGACGTCGCGCTTGGCGAACTGCTTCATCTCGGTCGCCACGGCGACGGCCTCCCCATAGTGGGCGAACCCACGCTTGGCGGTGGTCGCCACGCCTATCGAGATGCCCACGAGGGGGAGCTTCTGCGCGACCCCTTTGCGGTCCTCGACCTCGACGTAGCCGCGGTCGAGGTCGGCCTGCTCGTAGAACTCGTGGATCTGGATGTCGAACCGCTCGACGACGCGCTGAGCGACCTCCTCGGCGACCTCGGGCGGCATGATCGCGACGAAGTCGTCACCGCCGACGTGTCCGACGAAGCCGTCGGTGCCGGCGAACTCCACCACGGCATCCTGGATGATGGTCGCGGTCGCCTTGATGAGCTGGTCGCCGCGCACGAACCCCTTCTGGTCGTTGTACGCCTTGAAGTCGTCGAGGTCGCAGTAGAGGACCGCGAACGACCGGTCCTCGCGCACCATCCGCTCGATCTCCTCCTGGATCCGGATGTTTCCGGGGAGTCCGGTGAGCGGCGAGAGGTTCCGCATCTCCTTCGCGCGCCGCAGCGTGCCCTTCACGCGCGCAAGCAGCTCGATCGGGTCGAACGGCTTGATGATGTAGTCATCGGCGCCGGCCGTTAGCCCGAGGACCTTGTCCGTCGACAGCGCCTTCGCGGTCAGCATGATGATCGAGGTGTTCGACGTCTGCGGGTTCCGGCGCAGCCGCTGCGCGACCTCGAAGCCGTCGATCCGCGGCATCATCACGTCTAGCAGCACGAGGTCGGGCCTGAGCTCGCCGGCCCTTTCCAGCGCCTCCTCACCGTCGGCCGCGACCGACACGTCGTAACCGGCCGAGCGGAGGTTCACCTCGACGAACCGCGCGATGTCCGGATCGTCGTCGACCACGAGGATCGTCTCGGGCATCACGCACCCCCTTTCACGATCGCCGCGAGGTCACGAGCAGCCGCTGCGATGTCGGGGGCCTGGAAGATCGCCGACGCGGAGATGATCACCGTTGCTCCGGCGTCGATGCAGCGCTTGGCGTTGTCGAGCTTCACGCCGCCGTCGATCTCGACGTCGCTCGCGAGGCCCCGGCGGTCGAGTTCGGCGCGAAGCGCCTCGAGCTTCGACAGGGCCTCGGACATGAACCGCTGCCCTGCCCATCCCGGGCGGACGCTCATCACGATCACGTCATCCAGGTCCTCGAGGTACGGGTAGACCTGCTCGACGGGCGTCTCGGGTTTCACGGCCATGCCGACGTCCATGCCCGCCTCTCGGGCCTTGCGGATCACAGGGACCGGGTCGTCCACCGCCTCGACATGGAACGAAACCATGTCCGTACCCGCCTCGGCCAGCTCGGCGAACAGGCCCTCCGGCGCCTCCACCTGGAGGTGGCCGTGCAGGACCCGGTCGGTGCACCGGCGCAGCGAAGCGACCACGACCGGCCCGATCGTGAGCGGCGGGGCGAAATGGGCATCCATGACGTCGATGTGTATCAAGTCGGCATAGGGCTCGATGAGCTTTACCTGATCGGCCAGATGGGCGAGATCGGCGGACAGGATCGAAACGGAGAGCTTGCCCACAGCGGGATTCTAACGGCGGGCACCTGCCCTCCGGCGGAACGCGGCCATGAACATCGCGTCCGTCCCGTGCCGATGCGGCCACAGGCGGACCCGCTCCTCGACCCCGTCCGGGCCCCCGATCGGCTCGGGCTCGAGGTCGGGGCGCTCGCGCAGCAGGGTGTCGCACACCCCGTCGGTCTCGGCGCCGGAGAACGTGCACACCGAGTAGATGAGCCGGCCACCGGGCCGGACCAGGTCCGCAGCGGCGGCCGTGATCTGGACCTGGAGACGTGCGAGCGTTGGGAGATCCTCCTCGTGCGGCCGCCAGAGCAGCTCCGGTCGGCGACGGGCCGAACCCATCCCCGAGCACGGCGCGTCCACGAGGACGCGCTCGAAAGGGCCGCGCACCGCGGGGTCCCGAGCGTCCATGACGAGCACGAACGCCCTCAGGCCGAGCCGCCGGACCTGCTCTCGAACGAGCGCGGCCCGCTTGGCCGAGACGTCGGCCGCCACGGCCGCACCGTCGGGCCGGACCAGGCACGCGATATGGGCGGTCTTCCCGCCGGGTCCGGCGCAGGCATCGAACACCCGATCCCTCGGTCGAGGGTCGAGCGCCCGCACCACGAACGACGAGGCCTGGTCCTGCACCGCGAACCAGCCCTCGCCGAACCCGGGAAGCTCGGCCGGCGCGCCGGAGTCGAGGACAAGCGACTCCTCGTGGATGGTCCCGCGCCTGGCCTCGACACCCACCTCGGCGAACGCCCGCTCGATTTCCTCCACGCCCTTCCGACATGTGTTCGCGCGGAGGGTGAGCGGCGCTCGTTCGGCGAGGGCCCCGGCGGCGTCCTCGGCCTCGTCGCCGAGTTGTCGGCGGAGCTCACCGATGGCCCACTCAGCGAGACCCGTGCGGACCGACATGTCCGCGTCGGAGGACCCGGTCGGCCACGTGGGCGGCTCCGCGGCCACCCGTCTCAGCACCGCGTTCACGAACCCGCGATCACGTGGGCCGGCGAGCGCCACCGTCTCCGACACCGCCGCGTGCTCCGGGATCCGCGTGAACAGCAGCTGGTATGCGCCGAGGCGGAGCAACGCGAGGGAACGCGCCGACGCCCGATCGAGCGGTCGGTCGACCACTCGGGCCAGCACTCGGTCGAGCCGGACCATCCGTCGGAGCGTCCCGTATGCGAGCTCGGCGGTGAGGCCGCGGTCGCCCGCCGATAGGCCGGAGCGCGTCAGCGCCGCCGGCAGCGCGAGGTTCGAGTAGCCGCCGTGCTCCACGACGCGCAGGACCACCCCCAGCGCGACGGAGCGTGCAGTCGAGGTCGCCGTCACTCGAGCACTTCGCCCGAGACCGGTCGATAGCCGCGCACGAACTCGCCCGAGGTCATCCGCTTGCGCCCGGCCGGCGCGACCTCGAGCGGCCGGAGCCCGCCCCTGCCCGTCGCGACGACGAACCCTTCCTTCGTCACATCGACGATCACACCGGGCACACCCGCCACGTCGGACACGGCTTCCGCGCGGAAGATCTTCAGGCCCTCGCTGCGGAACCTCGCGCTCGCCGCCGGCTCCGGCGAGAGCGCGCGCACGAGGTTGACGAGCACCTGCGCCGGCGCAGTCCAGTCGATCCGCCGGTCCTCCGGCCCGAACCTGGGCGCGAACGTAGCGAGCGAATGGTCCTGCGGGCGCGGCGCGACCGCACCCGATGCGAGGTGATCGACGGTCTCGACCAGCACCTCGGCGCCGATCGCCGCGAGGCGACCTCCGAGCGAGCCGCCATCGTCGGCCGGGCCGATCGGCTCCTCGCGCTGGTGCAGGACCGGCCCGGTGTCCACGCCCACGTCCATCAGGATCGTCGTTACACCGGTCTTCTCGAGGCCGAGCAGCAACGCGGTCTGCACCGGGCTCGCGCCGCGCAGGTACGGCAACAGCGAGAAGTGAAGGTTCACGGGCGCGAGGCTCGGCACGTGCAGCACGTTCGGCGGCAGGATCTCGCCGTAGGCCACGACGCACAGCACATCGGGCCCTGCGCCCGAGAGACGCTTGAAGCCGGCGCCGGTCTTGACGGTCTCGACCTCCGCGAGCGGCAGCCCGAGGCGACACGCGGCCTCGGCGACCGGCGTCGGCGTGAGCTCGTTCCCGCGCCCGGCCGGTTTCGGCACTCGCGTCACGACGATCACGACCTCATGGCGTGAGCGCGCGAGCGCCTCGAGTGAGGGAACGGACCATGCGTCGTTCCCCAGGAACGCCACCCGAAGTGAGCGCGGCTCGGCCATCGCCCCGAGGATACGCCGCTCCCCTCTAGAGCTGCTGCGTTCTAGAGCTGCTGCGTTCGCCTCAGCTCGGCCTCGCGGAGCTGGCGCATGACCTCCTTGCGGCCGACCTCGTCGAGGCGGTCCATGTACAGCATGCCGTTCAGGTGATCGGTCTCGTGCTGGAAGATCCGCGCGAGCAGCCCCTCCGCCTCGACCCGGATCGGAGTGCCGTCGAGGTCCTGTCCCGCCAGCACGAGCTTCAGTGCGCGGGTCGTCGGGTAGAACGGACCCGGGATCGACAGGCACCCCTCATCGGTCGTCCATTCCTCCTCGAACCCCGAGAGCACGGGGTTCGCGACGAAGCCACGGTGGCCGTCGCCGTCGTCGTAGACGAAGAAGCGGGACGAGATGCCGACCTGCGGAGCCGCGAGACCCACGCCCGGCGCGTCGGCCATCGTCTCGAACATGTCATCCGCGATCCGGGCGAGCGCTCGGTCGAACCGCTCGACCGTACGGGCCTTCTCCCGGAGTGCCGGGTCGCCAAGCTTGCGGATCGGCATGATGGCCATGGTTCTCCTACAGGTGGGGTTCCGCCTCGACCCGGGTCACGAAGCCCCGCTCCGCGAGTGAACGCATCGCGCCGCCGAACGTCGCGAGGTTCGCCGGATCGAGTGCGACCAAGCATAGCGTCTGGTCCCCGAGCCCCGTCGCGAGGAGCGTGCGCGGTGCCAGTGCGCGCAGCTCCTCCTCGAGCTCGGCCGTGCCGGCGACACGGAACACCGGAGCGCCCACCGGGAACCCGGCCTCGGCCAGGCGTGGGATCTCGGTCCGCGCGAAGCGTTCGGGGTTCCCGGTCACGAGCGCCTGCACTGCGGGATCGTTCGGGTGGTTCGTCTGCACGATGACACGCCCGTCCGGCGCGGCCCACGCCGCGGCCTCGAACCACGTCGCCAGCGCGCGCTCGCGGGCACCGAGGCCGGGGCGCCGTGAGGCGAGATCGGCATCTAGGATGCCCACGAGGTCGAGGCCGACCGGTCCGAAGTCCTTCACGGCCTCGACGCCGCCCACGAGGACCTCACCGTCGGCCGGCGGTCGGGGCCGGACACCGCGGCCGATCCGCGTGACGGGGACCGCTGTGACGTTCCGCGCCCACTCCTCCACCCGCTCAGCCCCACCGCGCGCGATGCCGAGATCGGTTGAGCCGCAGTTCGCGCAGCGGCCTTGCGCGCCGCAGACGGCGCAACGCACCACGCCCTCTTCCGAGCGCAGCAGGCCGCCACACGCGGCGCACGCGGCCGGCTCGCCGCAGGCCCGGCATGCGCGAGCGACGCCGTACCCGGGCAGCGGCTCGTAGAGGAACCCGCGCCGCACCGACCTCAGCGCTGCGACGAGCCGATGCGCGCGCCCCTCCGGTCCCGGGCGCACGACCTCGACGGGCGGCCACCGTCGCACGGCGGGCGCCACCTCCGCATGCTCGATGACGCTTGCCTCGAGCGACGGCAGCAGCGCGGACATCACGCAGACGGCCCCGGAGAGCTGCGTCCGAGCGAGCGCCACGTCCCGGACGTGGTAGTAGGGCGATCGCTCCTCCCGGTGCTGCCCGTGGCTCTCCCGAGACACGTAGATGAGCCCGAGCCCCGGCACCCGTGCGAACACCGCCGGTCGTGTCCCGACCACGACCGCATACCTGCCCGCCCCGATCTCGAGCCACGCCCGATACCGCGACCGCTTCGACCCCCCGAGGAACATCGCCACCGAGTCCCCGAACGCGTCTCGGATCGCCGCGGCCGTCGCGGGCAATGGATCCACCTCCGGAACGAGCACGATCGCCGTACGCCCGACCGCGAGGGCCGCCCCCACGCACTCGACGGCCACCTCGACCTCGTCCTCGGGAGCGGGCCGGAGCACGAAGGCGCCGTCGCCACCGCAAAGCGCGTCGAGCAGGCGGTCCCCGTTCGTGTACCGGGCAAGCAGCGGTCGGCCGGCGGGGCCGTGGCGGAACGGGGTTGAAGATGGATCGGCGAGCGGAGCAACGGCCCCGCCGGCCTCCCCCGTGACCTCCTCGGAAGCCACACGGGGTGGCCACGAGCGAGCGATCACCGACGCGAGCGGCGCGACGTAGCGATCGGAGACCCACCGCAACAGCTCGAGCATCTGGGGGTCGAAGAAGCGAACGGGTGAGACGAGCTTGCGCACCGGGAGCATCTGCCGCGGGACGTCGTCGGTCGGTCCCAACACCCACCCGCGGACGGCGCGGCCGTGGAACGGGACCTGCACCAACGACCCTACGCCGGCGCCGAGGTCTTCGGGCAGCTCGTAGGTGAAAGGGCGATCCAGGGAAAGGACGGGACGATCAACGCAGACGGTGACCGGGCCGGCGAGGACCTCGGCGCTACCCGAGCGCGCGGCGGAGTTCGTCGGCGCGGTCGGTCGCCTCCCAGGGGAACTCCTTGCGGCCGAAGTGGCCGTAGGCCGCGGTCTGCTTGTAGATCGGCCGGCGCAGGTCGAGGCTGTGGATGATCGCCGCCGGCCGGAAGTCGAACGCCTCCCACACCGCGTCGACGATCCTGGCCGGATCGACCTGTTCTGTGCCGAACGTGTCGATCGCGAGCGACACCGGGTGTGCGGCGCCGATCGCGTACGCCACCTGGATCTGGAGCCGGTCGGCGACACCGGCGGCCACCAGGTTCTTGGCCACGTACCGAGCCATGTACGCCGCCGAGCGATCGACCTTGGTTGGATCCTTGCCCGAGAAGCAGCCGCCGCCGTGCGGTGCCATCCCTCCGTAGGTGTCGACGACGATCTTCCGCCCCGTCAGGCCGGTGTCGGCCTTCGGCCCGCCGATCTCGAACCGACCCGTCGGGTTCACGAGGACCCGAACCCCCTCTGCGTCGAGCTCGAACTCCCGCAGCACGGGATCGATGACCTCGGCCACCACGTCGGGCGCGAGCAGCGTGGCGACATCAACCTCCTCGCGGTGCTGCGCCGAGACGAGCACCGTGTCGACGCGAGCCGGGACGCCGTTCCGGTACTCGATGCTGACGAGGCTCTTGCCGTCCGGGCGCAGGTACCCGAGGACCCCGGCCTTACGCACGTCGGAGAGACGCTTCGTGAGCCGGTGCGCCATCGCGATCGGAACCGGCATCAGCTCGTCGGTCTCCCGGCACGCGAAGCCGAACATCATGCCCTGGTCCCCTGCCCCGAGCGCGTCGAGCTCGTCGCCGGAGAGGCCCTCGCGGTGCTCGAGCGCATCGTCGATGCCGCGGGCGATGTCCTGCGACTGATCCTGGATGGCGGTGAGCACACCGCAGGTTGCGCCGTCGATGCCGAAGTTCGCGTCCGTGTAGCCGATCTCCGTGATCGTCCGACGGACGACGGAGGGGATATCGACGTACTCGGAGGTCGTTATCTCGCCTGCCACCATCACGATGCCGGTCGTCACCAGCGTCTCGCAGGCCACGCGTCCCGCCGGGTCGATCACGAGGATCGCATCGAGGATCGCATCCGAGATCTGGTCCGCGAGCTTGTCCGGGTGGCCCTCGGTGACCGACTCGGATGAGAAGAGGTAGCCGTGGGGCATGACCGCGGGAGTATAGCCCGGTCGCGGGCGCGGCTTCCGGGCCTTTCTACCGCGACAGGAGCTCGGCCAGTCGATCGCAGACGGCGGTCGCGAGCTCGGTCTTCCTCCACTCGCGGAGCGGCTCGTCCTCTCCGGTCCTCGACAGGATCGCCGCGTGGTTGGTCTCGGAGCCGAACCCGGTCCCCTCGCGCCCGACCTCGTTGACCACCAGGAGATCCAGCCCCTTGGCCCGGAGCTTGGCCCGCCCGGCGCCCTCCAGTTCCTCGGTCTCCGCGGCGAAGCCGACCAGCAGCTGTCCGCCCTTCGACGCCGAGAGCTCCCGCAGGATGTCGGGGGTCGGGATCAGGCGAAGCTCGGGCGGGCCGTCCTTCCTCTTCAGCTTCGAGGGCGCGCGCTCGGCCGGTCGGAAGTCGGCGACGGCCGCGGCCATCACGATCGCGTCGGCGTCGCGAGCCGCCTCGAGCACCGCGTCTCGCATCTCCTCCGCGGTGGTCGCGCGCACGAGGCGCGGGCCCTCCGGAGGCTCCACCGTGCCGGGTCCGACGACGAGCGTCACGTCGGCGCCGCGGTCGAACGCCTCCTTCGCCACGGCGAAACCCATGCGGCCCGTCGAGCGGTTCCCGAGGAACCGCACCGGGTCGATAGGCTCCCACGTCGGACCCGCGGTGACGACGACGCGCCGGCCGGCTAGATCGTGACCGCGAGCGACCGCGTCCTCAGCCGCCGCGGATATGTCCTCCGGCTCGGCCAGCCGCCCCATCCCCTCGTCGCCGGCGGCGAGCGAGCCTTCGACCGGCCCGACGACCCGAACCCCGCGATCGCGGAGAGCCGCGATGTTCGCGCGCGTGGCGGGGTTCTCCCACATACCGGTGTGCATCGCCGGCGCGAGGACGAGCGGACAGCGCACCTCGAGCAGCGTCGAAGAAAGGAGGTCGTCGGCGATGCCCGAAGCGACCTTGGCGATGATGTTCGCGGTTGCCGGCGCGACGACGACCACGTCCGCCTCCCGCGCGAGGCGCACGTGGAGCGCCGTCCCCGGCTCTTCCCATAGGTCGACGCGAACGGGAAGTCCCGAGAGCGCGGCGAACGTGTCGGGACCGACGAAGCGCGTCGCCGAGCGCGTCATCACGACCTGGACGGCGGCGCCGGCCTGCGTCAACAGACGCGTAAGGGAACAGGCCTTGTATGCGGCGATGCCGCCGGTGACGCCGAGCAGGACCCGGCGCCCCGCGAGCGGGCTACTTGACCCCAACTCCGTCGGGACGCTCGGCGATGATCTTGCCCTCGGCGATCTCCTCGAGGGCGATGGAAAGGGGCTTGTTCGTCAGGCCGCCGGTCTCGACGAGTGGGGGCACGAACTCGGCTCGGCCCTCGCCGAGCTGATTGTAGTACGAGTTGATCTCCCGCGCGCGCTTGGCGGCGAGGATGACCAACGTGTACTTGGAGTCGACCTGTGCGAGCAGGTCGTCGATCTTCGGCTCGATCATGGGTTCGTCCTTCAGCCGTGGTTCAGGATCGGATCGATTATAGCCTCGACCTGCGTTGTTGCCCGATCGAGGTCGTCGTTCACGACGATGTGGTCGAACCAGGCGCGCTGCTCCGTCTCCCATCCGGCCTTCGCGACGCGTCGGGCGATGCGCTCGTCGTCTTCCGTGCCTCGCGAGCGCAGGCGGCGTTCGAGCTCCTCCATGGAGGGGGCCTCGAGGAATATGAGGACGGCATCGGTCACCCGGTCCCGCACCTGCCGGGCGCCCTGGACGTCGATCTCGAGGATCACGTCGCGGCCCTGCGTCCTAGCCTCCTCGACCGGCTCGGCCGGCGTCCCGTAGCGCGCATCGAACACCTCCGCCCATTCGAGGAGCTCCTCACGGGCGACCAGCTCGTTGAAGCGCTCCTCGGAGACGAAGAAGTACTCGACCCCGTCCCGTTCACCGGGACGGGGTCGACGGGTCGTAGCGGAAACCGACAGCCAAAGCTCGGGGCGCCGCGACAGGAGCCGCCCGACGACGGTTCCCTTCCCGACCCCCGAGGGGCCGGAGACGACCACGAGCGTGCCGCGTTGTATCAGCGGTTCGTTACTTCTTGAAGAACTCGGCCAGCAGCGACTCGCGCTGCTTCCCACCGAGGCCGCGGACGCGACGGCTGGCCGAGATGCCGAGCTTCTCCATGATCTTCCTTGCCCGGACCTTCCCCACGCCGGGCAGGGACTCCAGCACGGAGGACACCTTCATCTTGCCGACGGTGTCGTCGCCCTGCTTGGCCAGTACGTCCTTGAGGGTGCGCTTTCCGGACTTGAGCTCGCCCTTGATCTCCGCCCGCTTCTTCCTGGCTTCGGCGGCCTTCTGGAGGGCCTTGGCACGGTCTTCAGGGCTCAGGATCGGCAGTGGCATACGCGCTCCTTCGCTAGTCGGGGATCGGAAGCGACGCGAGTATAGACATGCGCTCGACCGGGCAGCAACGCGACCCACGGGTGACGACCTGCGGTTTCACATCAGCTCTCAACCCTTGAGTGAGGCACGTCGAGGGTCACCGGATCTTCGCCAGGATCGAGCGCGCCGTGCCGGCCGGATCGACCGACCCCGTGATCGGCCGTCCGATCACCAGGTAGTCGGCGCCCGCCTCCACCGCTTCGTCCGGCGAGAGCACGCGAACCTGGTCGTCGCCGTCCGTCCCGGACGGACGGATCCCCGGGACGACGATGCAGGACTCCTCACCGACGACCTCGCGCACGATGCCGACATCCTCGCCCGACACGACGAAGGCGGTCGCCCCGGCGGACATCGCTTCGTATGCGAGCGACGCCGGCAACGCGAGCGATCCCCCGCCGAGGCTCGATAGCACCGTGACGGCGACGACGAGGGGCATCGGATGTCCGCTCTCCTCCGACCCGCGCGTCGCGCCGCCAACGGCGGCGGCGACCATCGCCTCTCCCCCGAGCGCGTGCACGGTGAACATCGCCACGCCGAGTCGCGCACAGTTGGCGGCCGCGCGCTCGACGGTGTTCGGGATGTCGTGGAGCTTCAGGTCGAGGAACACCTGCCCCCGATCGCGGAGCCGAAGGACGGCCGCCGGACCGTGAGCCGAGAACAGCTCGAGCCCGACCTTCAACAGACCGACGTGACCCTCGAGCGTCCTGGCGAGTGTCTCGGCAGCGTCGATGTCGGAGACGTCCAGCGCGACGATCAGCGGGTTCTCCGGCCGTGGGATCACGGAGCGGCCTCGCCCGGCGATCGGATGAGCCGCAGGCGTCCACGCAGGTCGGCGGGCGATCCCAGCCCCTTGGTCTTCAGGTACCGCAAGATGCCCTGGACGATCTCCGCGGGAGCCGAGGGGTTCACGAGCATCGCCGTGCCCACTTGGACCGCCCACGCGCCGGCCAGAAGGAACTCGACCGCGTCCTCGCCCGTCGCGATGCCACCGACACCCATGATCGGCACGTCGCGCAACGCGCTGGCGACCTCGAACACGGCGCCGACCGCGATCGGGCGGATCGCAGGGCCCGACAGACCACCGGTCGCCGACCCGAGCCGAGGACGGAGTTTCCCCACGTCGATCACCATCCCCGGAACCGCGTCGATCAAGGTGAGCCCGTGCGCTCCCGCGCGAACGCAGGCACGCGCGGTCTCCAGGAGGCTGGGGAGGAGAGCCGGCAGCTTCACGAACACCGGGAAGCGCGAGAGGCGCGACACAGCACCGACGACCTCGGCGATCCGATCGATGCGCGAGTAGAAGGGCATGCCGTCACGCTCATCGTCGGCGCAGGACAGGTACACCTCCAGCGCAACGATCCCCGGGTGCCCCTCCAGCGCTCTCGTCACGCGTATGTACTCCTCGAGGGATGAACCGGCGACCGAAACGAGGACCGGCAGACCGATCCTCTGCAGACGCGGCAGTTCCTCCGCGATGAACCCGCGCACGCCCGGGTTCTGGATGCCGACCGACGACACGATCCCGGACGGGCTCTCGGCAACGCGCGGGGTCGGCGAGCCCTTCGTCGCGTTGTACGTGAGGCTCCGCGTCACGATCCCGCCCAACCGGTGCAGGCCCGCGAGACCGGCGAGCTCCCTACCGGTCCCGAAGCACCCGGACGCGGCCAGGACCGGGAGCGGGAATCCCACCCCGTTCAGGTCGACGGCGAGCGATCCTTTCACCCCGGCCACGACCGCACCACCGGGAAGCCCTCGGGAGGCGTCGGAAGCATCGTGGGCTCGCTGCCCATCCACCGGTCCCACAGCACGCGCGCCGGGTTGAAGACGGGACCGTCGGTGCACGCTCGCAGGTTGTCGTACCCGGAGCCGTCCTTGCGGATCACCGGCACGACGCACGTGAAGCAGAGGCCGAGACCGCAGGCCATCTGCTCCTCGACCACGATCTGCGACGGGATCTGCCGCTCCATGCAGAACTCGGCGACGGCCCGCAGCATCCGCCGGGGCCCGGCCGCGTAGACCACCTGGGCGCCGCATGCCTCGGCGACCGGCGCGAGCGCATCGGCCACGGCGCCCCGCCGCCCTATGCTGCCGTCTGCGGTCACGATCTCGATCGTCTGAGACAAGCGCTTGCCTTCGATCGGTTTCAGGACGAACTGCTCGCTCTCGGCTCCGACGATCATGTCGACGCGCTTGCCACGCGCGCGGAGCTCCTGCGCGAGGAAGTAGATCGACGAGGCTCCGTACCCCTCCGACACGAGCAGACACCTGTTCAGCCGCTGCGGGTACGCGAAGGCCTTCCCGAGCGGACCGATCACGTCGAGGAACTGGTGGGCCTTCATCTCCGCGAGCCACTCGGTGCCCGCCCCGCTGGGGTTGAAGACGAACTCGATCGCGCCGGCCCACCCCCCGCGGCGCGAGGCCTGGTGGATCGAGAAGTGGCGCCGCAGCAGGAACCGCCGGTCGTCCGGCATCGCGACCGCGAGGAACTGCCCCGGCCGGGCGCGCTCGGCGATCTCGGGCGATACGAGCGTGAGCGACTGGTAGCCGCCGAGCTTGCGAACGCTCAGGATCTCGGCCTTGACCCGCTTCATACCTCGCTCCTGTGCAGACCCCCGACGCTCGCCAGGGTGACACAACCTAGCTCCGCGTGCGCCGCCCTCGCCTCCTCGTGGTACTCCTGCAGGCTCCGGGGTTCGTTGGGGCCGATCCTCAATGCCTCGATGCCGCGGAGCGCGGCCAGGACACCGGGGAGCGTTGTGACGCACGGGATACCG
>Ga0315282_10008128_pt1 | contig 17033 bp, 12 predicted proteins | sample YL17G07_20_MG_FD_203693 | JGI IMG/M metagenome (GOLD analysis project Ga0315282, IMG submission 203693) | Sediment microbial communities from Yellowstone Lake, YNP, Wyoming, USA - YL17G07_20 | ecosystem: Environmental > Aquatic > Freshwater > Lake > Sediment | place: USA: Wyoming | collected...
CATGGCCTGCCGCTACCCCCAGTCCAATGCTGGGCAAGAGATAATTACTCCCTAGCATAGCAGGGGACGAAGGGCCAGCCCCCCTGTCACATGCGTGTATGCGATGACGTACATGTAGGCCTCCTTCCTCTGCATCATCACCTTCCTGCTCCTCAGCCAGTGCGCTATGGTTCCTCTTGAGGCTGCTGAAGGTTGTCTCCGCCTTCGGTCTTATCGCGTTGTACCTCTCGATGAAGTTATCTTCGTCGTCGATGTAATCGAGTGTCAAATAGTGCTACCGATGGTCTTCCTTGAATAGTTACTTTCTCCAATAGCCTCGCCATCAGTCCTCTTCCTTCTCAGCCCCTCATGCTAGCTTAAATGACTTGCGACATAGTCTTGTTTAAAAACATTTATAAACTCAAAAATTGTGAAATACATATGCAAGGGCTCAGGAAAAAGGGATTAAAAATCATAGTTGTCTCTCTTCTCTTAATTTCTTTCGTGGCTGGTTTTCTAACTTATCCTATTGTTGAGAAACTCGTCCTCCGAGCTATTCCCGATGAAATCGGAATAATGGAGATAAGAGGATATGTCCTTTACCCTCAAGATCTTGAATACCTTTTGAAGTTGATTGACTACGCTAAAACTAATTCAAGTATAAAAGCCATCGTTTTGGATATAGACAGCGGAGGTGGGGTATCCTATGCTTTTGAACAACTATATTACAGTATCAGACTCGTTTCGAAAACCAAACCGGTTGTAGCCAGCATCTCAGGATTAGCCGCTTCGGGAGGGTACTATCTGGCTGCGTCGGCGGACTACATCTATGCTTCTCCAACAAGTTTTGTAGGAAATATCGGCGTAATAACCTCCATGCCCGAGAGGGTATATCCAGATCCCTCGATAGTGGAGACTGGACCATATAAGCTCTCAGGATTTAACTTAACGAGTTTCCCACTTCAGGTTAACGATGCCCTATCGAATTTCGTAAACAACGTAAAGGAAGGACGCGGCGGCAGGTTAAATGCCAGTCCATCAACTCTGGAAAAGGCCGAAATATATATTGGATCTGAGGCGAGATCCATTGGGTTAATTGATGAGGTTGGTTCGATAGAGCAAGCAATAGATAAAGCTGCATCGCTTGCTGGGATAACTAATTATAAGGTCTCAATATTAAATGAAATAATGCCAAATACTTTTCCATTCTCAACCCTTGCAAAATCACCGTTTTCATTGGAACTGAATGATTCCTTCCTGAGTGGAATTTATCCGCCTCCAGCCATATATTGCATATATAGCCCATTCCTCGCAAACTATCAGAGTCAACCAATACAACCAGTTACTTATCCTAACGGGTTACAAGAAACAAACACAGGGGGAGATGTAATCATAGCTTACGCGTATGGAAACGCGTTCTCAAGCGATGAAATAGAAAGCCTTCTCACGGAAATAATCCTTAATGGACACACATTCTCATTTCTAACGGACAAATCACAGCTTCAATCCAAGCTGATGAATGCAAAGGCATTTGTTGTTATAGCGCCCACTGAGAGCTTCTCGGATCAAGAGATCCAGATTATACAAGGGTTTGTTGAAGGGGGAGGAAAACTCATCTTGATATCTTCCATATTGCGGGCCTCTCAGGAAGCGATCAATAGTCTTTCTTATGGCTTTGGCATCGTATTTTCATCCAGTTACTTGTATAACTTGAGGAGTTATTATGGAATATATAGATATATCTTTGTCTCGAACTTTACAATAAATGGCAATGATAATTTCAACATCTTCAAGAACGTAAGTAAGATAGTTATGATGACTGCCTCGCCTATATATTCTAGCGATATTAATGAGGCGGCATTGACCGACAACGGAACCTATTCCTTTGTAAGCGATAAGACGATGCAGTACACGCCGATCGTTGTTTCTTACAATGGAAGGGTCGTTGCAATAGGAAGCTTTGAAACGTTCACTCAACCCTTTATTACACTTTATGGCAATGAAAAATTTGAAGAGAACATAGTCAACTTCATGTTTTCCGGTTAGAAAGGAGTAATTATTTGTCAGGTCTATGAATAAGAGTATGGCTGTTATGGGGTAACTCTTAACATACCTTAATCTTTTTACATTATGAAGAGTGCCTGCCAGTATAATTGGGTATTTTACGTCTGAAATATCGCATTCAATAATTTCATAACAATGCCAAGATATGATAAAAATACAAGGATAATTTCTTTTGTCTTATCATTCATAGCTTATCACAAAAGATTAATATACGACACTAACGACGAGGAGACTAGGTATTGGTGAAAACAAGGAATGCCAAGGAAAAAGAAAGGAGATCTTGGTGAAATCGTAGCCAGGGCTCAACAGCTTCGTGCTGACATCGATACTCTAGCTGCCGATATGAGGGAAATAACACATAGACTTGTGCTTTCGGTCCTAACCAAAGAACCAAAGGCGAAGAGAAGAGGAAGACCGCTAAAGGCGAGGAAAAAGGGAAGGCCTTCGAAAGCTAGGAAAGTGAAACCAAAACCCTCCAAAGAATGATAAGCCTGACAAGCTATCAATTAATACGTTTTTCGATTAAGTAGCTCTGCATTCTCTAATGAAGAATGAACTACTCTTGATACTGAAGGCATAAACATAGAAAAGCTCATTACCTTATGTTATCTATATTGGATAGCTGAATGGGTTGAGATGGAACTGCCTCCTCGCGGCGTTATTTTTCATGATCTGGATAGCGATGATGCCTTTTATTATATTCCCCAATTTGGGGCCAATTACCCAGGGCAATGCCTTTGCTTTATCGATTGCCTCATTTCCGCTCTTCGCCTTCTATGCATCAAGATACGACGAAAAGGTAATAATCCCCTTAAACTACCTCCCAGATGTCTATTCACATGCTAGACGCTCTTTAGAATTCGATGGCACAGTCCTCTTCATCGGTAGGCTTTTCGTACTAGGTTTCATGGCTCTCCTGATGTGTGCAGCAATCTTGCTCGGTTTCCTTAATGCGGGGGATGTAGCGAACGATATTGCCATCTATGCCTATTATTCACTGGTCTTAGGGGTAGCTCTGATCGCCCTGTCTTCATGGAGAAGGAGAGATATACTTCTGGATGGGAAGAAGGTCGAGAGAAGTTCACTGGATCTTGGCCTCTCATCTTCTTATCACTTTCTTGAAACAAGGCTGAATTCCTTTAAGGCCATGTTAAGCTATCACATGTCGCTAGCAGCCAAGCAACCAAAGTCGTTCCATGTCGCCAGCAGTCATACAGCCGAGAGCGTTCCTGTGGAAAAGGATACGATGAGTGAGATACTGGCGATGAGGCATGAGTTGCTCAGCTCGATAGAGGAACTTCGCAACAGATTGGATGCCATGCAGCATATCTCGGATGAGCAATTGAAAGAGATAAGGAAGCGGTTAGTCCGGATCGAAGAGAAGCTTGGCCATCAGACTGATTAGCCCCTTGCCTATAAGATGAAGTGGAAGGCGTTTACGTTGATGGATCGAGAGCTTGTTCACTCGTAGCACTATAGCGAATTTATGAAGGCTGAACATTCCTTTACCAGTCTTTCGACTTCGCAATAGGTCCTGTTAGCATATTCCTTACTGAAAGCTTTGCTCGCAGGGATGCCTTCCATCTCATAACCGTAGAATGCTGGACCTCGAATTCTGCTCAACTCGGTGAGTAGCTCCCTAAGCTTGCTCAGGTCGTTTCTTAAAGATGATGGGAGCCTATCTTGCACGATATTAAGTGCTTCACCGACATCATGTTCATGAGGATACTCTACAGCCATCGACCTCAACACAGCCTTGGCCGCGAGTTCCAAGGCCTCTTGGGATCTCCTTACAGCTCCAGCATAATCAGCATCTGAAAGTGCAGCCCCAGCCTCTCTGAGGCAACGATTTGCCCTGTAGATGTAGTCTGAAGCCATCTCCGAGCTTTTCAGATCTCAACGACCTCTGATGGCTTCACGTCGGGCTTTAGTATCCAGTAATATCCTCTCTCCGTTATGACCTTTTTGGCTCCCATCTCCTTAAGCTTCTCTCCAAGTTTCTTCAATGCCTTTCTGAGATAATCCATTCGATCATAGAGGATTATGGCATCTTTCACCATGTCTATCAATATCGGAGGGTGCTTTTCGACCTCCTGGGGGGTTAGAAATATGTCTGAGATCAGAGTGCTTCTTCCCAGCTTCCTCAAGGCGGCTGAGGCATCGGTCCTCTTCAAGAACTCATGTATGTAATTTGTGCTCTGAGTTCTCACCCCTACATCCTGCTGGAGGTTCTCAGCTACTACAATAACGTCTATGTCGCTTGAGGGTGTCGCCTTCCCTCTCGCCAACGAGCCAAAGACAGAGATAGATACGAGATTGCCGCCAAAATGTCTCTTCATCGCTAGGCAATACCCCTTCAGTAAATCTCTATACTCAGGTGGAATTCTATCCTGTTCTATGGACTCCCTCTCTAACATATAGTGGATCCAGTTCATAGAGTTTACTTAAATGTTGCTGGCTCCTCTACTCGAGTAGCTGCGAACTGAATTTTATTATTGGTTAGAACCTTCTCTGGAGTCCTTATCTCCTGACAGCCTCTGAACAGTCAAGCTAACCAGGAGCTTCAATGGCCTTCTCATAGGCCATATATTCCGCCTTTACCGAGCACACGAGATCGAGGCCAGTTGGTTACGGTGAGTTAACGCAGCACTTAAATCGTCATCCTTGCCTTTAATCCGTGTCAAGGTACTGAGTGAGTCCCTGTGCGGCAGTCGCGGTGGATTGTAATCGCGTTCTTTATCCTATCGTGTTCCTCAGCAACACTCGTATCCAGCTCACCATACTCAGTGATAGTCAGAACGAACCGGGATGCCTATGTGGAGGGCGAATACGTAGAGATCAGCGGATTTATTATGGACCAAGAAAATAGGTCAATCTCGACCTTCGTCCAGATAGCTGTCTTAACTCCCGAGAATGTTTCGTTGTTAGTAGATACGATACATAGCGATTCCGACGGTTATTTCTTCACAATCCTCACACTACCGCTTAACGCCTCGCTGGGCACCTATCTTGTGGTCGCTGCCGCCGAAGGTCCTACCGCACACTCGACCTTCAAGGTAGCGTTGAACTCCATCACGTGCCATCTCAACGCCTCCACCGTATATGTTCCAGATAAGGCCGTCCTCGTGTATGGCTATGCCTATCCAGCCCGGTGTGTTGAGTTACAATTGGAGTTCTCGCAGAACAACGAGGATTGGCGGCCCATTGCCGATATATTCGCCAACTCATCAGGGTATTATAACTATGATTGGACTGCGCCCGGGGAAGATGGAAACTACTCAGTAAGAGCCTCGTTCGTCGGGGTTACCAGCCCTCCCGCCAATCTTAGGGTCTTCATGAAGGAATCGACGATGATCTGGGTGTCGCCAACATCGTTCGCAGCTTACGTGGGAAAGACGATGAACATCGAAGGTACACTGAATTCTACGAGCAAGAACGCCACTATAACGATCCAGTATAGGAGCCCCCAAGGCACTTTCAATCATACCATGCAGGCAAGTCCTGATGGCGTATTCAGCGACACATTCAAGCCCGATGTGGAGGGCATTTGGACTATATCCGCCTCCTGGCCAGGTGATGCACTCAATCTGCCAGCCACAAGCATGAACATCCAGTTGACCGTAGGGCCTCCGCCCCCAACCAATCTCTTCCTCTCGGCTGTCGCGGTGGAGGACGTCGTTGTGCTGGCTCTTCTGGCAAGACAGGTAGTAAAAAAGCGAAGGGCAGGACGTCATTAGTTGTATTTCAGCCCCCTATATCATTTCTAGCCCACTAGAACATGGAAATAGCTCATTTCCAGCTCATTGGGCCTAAAAAATTCCAAAAATTCCGATTTTGGGTTACTAATGATTAAATAGGCCGATGCTGAGGATAACTCGCCAAAATGGCAAAAAAGGTGAAATGAAATAATGAAGCGTAATCTAGTAAGAACAGTTGCGCTAACACTAGCAATAGCATTCATACTAAGTATGGTGTCAACGACACAGGTGAAACAGGCCAACGCTGCCGGATGGAGTGCAAACTCTTGGACCGTGCCTCTGATTGACAATTGGGGCAAATTACTGGGCAAGGCCGAGGCAAAAGGTTACCTCTACAACTCGACCCAGCCCCCCGACTGGACCACTAAACATCCAGGTGTAACGTGGTCTTGGGCGAATTGGGTCCTCCTGTCGACGTCTACCGACGTCTTTGTCAACGATACAGGGAGCTACATCACATTCAGCCACATACCGCCGTCATGGAACAACACCTATGGTACGATTACATACACCCTGGTAATCAAGCAGGAGATTAGCGGCTCTGTAACGCCAATCACGATCTACAACGCTACTGTGATGACGCTCGATCCAACAATCATTGGTGGTACAGGATTTGATCCCTACTCCGAGGCTTTCACGAAGAAGGACTTGGGCAGCATACTCCAATTCGGCTACGAAGCCGGTAACGGCCATATAGTTGACCCTGTAACGCCTATCGTTGATTCACTATCACAGCCAATAAGAGTCTGGCTCTACTATGTAGCACTCCAGGTTGTCGATGAGATGGGCTTACCATTGACGGTGACGGACGTCAAGGTATTCTATACATCAAACTGGTTGAAAAACGGAACATGGATCACTACCTCCTCTGTGAGTGGAGTCGTACTCGGTAAATACGAGGAAGCGACGGCCAACGGCACATACGATCCACCAACAAACGGACTCATCCCAGTTCAAAATCCATTCGGTTACATCGCAGAACCACTTGTAGGGTGGGTCGTCCTCAGGTTACCGCTGATCGACGGATTATCACAATATCTCAATACATCTGGTTACACTGGAACATGGCCTGTAGGTCAAAACAGGTCACTCGTCAACAACATGACCTTCCTCTTCTACTACCACGGAACTCTCGTTGGGAACTTCTCGGCTACGAACCTAACTGCACCGGCACTAGGAGAAGTAGCTTGGATCGCTTCAGGAGCTATTAATGCTGAAGTCAATACAAAATTCGAATCTGTCTTGGCACTCCCTGGATTCCCTGTAACCCCTGTAGTCCTTCAAGGCAATCACAGCTATCAGGCTGTAGTCAACGTGGCCTGGATTAACTTCTCTCTATGGGATCAGGCAGGCGCGCCATGGCCGACGAGGAACGCAAAGATAACGCTCTACGACAACGACATAGACAAGCAGTATCCGTGGCCCGGCGTGATCGATCCTGATTGGTCTGGCGGACCATCAATTGTAATGCTCAGATATCCAGTCGTCAACCACACACTGAAGATCGTGACAACGTGGTTCGACTGCACGGTGAACGTCTCCTACGTCTATGCCAATGATGCATTCGACGGTGGCTTTGATATGGATACCATAAACGGGGTCAATCGCTACCAAGGTGGCTTAATCGTCGACATGGTGCGGGTCTGGATCAAGGTCTTCACCTCAACCCAAGTGCCTGCACCCCTCGATCCCAACTGGGTAGATGAAGTTAAGATCAGGATCGAGAGCAGATCAGCACCGCAAACGACTTACATCGCGAAGCTGAGCTACTGGCACGGCTACATCATCCTGCCAGACACACCATTCGGGTGGTGGCTCAGCGGTGGAATCGGAGCGGCAGAGGAAGAATTTGCCGTGGGCTGGCTTCCGAACGGAACTTGGACGACTACGGACTTCTTCGTAAAGTATAAGGGACTAGAAGTGGTGAACACGGTTACACGCTATCCGGTCAACAGGACGCTCTTACTGAACTGCACTCCTGCCCTCCTACGTGCAGAAACAGGCGACTATGACAAGACCTTCATCCTCTACGCTGGCGTCTACGATATCGGCTTCCAAGTGCTCCTTGGATCCTCGCACAGCAACGTGACAGCCCCCGAGGGGACGCCGCTCTTCGTAACCACTCCGGACATGCAGAGGATACTCCTAACGACAGATGGTATGGGATCAGTAACGCTGAGGGATGTGCCGACCGGCATCTACAAGGACTTCGTGATCCTCTACAAGATGATGCCGATCAATTGCTCAAACGTCAAGTTGGCCTATGTCAACGCGTCGACCAAACCTCTAATCAAGTTACTCTTCCCCGCCTTCTACGTCAACATAACGGTGTGGAACTTCGAGGGAACGTTCAAGCTCATCAACCTGAACGCCAGCTTGTACAACACGGTCGACTACTCAAAGTACGGCATAACCAACGACCTACTGAGAAGGGCCCTCGACGTCGCCCGCAAGAGGAGCGTGGTGCTGCCCGATGACTGGGCCACCATTACTCCCGTTGCGGTTACATCGCCGGACATAACCGACCTCATAGACTACCTGGGCAGCCACCCGATGTCTTATTCGACGATAATGTACAGGACCCAGCTCTGGGTGACTGGAAGGGACGCTGATGGAAACCAAGGTCCGGACGGAACGCCCGTCTGGCCTATGCAGCTAGGACTCATGCCTGCAGCGAACTACTCTGTCAGGATTTCGGTGCCGAACGGCACCGATAAGGCGATCCAAGCGGGCTTCAGGCCGGCAGACTACAACGCGACCGTCTACTGGAGCGGTGATCCGTATCCGGGAGTCGGTCCGATCGAAGTCGACGCCAGCAAGGCCGTGGACCAGACAGTCAGCGTCAACATCTACACCTACATCTACAACGTCCAAGTTCAGACCCTCGATGCCTCAGGACAACCACTGAAGCTAGCGGACATGTCCGCCGTAATACTCGCGGAACCCTACGATCTAGTGCTCGGAACCGACGGCAACTTGAAAGCAGCGGGCTATAACGATCTTGATACGCCGTGGCAGCTCTGGTACATGCAGCAGTACGACGAGAACGCAACACTCGGAGCCCCGCCATACTACAACGCCTACCTGGTAAGGTTCAACAGCTCTGACAGTAACTGGTTCCACTCGGTGAACGCTACGTGCGTTTCGCCGCCCACTGATCCGGATCTAGGCACTTCAGCACACGCCTATCCGAACCAGAGCAGATACCTCATAGGCATGAGCACCCTCGAGGCGACGATCGACAACTACACCTTCAACGTCTACTACCAGGGTGTGCTTGTCTTCAACGACTCGATACCGCTCACCAACCCGTACACGATCGGGACAGCGGGCCACTCGGTGACGGGCACTCACAAGATCAAGACCTCGGTCTACCCATACACCTTCGAGGCGACAAACGATCCGCTGGACGGAACTACATTCGGGATCGCGAACCTGAATGTGAAGGTCTACTGGGCCGGTTTGAACACCACATGGTGGCCAACCGTGAACCTGACCTACCGCACAGCGCCTGAGGAGTTCGCACTCCTGAACGCCACGAAGTTGTACAAGGGCTTCAACACGACCGTAGTCGAGAGGATGTGGGGCAACGTAACCGGAATCGAGACGAAAGAGAGCATAGTGACAACGGCAAATGCGCCATACTACAGCTCGTTCGTCAAGATCGTGAACGGAACGACGGACAGCAACGGCGAATTCAAGGCGATGGTTCCAGTCTGGAACTACAGTGTTGGCATCTTCCCATCATTCATGGGAACTCTATTCGAAGATGACTTTAACAGCACAGTAGGATGGATCACCAACCCGTGGCTCGGAGACGTAGGCTCACGGACACTGACATACAACGTAACTCCCAGCAGCGCACTCAATCCAGCCCTCGGCGACGACTATGACTTCCCGTTCGATACGACGATCGGAGGTCCAAGAAGGCCGATAATGGCAAATGACGTCATGAACCTGGTCTGGAGGACCGAGAGCATTTTCGGAACCCCAGTATTCGTCAACTACACGACCATACCCGGAAAGACCAACAACGTCCCAGCTGTAGATGAAGCAAGGCTGGTCGGAGTTGCACCGGGTTACGAACCTTGGGTCAACTATGCTTCGATGAACGCCACAGGCCTCATCAATCCGAAGAAGGGAGACATCGGCGGAGTATCATTGACGATGAATACACGCGATGGCATCCGCTTCTACGGCATTGGTGTCTTACTCAACAACAACAACACCAAGCTCATCTACGGTGACTTCCAAGGAAGATCGCCGGAGCTTGCACTGATAGGAACAGGGCCATACAAGAAGGAAGGAAGTAAGATTGCTCCACCACAGCCGGTGAGCAACTTCTTCGCCAAAGCCGACAGCGCTACGATGGCCAACGACCTATGGGTGACGGTTCAGGACTACAACGGTAACAACCTGTCATACCAGAGGGTCGAGGTCTTCAGGGAAGAAACGATAATCACACTCGACAACGGCTCCCTTAAGGTACTGCCGCCAGAGCTCTGGACGGTGCAGTACACACCAAGAGACCCACCATATTCGTACATCAAGATAGCCTCAACACCAACTGCAATCCTATGGGGCATGTACAACGTCTGCGTCAGGACGACGAACCTGACCGATGTGGTTGTAGATGATACGAACTTGGTCGTGCCAGGCAAAGACAACGCTGCTCAGGAAGTCAGGAATCTAGAACTCTACGGCATCCAATGGAAAGGACTTGAACTCATGGGAGGATCTATAGATTGGACATCTGATAAATACATAATCAGATGGCCAGCCAAGCTCGACGTCCAGATCAAGGCCGGCGATGGCAGCACACCCATAGCGAAGGCATGGGTATACCTGCTTTACGGCACGAACTGGGCACACGGCGGAGGATTGACAGACGAAGTCATGTATGACGTCTACACCCCACCGCTGAACCTGTCAAGGGTAGGTCGCATGAACTGGCCGCAGGACTTGATACTCCTCCCATCTGGCGCCATTAGCTGGGGCTACTGGGAGATCGGCCAGAACGTCACAGCTGCCCTCACCGATGGTGTAGGCTACGCCGGTAGCCTCTACGTCGGTCCAGGTAGGGCGGAAGGCGCACTCGCCACGAGTGACACAACAACGCTGAATCTAGGCTTCAACGTCTATGCGGACGTTTACACGGTCAAAGTCTACTACATGTACAAGGGCTCGACCAAGATCTACGGGCCAGTCGAAGGCTCCGTGGTCTGGGACACATTCACGGACCAACCACAACACAGGTACATCTACCTAGGAATACCTCCACCAGATACCGCGACAGGTGAAGACTTCAGCAACGCTCAGCACAAGATATTCCCAACGAGGATCTGGAACCTCAAGATCACGATAGTGGACCAGTCAGCGGCCGCAAGGCCAATAGCTGGCGCAAGTGTGACTATCCCAGGACTTGGCACCGTGACCACGGCGAGCGATGGGTCAGTGCCATTCAACCTAGCACCATCAGGAACCTACAGCTTGAGCGCGAAGTGGATGAGCAAGTTCAACACAGAAGAGGTGACGATCGTGAAGAGCACAATACCGCTCCAAACGACAATGGACCAGATAATACCGGCAACGGTATATGACGCGGAGCTTCAGCTCGTCTCACCATCCGGAAAGCCGATTTCCGGTGCAATGATGAGCTTGGCAAACGTGTCGCTGGGCATGACGGGTGCTGACGGAAAGGTCGTCGCATCTCAAGTGCCAGGCAAGTATACCGAGGCTGGCACGACAGCTTACCCAGTCACAGCGATGTGGTTGGGCGTTGACGTCAGCCCAGGCCCGGTGGTGGTAACGGCATCAAGGACATACATACTGACAGCTTCGAACATAGCGACCTTGACCGTGCAGGTCGTAGGTGCACAGGGACAGGGCCTCAACGCCGCTCAAGTCGATATCAAGAACTCTGCTGGAACTACGGTGTTCAGCGGAGTCGCTAACGAACAAGGTGTAGCAAGCGTAGAAGTTCCATACGGAACATATAGCATACACACAGAATACAAGGGCTTCAGTAGTGATCAGTCAACAACAGTAAACTCTGCTAATCCATCACCAGTTTCGATGGCATCAAGTGTCTTCATCGAGATCTTCGGACAAGCAATGACATTCGCGACATTCGTGCTCTGGATAATCGTCATCATAATTGTCGTACTAGTGCTAGCGATCGTGATACACGAGTATCACGTCTGGCGTCGTAAAAGACTGCCTCAACTGTTCGGAGCTCCAAGAGTTCCAGGTGCGTAGACCAACCTAAAAAAAACGGTCTCGCACTCCCTCTTTTTATTTTATTTATTTAGTGGGAACTAGGTGAGAGTATGATTTCCAAGGAGGAAGCGCTCCATCTGGTGGAGAGGACCAGCAAATACCAACACGCCCTGATTGCCTCAGCCATCATGCGCAAGATCGCCCAAAGGCTGGGTGAGGATGAGAGGTGCTGGGAGATCGTCGGTTTGCTCCACGACCTTGACTACGATCTAGTTAAAGAAGACATGACCAAAAATGGAGTGGTTGCTAGCGAGATGCTCGCACATAAGCTCCCTTCCGCAAGTCTGTACGCGATAAAGAGCCACGACTACAGGACGGGTTTCCAGCCCAAGAGCAGATTGGACAATGCCCTAATAGTAGCAGACACTCTAGCGAGTATAATCAAAAAGATGGATGCGAGTGTGGAATTAAGCGTCCAGAGGATGGAAGAAGAGATGGAGAGGATTTCAGCGGAGAAGCCCTGGTATAAAGCCAACCTCCAGAAAGCGAAAGAATTGGGATTAAAGGCCAGTGAAGTTCTGCGATTGGGCACAGAATTAGTAAGATTGATGAATTCCAAGTAGATCTTCACTTATATCTGTCCTATTAATGTGGGGCATTGGATGCATTCTTACCATTTTTTCACCTTTATCGATTATTGTCACCTTATCTCTACCAAGTCTCTCTCCAATTTCTCCAATTGCATTGCTATCTTTTACTTTCGCTGTTATTATGGCTATGTCGTCTTGACTAAGGAGCTCAACCCTATTAGTCTCAGGAGGACCCCAACGGAATTGATCTACGGTCTCCCCGAAGTATATGTAGTATGTCTCCTCTCTTCCCTGCAGCTTAAGGCTAATCTCCGCCCTCGCTTCATCATACTTCGCATCGATGATCTTCCTGAATACTATCTTACCTCCTTCATCCCTACCTATCGCTAAAGTCCCATCCTTGTAGTATCTCAGAGTGTATTCATCCACCTTGGCCTCTTCGAATATGTATCCGCCCGCATCGCCAAGCCCCTCCAGAGTCACCTCCATCTTATTACCATCCATGCTTACGTACCATCTTCCATCGATGCACTCCACTGTTACCTTGGAGCACTGCGCTCTCTCCTGCCAGAATCCCATGAAGTTCTCATCGGTCAGCTTCTCCACCGTTACAATCCCATAGTCACCCTTGTACTGCCCAGCCTCCTCATCGAGAAGAGCGTGGAAACCCTTGACATCTCCACCATACTTCGCTATAGTCTTGAACCCGATGTCTGGCCTTTCATAATCTATGAGGACGAGGTCTCCCTGCTCGATGTTTCCTTTTTCAAAGAGAGTCTCTAGGATGCTGTCGGGTATGTCTAACCTCACCCTGTCCTCAGTCTGCACTATCCTCCCTGGCCCAGCGTCGTTCCTTTCGAGTGCCTGCTTGACTATCTCGATCGTCCTCTCCGCTTCTCCCACGTTCGCCTTCGCTTCCTCGGCGATGTCCCCCATGAAGCCCGTGTACCACTGCTTCCCAGCCTTCTCTTTTGATAGCTCGATGATGCGGTCTATTCCATCCCTAATCTCGACGGCCCTCTCCACCCCCTCAGCTTCTGCAATCTTGCTAACCGTATCGTAGTGGTTCTTCATTACCTGCTGCCTGGTGAACAGCTTCTCGGATCTCTCGGCCGTCTCCTTCAGGAAGTCTACGAGGTTTGTCGGGTCTCCACCATCCGCGCAGTCCCTTATCTCCCTGAGCGATTGGGCTATCGCCTCCGGATTGTCCTCGACGTTCGTCAGTTCCTCCGCGAGCTCAGCGGCTTTGCCCGTAAGCGCCTCTCCCTTTGCCTCACCGAGTTTGTCCTTCGCCGCCCTCCCGAGCGCAACGAGTTCCCTGAAGATCGCCTTCGCCGCTTCCGGTGCCCTGTCGGCTATCCTGCCGATCGCGCCCTTGACCTCGGGCCATGCATCGCCGAACGCCTCGCCCATCTCATTCGCTATCGGCCCTCCGAGTTCGTGGACGACGATGATGAACGCGGCAATGCCTATGGCGATCCCTAGGGCCCTGGCCCTGATCGCCTTGTCCTTCGTACCATCGATGGCTATCGCGAGTAGTTGGCAGTATTGACCAGGAAACGTCTGGCCTATTGCTAGGGGCAGGTCCCTGGTCTCTACATACGTGACAACTGCGCTCACCCCCCCGAAGGTCAGGTAATCAGCCACTGTGAGCTCTATGCCGTGCGTGTAATCTCCTGCAGCGATGAAGGCCCCAGCTATCGGGTCGTTGCCCTGGTATGGCCCACCCGATTGCCAGCTGGCCCAGTTCTTCCAGTATTCCACTTCATGGACCAGGCCAATGACCGTCTCCGGCAGTATGGTGAAGAACGTCCTGCTCGCCTCCTCGAAGGCGATGCCCCTGAACTCCGGGTCCACGAGGTCGCTGGCAAGTCCCACTAGGATTCGCTTGAGATCGGTCCGATTGGCCACGCCTGCTTTGCTCTCGAGTTGGCCATCCTTCTGATAGTTAGTCTGGATGATGATTGGGGCTTGTCTGCCTGGATCGGATCCAGTGTCCCAAAGGTTCCGAATCTTCTGGAAGATGTCCTGCGAGCTATCCGTCTGCCTTTGAATGATTGGTCGGAAGATCGTATAGATGGTCGAGAATAGTATTATTGCCAGCAGCAGGATTGCAGCTTCCTCGATGAGCTGCGAACCGCGCCTCCTATGGTACAATCATTATCAATCAGCTAATTCAAAATGCTATTTAAGCCCCAATTAATCCTTGTTTTTCCATAGTTTCCCCGCTCATAATGTTGGATGGGGCAAGAGCTTTATTAAAGAACACATTGACTTTATTCTCAAGGAATGCGTACGAAGTTCGCTGTTGTCGTCGAGAAGGACGAAGATGGATACTACGTGGCCTCTGTCCCGGAGTTGCCAGGTTGTCACACTCAAGCCAAGACTCTAGACGAATTGACCAACAGGATCAAGGAAGCTATAGAGCTTTACCTGGAAGCAAGTTGTTGATTTGGTAAGAGAATCCTTAACTACCGGACCATACTATCCATTATAGGTAGTACGTAGATGGAACAAGTGCTTCGTCTTTCAGCCATTGTACGTAGGGAGGAAACTCTATATTCCTCTTGGTGCTCGGAGATTGATGTCGCAAGTCAAGGGAAGAGTGTCGAGGAGGCTCTGGCGAATCTCAGAGAGGCCATAGAACTGTACTTTGAAGATAAAGATGCCAGACCCCCAATGGGTGAACTGCCGCTTATAACCTTCGTAGACGTGAAGCTCAATGACAAGACTGCCACCGATATCCGCACGTGACATCTTGAAGATACTTCATCGGCTAGGATTTGAGCAGGTTGGTCGCAAAGGGAGCCATATCAGACTTAAGAGAAAGATGGAGGGGAAGATATTCATAGTCATTGTTCCATACCATGACGAGATCAGTCCTGGAACACTTCTGTCTATTCTCCGTCAAGCTGGCATCTCGCGGGAACAATTTCTGATGATGCTCCAAGGGTAGAATCCTTTGGCTGAAAAAGGATAACTCCGGGGGGGGGACGTTCTTGATATCCCGACACGTTTACCACAACTGTTCTGAGCGCCCAGAATCCTGATTGCGTAAACCATTCAAATAGGTCACTCCTCTTTTTTATCAAAACATCGATACGTCCATCTCACCTAATACAATGAGGATAATAGAGATGAAAAAGTCCTTCTCGATGGTCCCACGTCCAGCGCCAGTCTCAGTAGCATAGCCCTCTAGATCGATCCTACTGAACCTACAGTTACGTATGACCTCGATTATTTCGGTATTGCTCAAATCCCTAAACCCGCAATTGGTTCAGATATTTCCTACTGACATGGAGGTGCCATCTCTCGAAATAAACCATCCCATCTGCCTTTGGGCCCCAATTATATGATGTACCACTTTCGATCATCCGGCCTTGAATTTCTTCTAGTAGGTCCACCATTTCAGTACCTACATCCAGGCTAGCTATCCTATCCCCTAGAGCTCTTTCAAGGGCGAACCCAATGCGCGCACTAACAGACCTGATCTGTGCATGAACTTTGTTCAATAGTTCTCTGAATTCATTGATGCTTAACAGTTGTCGCGAGCTGAGAACAGTCTTAAACCAGAGCAGAGCTTCACCTGCACCCCCAACCTCTTCGGTGTAAATGGTTGCATCGATTAGGGTACGCTCAATACCCGAGATAGGCAACTGCGATCCTTCTAGAACAGCTTGCGATATTCCAGAAATCATATTCTTTGGCGTATGTGACTTTATTGGTGCCAATACCCCGCCTATCGTGCTTTCTTTATTCTCCAGCATGCTACACCACCTTACGATTCTCTTTCTTTCGGCTTCATCCTTTGGAACATAGACTGCATGGTAAGCATAAGGGATCTGGGCAAACGAAGTAGGGCCATGGGATTTCGTGCTGAAGCTGCTCGAGGAGATCTTCGCCGTCATTAAGGAGTTGCCAGAACCCTTGAGAGTCGCTTTCTTGTTGATTATATTCGGTTTTATACTGCTTGTCCTCGGCTACAGCATGGCTGTGGGCTTTTGGCCACCAATAAGTTAATGAACGCTTGAGCACAAGGGCAGCACATCTGATCCATTCTTCAAGAGGGCACAAGAGCTATAGTGGGGCTTACTCTCTCGCTTGAATGCATGTATGCATGCTCATCGGCCATCATTAGCTTTATCGGCCCAAATGTAACAACCTGTGTTACAATACTCCTCGAATCCAAGCCGACGATAAATCTCATGTTCCCTTTCTCGTTACGGCCCCCCTCTTCGCAATGGCCTTCCTCTCCCACCTCCAGACTGCACTATGCCTGGGCTTCATGTTGGCCATCTATAGCAGATAACATAAGATTTTATTAACATTCTACGATATCATGTCAGGCGATGTCCGCGATCAGCGTTGGTCTGGAAAGGGTAAAGAGGGCCTACGAACGGGAGGGCGACCCCAAGCTGAGGGA
>Ga0315282_10008129_pt1 | contig 17032 bp, 15 predicted proteins | sample YL17G07_20_MG_FD_203693 | JGI IMG/M metagenome (GOLD analysis project Ga0315282, IMG submission 203693) | Sediment microbial communities from Yellowstone Lake, YNP, Wyoming, USA - YL17G07_20 | ecosystem: Environmental > Aquatic > Freshwater > Lake > Sediment | place: USA: Wyoming | collected...
GGTGCTCGACCCCTTGCCCCACGGGTAAACGAACACCCTGCCGGTCACGGTCCGCCCCGAGCAGTCGTGCCGGCGGTCGATCACCTCGCCGGTCCTGGCGTCCAGGCCGCCCCATAGGCTGATGGGCCTGGCCGAGACAACCGCCTCGCCGGCGGCCGATCCGGCGACGACGGCGCGTCCCCGCATCGTTCTTTTCTTCGGGGCCGTCCCGCTGGTTTTGCTCATCCCGGCCGCCTCCGTATCACTCGCCCCGCCACGGCTGAACGCACGCAATCGCCCACGGACCCGAACGCCACTTTCACGCCCAGTGAGCCCGGCGAATAGTACGCGCACTTGCCCGAGTTGGTCATCAGCACCTTGGCGTCGCGGCGGATCATGGGCGTGTGGAATACGCACGTGTCCCGCGTGATCCGCGCGCCGAAGGCCTCGAACTCCGCCAGCCAGTTGGTCCGCTCGACCAGCGCCAGCGACTGCTGGCAGGTCAGCAGGGCGACGTCCACCCCGTCGGCCGCCCTGGCGGGCGCAACCTCGCGGATCGCCTCGACCAGCGAGCGGAACTCGGCGAACGAAAGATGCGGGCAGCCCAGGACAACCACGTCGAGCTTGGCGCCTTGCTCGGCCCCGGCCAGGTCGTCCCAGGATCGGTACCAGTCATCAGGGCCGATGTCCACGACGCGCTCGGGCTTGCGGTGCTGCAAGGCCGCCTCGGCGGTCGGGGCCTCGGGCGTCAGGCCGACGGCATGAAAGAGCGCCACCGACCCCGCCGACGCCGCGGCCGCGCCGAACGCCTTCAACTGATCGTCCGTCGCGGCGGCAGGCATGCCCTCAATCACGGGGATCTTCTCGCCGACCATCGCGCCGATCAGGTGGCCAAGCACGGGGTAAAAGACTTCCTCCGCCAGCAGGGCCGGCCAGAACCCCACCAGCCGCAGCAGCCACTGCCCGCGTCGGTTTTCCGTCAGGTGCAGGCCACACTTTGGCACTCGGCCGGTGATGGCGGCGCAGATGTCCAGGTAGTCCGCGTAGCGGTTGGTCCGCGCGCCTAAAACGCTGTTGGCGTAGCAGATCGCGTTGGACTCGCCCCATGCGATCTGCTGGCCGAAACGCGGCGTGAGGTAGCCCTGGTAGGGCGCACACGACCACGTGGGGACGCAGCCCATGTCGGTGTAGGCTTTTGCCTGGCGGAGGGCCTTGGCGGCGAACTGCTCGTCGGAGACGAACTGCCGCCAGTCCTGGAGGTCCAGCGGGCCCATGTTGAGGGTTGTCGGCACGAGGACCTTTCCGCCGGCGGCGGCGAGCTTCTCGGCGAACTCCAGGCCCGCGTCGCTCATGAGCCCGCAGCCGTCGATGTGCGCCTGCGAAACGTCCATCAACTCGTCCGCGCCGTACACCTCGGCCATGCGAACGATGATCGACATCGCCATCCGGCACGCCTGGCCGCACCGGCCGTCGAGCATCCGCCTGTCGTCTTCGCTCAGGGCAATCGTCATACGGTTCTTCCCGCGGCCTTCGCCCGCGCCTGGCCGGCCTGCCGCGCGCGGCGCAAGCGGCCATTTTCCCCAATTCCCGCCCGCCTGGCAAGTGTTTGTGGGGGCCGCTCTTGTTTTGCATCGCGGCGCGGCGGGCGTATAATGTCCGCCTTGTTGGCTGAGCCTCCGTGCAGGTGGGCCTTGCTCGTATCGCAGGCGCTGGCGGGCATGGTCAGGGCTTTGCCCGCTATGTGCTGGGAGCTTAGAGCCAAGACCATCTTTGGGACCAGAGAGCGACCATGACGACTTCTTCGTTGCAGGCGTTGCAGGATCGTTTCGGCAGGAACGTGGTCTTTCAGATGAACGTGCGTCTGACCGACGGCGGCGACAAGCTCGGGGAGGTCATCTCGGCCGTCACCGCGGCCGGGGCGCACATCGGGCAGGTCAACCTCGGCAAGGTTCTCAAGGCGTCGATGATCTACGAGATCCGCGTCTTTGCCGCCGGCGACGAGCAGATGGCCGCCGTGGGCAAGTCCGTCGGCGCGATCGCCGGCATCGAGGTCGTCGACGTGCTGGACCTGGCGATGGAGAGCCACCGCGGCGGGTCCTGCGAGATGCGAAGCCGCGTGCCCATAACCTCCAACACCGACCTGCGGATCGTCTACACGCCCGGCGTGGCGCGGGTCTGCAAGGCCATCGAGGCCGACCCCGCCAAGGCGCGCGAGCTGACCAACATCGCCAACAAGGTCGCCATCGTCACCGACGGCACGGCCATACTCGGCCTGGGCGACATCGGCTGCCTGGCCGGGCTGCCGGTAATGGAAGGCAAGTCGGCGATCTTCTGGGAGTTCGCCCGCATCTCGGCCGAGCCGATCCTGATCGACACCCGCGACCCCAAGGAGTTCATCAACGTCTGCGAGCGGATTGCCTGCACGTTTGGGGCCATCCAGGTCGAGGACGTCGCGGCCCCGCAGTGCTTCGAGATCACCCGCACGCTCGACGAGCGCCTGCCGATACCGGTCTTCCACGACGACCAGCACGGCACGGCCACCATAGTCCTGGCCGGGCTATACAGCGCGCTTCGCAAGACCGGCAGGCGAATGAAGGACATCACCTGCGCGATTGCCGGCGCCGGTGCGGCCGGGACCGCCATTGCCGACCTGCTCATGCGAGCCGGCGTGCCGGACGTGGTCCTGGCCGACTCCAAGGGCATCGTCCATCGCGGGCGCAAGGAGGGCATGAACAGCGAAAAGGCCGCCCTGGCCGAGCGGACCAACCCGCGGAACATCACCGGTTCAATCGCCGAGGCCATGAAGGGGCGGGAACTGTTCATCGGCGTGTCCAGGCCGAACCTGGTCACGCGGGACATGGTCCGCTCGATGGCCAAGGACCCGATCGTCTTTGCGCTGGCCAACCCGGTCAGCGAGATCAGCGTCGCCGACGCCTACAAGGCCGGCGCGGCCATCGCCGCCGACGGGCGGATGATGAACAACGCCCTTGCCTACCCGGGCATATTCCGCGGCGCGCTGGACTCGGCCGCCCGGTCGATCACCATCGAGATGATGATGGCGGCGTCCGAGGCCCTGGCGAACATAGTGCCCGAGGGCGAACTGCTTCCCGAGATGATGGACCCCGCCACGCACCAGGCCGTCGCCGCGGCCGTGCGCGGAGCGGTGTGAAAGAAGAAAAAGAAGAAGAAGCAACCACAGAGACACAGAGCCGCGGAGAGTAAGAGAAGAATCAACCACAGAGTCACAGAGAGTAACAGAAGAAGCAAGCTGTTGTTGTTTCTTGCCCTCTGTGCCTCTGTGGTCAATGATCGGACACTTGCTCAACGGAGCAACGAATGAAAGCACTGATCGTCTACGGCGGCTGGGCCGGGCACGAGCCCGGGCCGGTCAGCGAGATCATCGCCAAGGCCCTGCGGGACCACGGGTTTGAGGTGTCGCTGTCGGACACGCTCGACAGCTTCAACCGGCTCGATGCCCTGCTGGAGCTGGACCTCATCGTGCCGCACTGGACGGCCGGAAAGATCACCAACGAGCAGAGCCGCAACCTCCGCAGCGCCGTCGAGCGGGGCGTCGGCCTGGCGGGCTGTCACGGCGGTATGGGCGACGCCTTCCGCGACAACCCCGACTATCAGTTCATGGTCGGCGGGCAGTGGGTGGCTCATCCGGGCGACCGGCTGACGTACACGGTTCACATCCTGGACCACGCCGACCCCATCACGGCGGACCTCAAGAGCTTCAGCACCACCAGCGAGCAGTACTACATGCACGTGGACCCGTCGAACCACGTGCTGGCGACGACCACGTTCGAGTGCAACGGCTGCACCATGCCGGTCGTGTGGAAGCGCATGTGGGGCAAGGGACGGGTCTTCTACAGTTCGCTGGGTCACTGCGCCAAGGAGTTCGCCAGCGTGCCCGAGGTCCTGACTCTGCTGGAGCGCGGCATGGTCTGGGCCGCCCAAGGCCGGGCCGCGGCGAGGTGAGTTCATGGACACGACGCAAACGGCAACGGCAAAGCTGTCGCGGCACGACCTGGACATTCTCCGCCGCCTGGGCCAGCGCAAGGCGCAGATCGCCGCCGACGGCGCCAACGCCGAGCGGCGGGCGGCGTGGTACGCCCACGACGCGGGCGAGCCGTCGGCCCGGCCTATGGTCCTGGCGGAGATCTTCGGCGTGCGAGACCCGCACCCGCCCGTCGGCGACGCCGACCTCCGCTGCCGCGACGAATGGGCGCGCCGGATCGAACGCTCGCTGCTTCAGCAGATATACCAGTTCGACGTGCTCAAGGACGACCACGTCGTCGAGCCCTGGATACAGACCAACTGGAAGGTCACGGTCAGCGATTACGGCGTGCAGGCCGTCGTGCACACTTCCGACGCCGACGTGACGCTCGGCGCGCGGAACTGGGACCCGCCCATCAAGGACATCGACGCCGACTTCGCCAAGCTCCATCCGCGGACGTACAGCGTGGACCGCGACGCCACCGCCGCCGAGGCCGCCCGCCTCGCCGAGGTCTTCAAGGGCGTCCTGCCGGTCAGGATCCGCGGCAAGTTCTGGTGGTCCATGGGCCTGACCTGGCCGGCGATAGATCTCATCGGCCTGGAAAACCTCATGCTGCTGATGTACGACAACCCCCAGGGCCTGCACAGGCTCATGGGCCTGCTCCGCGACGACCACCTGGCGTACGCACAGTGGATCGAGGGCCAGGGGCTGCTGACGCTCGACAACGAGAACGATTACATCGGCTCCGGCTCGATGGGCTACACGCGCGACCTGCCGGCCGGCGATTGCCGCCAGGGCGGCCCGGTGCGCCTCAAAGATCTGTGGGTCCTTTCCGAGAGCCAGGAAACCGTCGGCGTCGGGCCGGAACTGTTCGAGCAGTTCATCTTCCCATACCAGCTAAGCCTTGTCGAGCGGTTCGGCAAGTGCTACTACGGCTGCTGCGAGCCGGTGAACAACCGCTGGCACATCCTCAGCCGGCTGCCCAACCTCGCCCGCGTCAGCGTCTCGCCCTGGGCGGACGAGGACTTCATGGCCGAGGCGTGCGGGCAGCGCCGCGTCTACTCCCGCAAGCCCAACCCGACGCAGATATCTACCGGGCGGTTCGACGAGGCCGCCATCCGGGCCGACCTGCGCCGCACGCTGGAGGCCACCGGCCGACATGCCTGCCGGACGGAGATCATCATGAAGGACGTCCACACCCTCCACGACGAGCCCGGCCGGCTCGCACGCTGGGTCGCGCTGGCAAGGCAGGAGATCGACCGCTGGGGCGCCGGCGCAGCCAGAGTGTAGAGAGTAGAAAGTAGAGAGTAGAAAGTAGAAAGTAGAGAGGAGAGAGGAGAGAGGAGAAAAGCAGAGAGGAGAGAGGAGAGAGGAGACCTGCCGGCAATCGGTCCCCAGGAGAAATCCTTATTGTCGATCGGATCGGCCCGTCTGCGGGTGCCATGGTTCGGCGTGCTACGAGCATGCGTCGCGTTCCACCATCTCGCACAGGACGTGGTAGATCACCTGATGGGCCTGCTGTATTGCCGGGGTGTGTGTTTCCGGCACGGCAAGCAGGACGTCGGCAAGCGCGGCGCACGCCCCGCCGCCCGCCCCGGTGAGTGCGATTGTAACCATGCCGAGCTCGCGCGCCTTTCGAAGTCCGGCCACGACGTTGGGCGAGTTGCCCGACGTGCTGATGGCGATCGCCACGTCCCCGGCCCGGCCGAGGGCCTCGATCTGCCGCGCGAAGACAGCCTCGTAGCCGTAGTCGTTGGCAAGGCTCGTGAGCACCGCGGCGTCGGCGGTAAGCGCCACGGCGCGCAGGGCCCGCCGCTCCTTCAGGAACCGGCCGACAAGCTCGCCGGCGACGTGTTGTGCGTCGGCCGCGGACCCGCCGTTGCCGAACAGCAGCACGCCGCCGCCGCCGCGGCAGCTCTCGACTATCAGTTCGACGGCCTTGGCGATCCGCCCGGCAAGGGCGCGCCCCGCGTCCTGAATGGTCCGGGCGGCGGCGTCGAAACGGTCACGAATCTCGTCGTCTGTCATCTGAGACGATCTCCTTTCGCAGGCGCAGGAGCTCCCTGAACGCCCTGAGGATCACGCTGAGTTTCGCCCCCGTCTGCCGGCCGGCAACGCGGGGACGGTGGCTGACGGGCACTTCCGCCAGCGTAAAGCCCGCGCGCACGGCGCGGGCGAGAATCTCCGCGTCGATCAGCGCGCCGGTGGACTTCATGTCGATGCGGTCGAATATCTCCCGGCGATAGAGCTTGAACGCGCTGTCGACGTCCCGGCAGCGGACGCTCAGCAGCCGCGTCACGAGCCGGCTCCACAGCCAGGCGTTGAGCCGGCGGATCAGGCTGTCCCGCCGGTGCCGGCGGAAGCCGCTGACGATGTCGTAACGCCCAATCAGGTCCAGCAGCGCGGGCAGCTCGGCTATGTCGAACTGGCCGTCGCCGTCGGTGTAGAAGACCAGCTCCTTCGTCGCCGCGCGAAACCCGCTGACAAGGGCCGCGCCGTAACCGCGGTTGACCGGGTGATGCACGCCACGGATCCGCGGGTCCCCGGCGGCGAGATCGTCAATGATCGCCCCGGTGCGGTCCCGGCTGCCGTCGTCGACGAGGATTACCTCAAAATCGTCGCTGACGGTCGGCAGAAATGCCATCGCCTCGCCGACCACGCGGCGGACGTTGTCCTGCTCGTTGTAGCACGGGTAGAAGACGCTCAGTGCGTACTTCCGCCGCGGCGATTTGTCCTCTGCCGTCACGCGGTTTCTCCGGGGCCGGTGCGGGCCTTCGGGCCCTTCTCGCCCAGCCAGAATACCAACCCGGGCACCGAGAGCAACATCGGAGTCAGCCGCGCCAGAAGCGCCAAGGCAAGCACGGCCGAAGAGTCCGCGCCGCCCGCGAAGAACAGGACGTACATGCCCTCCACAAGCCCCAGCCCGCCGATGCTGACGGGAATGGCCGCGAGAATGTAAATTACCGGCACGAATAGGAAGTAGAGCGATATGCCGGCCGGCAGGTCCAGGGCCAGGCCCAGGCAGGCGACTCCGCCGGCCAGCAGAAGATGCACGCCGAGCGTCATAGCCCCGACGACGGCGGCGTCCCTCGGGCAGCGCGGCAGGCGCTGAAGCGTGGCAACGGCCAGGCGGAAGTTCTCCGCCTTCGGCAGGCGGGCTATGAGGCGATCCAGCCCCGCCAGCCGCCCGACGCGCCGGCTGAAGAGCACCAGTCCGGCGGCAATGATGACCGCAAGGGTCGCCAGTATCGCCCCGGCAGCCCTGTGGGTCTGTGGGCTCCGCCAGGTCGCCAGCGCCATCACCCCGGCCAGCGCGGACATGCCCGCCAGGCCGACGAAACGGTCAAGCAGGACCGTCGCCACCGCCACCGTTCGCGCGGTGGTCCGGCGGGTGACCAGGTACGCGCGGATCACGTCGCCGCCGGTGGCGCCGGGCAAAAAGAAGTTGAAGAAGTGCCCGACGTACATCAGCCGGATCGTGGCCCAGAGGCCCACGCCCAGCGACTCGCGGCGCATCAGGTACCACCAGCGGACGCCCATGAGGGTGAGCTGACCGGCAAGGATGACCGCGGCGAGTATGTAAAAGCCCGGGCGAAGCCGACCCAGCACCCGCGACATGCCGGGGTGAACCACCTGCCCGCCGGTGTCGCGGAACTCCGCCGTCCTGTCCGCGGAGAACCAGGCCGCCTCCCGGCCCGGCAAGGCCACGAGAATCTGCCCGCCGCGCTGCTCAAGCACGCGCAGGGACCGCCCGTCGCGGTCGAGAACATAATCGTGCCACGACACGCCGGACGCCACCCACCAGACCAGCCCGGCCGTAACGGCCAGCTTGGCCAAAAACGCCGCCGCTTTGCCAACACGCATAACCACCGTCGGAATCTCCCGGGCTCCAAAGGCCCATCATCCTTATATCGGCACTTGGGGAGATTCGCCGTACAGGTCTCCAAGAGCATACATGAAAGCCGTGGCATGGGCGTCCCGCCCATGAGTGGCATGGGCGTCTCGGCCATGAGTGGCATGGGCGTCCCGCCCATGAGTGGCATGGGCGTCCCGCCCGTGGCATCCCTGGACACCCGCGATCCCCTTCGTCAACGCGCCGCGGGCGCAAGCAGGTTGCGGGCGTGGGCGATGGTGGCGTCGGTGGCGCGCGTGCCGGCCATCATCTCGGCCAGTTCCCGGACGCGATCCTCGCCGGTGAGCACTCGGACCTTGGCGATGGTCTGGCGGGCGCCGTCGGCCTCGACGACTTCCTTGCGGATCTGGAGGTGGTGGTCGGCGCAGGCGGCGATCTGGGACAGGTGGGTTATGCAGATGATCTGGCATGAGCAGTCTTGCTGATCGGCCTGGGCGGGCGAGGCGCCGCCGGCCTGTGTCGCGCCGCCGGCGGGCGAGGCGCCCTCGGCTCGCGGCCCGGCCTTGCCGTGCGCGCCGCATTCGGCGCCGGGACTTTCAGCCTGCCGCCGCCCCGCGATCTTCCGCCGGCCCTCGGCCTGCCGCTTGTGGCCTGGGCGCTGGCCGTGAGCGAGGGCACGCATCTTCCGGCCGATGGTCGCGCCGAGGCGGTCGCCTATGTTCGCGTCGATCTCGTCGAAGACCAGCACGCTCACTTGGTCCTTGTCGGCGAGAATCGTCTTGAGGGCCAGCATGATCCGCGAGATCTCCCCGCCGCTGGCGATCTTGCGAAGCGGGAGCGTCTCCTGGCCGGGGTTCGTGCGGACGAGGAACTCCATCTCGTCCAGGCCCGTCGAGTCGATGGCCGGGTCGTCGGGGGCGCGAGAAGCCAGGCTGACCTCGAACGTCGCCTCGTGCATCTCCAGGTCGCGGAACTGGGCCTCGACGAGCGGCTTTAGCCTCGCGGCCGCCTTGCGGCGAAGGGCGCTTAGGCGCTGGCCCGTCGCGGCCAGGGCCTCGCCCAGATTGGCGATCCGGCGGTCGAGCTCGCCGAGGGCCTGGGCGTCGGCGTCGAGCCGCTCGACCTCCAGGGCGGTCTGGCGGCGGTAGTCCAGCACGGCGGCCACGGCATCGCCGCCCGGCTCGGCCGAGCGGGCGTACTTGTGGATCATCTTGTTGAGCACGTCCAGCCGCTCCTCGACGGCGGCCAACTCCGACGGATCCGCCTCCAGCGACTCCTGGTATCGGTCCAGCGCGCGGGCCGCGTCGCCAAGCAGTTCGCCCGCCTGCTCGATCTGAGCCGAGAGGTTGGTCAGGCCCGCGTCCGTCCGCACCAGTTCCTGGCCGCAGCGCCGAACCGCGCCGAGACGATCCAGCACCGTGTCGTCGCCGTCGCGAAGGGCGCCGAGCATCTGGGCCGAGAGGTCCTGAAGGTGCGCGGCGTTGCGCAGCACGTTGTAGCGGTCGCGGACCCGCTCGTACTGGCCGACGCGCAGACCGGCGGAGTCGATCTCCTCGATCTGGAAGCGGTAGAGCTCCAGCGCCTCGAGCCGCTTGTCCTCGGACTGGCGCAGCTCGGCCAGGCGGCGCTGGCAGTCGCGAAGCTCGCCCAGCGTCTGGGCGAACTGGCGCCGCGTGTCGGCCGCGTCGGCGAAGGAGTCGAGGATGGCGACCTGGTTGGCCGGCTTGAGCAGGAACTGCTGGTCGTGCTGGCCGTGAATGTCCACGAGCAACTGGCCCGCCTGGCGGAGCATGCCGGCCGTCGCGGGCAGGCCGTTGACCGACACGCTCGACCGCCCGCCCGACGAGACCCGGCGGGTGATGAGTATCGGCTCGCCGGCGGACAGGGGCTGATCGAGGATCTCCCCCAGCCGCCGGGCCAGGTCGCCGCCGGCAACCTCGAATAGCCCGCTGACGCGGGCCTCGGAACATCCCGGCCGGACGAACGTCGCGGCGTCCTGCCCGCCGTCGCGAAGGCCCAGCAGAAGCTCCAGCGCGCCCAGGATGAGGCTCTTGCCCGCGCCGGTCTGGCCCGTAAAGACGTTCAGCCCGCCGCCCAGGTCGATGTCGATGTTCTCGATGATCGCCAGATTCGATATGTGCAGTTCTCGAAGCATGACTACATGTTCGGTATTTGTACGGGAAAGTCAACAGGAAAAACGCTTGTGGTCAAGAAAGTCCTGGGGCCTGGGATTGGCCTGGAATTGGCGGCCGGCGGCATGAGCGAATCCCGGCAGCGCCACTCCTGGGAACGCCAATCTCCTGATTGGCGCCGCCTGGCGGTGTGAAGAAAGAAGAAGGCCGATCGGGAGATTGGCGTTCCCGGCCCTTTCCCGGCCCACGCGCTCCCGGCGGCACAGTTGGCGTTCTGGCCGGCGTTCTCGGCAATCGCTTCGCCGTGGGCCAGGATCGATTACACTGCTTGGATATATACTTCACATTATTGCCGGCGTCAAGTAAAATCCTGGATATTCGTGGACCGGGGTATTCGGGCTGCACGGTGTCCCGCGTGGCCCGCGGCATGCGCCGCCAGCTTGTCCGGAGAGCGAAACGCAAACGCCGCCCCAGAAAGCTCCTGGTCGAGACCGGGCTCGGCAATGGATCGTACAAGCGGTTCTTGAAAGGAAAGCACGCATGAACTTCAACCTCCTGGAAGAAGGGTTCATCCCCGTCTTATGGTCTGACGGCAAAGTGGGGCGGGTGGGAATACGGCGTGCTTTGGCGGAGGCAGGCGGCATTCGCCAAATCGCGGCATCAAATCCGATGGATAACGTCGCACTGCTGCGGTTCCTGCTGGCGGTGCTTTACTGGTGCCAAGGCCCGCCGCCGAGTCAGGGCGAGAAGGACAAAATCCTCGCTGGAGCCGGATTTCCGCCAGGTTGGTTCGGCAAACTTGACCAGCAGAAGGACTGTTTCAACTTGCTTGGGGAGGGAAAGCGGTTTTATCAGGACAAGACCGCCAAGCGGTGCAGGCCAACAACGGAACTGCTCCAGGAACTTCCGACCGGCAACAACTTCCGACACTTCCGGAGGTCGGACAATCCACGGGACGGACTGTGTCCCGCTTGTTGTGCGTTAGGCCTCATGAGGCTTCCTCTATTCTCTGTCAGCGGATTGCCGGACTTGAAAGCGGGCATAAACGGAACCCCGCCAATCTACGTCATTCCACTTGGAGAGACGTTGCTCGGCACACTCTGCCTAAACTGGACCCGCCGGGAATCGCTCGGAAGCCCCACGTGGGAGTGTTCCCAGGAGCACACCGCACCCGACGCGGCGATCCCTCTTCTGGCCGGGCTTACGGCACTGGCCAGGCGCGTCTGGCTTCACGAGCCGACCGAACCGGGCCCGTGCAGTGGATGCGGCAGCCAGCAGCAATCGCTAATACGAACGTGCGAATTCCAAAGTGCAGGAGCGAAGCAGAGCAAGTCCTGGGATGACCCTCACGTCGTTTACGTGCAGAAGGCGAATTCGACGGGCGACGTGGAAAGGCGTTCCATGACCGCTCCCGATCTGACAAAGTCTTCCTTCCGCCTTGACAGGCCCTGGGCCACATTGATGGCGGCACTCCTGTCATCGGACAAACATCGGTGCGTTTCCGGCACGACGAGGTTAATGGTAGTCGGGTTTGCCACCGACCAGGCGAAGAACATAGACGTATGGGAACGCATTTGCACTCTGCCACCTTGCGCATCAGGTCAATCTTCCGATCCTGCGGGCGAAGCGATCACAATCTGGAACGAGCAAGGCAGAAAGATTCCGTGGCGAATGAAGCCGAAGAACTCGGAGTCTGACGGTTCCCAATTCGTTAGCGCCGTTGCCAGCATCCGTCCGCACGTGGAGGCCCGCGTCTCATCCAATTTGGCGGACCTCCTTTCCCAGCCGGAAAAAGCCTGGCCGAAAGCCGTCGATGAATATCGGCAAATTCTGCCCGCCGTCGCTGGGTCGCTCGCGCCGGGGTTCACGGTTAAGGCGACAAGGAGGCGAGGCGAGATCGCGCGTGCTTTGCCGGATATGACGCCAAAGGCCCATGCCGAGCCGAAGAAGCCCAAAACAAAGAAGGGGGCCACGAAATGAATCCCACACCCACCGAGGAATTCATTCGCACGCTGCAAGCCCTAAAGCCCGGCGACCTCGGCCGGCTGCGGAATCTGACCGATCTTGCTCTAGACGAATCGGTGGACGGGTTCGACCTGTTCGCCGGGCTCTGGTGGCCGCTCAGGCAGAAGAACCAGAAAGCCCCCCGTCGGCAAGTCGCCTGGCTCATCGCCAAGTTGTATGCCTTCCGGCCTCTGGCTCAAACCAGCGGGGCAACGCTCGCGCTTCTGCTTGGCGGAGTACATATTCACATCCAGGATAAGCAAACGAAAGGCCGCCACCAGCAGCGATTCGATGAATTGCTACTGCTTCCGCTAGCTCAAATCGAACCGGCCTTGCGATGGGGCCTGACGCAGATTGCGGACAACGGCAAAGGGCTGGATTGGGTCCGGCTCACCGATGATCTGTCCATATGGGAACGGGAACAGACACGCCTGAAATGGTCCGGGGAATTCCTGGGCCTTATCTGATCAAAACCGTACCAGAAGGAGAACACCATGCTGATCGAGATTCATGCCATTCAGAACCACAGCCCGGCCAACCTCAACCGCGACGACCTGGGCGCGCCGAAGACCTGCTACTTCGGCGGAGTAATGCGATCCCGCATTTCCAGCCAGTGCCTCAAGCGGAGCATCCGCACCAGCGAGCAATTCAAGCTGCTCTGCGGGGGAATACGCACCAGGCAGCTTGCCAGACTAATCGCGGAAAGCGTGACCGGCAAGGCCGATGTCAAGAAACGCGCCGCGAAGATACTCGACAAGTGCGGGATCAAATCCAAGGACGACAAGAAGAGCGACATGCTCGTCTATACCACGCATGAGGCGATCGGCGCCATAGCCAAGCTCCTGTCGGAAAACGACGACCCGACCGATCAACTTGCCGAGCAATGCGGGAAGCTCATATCGCAACTCGTCGCCGTTCCCGATATGGCGCTCAGCGGCAGAATGCTTGAAACCGGCGTTCTGGCCGAAACCACAGTCGATGCGTCCTTGCAGGTTGCCCATGCAATCTCGACCCACGAGGCCCGCCCGGAAGTCGATTACTACGTCGCCGCGGACGATATACCCGGTGACGATGCCGGCGCCGGCTTTGTGGATGAGGCCATGTTCGCTTCCGCCTGCTTCTACAAGTACTTCTCGATCCACTGGGAACAGTTGCTGGAGAACCTCCACGGATTCCAGGGCAACAAAGAGCACCTGGCCGCCCACACCGTCGGCGCATTCCTCCGCGGCGCGGCCCTGACCACTCCCACCGGCAAGCAGAACAGTTTCGCCGCCCACAACCCGCCGGAAGGAATGCTCGTCGAAATCAGGCAGAACCCCATCAGCTACGCCAACGCCTTCGCCAACCCAGTGCCGTGTAAAGGTCCACGAGACATGGTCCGAGAGAGCATCGCCGGACTCGGACAATACGTCCACGACCTGGACATTGGCTATGGCAAGCCCGACAGTCGGTTCTGGTTCTCCCCCAATCTGCGGCACGCCTTGAAGGCCACGGAAGACAAGAAGGAGATCGCCCTGACCAACAACAATCTCAAGTCCCTTGACGAACTTGTCGTCGCGGTCGTGCGGGCTATCGGGTTCGATTGGGCCGAGGTGCAGACCGTCACAATGAAGTAAGGAGGTCGCGACGATGAACGCAAATACTCTCCTGCTTCGGCTCGAAGGGCCGCTGCAATCCTGGGGCGGCCACGAGTCGAAGTTCGTCATTCGAAGGACCGCTGACGCGCCCACCAAGTCCGGGATTGTTGGCCTGCTTTGCGCCGCGATGGGAATCTCCCGGACGGATGCCCGGCAAAGGCTTGCTGCCCTCAATGCCCTGCTAATGGGCGTCCGCGTCGATCGTCCCGGCGTTCGATGGTGGGACTACCATACCGTCGGAGCGCGCATGGAAATGCCCACCGCCGAGGGCAAGACCAAGCCCGGCGCCATGCTCACCCGCCGGGAATACCTCTGCGACGCCAGTTTCCTTGTCGCACTTCAGGGCGATCCCGGCTTGCTGCGAGACGCAAAAGAAAAGCTGGTCTACCCTAAATGGCCGATGTTTCTCGGCCGAAGAAGCTGCCCGCCGTCGCTGCCGCTTGTCGGGCGCATAGACGAACCGGACACGGGCGATTTCCCGGACCTTACGTCCGCACTGCGCTCTGTCCCCTGGCGCCCGCGACTTGCCGGCGACGAGCGGCCCGAGTTTCTCGAATGCGTTCTGGAATGGCGGCCCTCCGCCGACGAGCCCGAAGCCCCGGCCGTCGCCGAAGTCTGGTACGACGTGGCCCAGTCCTTCGACGTTCCGGGGCACCACCCGCGGTTCGTTGTCCGGACCCAGTTGACCGTCGGCGACGGTAAGGATATTGCCATTCACCCCAAACCGCGCCAAACCCGCACTCCCGCGCCGCCGCGCCCGCGAGCGGATTACGGTAACAGCGAGTATAGGAAGCGCCGCCAAGAACGCCTCGATTCCGACCACGGCTTGTGCGTCTTCTGCAAGGCCCCGGCCGGTACCGTTCAGCACATCACCTACCGCCGCGCCGGCGGGGGTGAAACACCAGAGGACCTGCGCGCGCTTTGCCGCCTCTGCCACGACGCAGTGACGATGATCGAGTACGGCCTGGGCATGGGCCTGGACCGCATCAACCCGGAATTGCCCGAGTGGCGGGACAAGATCATCGCCAAGCGTGATGAGATCGTCGCCTTCCGCTCCATGGAGACCCGCCGTCGGCGGCTTGCGCCCGAGGAGGTCGAGTAATGTTTATCTCAACGCTACTCATCAATGTTGGCGATAACCCCGATCGCCCACGCCCCGGCCGGCTGTGGCTCCGCAATCTCTACCGCGTCCATCAACGCCTCTGCATGGCGTTTCCAGACAAGGACAGGGATCGCAAGCAACGTGACCCCGAAATGCTTCAACCCTACAACCCAGACGATTTCGGGGACGGCCAGGTCCATGTTCCGCGACACAACAACGCCGGCTTCCTGTTCCGCGTCGATCCTCAGCCCGGCGGAATGGCTGTCATTCTGGTTCTGTCAGCAATCGAGCCCGACTGGGACTACGCCTTCGGACTCAAGCCGGGATTACTTGACGACCGCGGGCGGCCTGTCGGCAACGCCGGGCATCTGCTGGCCGGGCCGCCGGAAAAGCCCCGGCCCCTGAAACTGACCATCGAGTCCGGCAAACGGTTCCGATTCCGGCTCCGGGCAAACCCAACCATGAAGGTCCACAAGCTGCACGCGAGCTCGCGCCGCACAACGCCGCTGACAAAGAACGGGCGGCGCGTGCCGGTTCCTGCTACCAAGGAGGGCCTTCTCGGCTGGCTTTGCAAGCAGGGCGCCCGCACAGGCTTCCGTGTCGAAGGCGAACCGCTGATCCAACCCGGGTACGTATATGTCAGCAAGGACGGCAAGCCGGGTCAAGGGCATCGCCTTCGCTCCGTGATTTACGAAGGCATTCTCGAAGTCACGGACTCCGACGCATTCGCCAAGGCCCTTGCCGCCGGCATCGGCCCGGCCAAGGGCTACGGCTTCGGCCTGCTTTCCGTCGCGCCCCTGCGCGACTGAGTGAACCCGCCCGGCGATGAGGCCGCGGCGCGTTCTTTGACAAGTAAACAGGGTGCAGGAAGGTTCAAACTCAACACGCCGGCCCCAAATGCCGATAACAGCAACGGGAAATGGGTGGCCTATGCAGAACCTTCAGGAATTGCCGCGTTTCGGCGACAAGCTCAGCTACCTCTACGTCGAGCATGCCGTCATCGACCAGCACGAGAAATCCATCGCCGTCCACCGTGCCGACCAGGTGACGCCCGTCCCGGCCGCGGCGCTGGCCCTGCTTATCCTCGGACCCGGCACCACCATCACCCACGCCGCAGTCAAGGCCCTGGCCGATGACAACTGCCAGGTCGTCTGGGTTGGCGAGCACGCCGTCAGGTTCTATGCCCACGGCCTGGGCGGGTCGCGCCACAGCCGAAACCTCCTGCGCCAGGCACGACTGGTCAGCAACGACGTCACCCGCCTCCAGGTCGTCATCCGAATGTACGCCTTTAGATTCACCGAACGCCTCGACCCCGGCCTGACGCTCCAGCAGATCAGGGGAAAGGAAGGCATCCGAGTCCGCCAGGCATACGCCGAGGCTTCACGCGAAACCGGCGTTGTCTGGGCCGGGCGAAATTACCAGCGGAACGAGTGGTCCGCCGCCGACCCCGTCAACCGGGCCCTCTCGTCCGCTAACGCCTGCCTCTACGGCCTCGTCCACGCCGCCATCATTTCCGGCGGCTACAGCCCCGCGATGGGATTCGTCCATACCGGCAAGCAGTTGTCATTCGTTTACGACGTGGCCGACCTCTACAAGGCCGACCTGACCATCCCGCTGGCCTTCCGCGCAGTTGCGGCCGGGACAACCGATATCGAACGGAACGTCCGAATCGCCTGCCGAGAGGCATTCCGCACCGGCCGACTCATCGAGCAAATCCTGCCGGACATCGAGGAAGTCCTGAAAGTCCCGGACGCCGGCGAGGACGAGTTCGCCGACGACCCCGCCAAGCCGGGCGAATACTGGACGCCCAGGTGCCTCACCGAGGACATGCCCATCAGCCGGGTGCTCAAACTGGACCCCGACACCCTGCCAAAGCGCAAAGGAACAACTCGCCATGATAGTGATGATAGTGGAACGGGCGACACCGTCTCTGCGGGGTGAACTGACCCGATGGCTCATCCAGCCCAAGACGGGCGTCTTCATCGGCCGCCTGCCCGCCCGCGTCCGCGACCTGCTTTGGCAGCGGGTCCAAAAAGCCCTGGCAAAACGCGGCGCCGCCGTGATGGCCTACTCCAGCAACACCGAACAGGGGTTTACCCTACAAACGCTCGGCCGGACCAGCAAACTCGTCGAAGACTTCGATGGCCTTTTTCTTGCTTCAACGCGCGCAAGTCCTTAAAATACGTTCAACTTGCCAGTGTCTTCCCCACGCACGTGGGGGTGAACCGTCCACGACGTAGGAAGAAGAAGGAAGAAGGTCGTCTTCCCCACGCACGTGGGGGTGAACCAGGGAGTACTCGGCATGAATCCCGCCGGCTACCGTCT
>Ga0315282_10008130_pt1 | contig 17031 bp, 10 predicted proteins | sample YL17G07_20_MG_FD_203693 | JGI IMG/M metagenome (GOLD analysis project Ga0315282, IMG submission 203693) | Sediment microbial communities from Yellowstone Lake, YNP, Wyoming, USA - YL17G07_20 | ecosystem: Environmental > Aquatic > Freshwater > Lake > Sediment | place: USA: Wyoming | collected...
ACAGCGGCCGGAACTGCGGGATGTAATTGGGGTTGGGCAGGAAGCGCACGTCGAACACCAGGTCGCTGTCGGGCGGCACCCCGTGGCGGTAGCCGAAGCTGGTGCAGGAGACCAGCATGGAGCGCGCCTGTTCACTGCCCTTGAAACGGTCGTGGATCAGCGCCCGCAGTTCGTGCACGTTGAACTTGCTGGTGTCCAGGATCACGTCGGAAAGGGCGCGGATCTTCTTCAAGCGCTGGCGCTCGGCGCGAATGGCCTGGGAAATGGGCTGCTCTCCGGCCAGGGGATGGGGCCGCCGCGTTTCGCTGTAGCGGCGCATGACCGCTTCGTCGCTGGCTTCCAGGAACAGCAGCTTGACCGGGGCCAGCGAGCGGAGCCTGTGCAGTTGGGCGGGGAAGCGGTTCAGCGCCTCGCCCTCGCGCACATCGACCACCAGGGCGGCGTGGAAAATGTCGCGCGAGGTCCGGCACAGCTCGGCAAACGTGGCGATCAGATCGACCGGCAGATTGTCCACGCTATAGTAGCCCAGGTCCTCGAAGGCCCTGAGCACCGAGCCCTTGCCCGAGCCGCTCATGCCGGTGATCACCACCAGCTCCAGGCCCGGCACTTCTCCGCCGCGCCTCCCACGGCGCAACACCTCATGGGGCGGCTTTTCGGACTGGATGGAGGGGCTAGCGGCCTCAGACGCTGCGCCGGCTCCACCGCCGACTTTGGAACCGCGTCGTCGTGCTGCCTGCATGTCAGCGGCCATGTTACCACGACACCACCGGCTGCGAGACCGAGCCCGTGGGCTGTGGGTCAGTTCCTGCATCGCGCGTTACACAGCCGGTAACGTGGCAGGTGCAACGGACGATTCGTAAACACTAGGCGACTTTCCGGGAGTAATCTGGGATTTGCGTCCACGGCCGCGTTTCAGGAGCATCGATTAGCTCTTCGGTAAGCCGGCTACCCGCCCAATCCACGAGGCGCTCGACGAGACTCGATCACCCGTGGGCTCAGCCGCATCCATTTCAAGGAAGGGTCTGATCGGCTCCCAGAAGATTTGGGAGCGTGGGGCGGCCTTGACTTCGCGGTTGCAGTCCTTCGAGACCGGGATGCTGGCCGAGGAAGAAATGCTGCTGGCGGAGGGCCAGGTTTTCTAATTGAAGGGCGGCGCGTGCCCGGAACAAAGTCGAGAGGGCGTCAACCAGCACGGGCGGCACTCCGAACGTCGATAGGCAAAGCTTGTGGAAAATGCACAAGCCCCATGTTCTCAGATTGCTTGGGATTTGCGGGAGGCACAGACCCACGCCGGCTAGTATTGTGGCCCTGCACGAGAACTTTACGCGATCTCCACAATCTCCCAAGTCTCGACGCGGCCGACCTCAACGGTCATTCGGCCCTCAGTTCGCGTGAACGGCAGGGCGCGGCCGCTGGGCTGAGCCGTGGCGCGCGAACCAGCCAGCCTCCGGTCCACATGCACGCGAATACCGTGCACCGGGATCACTTCGTGCTGGTAGACTCCCTCTCCCTGTGGCAAACCCGCTCCCGTCCGATTTACCAGGTGGACGATTGTTCGGCGGGAAATCCCATCGCGCCAGGCAACCATTTCGACGGTACCTGGCGCATCCGCTGCAACGAGCGGTTCAGAAGCTGCGGCCCATTTCACCGCGCTGGTAATCAGCCTGCCGTAGTCGGGGTGGTTCACCCGGAAGTAAACAGCGCCAAGCGCGGCGCTGACGTAAACAACTCGCCCCTTCCCGTGCTCGCGAACCAGCAAGGCGGGCGCGCCCGTACGCTCGTGCGGTGGGTAACCCATATGGAAACCGGGCATCGGGTTGACAATGACGCCGAGAGCCCTTGCGCCGGTGCGGGCATTCACTCTCGCCTGCAAGGTTTCGTAAACGCAGAGCGGGAAGTGCGGCTCGAATCCGGCAATCATCGGATGGGCGTCTTCCAGGGTTATGAAGCTGTACCATTTGGTGGTCATGCCCTCGTAATCGGCCCCGAGCAGCGAGGCGAGGCCGAAATTGTTGAGCAGCCGTCCCTCCGCGTCGCGCATCGACGAGCGGCCGGTAACGACGACCCCGCCGCCTTCTTGCACGAAGACCGCAAGCGCGTTGCAGCAATGCTGCGACAGACATTCGGCGGCGTCCACGACGATGACCTGCGCGCCGCGCAGGCGGCGAGTCACGATATCGCGTTCCGTGAGCACTGCCACGGGGATGTGCGTCTCCATCATAGCGGTGAAGGCGCCGGCAACGCCGTCGCGGTGGAGCACCTGTGCCTCGCGCGGCGCCATCGCTTCGGTTGTCTTGGACCACAGGACGGCGGCGTAGGCGACCGGCTCGCCGATACCGCCCCATGGCTGCCTTGCCGCTACCTCGCGAAAAGCCGGGGCGAGCATCCCCAGGCTTCGCGATTCCAGTGTGCCGTCGGCCTTGACCTGGTCGTAATACTGTGGGAACCCTCCATTGGCTACAACCGAGGCCATTTCGGGCAACAACGCTTCGGGCTTGCGGACCTGATAGCCGCGCCTGGTCGAGCGCTGGCCCCCGTGACGGTTGGCGAAACGCCAGATCTCGATTTCGAATGGCACGGCGGGCTTGAGCGACCAGTTCCGCTGGCACAACAGCGAAAGATTGCCATACCCCTCGCTGAAGTGGTACTCGTGCGACACGTAGTCGTCCGCGTCGCAGAATTCCCAATCGGACCAGGAACTGTCGGCTGAACCATTGTGGGTTACGCTAAGCCGCGGGTTGAGTTCGCGAACCGTAGCGATAACGTCTTTGAGGATCGCCGTGTTCAGGCGGCGGCGCCACGTGACGTAGCGCTTGCCTTGCTCCGTGGTGAACAGAGCTTGCCGGGGAATTTCGCCGCCCGTGTCGCGGCGGTACGCACTCTTGCACGACTCGCAGAAGCAGGGATTCACGCGTCCCCACCAGTTGTAGCAATCGAGCCAGAAACCATCGAAGTCATAGCCGCGGGTCAACTCCGCGAGGATGCTCTTGATGTACTGGCGGTGAGGGCCGTTCATGCAGACCACCGGCTTCTCCTCGCGCGAAGCCAGCAATGGGTTGTCGGCGGCCAGCAGAACCGGCCGGCCCTCCGCGTCGATCGCCCGTTGTTCGGGATGTTCGAAGGAGCGGCGATCGCGCGATAGTTGCACGTAATAGAGGATTCCCAACCCCCGTTTGCGGCAGAGCGCGGAAAAGTCGGCCATCAGGTCGCGCTCGCCCAGGTCGCTATGCTTGTGCCCGATTTTGGTGTTGTAGTAGCAGTTGCCCTGATTGCACTTGGCGTGAACCAGGAGTACGTTCGCGCCCGCTGCCGCAACTTGCTCCACGATCGCCGCCGGGTCGAGGTTCTGGAAGAAGTGCGGCATGCCGGGCACGCCCTGGTCCGCCGGATCGGGCACCTGGAAGTCGAGAAGGAAAACCCGCGGGTTACGGCGAAACCAATCCTGAGCCGCGCTATCCGCGCCAGAAAGCAAAGCGGAAGTCGTCACGGCGACTCCGCCGATGATAAACCCTCTGCGATTCAGCATGACTCCCCCTTGCACAACCACGATTCGCTCAGGCGGATACGATGTAGCGGCTCTCCAGGGCAACACCGTTCTGGCTGCACCACTCGCGCAGCAGGCGCCTTCCGGTCTGCAGGCGCTGCTGCTCGCGCCTCTCGCCGGCCAGGTTGCTCATTTCGCCCGGGTCCGCCTGAAGGTCGACCAGCATCTCGCGGACGCGGGCGTCCCATTGCTTGATTCTGCCCGGGCATATGCCGCAATCGTCGCCATGCTTCTCTTCACGGCCCACCATGTATTTCCATCGGCCCCCATGGACGAGACGCGCCAGGTGATTCTCAACCAACAGGCAATCTCTCCACTGAGGGTCATTCGCTTGCGCAAGCGGGCGCAGGCTGCGGCCGTGCAACGACCGCGGCTTTTCTACGCCGGCGAAATCACAAAGTGTCGGGATCAGATCGAGGCCGTTGGAAACCAGGTGCGCGCGGTCCACGGCGCCGGCGCGGGTGACTCCCGGTCCACTCAGGATGAAGGGAACGCGGATGGCTTCTTCATATAACACCTCCTTGTGTTCCAGGCGGTGGGAGGCATCCTGGTCGCCGTGGTCGCTGGTAAGCACGACCAGCGTGTCCTTCTCTCTGCCGCTCTCTCTCAAGGCCTTAAGCACCACGCCGATTTCCTTGTCCACCTGTTCGGTCAGACGCGCGTACGCCCAACGATGCATTCGCCAGTCACGCTCGCCCCATTTCTCGCGCACCCAGCGCTGAAAGGCGCGCTTGTCCACCATGAACGAGCTGAGTTCGTTTTTGGGTACTTCGTGGTTAGCCGGAAGCGGAGGACAGTGGCGCCGGTAAAAGTCCTCCTCGGAGACGCCCGCGGGGGTGCGCAAGGCTTGGGCCAGGTATTCGGCGGGCGAGCCGGCTCGCGCCTCCTTTGCGGCCACCTCCGGCGATCTCTGCCCGGTCGCTTTGTCAAAAGCGCTGATGGCCATGAAGCAGATATCGTGAGGATTGATGAAGGAGGCGACCATCAAGAACGGGCGCTCGTGCTTCTCGCGCAGGAACGCCGCGCACGATGCCGCCATCTGGCCACGCTGATCGCGCGATAGCAACTCGAAGCCATAAGCATCGAGCTGGTCGCCGTCTTTGGCACCCTCCGCGCGCGGCAGGTGAACTTTGCCCGCATACACGGTCTGGTAACCGGCGCCGCGGAAGGTTCTGCCGAGGGAATCGCGCAGCATTTCCGCCGGCACCATCTTGCGGCCGGACGCGTTATCCTCGTTGCATTCCATTCCGATGGCCGAGGGCATGCGGCCGGTCATCAGGCTCATACGGGATGGCGAGCACACCGGGTTCGTCACATAGGCCCGGTCGAAGCGGACGCCGGTTTGCGCCAGGCTGTCCATGTTCGGTGTTTGCAAATAACGGTTGCCGGCGCAACCCAGCATTCCGGCGCGCTGCTGATCGGTAATGATAATGAGGATATTGGGGCGCGGCCGGGTAGCGCCGCGCGCCATCGTGGCGGCCGCCGCCGTTGTCGTGGCCAGGAATTCGCGCCTTGTCTGCATAGGTGTTTGCTTTTAGTCACTTGTAGTCGGCGCCCGTCAAGCTGGTTTCGACCGACCGCTCCCAGGCGCGCAACCGCTTCTCCATTTCATCAGCCAATTCCGGCCTACTGCCGGCGAGATCCTTGCTCTCTGCAGGATCTGATAGGATATCGAACAATTCCAGGGAGCCGCCCTTCGCGGCCACCAGCTTGTAGCGATTGCCCAGAATTGCCGCGCTGCCACCAAAGTCAGAAGTCCTGGCGCGCGGATGCCGATAATTGCGGAACAAGATGTTTGCCTGGCGGGTTGTGGGAGTGGTGCCTGTCTGCAGCTCGTTCGGAAGATAGGGCTGCGGGTTCTCTTTCGCCTCGCGCCCCATGTCGTAATGCCAAAAGCAGATGTCGCTGGGCCGCTCCGTCATTGCGCCGTCGAAGGCGCGGGCGATGCTGATGCCGTCTAGTGGCCGCGCCGGCGGGCGAAGCCCCAGCAGACCGCAGATAGTTGGCAGCATATCGGTGGTCACCGCGTTCATCTTGCTGACACGCGGCCGCGCGATTCGCGCCGGCCACTCGATGATGCCGGGCACGCGCAGGCCGCCGTCGTAAACTTCTCCCTTGTTTCCGCGGAGGGTCATGTTCAGGCGCGCATCGCGCGGAGTTCCATTGTCGCCGCAATACCAGACGAGCGCATTCGAGCTCAGTCCCCGCTTTTTCAGGAACTCGCGCAGTTGCCCCATGGCGCGATCCAAGCCCGCAATCTCGGCCCACCGCGCTCGTAACTCCTCGGGGCCTTCCTTGTACCGCGCCAGATCCTCCTCGGTCCCCGAATACGGGGCGTGTGGGGAGCCAAACCAAACGACGGCGAAAAAGGGCTGTTTCTTGACCTTGTCAATGAAGCCGGTCGCTTCCCGCACGACGATTTCCGAACTTTCTCCTTTGAAAATCTGGGGCGGCGCTCCGTTTCGAGATAGGGGAGGATTCATCTCAAAGAAGTTATCGTGGGAGAGCCACTCATCGAAGCCCATGGCGCCGGGGTTGGTGGGCGAAGCGGCCTTGACCGGCCCGAGATGCCATTTCCCGAAGTGACCACAGGCATAACCCGCCTTCTTCAATATTTGCGGCAGCGTGATTTCCTCCGGTCGGATCGAACAATTCGGCACAAAAGTGCCATAACGGTTGGGATGGCGCCCGGTCATGATGCTTCCTCGCGTGGGCGAGCAAACCGGAGCGGCCGCATAAAAGCGGTCGAAGCGGAGACCTTTGGCCGCCATGTCGTCGAGCACGGGAGTCCGCACGTACGGGTGCCCGTTGTAGCCTGTCTCGTTCCAGCCGTGGTCGTCGCCCATGCAAAGGATGATATTGGGCTTCGAGGGAGCTGCCATGGCGGTGAATGCACCGGCCAGCCCGCCGGCCAACGTCGCGCTCTGCTGCAAGAACCGTCTCCTGCTAAAAGAGGAGCTCATTGCCTGCTCCTTTCGCCGTGAACGAGGAGTATGGCGCAGATGGCCGGTTTCAAACAAGATCATGATGTAGTGCCGGATCTCGTCGCCGTTGCGCCCCGGCGGGACTCCGGCGCGTCAGGCTGTTACCCGGATCACCGGCAGTGACGTGGCCCTCGCCGGCCAGTTGCGTCCCACTGGAGACAACCAGCCATATGGCGAACGCTGGTTCCTGTGGCGGGGCCTGAAAACTGCGAGGCAGCCAACTGCCGGCTGGAGATGTTGCGTGTCGAGACGGCAGACAAGTTCCTGCGCCGCGTCTTAGACTCTTGTTGTGAGCCAGCATGAGATTGCGCGCCGGCTGGTGCGGGCGTCCAAGTCCGAGAAACGCGACCAGGCTATTCGAAAGGTGATCCGGCAGATTCCGCGAGGGAAGGTAGCCACCTACGGCCAGGTTGCAGCCGCAGCCGGCTATCCGCTTTATCACCGGCAGGCAGTGCAGGTCTTGCGCAAAGCCGGCGACGCGCTGCCCTGGCAGCGCGTGGTGGGAGCCGGCGGCCAAATTCGTCTTAACCGGCAAATTCATTTTAGCTCCGCCGCGTCCTGCGGTCTCAACTTCCGGTTTGTCCGTGATCCTGGCACGATACACAGAGTCGTCTCGAACCAGGGCCGGCGCAGGAAGGGCGCGTGGTTGTAGGGTCCTTTACTGCTATACGGGGACGTGCATGCGAACCGCGATCGGCCCGGCGGCGTCCGACGGCGGGTCGTAGGCGAACGAGACGACGCAGAGGGCGAGCAGCAAGGCGGGGGGCGGGCAGGGCGCAAGGAGAACTCCTCCAGCCGGGGTTCGGCGGCAGACAAAGGATACCCCAGCGCGGCTCGCGGGAACCGGCCGCCGGTCAGAAGGTCAGCCGCAGCGCGCCCTGGATGACGCGCGGCGTGTTGGTGGTGTTGGAGATCACGCCAAACGCGGAGCTGGTGGGTGTCAGGTTGGCGCCGGCGAACAGCGCGTGGTTGCAGACGTTGAACGAATCGGCGCGGAATTGCAGCCTGGCTTTCTCGCCGAAGGGAAAGTCCTTGGTCACCGAAATGTTCAGGTTGTTGGTCCCGTCCAGGCGCAGGTTGTTGAACTGCGTCGGGAAGTAGCGGTAGTTCTGCGACAACTGCTGCGCCGACGCCAGGTTGAAGCGGGAGGTGTCGAAGGCGCGGTTGACGTTGCGGGCGTCGTATTTGAGGTCGCCGCCGTAATAGATCACGTTGCCCCAGGCGAGCGGCGCACCGCTGTGGAAGGTGTAGAGAGAAGACACCGCCCAGTTGCCGATCAGCACGTTGGCGGCGCCCTTCGCTCCGGAACCGAAGCGCCGGCCCTTGCCGAAGGGGAGCTGGTAGAGCCCGCTGACGCTGTAGTTATTGGGCCGGTCGTAAGTGGAGACGCGCTTTTCGAGCTTGAGGTCGCCGTTGTTGCGATAGGTGGTCGATTCCATCAGCCGGGAGTGGTTGAAGTGGGCGGAAAGGAGCAGTCCCTTCGTCATGCGCCGGGAAACGCGGACCGCGAGCTGGTGGAAGTAGGACCCGCCGTTGCTCATGTTCTGCATGGTCACGCCGGTGAACTCGGGGAAGGGGCGGAGCAGGTTCGAAACCGAAATGGTGGAGCCGTTCAGGCTGGTTCCCGGGAGCAGGCCGGAGAACGGGTTCGCCACCACCGCGCCAAGGGCGTTGATGACGACCTGGTCGCGCACCTGCAGCGGGCTCAGGTACTGCGCCGGCAGCGATCCGAAGTTGTAGTTGGTGGACAGGTGGACGGAGTGGTTGCCGATGTAGCCCACTTGCAGGGTGGAGTCCCTGGTGAGCTGGTGCTGGAGGTCGAACGTCCAGCGCAGGCTGTACTGGCGGCCGAGGGCGGGGTTGAGGTAGGTGGTGCTCTGGCCGAGATACGTGTTCACGCCGTCGGCGGCGCCCGGGGGCTGCTGCAACCCGTTCGGGAAGGGGTTGTTCAACGTGGCCAACGGGGTGAGGTAGCTGTTGCCGGTGGCGACGTAGGTGTTGGTGAAGGTGAAACCCGGCTGCTGCGGCTGGATGACTCCGTAGAGGTAATCGAACATCCCGATGCCGGAGCGGATGACGGTGCGGCCGTGCAGCGCAGCGGGCGACCAGCTCACGCCGAAACGCGGGCTGAACGCGCGTTTCGTGGTGGTGGTGGCGGTGCGGTCGTCCGGCGAGGCGAAGAGGATGCCGCCGGTGGGATTGAACTGGCTGGCGGGAAGCTGTGGCAGCGGCGCTTTTGCGTAGGCGGTGCGCGCGGCACTGGTGGCTTTATTGACGGCCGCCGGATCGAAGCCGATGGACTGGCGGTTCCAGCGCTCGGTGGTCGGGCTGTTGTACTCCCAGCGCAGCCCCATGTTCAGGGTGAGGTTGGACCGCACGTGCCAGTCATCCTGCAGGAAGAGGACTTCGTACTTCGAAGTGTTCTTGGAGGATGCGCTGATCGTGTAGCTGCCGCTCGAAGGCAGGCCGAGCAGGAACGCCGCCATGGAGCCGCCCAGGGGCGCGCCGGCGGCGGTGGAGTTGGCCTTCACCCAGGTATTGTCGAAAGTGTACGCCCCGGTGGAGCCGGACCAGGCGATGTTGGAAAAATCGAGCACGCGGTGCTCGCCGCCGAACTTCATGGCGTGGGTGCCCGCCACCTTGGTGGTGCTGCCGAACAACTGGTAAGTGTTGTAGGGCTGGTCGGACATGTGGAGATTGGTGGCGGGACTGGCCACCAGGAAGCCGTCTGAGAAAGTCCACTGCGGCATCAGCAGCTTGGTCGCGTTGGCGGCGATGTAGGATGGGAAGCCGAGCCCGGTGGGGTCGTAGCCGAAGCTGTTCTGCTCGTAGTAGGCGCGGTAGCGGTTGAAGCCGACGCGCAGGTTGCCCACCATGGTGGGTGAGAAAGTGTGTACGTCGTCGAGCATCGCGCCCCAGATGCTCCGCAGGCCGTTCTCGCCCAGCGCCAGGTTGTCGAAGATGTTGCCGGACCTCTGCACCCAGAAGCTGTTGCGCACGCTGCCGGTGAGCTTGTTGGAGTTGCTGACGTTGACATCGACGCGCCCGGAGTACGAGTAATAGCTGTTGTTGGTGGTCAGCCCGGCGAAGTAATTGTTGGAGCCGTCGGCTTTGCCCTGTGTGTTCGGCTGGCCGATGTAGTCGAGATACTTGAGCGCGATCGGGTTGAGGCGGTTCTGCGGGATAACGTTGCCGGGGAAAGCCTGGCGCGTCACCGTAGTGCCGGAGAGCACGGCCGTGTTGGGGTCGTAGAGCGTGTAGCCGGCGCCCAGCCGGGCCAGCTCGGAGAAATCGCCCTTGCGCTGGGCGGCGGTCGGGACGGTGGTGTAGGTCGGGGCGGGCTCGCTGTTCCTGTGGCCTTCGTAGGTAAAGAACCAGAAGAGCTTGTCCTTGCCGTTGTAAAGCTTGGGCAGCCAGACCGGCCCGCCGGCGGTGACGCCCCACTGGTTCTGGCGGAAGATGGTCTTCCTGCCGCCGGAGGCATTGGTGAAGAACGGGGTGGCCGTGAGGTTGGAAGTCTGGTTGAACTCCGAGAGCGACCCGTGCAACTTGTTGCCGCCGCCCTTGGTGATGATCTGCACGGTGCCGCCGCCGGAACCGCCGTAGGCGGCGTCCACATTGAGGACGTCCACCTTGACCTCGCTCACCGCATCGACCGGGGGACTGAAAGCGGCGCGGCGGTCGTTCTGGGTGGTGGCGTTGCCGAGCGTGCCGACGTTGGGCACTCCGTCGAGCAGTACCTCGTTGGAGCCGGCGGCCCCACCGCCCATTCCGACATTCGAGAACCCGGAGTTCTCATACGGCCGGTTCTGGTCGCGGTTGCCGGTGTTGATGACCCCGTAGGCCATGGCGGCCAAGTCCATCGGGGCTCGCCCGTTGATGGGCAGGTTCTCCACCTCACGGGTGGTGATCGACTGTCCGGCGGACGCGCTGACGGTATTGAGCGGCGGGGCGTCCTCGGTGACCGTGACGCTTTCGGTAGCGTCGCCGATCGTGAGCTGCACATCGACCGCAACGCGTGCGTTGCTGGCCACCTCGATGCCGGACTGCACGAACTTCTTGAAGCCGGAAACCTCGGCCGTCAATTCGTAGGCGCCGGGAGGCAGCAGCGGGATTGTGTAAAAGCCTTCCGGTCCGGAAACGCTCGGAAAGCGTGCATTCGTGTCCAGCTTGACGGCGGTGACTTTGACCCCCGGCACGACCGACCCGGAGGGGTCGGTGATGCGGCCGGTCATCGTGGAGCGGTATTCCTGGGCGGTCAGCAAGGCGGCACCGGCGAGAGTCAACAGAAGGATGCGGCGTAGCATAAGCGTCTCCCGAAAGCTGTCAGGACTAGTGGAGCGTGGGCATTCCGGCGGGCTTGTAAAGGCGGGCAACCGGATGAATCGTTGTTGACCGGAATTTCCATTTTGAATTCCAGGGTCCTGTTCAGTATAAATCCAGTCGCCATCGTTTTGATCCAAAAAGTTGCATCTCCCTCACGAACCAGAATCAGACCACCATCGGAAGTGACGCGTGATCCCTGGAAGTTAACCTTCAGAGAGCTGTTGAACGATAGCTGAAATGGCTGGTTTTGTTTCTCAGCCATTGGGTGTTGACCTCCGGAGCACCATCATTGCGTTCAAACCCCTATGGATATTGATGCAGACGAAGATCCGACGATTCGCAAGTGGGGTTCAAAACGGGAATGTGGGTCAAGGTGAACGGGCACGCGGTCAGCTATGACGGCTCCCACGCAGTCACCTCCCGCGTCAACCAGCAGGGCGAACTGATCGGATTTGCCGGCAATGGTGCGCAGGAGATCACCATTGACGGACGGCGGCTGGTGTTTGCCGACCAGCCCATGGCACAGATCGCCTGGGCGCCGGTAGCCGCCGAACGGCGCGTGAAGGGCGGAGCGTTGATGCAGATCTCTGTCTCCGGCGAGGGGACGGTGCGGATTCCCGCTGCCGGCCTGCCAGCCAACGTGAAACTGGTTCGCGAAGGGCCGACTCCGGACAGCCGCGGCGAAGAGATTGCATGCCGGCGGGGAAACGGAGCACTGGTGTTTAGCGCCGGCAAGGCGCAGGCGGGGCGCTGGATTTACGTCGTGCAGAGTGCCGCGCTTGCTGGCGACGTTTCTTCGCCTGCCACGGTGTACGCACACTTCGAGCGGGCAGCACTGCCGGTAGGATTGTCGCCGCCTCGGTCCGTTCGGACTTCGCTGACGTTTCTGTGGAGTGTTGGTTTGCGATCGTGTAGGATGCCAGCCGGGCGGTGACGCGGGACCTGCCGCAAGGCAGTCGATAAACGGCCATGTTGAGGCCGGCTCAACATCCAGGAAAGGACGACGGAGAACAATATGAAACGTCGAGAATTTATCAAGACGGCCGCTCTGGGCGCAGCCGCGTTGGCGTTGCCGCGCGAGCTTCAGGCGGTCCCGCTTAGTCAGGCGCGCAGCAAAGAGCGGCGGCCAAACATCATCTTCATTCTTGCCGATGACGTTGGCCTCCCGAATATCAGTTGTTACGGCGCCGACGAATACAAGACGCCTCAGATCGACGCTTTGGCGCGGAGCGGCACCCGGTTCGAGCATTGTTACTCGACGCCGCTTTGCGGTCCGTCACGCGCCGAAATTCTGACCGGCCGCTATCCTTTCCGCACCGGCATGACCAGCAACCAGACCGGCGCTCTCTTGAAACCGGCCAATGAAATCATGATGCCGACCGTGCTGAAGGCCGCCGGCTACGCCACTGTCCACGCGGGTAAATGGGGCCAATTGCCCGATCAGCCGGGCGATTGGGGGTTCGACGAGTATCTGCGTTTCTTGGGCAACGGCAAGTACTGGCGCGAGCAGATCAACGGCTATACCGTGAACGGCAAGCAGCTAGAGTTGCCGGAAGGCAGGTATCTGCCGGACGTCATGCACGAGTACCTGGTCGATTTCCTTGCGCGTCATCGCGACCGTCCGTTTTACGCGTACTACCCCATGTCCCATATCCACGGGCCCATTCTGCAAACACCGGACAGCAAGCCGGGCAGCGACCATTACACCGACAACGTTGCGTACATGGACAAGCTGGTCGGCAAGCTCGTCGCCGAACTGGAGCGCCTGAAGCTTCGCGAGAATACGTTGGTATTGTTCGCCGGTGACAACGGCACGGCCGGCGGGCACGCGAGCGCCACCGTGAAGGGCCGGCGGCTCTCCGGGCAGAAGGCAACAATGCTGGAGGGAGGCAGTCTTGTCCCCCTGATTGCAAGTTGGCCGGCCGAGACACCGGCCGGCAAGGTCAGCCAGGATCTGATCGATTTCAGCGACTTCTTCCCAACTTTCGCCGAACTTGCCGGCGGAAAAGTGCCGGAGGGCGTCACCATTGACGGTCGTAGTTTCGCCGCCCAATTGCAGGGGCGGCAAGGCGCGCCGCGTGAATGGATTTATGTGGAACTGCAGGGCCAATGGTACGCACGAACCGCCCGCTGGAAGCTGAATAATGCAGGCGAGCTTTTCGATATGTCGGCGGCACCGTTTGTGGAGAAGCCGGTGCCGCCCGGCACAGGGGATGCCGAGGCGATGGCCGCGCGCGCCCGGCTCCAAGCCGTCCTCGATCAACTCAACCCGGCTGCCGGCAAACAATCGGCTCCGCGGCCGCTAGGGGCAAAAAAGCAAGGAAGAGCCAAGAAGGCGGCAGCGGGACGGAAGAAGAAACGGAGCGCGCTCGGCCCGCTGCCTGGGGAAACGCCGGCACGACAGACCGTGTGAGATCGCGGGCGACGGCATAGAGTCCCGTCGCGACGGCAATGGTAACTGTCCCTATCGCAAATCCCACCGACGCCGAGATCGCGCCGTTCTCCCAGACGAGATCGGTGGTTGCCGATTGAATGCCCGGGCGGTTGTTAGTCTCTGGTATGCGTGGCGCAGCGATCCAGGGTTCGGAGGACGCCATCAACTGCGCGCACCATTCCCGTTCCTCGCCGCTTGCCGGAAGTATTTCAAGGGCTTTTCCGAATCCCTATCTCATCACAAAGACACCAAGACGCAAAGGCACAAAGGAGAATCAGCCTTGTTGCTTTGTGCCTCTGCGCCTTGATATAGAAATTCAGGGGCGTGTACATTCGCGGGAAGGGGCGCCCTACTCGTAGAAGTGCCTGGGGCCTGAGATCGCAGTGTAAGAACCTGTCCTCCACGATTGCGCCGCAGTGTTTAGTGAACGGGCTTATCGCCGGTGGACTGTTATCAGTAAACGCTAGGCGACGAGGCGGGGCCGATCCGCCAAATCTGGAGCCCACCAGCCCCACGACACCCGAACAACCTAAGCCTCACCAACCGCAATGACGCCTGGACGTTAGGCGCCCAGCATCTGCGGGCGCCGGTTAGGCAGAGGCGGGCGCATGTCCTCAGTCTTCACGTCGCCCAGGCGCCACGACGTACAGGTAGCGCAGTGCCACCGTGCCCGTGTTGATCACGTCGTGCTCGGTATTAGGCGGGCTATAGGCCACGGTGCCCTCACGGAGAGCGAGCGGAGACCTCCCGGTCAGACGCAGGTCGCCGGCACCGCCGAGGACGACGATGAGCTCTTCGTAGCGTTCGGTGGAGTGCCGCCCCACGGAGGCGCCGGCTGCGAGTACCACGTAGCCCGAGCGCATGCCCACAGTGGTGGGCGGCCCGCTCAGCACCGGAGTGTAGCCGGTGGCGGTGGGGTCGAGGTTGATGGCGAGTGGTTTGGGCACCGCTTGCTGCGAGCTGCTACGAAAGGGCGACAGCGCAAGAATCAACAGCAGCGCAGACAGGAAAGCGAAACGGCAATTCATCGCAACCTCCAATCAGACCTCAGCGCGCCATCTCCCTCACGGCTCGCGCTCGCCCGCGGCCCCGAGCCGTGAGCGGCGGCCCTCAGGTGCAGCCGGGTGTTGGGCCGCTCAGCAAAAACGCCCCGCTAGAGCCTCAGCGCACCACGGAGCCTGCCCAAGCCACGGTCGAACGTCCCAAGTGGCAGGTGTCCCGCTTTGCGAGCCGCCTCCAGCAGCAGGCAGTCGGAGAATCCGAGCGCCGGCTTCTTCCGGAAATTGTCAAGGGCAGCCGACACCACGTCCGACTCCTGCAGCGTGAGGTCCTTGTGAGCCAGGAGCATTTCCACGGCGGTTGCGATCTGCGGGGCTTTCAGTTCGTAGACTGCGGAAAGCACCCAGGCGGCTTCGGCCAATGCCAGCAGCGGCACCCAGGCGCCCTTGGCTACGAAGGCCTCCGCCACGGCCGCTTGCTTGGGATCGTCGCGAGTGATGAGCCGCACGAGCACGTTGGTGTCAACGGCGCGCATGCCGCTTCCTCATCTGCCGTCGAATACCCTCCCTCATGTCCTCGACGCTCCGAGCCGTCGGCGCGCTCTCTGGGAACAGCGCCCGATGCACGTCCTCAGACGAGTACCGGCCCGCCCGGCGAACGACGACTTTGTTGCCGACCTCATCCCACTCCAAGACTGAACCGGGGCCGACTCCCAGCCTCCGGCGTACCTCGGCCGGCACCGAGATCTGCCCCTGCGCCGTGACTTTCGAGTGTGCCACTGCCATGTTGCTATCTTACCACGGTAATGCAAACCCGGCGCTTTCCTGAGCACGGGTCTAACGGCCCGGCGCTGGCTTTGAAACCGCGTCGTCTTGCCGCGTGCATGTCGGCAGCCACGTTACGACGACACCACTGGCTGCAAGGTGGAGCCCGTAGGCTGTGGTCACTTTCCGGATAGCGCGTTGGACGGCCGGTGACTTGGCAAATGCAACGGACGGCTCGCAAACACTAGGGGACTTTCAGCGGGTAATGTTGGCGCATGCCCTTCGCGACCGCGTTTCAGGGGCTTCGAGCACTTCACCCGGCGCGCTGGCTATGCGCCCATTTTCGCCGACTCGGCCCAGGGACGTGAGACCATCGCATGCGTGGGCGCGCGCCTAGGCACGGAGGTGAGCCGTTTGCAGCGCCAGATTTGAATAATCAGGACTGACCTGTGCGCCCAGCTCAATCGTGACGGTGCGGTGCTCTGTAGTTTGCCTCGCGGGAGTCGACTCGGTAGGTGGTTGTTGGCCCCCAACGAGTGCCGCCAGAAGAGACGAGAATTGCTGTTCGACGGTGGCCGTGTAGGAAACCCTCAGATCACACGAGAAACGAAGCGGTTCATCGGCGAGACCTGCCAGTTCGGGACGAATCCGACCGAGGCTTTCAATGGTTGGGGGCTCCACGGCAAGGACCCTTCCGACGAAGAGCTTCTCTATTTCGCTGGAACCAATACTCTCTTCCAGAAAGCCACGGATCCTCCCATGTTGAGTCGTCAGTACCTGTCTGATGCGCTCAGCCTCCTCGGTCCACCACCGCGTTAACTCGGCGCTCAAGGCTGCGCTCACTGCTTCGTCGAGAGTCTTCTCCAGTGCCGCCAAACCGGAGATGTGATGCAGGTCGACGCCCTCCGGCGTCAGTGCTGGGATTCTGGAAAACACGGCGTCGTTGGAGACCAAGGCGGCCGAGGCCGGGTTTGCACAAAGGTGATCGAGGACCGAGAGGAGGATTACGCAGTCCTGGAGACCGACAACGCCGGCCTTCGAGTCTTCGAAGGTGAAGACGCGTTGCACGGCCATCCGAAACACCTCATCCAGGGGACGGGACGCGCAAGGCACCCCCCGGATACGGAACTCGGCCAGAGCTTTCTGCTGGACGCTTGCATACCTGGTTCGAATCTCTGCCTCGATGGGTACTTCAAACGAAACTGAAGCACCGAGGGGCTGGACGTACTTTCTGGCATCCTTGACCTTTGCTCGCGCGACCTCGAGTTTGGCAAGGGCCTCCCTGATCCACTGTTCGTTCCGCTCATAGAGCGCTGGCTCAGGGATGTATAGGCCCACGCCCATGTGGCCTGCAACTCGCAGGCAGAATCCGATCTGGTTCGACATACGGGGCCAGTCACCGCAACGGAGCGGTTCCGTGTCGAGGTAAAGCCGGCGGAAGGGAGGCGTTGCTTTCGCAGCAGCCTGCCAATACAGGTTGCTACCTCTGGACATAGGTCCACCAATGGGTATGATATCAGAGGGTAGCCTCGAGTCCCATTCCGTCAACAGTCGGCAGGCGCAAGGGCCCTCGGCATCGTTCACCTATCATGAATGTCCCGGTTTCCCCAGGCCCCCACCCACCCCAACTCGAGCCCGCACTCTTCCAATCTATGCCGCGCGATTCCGGCGCCAGTGCGTCCGCGGCTGACAATCCGAACAGACGCCCCAGTGTTTGCCTTCGCTCACTTGGCCGAATAGTCGGCTTCTCGGAGACTGACCCACTACGGGGCTGTGGGCTGGCGGTTCCGGCCACAGCCTACGGCCGACAGCCTGCAGCCTAAGGCCCACAGCCTGCAGCCTGAGTTCAGCGCGAGGAGGCTTGCTACTGGCCTGCCAGGCCCAAGTCCTGGAGGATCTTCGGCGCCGCCTCGTCCATGGCCAGCAGGTTGTGGCAGGCGCCGCAGTCGTTGTTGATGATGCTGCCCTTGGCGCTCTTGT
>Ga0315282_10008131_pt1 | contig 17031 bp, 16 predicted proteins | sample YL17G07_20_MG_FD_203693 | JGI IMG/M metagenome (GOLD analysis project Ga0315282, IMG submission 203693) | Sediment microbial communities from Yellowstone Lake, YNP, Wyoming, USA - YL17G07_20 | ecosystem: Environmental > Aquatic > Freshwater > Lake > Sediment | place: USA: Wyoming | collected...
TCTTCCGTTGCTTCTCCCTAATAAGTGATTTGGTGAACTGGTTCACCAATTGTGCTTTTCCCATCCCGTATCCCTATGGAATCTGAGATGCACAAGAGTTCAAAAATAATTTGGTCATCTACTGTCCCATTGATGAGCAATGTAAGGCTGTTTATTTTATATCATGGAAATGTTTAAATGAAATCATCTGATTTATCATGTAAATATTCCTGGTTTCCGATCTTTGGTGATGTGTATAAAAGTCGATATTGTTGGCGGAGGTCTCGGTGGCTTAAGTGCGGCTATTTCGTTGAAAGAACATGACAGATCTATCACTGTTGTTGTCCATGAGAAATATAAGATTATTGGGTATAATCCTGAGGGCCGTCGATGTGGTGAGGCATACAGGATTGAGCCACTGTGGAACAAATGGCAACCGCGGAAGGACGTTATTTTTAATGAAATCAAGACTATGGAAGGAATCATTGGTGAGAGAAAATATAGCGTACCCATGGAACCGGGGACCTACATGATTCTCAATCGACAAGCATTTATCCGGCAGCTGGCGGACACCGCGGAAGACCTTGGCGTTGAGATTCTCACGAATGAGAGGATTGCCTCTGTGGGTGATCTTGATGGAGAGTATATTATCGATGCGTCAGGATGCCCGAGTTCCATTAAAAGAGAATTAGGGTTGAACAAGGGTTTAAAAGGAATCACGTATCAGCAAACACTGGAGAACTCGAATTCCTATACTGCTGGTACCGTGAAAATAATCTTCATGGGAATAACTGGTTTTATTTGGATTTTCCCGCGTAACCCTGAAAAAAAGGAGATCAATGTCGGGCTAGGGACCTTAGGCGGCATTGACTGTACTTTAAAAGAAATGTTAGAATCGTTCAAAAAGGAGCAGAACATTTCCGGGAGCATCAATCATGTCACCGGTGGTTTGGTACCGCTCGGTTTGCAGTCTCCGTTGAAGGAAAAGAATATTTTGTTTGTCGGTGACGCAGGCGTGGGAGCATTTCCGGTGAACGGCGAAGGGATTTATCGTGCGCTCATCAGCGGCGATGTCGCGGGAGCATGCATCGCGCGTGGGTACCCGGAGCGGTATCCCGGTTTGATTACACGGCGATTTATTAAATGGGACGTGGTCGGGAAAATGTGGCTTCGGATAGGCCAGGTCCTCAGGAGAATAGGATCAAAAGCGGTGTTTGCCTCCTATAACAATCTTTTGACTTCTGGTATCGCACGTTCCTTGAAAACACATGTATAGATAAGAGGAAATTGTCAGTGCGGGGAAGACTGTCATACGACCATATTCTTCATCACGATGGAAAAGAAAAAGGGTTGACGTCGATTGTCACAAAACATGAGTTAAAACCGTGGTAATGCTTCTCCGATACTAGTAACTAAAGCTATTTTATCTGAAAAAAAAGGATAAGGAGAATCTTATCTGGGAGATATTGTAATTAATCAATTATTTTTTTAGGATAATCACCAGGGGATAAACGACCTTTCTTAGTGCCATCTCTTCTGATAATGTTGTAGTAACCGTATTTATGTTTCTTCATTGTTGTATGCAATTTATTATGACATTCTTTGCACACTCTTATTGCAATATTGTTTTTATAATCAATGTGATGTAATGAAATTTTTGGTTTCTCAGAGTATTCCTCAGGGGAATCTCTTGATATCAATTCTCTTTTGCATATTTTACAATAATATTTTTTTAATTCCTTCATATCTTTTCACATGTAAATAAGGGGAGTCCAGTCTGGGAGGAAAGGTAGATACAAAAAGATTAGTTAAATATCAACAGTAGAATGAGAAAAAAGGTTCATTTTGATATTTCAGTAAAAATCTTATCCCATTTTCCTTTACATGCTTCCACTTGATTCGGCTCTAAATTCAATCCTTTCCAACCATCTGGATACTTTATCCTCAATTTATTATCGATTTCCAATCCAGGAAATTTCTCTTTTTCGCCTTCTATCAATTTTTTCCAATCGATAATGTCCAGTATATAAAAATCTGGCCTATCATCTTCATTCTTTTTTTGGAAATCAACTAAAACTAAATAATCAGATGATCTACTTACACCCGACACTCCTGGCCATTCCCTACCTTGTTTTGCTTTAACTTGTACCTTCATCACATTATCTTTTGTCTCTACAAGAATATCTGTACTTTTATGGCGCCCAATCGTTAATTGTGCATATACATTCCTTTTACATAATTCTGATGCTACCGCATACTCCCCAACTAATCCCAGAAATTCTTTTGTTAATTTTTGCATATTTTTCCTCCGCCAAATTACGAACATATTTAGAACATCTCTTTATTTAAAAAGCTATCTTATACCCTTTTATAGGCTAATTGAATTTGGCTAATTAGCCGATTTTCTTGGCTAATTAGCGCCCCTTTGTATAAGAAATTCTTTGATGTATCTTCTAAATTTTTCTTCAATTGGTTCAATTTCTGACATTAAATCCAATATCTCTGTTTGCTCAAGTTTTCTAATAGGATTTTCTTTTTCATATTCAACATATCGAACTTGTAATCTGTTAAATCTGATTATTACTTACACCATAATACAAGATGGTACAGAATATCACGAAAAAAGCCCTGTCCTCCCCAGTTGTTTATCTGTTGAAACCTTAAATACCCACAGGTCCGTACATCTCAATAGGGGAGACTTTAACCAAACTTGGTCCTTTTTACCCAAAGTTTGGTTTTTCTCTCTGCCTATTTTTCTGTTCGAATCGAACTATGTCATTTTACCCCAAGAACAAAGGGGCCAAGTACGAAACACTCCCTTCTAGCTACCATTCCCTCAACATTCACAATAATAGTTGCCCTACCAATGCCAAAGATAAGGTTGCTCTTCATCGTTTTTTCCTCGCCCACTGGAAACATAGTGAGAACCCCCTTAGTCACCTTCCCAAGGAAGATCCATCGTCCATCAACCGTAATAGACCAGTTGACGTTCTCAGCATCCCTATTTCCCACGTTGATAATGGTAGTAGTTACTCCAAATCCTCCCGATATATTCTCGATGTGGAAGAAAGGCATAGAAAATGTTCCCCACATCTCAACATCCATGAGAAATGGTTCTTTTTCCCCTGTGACATCATCGGCAACCCAAAGGTTCTCGCTCATGAGATATTCATATGAAAATACATGAACGCTGAAGTTTCTCCAGTCTACCTCGATGTATGGTTCAGGATATCCCTGTGGCGGTTCTGCAGGAACAATAGAAAAGTTACCCAGAGAAACCGGTGATCCTTCGTATATCAGGAACGGTTTGTCACCATACCCCTCTATATATTCATCATATGCCCAGTCGCTGCCATCATAATAAAACCATCCGCTAAACGTACCATCAATTGGAGACGAAGCATTGAAACCAGGAATATGCCCCATTGTATCAACGAACAAGAGGGAATATGTGCTTAACCACGGAAGGATGCTCTGGATGAGACCGGTAAAATTTACCTTTTCTTCCTTAAATTGCACTTCTACTTTCCCGCTCTTATTTTTGTGGTCCCACCATTCAAATCGTCCATGATCCGATAAATTTACTTTAGTGCCGTCAGGTAACTCGACTACTGCATGCTTACCTGGTTGAATAATACCATGGGAGTCTGCGCTCGCTTTAAACTCTGCTGATACACCATTCAACAACAAGTTGTTTGCAACGTTTTCACTAGTGGTAGAAGATGAAGGATAATACACCTGGTTCTCAGCTAAATGGCTTATAGATTCTTGAGTACTTACGAAGGGACAAACTAATACGGCTGTCACTGCTAATACCAGCATCAAAAATATTATTTTATTTTTCCTCATAATATTTTTTACCTCCCCAAATATAAATTTGGCATAACTTGTATAATGTTAGTATAATTTAAATATTTTGATAAGAATTTTATGCTACGAATGTTATTAAAATTTAAAAAAGGGGAGTCTGTCTGGGGAGGGCAGATAAAAAGAAAAAATATTGTCTGGTATATTATCTACCATTCTTTTGACTCCCCAAGAAATATTATCTTTTTATTGTATAAAAACATTTGGCTAGAGTTGAGGATATGTTTTTAAAGAAATTCTTTTAAATCTAGTCATGTTTCCTGTATACGTTGAGCTGGGTTCCATCTGCTTTCCCCCCTATACAGAAAGCTCTTTTGACCCAGCTCATCAATTTTAAGGATATGCTTTTAAAGAAATATTCAAAGGAAAAAATTAAATATATGGTATGTATTAGCATTGCATGCGGAGGAACGAAATGAAGATAAAAATAATAATTGGGAGTATTTTTGCAGTAGCACTGATTATCCTAGTTTCTTTTGTCTCGGTGGTTGGTCACCAATCAGTACAGACAAACGAACATGAATCGTATTCGCCGTTGTTTGCGGTAAGGACACAACACGCAACACAAAAAATAAGCACTAGTGGCGTCTCTGATTTTCTTGGGAAAGGAACACCATCAAACATCTTTCCATCAAAAACAACTCAGAAAGAAGAACTGATTCAAACAGCAATAAAAATCTTTAGCAAGAACCCTGCTCTTTTAAATAGATTAATAGATAATCTCGAACAGTTCCCCTATATAACGGGATTAATATCTAAATATGGTATCGACACAATGGGGATAAAACACTATACGAGAATGATACAAAACAATCCGTCACTAGTAACAGAAGACCTTACAAATATACAGCTCCCTGTACCTTCTGATGACAGCCCTCAGCCTCTCGGACTAAGCACCTCAAATCCCCTCGGGTGTTTTATTGTAGCCTTAGTAGCGCTTATCCCTATCACGGTTGTCCTGACGTTGCTTCTCCTGCTGTTCACCGTACGAATCTTAACCTGCCTGAATGTCAACGATTGCGGGAATGCTATCGCAAACCAAATCTGGGATCAATTAATACAAGGATTAACACCAGGGTAGATTAATGTGGTTATTTTGCTCTTTTTTTACTTAACCGATCACAGATGAAATTAAACAGATTATTCGAAAAAAGGGAAGTCCATTCTTTTGGATCAAAGGTAAATGAAAAACAGGTTTTTAAGGATATGCCTTTAAAGAAATAATTGTTAAAAAACTACTAAGTGGAGGCAAAGGTTATGAAAAAATTAGCAACGAATAAAGAGATATCAGAAGAATATAATATAGAGTTAGATAAAGATATAAGAGATTCATCTGTTCAAGGTGGAAAGATTATAGGAGAAAAATTATCATTAGGCTCCTTTATCATTGGGATACCATTTTTAATTATTGGATTGTATGCACTATTTAACATGTTATTAGGTTTTGGATTCCCTACGAATACAGCTGATATAATTGCAGCCCTATTGGTTACTGTTATTGGTTTGTTATTAATTATTGGAGGATATTCTATCCATAGAGCTAAACATGTTAAAAATTAGCACAAAAACAAGAATTAAAACCGTGTTAATGCTTGTCCGATAATCTTATAATTGTGGATAAGTAAATATTTTAACTACATTTTTCTATCTATCTTTATGAATATGGATAAAGGAGGAAGGTGATATGAGTAAAGATATATCTCCGGGAAAGAAATCTAAGCCTTTAACAAAGAAGGAAAGAAAGGAACTGAGGAGAAAGAGAAAAGAAAAACATGTTTCCTATGAATGAATGCGTATACTGTCCTTATCAACCATAATTCAACAATCCATGTTTTCAACACATCTTAATTCAACAAAACCTTCAATGAAATGTGCAGAGCATGTCAACCACAAAAACCAATGCTTCCCCACTGAAAAAGGTCTAATCTCCTTATTCATGTTAAGATAAACAAACACATGATTATTTAGGTAATACACTATTTTTTCTTTTTATGAGACTTTTGTTCTTCTTGTTCTTGGCTCATTGACCAATGTTGTTGGATATCAGACGGTTCAATCATCAAACCAGAAAGTGATCAAAGATGAGGTCGACCAGAAGGAGTTGTTGTTCCAAACCATTCTTGATATCGCGAATAATAAAGAAATCCAGAGAATTATACTCAACTCTGAGATGAAACAAGGCGGGTTCTTTAACCCTGGCATGAGATTCTCGGTCATCACTCCACATGTGTTGACGAAGAAGTATCTGAACTCTGCATACTACATTGGTTTGATACTATCGAGAATTTTCAGTGCATCAAAGATGCATTCGATACTTGAACGTTATCGAGTTAGTAATCAAGGGATCCAGAATGAAATAACCGCTGTCATTGAAAAAGATGCTACACTCAAGGGAGAAATAATGTAATTATCGAACTTTATTGGTGATTGTGGGAACATTTCAGAGATGGTGCGAACCATTGGTAAAAGGGTGTTTGTTGATCTTAATAAGAAGAGATCGGTTATCCGTTACCTCATTATTATTTCCCTTTCGAAGTAAATAATTGGCGCCGTTTAGGATTTTTATTGGGCGTATCAGCGAAAACAATCCCGGGGGTTCCACAGTTTGGACAGACCGAATCAATTTTTTTTCCTGGATAACTCTCGTACATAATCTGTGTTCCGCAGCTCGGGCACTTCGCTGTGATTTTCACCATATCCTCTGGCTTGAACTCATATTCATACGTCACTGCTTCATCAAGAACGTAAAACCTGTGTTTGTTTTCATTCGGGGCTGTATAAAGAAGAATAGGTTTTCCGAGCTCTTCCCCTACTTTTGCTATATCCTCAAATGATTCAAGAATGATGTTTTTTTCCTGTTTGATGGGTGGTGTGGTGGTTTTGATGATCCATTCACCATATTTTTTTTTGATTTTTATTTTTTTCTTCAGATTCTTTCTTTTTAATCTTCTTAATATTCCATATCTCACCGATTATTATCAAAACTCCCGGAATAATTATTAATGTTATAAATCCTAGAGGTGATTTAGCAAAATGAGGCACATATCCTAGATATGGTATAACGATTACTACCTTTCCAATTAGTTCTGAGGTTTGTACTATCCTTTGGTCAGGGTCTTCGTTGGCATCCCCTTTAGTTTGGAAGCTGATAGTACCGTTTTCATTAGTGATATTAATCACCCGGTGTGTGACACAGTTTTTAGGGTTATCTGCAGAGGTAAAGGTAATAACGTCGTTTATCTTTATTTCCTCAGGGTTGGTATACGTACTGACTACTACGTCACCTGGGTTTATCTTAGGGTTCATGGATCCGCTAAGTACTATCAAAATGTGCATGGAGCCTTGCATTGTTGGTAGTACTACATAAAACAGTAGTAACAGGATAAAAACGATGATAGCTACTATTGATAATATTTTTTTAGGTGGGAAGATTCTGTTTTTCCTTTTTCCCTTTGTCTCAAATGGTGTTCGTTCCTCTTGTAAACCATCAGGATGATTCTCAGTTTCCTCTATTGCCTTAATATCTCTTTTTGAAGCTGTAGGTTCATTCTTTCTGTTTGTATGTTTAGGTTCTTTTATTTTTGGTGACGTATTACTTGTTACTGTTTTTGTTTCCCTTTTGTTTTTCATATTCCGCTCGTATTGATTTGATATATTATATATAAGACTATCGAATTTTAGTATTGTAAAAACATATTCATGTTAGAATTATTTTTCTTATTTTGATATTGTTATGTTGTTTTCATGTTGATTTTCTAAGGCAATAGATTGTTCGTTTGTATCGTTAAATAATTGTTTACTAGATGGATTACTACTAGCATGAGAAGGAGGAACCAATTGTTTCGTTGTTTCTAAAGGAGATGTGTTATCGATGTGTATTTTTGGTGTGGTAAGGTCTGCATATATTCCCATGAGCATTGATGTTACACTTATGGCCATTACGCTCATTAATATTTGTTTTTTCATATGTTTTTTTAATTATTTTCTAATAATGTTACACTTTTTATTTCTGTATGATTCCAATTATTGGATGTATCCCTCGCATGGACAATATATTGTAATATATCAAAATTAGATGGGATCATTATAGTTTTATTCCAACTATCTTCGTCGATGTTGTTCATAGACACATTGGTATGGTTTTCTGTTTCATACCAGTATTCTACATAGACATCTGCTACCATATTGTTATCTGTAACAGTAGCGTTAAATGTAAAGGTTTCATTTTTATATGCTACTTCAGGGGTGTTGTCGGCTATTTCAGGGGGCTGCAGGTCTACTATTGAAAAGTGAGATATGTTTGACGTGGCTGTGTTATTACTGGTATCAGTTGCAAAAATGAAGAATGTGTACTCCCCCATATCTGAATATGTTGAGTTATAATAATATGCGACTGTTCCATCTATACGAGTCATTGTAATATTGCTTGCAGAATTATCCGGGCTTGTGATGTTTAGAAAAACATCTTTTACCTCATTGTCGTCTGTGACAGTTGCTGAAATGTTTATATAACCGTTTTTTTCCTGCTCTTCAGGATTTGCTAAAATATTAGAGATCTCTGGTGGGGCAATATCTGTAGAATTTGTAATTGAGAATTGATATGTTTCAGTTATTGTAGTATGGTTTTCCGTATCACATGCCCAGATATAGTATTCGTAGATGCCGAGAAGAGTATATGTCTGATTATAGTAGTATATGGTAGAGTTACCTGTGCTATTTTGATATATGGATAGGGTTGTACTATTATTGTTAGGAGAGTTTATATTGAGAACGACGTCAACGAGTCCGCTGGTATTTGTTATATTACACGTTATGTTTACATGTTCACCCATGGTTTGAATGTTTGGCGTAGCAATAACGTTGGTTATTTCTAGGAAAGATGTTATTGTTACTGTGGTTGTGTTTGTGCCTGTTGCACCATCGTTGTCAGTTACTATTAATGTTACAGTATATACTCCAACATCTGTATATTGATGTGTTGCTGTTGCATTTGTCCCTGTTGCATCGGTTCCATCGCCGAAACTCCAATAATATGAGACGATGGTTCCATCTGGATCAAAACTGTTAGATCCATTACATAAGATGGTTTCTAAAATACTACTAGAATACTGGCCACCTGCATCTGCTATTGGTGGGCTATTGGAAGGGGGACTACCGCCCCCTGAACCGCCACCTCCAGGAGGACATGGCATAGTGGTGAAACACCATGTATCTGATTGATTAGAACCACTATAATCTTCGGCTACAACATACCATTCATAGGTTACTTCGTACTCTAAACCATACCAAATTGCTGATACCGTTGTGTTGCTTTCAGCGTTTGTAACATTGCCAATTAAACTATTATTAGCTGCATTGTAAAAAGAGACGTTCATTGTATCGTTATCCGGGTCAGAGACATATACGCTGAGTGTTGGATTCAGCTCGACATCGGTTGCATTGTTCTCTGGATTTGGATTTGAAGGATTATTTGGAGGGCAATCAGACCATGTTCCAGCAGTAAAAGTATTACCATCACTAGTTTCATTATCAGAAAAATATGAACCGGTATAACCGATAGAGAGTAAACTGATTACAACTATGAAATAGGTTAGCAAGTATATTTTTTTAATCATACTATGTTTTTCTCTCTTTAATTTTCTAATCTTTTTTGACTGGTAAATTTTAGTGTTTATACTGGATTATACAATTTTGATTTGTACATTGCCGCCCATGGCAGCTGCCCAATTCCCCGCGTATGTTCCGCTTCCATGGAATGATTCTTCAGTGAGTATCATCTGAGCAGAGTAGTCACCAGACGGCAAGTATTTTCCACCGACAGGTGTACGTTCCACTTCTCCATAAATACTAACTGTTTGTTCACCATAGTCAAAATCATAGGCGGGAGATGATGTATCAGGATCAAAAGTCCAAGTTTTTATTGGTCCGTCATTGGTAGTATGTGGTCGCTGTGTTGTTTTCCATAAGACATGATAACTGCTGTCTGCCTCAAAGTCGAGTAATGCGTCACCATTTTCATCAGTGATAAAGTAATCAAAAACCAAGTATCCGGTGAACTTGTATTTCAATCCAGTGGGGCTTGTTGCATCGGAGATGTCGCGCTTTGCAAGATAGTCTGCATCATCGGAATTTTGCCCGTTAGTCCATGCGGATGTAGAGTCATCCCAATTTTCTCGCCACCAGCGTCCAGTATAACCAATACGTTCGTTGACAGCATCTAAATCTGGATTATAAAAATCAGTGCCATGGCCAACTAGTTTTACCTGATAGGCAAAATTTGGCTTGAGGTTGGTAGCTGTTAATGTGCCATGTAGGGTGCTTCCTACAGTAGCATAGGCTGCCTCTACATCGGCCTGTGTGTAATCGTAACTGGTTCGGTAAGCATCACTGTAAAGCTGATCAGCTATATCTAGCCAACGGTAGTCGCCTGTCGGCGATGTGAGCCCAGAATCAATGTCTTCTAATTCAGTAGTTCTACGTAACTCTGATACAGGTAGTGGTGGATTGCCAGGGGTTTGTTGTGCGAAGAACTCGATATCGAACGTCATCGTATCGCTCTGAGCCCAATTCCCGGTATCTGCTTCCATATGGTAACTCTGCACTATAGTCATAGTTTCATCAGGAGGTAACACGCCAAGATAAATGTAATAGCATTCAATATCATCGATGTGAAAACCCTCAGATTCTTGTATTATCCATCTATCACCTGCATTCTCATCACATTCACTTGTATCACCATCGTTGTCAATCCACATATCGTAGAGTATTACACTGTCGATATCATTTTTCCCAGAAGTTTCGATTACTCCAGGGTTATTGTAGAGATCCTCTATTTCTGATGCTGTTAGTGCCCCGCCCCAGATCATTACTTCGTCTATTAGACCATAGGTTGACCAAGCAGTTCCAGCGCCTCCAATCCATAGTTTTCCGGTTGACTGAAGAGAGTTCGTTATAACATTATGTTCTATGTCTAAATTTCCATTTATATATATCCTCAGTTTCCCTGTGGATTTTTCCCACGTAAAGGCGATGTGATACCATGTATCACCGTCAAGGTTAATTGTTGAAACGGAATCATACCAATGCCACGAACCATCATTTAGAGCGATTTCTATCATCCCAGTGCTTTGTTTAACGCTAATCTCATAACCTGTTTGCCGTCTCACAATGTCATACCATATGTCTGAACCGCCAGTGTTAAGTTTCACCCATGCAGCTGCGGTAACGGCATCAGTTATATCTAAACTAGCATCATCTCCGCAATCAATATAGTCATCATCAACATCGAATTTTGCGCATTGTCCAACCTTTCCAGGATTATATTGTATTGCTCCGTTTTTGGCTGTTCCATGGTTATCAAATGATGAGCTATCTATTACTTCATCAGGACTACCAGTCCATGGCGTTGTTTCTTCAAAACGCCAATACCCCAACAGATAGTTTATACCATAATTATCATAATATACCTGCTCAGGCTCTGTTATACCATTCTCAGCGCATACAACATTCTTTATATGTTTCCAGACATCCATCTCGTTGGTACCATCGTTATGGACCTTAAGAGTAAGATATCTTGTTTGACATGGTTTAAGATCTCCTGGTGAATAGGTAATATCATATGGTGCAGAAAGATCAATTGTACCAGCAGTAAACGTATTATTGGTGCTTGTTTCAATATCACTAAAATAGGCGAATGTACTTGCACTAAGAAACGCTGCAATTATTCCAATTGCCATTATACCAAGTAGTATCTGTTTTTTCATGTATTTTCACCTTTTTTTGGTTTTTTTGACTGGCAAGTCCGGGAGTCGAACCCAGAATTTTTTCCAAAGTTTGCCATATTGAAAATAAATTTTAGGAGGAGTTCAAACTCCTCCCCCTGGATTGGTTTTTAATTAGAGTATTTTATTTTTGTACCCTTGAGATATAGAGGAAGCAGGCGTTTTAGCCCACTATGTCGCTGATTTACTGCGGCAGATTGATCAGGTTCATCTCAAAGAGATAGCTACTGGGGTTCCATCCATTCGGCCACGCAGCAGGGTTACCAGGTACAAACTCACCATGAGGCACTAACCAGACCTTAACGCCAACAGGTAGGTTCGCATCATTCGCTGATGGAACTGTACCAGAGAACGCCGCATTAATGATAGGTGTTGCGACATTACTAGCTAGTATGTTGCCACCAGTTCCAGGCCATGGGTCGGCGTAGTAAATCAAGTCGTATCCACCAGCCGGAATACCTGCCGCACTGAACGTACCACTCAAGATATTACCGGCATAATTGTAGTTTACCGTGCCGCTAATGCCATCGCTAGTGATTGGACTCCAGTAGGCATCCTTGTTTTCTAATGTCATTGTGCCTGATGTAGCAACGGGACTGGGTGCATTGGTCTGAACAGCTTGGAGAGTAATGGTGAAGGTCATTGTATCGCCTTGAGCCCAGTTGGTTGTCTCTTGTCTGAGATGATAGCTCTGCTCGACATACATGGACTCACCCGCATTCAGGGTGCCTAACTTGATCCAGCAGTTGTTGACGTTATCGATCCTAACTTTATTCGCTGCAGGAATAATCCAACCCAGGTTACTCGAGTAGAGGTCGTAGAAAATCCAGCTTGCTATGTTGTTGAAAGTATCAGTGGGGTCCTCGGCGAGTTCCGACTCTGGAGTTGTACCAGGACCTTGTGCAGTGACTACCAGCTGCTTCCAGACCACTACCGGGCTGGTGCCAACGTTATTCACTGTGAATGTTATGTATCCGGTATAGCTAGGTTCAATATTCGCTACGGTATACGATGCTGTCCAGGGGTCATTGTCACCAACTTTAATGTTGACAGTTCCCGCTGTGAATGTGTTCACTCCGCTTGTCTCTGTGTCGCTGAAATATGAAAATGTCCCAGTTCCAAGCATTGTTGCTACTATTCCAATTGCTATAATGCTTATCAATAGTTTCTTCATGCTCTTCTTACCTCCTTTTCATTTACTTCTGCTTTGATTTCTCGTGTAAGGCGGAGTGCAAAGCCGAGTATCTCCCCCAAGCATAACACCACGAAAGAAACGACGAAAACTCCTCTTCACCTCGCTAGGAAACACGGTATTGGGTACAGGAGTTTTTTTTGTTTCCTCATTTCCTCGTGATGCCTGCTAACGTTTCGGACACAACTCCAAAGTACAACAGAAAACTTAAATCAATAAGGAGAAATCCTCGAGAGCATTTCTCAAGAGAACTTCTCAAGAGAAAAACTCCATACCTCATTAAATAACCAAATTCCTTATAAAAAAATGAGGAGCTATGGACGGCCTTTCAACGGACGATCAAGAGAAACTCTCCAGGTTCATCGAGCTTTCCCTGTCCCTGATCCTGCACGGGTTTGACGAGATGGAAATGGACAAACGACTCGAACTGGTCAAACTCGTCGGATTCACCGCAGAGTTCTGGGTGGAAAAAACCTACGGACGCATATTTGCGCTCGAACACCGCGTCCAGGAGCTCGAAAAGTACGCGAAAAAACGATAGCTACTATTCCTTCGCCTGCAGTAGGGTCCTCGTCACGCTCTCAAGCAGTTTTTTCCCTTTCTCCGTGGTAAAGTACACGGTGCTATGGGGGTTCCCGACCCGTGTGTCCAAAAACTTTTTCTCAAGGAGACAATGCAAATACTTGTTGAACTGGGCATAACACATGTTCGTACGGTACATAAGCGGGGTCTTCTTCGACCCGTCGATCGCCAAGGAAAGCAACTGCTGAACAATCTCAAACTCACTCCTCCGCTTCGTATAAATCATAATAAGATTCCTCCCTCTTACAGCCAAACGCGAATGGTTTCGGTAAATATAAATATTGCGGTGATTGAAGGGTATATACGAGAAACAATCACGAAAAAAGTGAAATTATATACTTATCATACAATAAGCTATTTTTAATCAATAATGAATATATTTTGATGATAAAATCAGGGTCCTACCCGGAAGCATGCATCGTTCGTATAACAAATGTTTCAGGATCTCAAGAAATCATCATCGAAGAGAGGTTTCTACTCCTCCAGCTCATCGTATGGCTGATTCCTATATTTATCAGAAACCTCTTTGATTTCCAGTAAGGTTCCTTCCTCTGAGATTTTTACGAACTCAACCATGATTTCTCCCCCGGAAAGTCATCCGTCGCATCGTGACACCAACTGGTGTCAACGCAAAACGTGTCGCTTCCCTTTTCGTATAATATTACTAGTCTTATATAAATCTTTTTCAAAAAACGGCTTTGTGTATTGGTGGTCGCCAATTGGCGAGTTTTGTAAATGATGATATTTAAAGTGTGATGGTATATGAAGAAGAGGTTCTGTCGCATCTACGGGAGGCAATAGTCTTTTGTCGCATATGAGGAATAACAGGAGAACAACGGAAGAGAAAATATCATTTTTCCAAGAAACCTTTAAATAAGGTAATTAATTAACAACTGAAGGATTTCAACTACCACAGAAAAAATGTAGCTTATTCAGTCGCAATTCCAAAAGATATAGCTTTGACTTCATCACAGGCCACATTAAATAAAGAAAAGAATATAAATAATAAGATATTATAATGTTATAATATAGCGAGGGAAAGATATGAAATCACCAAAAAAGAAAGTAGATCAGAAGCAGGTTAATTCTGATTATCAATGGTTGATGATGCAAAGTCTATCTAAATATAAGGGACAATGGATTGCAATTTCAGAACAGAATATTGTTGCACGTGATGAATCTTTAAAGAATGTTCAAGCTAAAGTCAATTCTTTAAATTTAAAAAATATACCGTTTTATCTTCGTGTCCCTACTGGTTCAGTAACAGCATAAGATGATTTTATGACTCCACTTTCTTTTGCCTTTTTTCCAATGCAAGTAGGTAAAGACACTATTCTCAGACCAATGCTTCCAGTTATATTAAAATTTAAACATATAGAACTTCCAACAGCATTATTACTCGATTCTGGCTCTGATTTTTCTATGCTTAGAAATGATGTTATTGAAGATTATTTTCAAATTAATATTTCTGACTTAAAAAAAGGAACTATTGACACAGCGGGAATTGGTGGTGAAGTTGAGGTCGCCTGGATAGATTTAAAGGTTGAATTTAGTCAGAGAAATTTTACATATGAAGAAACAATTCCTTTTCAAGTTCCAATAAAATACGAAAAAAATCCCCCGTTATGTCTTATTGGTAGAAATCCATTTTTTTATAAATATCGAGTTGATTTTCGGATGGGATATACAGATGACCCTGCTTTAGGAAAATTTATAATATATCCTGAAACACATAAAAGAGATGCTAAACAATTCGAGAGACCGATGAAAATTAAAAAATAGAATTTAATGAATGCATTTTTTTTATTAAATCCAATTTTCCTTCCTGAAAACCTGCCAACGAGAAGTCGCTAATGAGCTAATTAAACTCGCCAATTGGCGACCACCGTATTAAGTGGCACTTGTGTAAAAAGTAAGGATTCTGTGCAAAAAGTCCCTTATCTATGTAATAAGTCAAGAGTTTTTACGACTTCTTACACAAAGCCTTGACAAACACAATATTTATATACTGAATTTACTCCTATTTCTAATCTAATAGGAGGAAAAATAGTATGAGAAATGAAACGTTCAGGAAAGGATTGGTTTGCGTAGTTATGGTTTTGTTTATCGGTATGGGCATTATGCCTATAGCTGGAAATCTATCAATGGAAAAACAGGTTTCAACAGGTGGCTCCTGGAGCACAACCGAAGTGGTCAGCACCGAAAGCACAGACAATAGTTTCGTTTCTTCATTATGGGTAGATAATATCGGTACAGTACATGTCGCCTGGCATGACCATACAACTTATGGTGGCAGCAGCGGCACCTCACATATTTTTTACAAGTACAAGCCCGCTGGTGGCTCCTGGAGCATAACCGAGGTGGTCAGCACCGAAAGCACAGGCTCTAGTGAGCAGCCTTCGTTGATGGTAGATAATGAGGGTACAGTACACATCGCTTGGATGGATGATACAAATTACGGTGGTGACAACGACTTCCTTTATGATATTTTTTACAAATATAAACCCAGTGGTGGCTCTTGGAGCACTACCGAGGTGGTCAGCACCGAGAGCACAAACTATGCTTGGTATCCTTCGTTATGGGTAGACGATAATGGTACGGTGCATGTCGCCTGGGAAGATTGGACAAATTATGGTGGCAGCAGCGGCTACCAGCATATTTTTTACAAGTACAAGCCTGCCGGTGGCTCCTGGAGCATGACTGAGGTGGTCAGCACCGAAAGCACAACCTTTAGTGAGCAGGCTTCATTGATGGTAGACAGTGGTGGAACAGTGCATGTCGCCTGGGATGATGGGACGGATTACGGTGGCAGCGGCAGCGACTATGATATTTTTTACAAGTACAAGCCTGCTGGCGGCTCCTGGAGCACAACTCAGGTGGTCAGCACTGAAAGCACAGATAATAGTGGGCGTCCTTCGTTGAGGGTGGGCGGTGATGGTACGGTACATATCGCCTGGGAAGACCTTACTGATTATGGCGGCAGCGGCAGCGACGACATGGATATTTTTTACAAGTACAAGCCTGCCGGCGGCTCCTGGAGCATAACCGAGGTGGTCAGCACCGAAAGCACAGGCTTTACTTGGAGTCCTTCGTTGTGGGTGGACGGTGAGGGTACGGTGCATGTCGCCTGGGATGATGGGACAGATTATGGTGGCAGCGGCAGCGATGATGATATTTTTTACAAGTGCAAGCCTGCTGGCGGCTCCTGGAGCATAACTGAGGTGGTCAGCACCGAGAGCACAAACGATAGTTGGTGGCCTTCGTTGATGGTGGGCGGCGATGGTACAGTCCATGTTTCCTGGATGGATCTGACAGATTATGGCGGCAGCGGCCCCGACCGGGATATTTTTTACAAGTACAAGACACCACCGCTCAGGGCTGATGCTCATGGGCCTTACTACGGAAAACAAGGTGAGCCTGTATCATTCACCGGCAGTGCTACTGGAGGAATTCTACCCTACTCTTGGCTTTGGGACTTCGATGACGATAGCAACTCAACTCACCAGAACCCAACTCATGCGTACAGCGCACCTGGCATCTACAACATTACCCTAACGGTCACTGATGCCATTTCGACCACTGTTGTTGCTCAAACCGTAGCAACCATTACTGGATCTCAGCTACAGCCAG
>Ga0315282_10008132_pt1 | contig 17031 bp, 16 predicted proteins | sample YL17G07_20_MG_FD_203693 | JGI IMG/M metagenome (GOLD analysis project Ga0315282, IMG submission 203693) | Sediment microbial communities from Yellowstone Lake, YNP, Wyoming, USA - YL17G07_20 | ecosystem: Environmental > Aquatic > Freshwater > Lake > Sediment | place: USA: Wyoming | collected...
GGAGCTTCCAGGTTGACGGAGGTGCGGTCGGCGAGGTCGCCGGCGCGCTCGATGAGGTGCGGGCTGGCACCCGGGAGGGTCTTCAGGTGGACGTAGCCGGCGAACTGGTAGCGGGTGCGGAGGAGTTCCACGGTGCGGAGCATCAGCTCCATGGTGTAGTCGGGGGAGCGGACGATGCCCGAACTGAGGAAGAGGCCTTCGACGTAGTTTCGCCGGTAGAACTCGAAGAAGAGGCGGGAGAGTTCCTCGGGCTGGAAGGTGGTGCGGGGGCAGTTGGCCTGGGCGCGGTTGGCGCAGTAGAAGCAGGAGCGCTCGCAGGCGTTGGACTGCAGCACCTTGAACAGGGAGACGGTTCGGCCGTCGGGGAGGACGGCGTGGGTGATGGGGAGTGACTCGACCCGGCCGAGCCGCCCGGGCTTCTGGTGCCAGACGGTCTGCCTGCTTCCTCCACAGGAAGGGGCACAGACGTCGTACTTGGCCGAACTCGCGAGAACTTCGAGTTTCCGCTCCAGGTCCATCGCTACCGACCTTCCGGGCGCGCGCCCGCCGCTGCGGACGACACCTCCCCGACCTCGGGCACTCAACGCGGCGCCGCGAACCCGTGACTTCAGGTGCGCCGCGGTCTCTCTGCGCAGCCTACACCGGGCACCTCCAGGATACCGGACCCGTTCCTAAAATCAACCTAAAACCCGGCAAGGTCAAAATTACCCTCCGGCGCCCCTTTTGTGCCGCCTGGCGGCCTGGAGCAGAGCGACGATGAAGCCGCCCACAACGTCCGCGAGCGCATCGGCAGCCTCGCAGTGGCGCCCGGGGACGAAGTACTGGTGAACCTCGTCAGCGACGGCGAACGCAGCGGTGCCCGCGACCGTCACCAGAAAAAGCCCACTCGCCGAGCAGTGCGGGTAGGTGCGCGCGAAAGCCCGCAAGAGGAGAAAGGCGAAGCCCCCGAACTCCACAGCGTGGAGCGTCAGCGTCCCCAGGGAAAACTGCAGCGCGGGCGGGATGGGTGGCCGACTCATCTGCGACACCGCCGACACCGCCCCGGCGTAGACCAGCACAAGAACCCAGGGGTTGAGGCCACGCACCACCTTCGCCGGAACCGCGATGCACCTCCAGACAAGGGCCTTCCGCCCTGGGACTTCGCTCCGGGTGGCGAGCTTGGCGAGCCACCCCTTGCTTCCTGAACCCGGCGCCCTCACCGGTTGCCTTCCTCTCCTCGCGAAGCGTCGGGGCCGGGGGGCTCGTCGTCCAAGCCCAGCGAGGCGAGCCAGGAGTCGACCTCCGAGTCAGGCACACCCTCCTCCTTGGCCAGAGGTTCCTCGGGCTGCTCCTCACGTCGCCGACGAAGTTCCCGGAAGACCTCCTCCCGGAAGGAAGCGGAGTCCACGACCTGGGCGCCTAACCTTCGGCACACGGAGGCGAGGCTCGCGTCCGAGGTGACCACGAGCATGTCCCGGCTGTGGCTGCTTTCCCGGACCATCTGCTTGATGGTCTCGTCCGCCTCCACGCCGGGACCGCTGTAGACCACCTCGACGCCCAGGTGCTCCTCGCTGACGGAGTAGGGCCAGCCGTGAGGGTGACTGTCGAAGACGACGGTGATGCGGGGTGGCGGGGTCGCCGGCGCGGTCCGGTCCCGGGCCTCTGCTTTGGCCGACCTGGTCGGTGAGCCTTTGAGTTCCCGGTACGCAGCCAGCTGGGTGATGAGGTACTCGCGCAGGCGCCCGTCGGGCGCCGTGGGCCCCTTGCCGGCGAACCGCCCGGGACTGTGTAACAGGTTGTACCCGTCAATGACGATGTGCATGTGGCTATCCCAGACTTCCCGTCCCCACGGTCCCTGGCAGTGATGGTACCAGAGGGCTCGGCTGGACTCAAGGCAGGGGAACGCTGGCGAAGGGGGGAAGGCGAGCAGGCTGTCCCTCGGCCGCGTGGGAAGGGGCCCCGCAGCACTGAGTGGGAAAGGGAAACAGAACGTTCTGGACACTTGTTGCCCGAAAGGCCCTCCGATGGTACGATCTGGTTCGCGGCCGGTCGTTGGCCGAATGTGGGAGCGGGAGGACGTTCGACTGCTCCCCACCGTTGGGGGGAGGGGGTCGATGAAAGGGTGGAGCACAGCTTTCGGCCAAAGGTTCCCTGCTCAGCGTCTCATCCCGTTCCTTGGCCTTCTGCTGGCTTTCTTCCTTTGGCCTTCCCTTGCTTCTGCTGATTCTGGCACCCCCTTCATGTTCGCGATGGGGAGCTTTCAGGTTTGCGGCACTCTCGTGCTTGGACTCCTGGAAGGCATCCTCATCGCTCTGGTGTTCCGCGCGGGTAAGATTGCCGCTCTTTTCGCGTTGGTTTTTGCCAACTACGCATCGATGGCTGTTGGCTTGGTTCTTCTTAGTCCACTGTGCGACTTCGTCTTTGGTCACTTCATGAACCGCGCCCCTCTCTACGACATGCCTCGGCTCGAGTGGATTCTCGTCGGCATCTCCTTTGTTATCACCCTCCTTGTCGAATGGCCCTTCTGCCTGCTCCTCCTCTGGCGGAAGCGGGGCCGGTGGTGGAAATCGGTCCTGGCCACGGGGCTCGCTCAAACTGCTTCGTACGCCCTTCTCATCCCCTTCTTCTTGCACATCAGCGAGATGGGGTTGTACCGTGACGTGGATGTTGACCCCTCCTTTGTGGCCTCGGTTTCGGACGATGCGGTGGTTTACTTCCTCTCTTCTGAGGATGGTGACGTGTACCGGGTCCGGTTAGATGGGCAGGACCGGGAAAAGGTGACGGCACTGGGGGCGAAGGATTGGCAGGACAAGCTTTTTCCCCGCCGCGCCGACGACGGGAAGCATGTGGACCTTTGGTCGGGCTGGGGAATTCCCTCACCGATAGAGGAAAAACTTGTGCTCCCAAACGTGGGCGTCCTACCTTTCCCCGATGCCTACAATGAGAGGGAGTGGGCGGAATGGACTCGGTGGTACGGCTATGGGGTTCCTGTGTTGGACTTCCGCTCAGCCCAGGCCCGGGCCTGGGAAGTCCGACAGGGGGAGTGGGGGGACTGGCTCATTTCTGCGAAGGATGAGGGCACGGGCCAATCACTGTGGTTGAGTTTTGAGACTCCCTACCTGCTCTGGTACGCGCGGCACGCGGCCGTGATGCCTGGTGACAAGGTGGTGTTTGAACTGACGGACTCCTTTTATCAACTCTCTGGACGTACGGTCCACGTGCCGGATGAGATTGTGCTGCTTGACCTGCGCAGTCGGAAGTTGGGCCTCATCACCTACGGGCGGTCACCTGTCGTCGTCTTCCCGGAACAGACCGTTGCTGCCGGCGACACGAGCAAACCGGATTAGGTTTCCGCTCTCGGCGGCCGAGGGCGGGGGGAGGGGACCGATGAAGGGACGGAGCAAAGCTTTCGGCCAAGGGTTCCTTGCTCGGCGTCTCATCCCGTTCCTTGCCCTTCTGCTGGCTTTCTTCCTTTGGCCTTCGGCGGCTTATGCCGACGGTTGCATGCCTCTCATACTGCCTTTGACGCGCTTCACGCTCTTCTATACCTTGGCGCTGGGAGCAGTGGAAGGAATCCTCATCGGCCTCGTGTTCCGAGTCCGCAAGATTGTCGCTCTGGGCGTGATGGTTGTGGCCAACTATGCATCGATGTTGGCGGGGTTCGTGTATTTGGACCAGGTGCGCGACTTCGTCTTTGGCCACTTTATGAAAGGTGCGCCTCTCTACGACATGCTCCGGCTTCAGTGGATTCTCTTCGGCATCTCCTTTGTCCTGACCCTGGTGCTTGAATGGCCCTTCTGCTGGCTCACCCTCTCGGGGAAGCGGGGCCGGTGGTGGAAGTCAATCCTGGCCACGGGCCTTGCCCAGAGCGCTTCCTACGCCCTCCTGACCCCGTTCTTCGTCTACATAACGGAGTGGGGGTTGTACCGGCAGGTGGATCTTGATCCTTCGTTCGTCACATCCGTGTCAGACAAAGCATTGGTTTACTTCCTTTCGAATGAGAAAGGCGAGGTGTATCGGGTCAGGCTGAACGGACAGAACCGGGAAAAGGTGCCGACACTGGAAACCTGGGCCTGGGGCGCTGTGCTTTCTGTCCGCCGGGCCGAGGATGGTAAGCACGTAGACCTGTGGGGCGCCGTGGGGGGTGCCGGCGGCGGAGCGATAAGAATGTTGCTGCCACAAGTGGGCGTCCTTCCCTTCCCTGATGCCTACGATGACAAGGGGTGGGAGGATTGGGCAACCGACCGGTGGCGTTACCGCGCTCCTGTGCTTGACTTTCGCTCAGCCCGGGACCGGGCGTGGAAGGTCGAGGAGGGCTGGTGGGGCGACAGGCTCATCTCTGCGAAGAATGAGAGCACGGGGGAATCACTGTGGCTGAGTTTTGAGACCCCGTCTTTTGAGTGGGTCGCACGCTACATCAGCGTCATACCCGGAGGCAAGGTGGTGTTCCAACTCGAAAGCTATCTTCAACTGAACGGCTTCGCAGTTACCCCGAGCGTTTATGTGCCGGATCAGATTGTTCTTCTTGACCTGCGGAGCCGGAAGTTGGGCCTCATCACCTACGGGCGGTCACCTGTCGTCGTCTTCCCGGAACAGGGCGCTTCTGCTGCGGATGCAACCAAGCCGGATTAGGTCCGTGGCTGTCTCAGAGGGGACCGGGGAAAGTCCGCAGAACCCGGGCAGGTCGCTTCCCGCCACCGAGGGCGGCGACTGGTGAAGCCGGTCGGCTTGGGGGGCGAACTCACCCGCTGGGACAAGGTCGCCCCGGACCTCCACGGGACCCTCAAGACGAAGGAGGTTGCGCCCGGCGGGACAAAGGGGGAGAATGTATGTGACAAGTCGGGCGCGGTCGCAGCCCCACTGGCAAGATAGCGTAAAGGGAGGTACAGGGCATGAAAATCCGGGTTGTGCTGGAACGTGACGGGGAAACGGGGGACTGGGCGGCCTACTGTCCCAACCTGCCCGGCTGTGCTTCCTGTGGGAGCACCGAGAAAGAAGCGTTGGCCAACATCAAAGAGGCCATTGCGCTCTACCTGGAGCCTGACGAAGAGGAGACGCGCCCGGGCGCAAAGGTTGTGGAGGTCGCCCTCTGATGCCGGGCCGGCTTCGGAGGTTGACGGCCAGTGAGGTGGAGACGCTGCTACATCGCCACGGTTTTGTCCTGGTCCGCCAGCGGGGAAGTCACCGGAAGTGGCGCAACCTTGAGCGCAAGTTGCAGGTGATTGTCCCTATGCACAGTGGACGGCCGCTGCCCATAGGAACACTTACGCACATCCTCAAGGGTGCCGAGATACCGGAGGAGGAATGGCGGCCATAGGCCAGGATGGCTGAGGCTGACGCGAGTTTCCTTCCCGGCCCAATCAATGAGCACACTCCCCGTCGAGTTCAAGCACTGGTGATGCGGTCAGGAGGTCTTGATTTCGCCGGCGACGAGGACGGTGGTGGGGCGGCCTTTGACCTTCCACCCGGCGAAGGGGCAGTTGCGGCTTTTGGAGCGGAACTTGGTCACATCGATGGTCCAACTGGCATCGGGGTCGATGAGGGTGACGTCGGCATCGGCGCCGACGGAGAGGGTTCCCTTGGCCAGGCGGAGCACCCGGGCCGGGTTGACCGTCATCTTGGCGATGGCCTGCGGCCAGGTGAGCACTCCCGGCGCAATCAGTGCCGTAACGACGACGGGCAGCAGCGACTCCATGCCGATGACGCCGAAGGGGGCGTAACTGAACTCCACCTCCTTCTCCTCGCTAGCGTGCGGGGCGTGGTCGGAGACGATGCAGTCGATGGTGCCATCGGCGAGGGCTTCCTTGAGGGCCTGGACGTCGGCAGCGGACCGCAGCGGCGGGTTCATCTTGTAGCAGGGGTCGAAGGAGGTGACGCACTCATCGGTGAGGGCGAAGTGGTGCGCCGTCACCTCACAGGTCACCGAGACGCCCCGGGCCTTGGCCTCGCGGATGAGGGCCACGGAGCCCTTGGTGGAGACGTGGGCGACGTGGAGGTAGCCCGCGGTCATCTCGGCCAGGGTGAGGTCGCGGGCGACCATCACCTCCTCGCTGGCGGCGGGGATGCCCGGGAGGCCGAGGGTCATGGAGTAGTAGCCTTCGTGCATGACGCCGTCGAGGGAGAGGTTCAGGTCCTCGCAGTGGTCGATGATGGGTTTGTCGAACATCTTGGCGTACTCGAGGGCCTGGCGCATGAGGTTGGAGTTGGCGACGCAGTCGCCATCGTCGCTGAAGGCGACGGCCCCGGCCCGGCTCAGTTGGCCGATCTCGGAGAGGACTTTTCCGCCCCGGCCCTGGGTGATGGCCCCGATGGGGTAGATGTTGGCCAGGGCCGCGCGCTCGGCCTGGAGGAAGACGAACTCGGCCGAGGCCTGGTTATCGACCGCGGGCTCGGTGTTGGGCATGCAGGCGACGGTGGTGAAGCCGCCGGCGATGGCCGCAGCGGAGCCACTGGCGATGGTCTCCTCCTCCTGCTTACCGGGCTCGCGCAGGTGGACGTGCATGTCGATGAGGCCGGGGGCGACGATGAGGCCCTCGGCTTCGATGACCTGGTCGGCCTTGCGGGTGACCCGGCCGACGCGGGCGATGCGCGGACCTTCGAGGAGGACGTCAGCGATTTCGTCGCGGCCGGAGGCCGGGTCGATGACCCGTCCGCCTCGGATGAGGGTGGTCTTCATCGGCTTCCCACGGCTTCAGGCTCAGGCACGCGTCTCCGTTCCTTTCGCCACAGACTCCCCGCGGGTCCACCGCTACCGGGGCTGTCCGCCCGAGACCAGGTAGAGGACGGCCATGCGGACGGCGAGGCCGTTGGTGACCTGGCGGAGGATGAGCGAGCGGCTGCCGTCGGCCACCTCGGGGGTGATTTCCACACCCCGGTTCATGGGGCCGGGGTGGAGCACCAGGATGTCGGGCTTGGCCCGGGCGAGGCGCTCGCGGTTGATGCCGAAGAGTTCCGCGTACTCGCGGATGGAGGGGAACATGCTTCGGCCCTGGCGCTCCAACTGGATGCGCAGGATGTTGACCACGTCCACGTCCGGGAGCACCGCGTCCAGGTCGTAACTCACCTCGACGCCCAGTTTCTCGATGTCCGGGGGGATGAGGGTGGCCGGGCCGACGACGACCACCTCCGCGCCCAGTTTCTTCAGCCCCCAGATGTCACTGCGGGCCACCCGGCTGTAGAGGATGTCGCCTACGATGGCGACCTTGAGGCCGGCGATGTGACCCTTGGCCTCGCGGATGGTGAAGATGTCCAGCAGCCCCTGGGTGGGGTGCTCGTGGGAGCCATCGCCCGCGTTCACCACGCTGGCCTCGAGGATGCGGGAGAGCAGGAGCGCCGCCCCCGGGGCAGTGTGGCGGACGACGACGATGTCGACGCCCATGGCCTCGATGTTCTTCGCCGTGTCGTTGAAGGTCTCGCCCTTGGACACGGAACTGGCGGAGATGGAGAAGCTGACGACGTCGGCGCTGAGGCGCTTGGCGGCCAGGTTGAAGGAGGTGGCGGTGCGGGTGGAGGGTTCGAAGAAGAGGAGGACGACCACCTTCCCCTGGAGGGCGGGCACCTTCTTGATGCTCCGGGTGGAGACCTCCTTGAAACTCTCAGCGGTGTCCAGGATGGCCAGGAGTTCGTCGGAAGAGAGTTCCTCCAGGCCCAGGAGGTGCCGGCGCGTCCAGACCGGCTTCGGTGCTTCTTTGGCTGCAGCAATGGCCCGCTTGGCCATGAACCCCTCGCGTCGAGTGAGCGCTCAGCCCTTCGACTTCGCTCAGGGCGGTGAGCCTGTCGAACCGCGACTTCCGTACCGGACTCTGGGTGAGTCTCGAGAAGTCATCCGCGCCCCTATACCGAAGAGCCAAGGCCCTGTCAAGGAATTTCCCTTCCGGGCAGATAGGCAGGCACGTGCGCGCCGGGGCGCCGGCCCTTCGACGTTGCTCAGGCGGGTGCCCACGAAGCGGGCGCGACTGCCGGACGGCAGGCCGAAAGAAGCGGGGCTTCACTGGAGGGATTCCAGCAGTTCTTTCAGCACCTCGTAGGTGGTGAGGAGGGCGGGGATGGAGGCGCACTCGTTGGCCTGGTGGGGTTTGGAGATGATGCCCGGGCCCAGGGCGAGCACCTCCGGAGTCTTCCGGCTGAAGTAACTGAGGTCCACCCGTCCCCGGTTGAAGTAGTAGTCCACCGCGGCGAAGCGCCTCCGCAGGATGCCCTCAGCCAGGCTCACCAGCGGGCCTCTCAAGTTGGCGAGGACGGGCAGGCTTCCGCCGAGCTCTTCCACCGAAGCCTCCACGCCCGCGGTGAAGTCGGCCAACTCTCGCCCGAAGGTTTCGAAATCCTCTCCGGGGGCGAGCCGGCGGTCGATGGTGAGCAGGCACTCCGCGGGGATGGCGTTCGAGGCTTCCCCGGCCCGGACGACGGTCACCGAGAGCGCGGGCTTGACGGTGATGCCCGGGGCCACCCGGACGGGCTGGAGGGCATCGGCCCTCGCTTCCACCCGCTGGATGACGGGGACGGCCCGGTAGATGGCGTTCACCCCCTGGTCGTAGGCAGCCGAGTGGGTGGCTTTCCCCCGGACGGTGATGAGGGCGATACTTCGTCCCTGGCAGCCGACGCCCAACTTGAGCCGGCCCGTCGGGTCGTCGTAGGTGGGCTCGCAGGTGATGGCGTAGTCGAAGTCGTGGGTTTCGGTGAAGGTGCGGGCGCCATTGCGCAGGCTGGTGGCCCCGCCCTCTTCGCTGACGGTGAAGGCGAAGGCCACGCCCAGTTTGGGCCGCACCCGTTTCGCCAGGGCCACCATGACGGCCAAGCCGCCCTTCATGTCCGTCGAGCCGAGGCCGAAGATGCGTTCCCCGCGGACCTCTGGGGCGAAGGGGTCGCCCTCCCAACCGGGGGCCGGGGGCACCGTGTCCAGGTGGCCATTGACGACGACGGTCTTCCCGCCCTCGCCGGCCCGCCCGTCGGCGGGCGCCCCGCCTCCTCGGCCGGGCACCCGACAGACGACGTTGCCGTCGGCGTCCTGCTCGGCGGAGAGGCCGGCGGACAGCAGCTCCTCGAGGATGCGGTCGCTCAGGGCCTTCTCCTTCCCCGTGATGCTGGGGATGCGGATGAAGGAGGAGAGCAGGTTCACCAACTCGTCTCTAAGCACCGCCGCCCACTTTGCCACCAAACCGCCTGGTTCGCCCTGTTCGGGAAAAGAACAGTATAGGCCCGCGGGCCCTGCGGTCAAGCGCCCGTACGGCGTGCGGGAGCGCTCCCGCCGGGGAAGGGGCTTGATTGGCCGTCGGCCGGCACTACAATGCGCGAAGGGTGTTCTCGGGCCTTCGCCTTCCGGGGGTCTGAGCAGCATTTCGCCTGGAGGGTTGGGTGGTGGCGAGTAGGCTGATACAGCTGGCTGTGCTGGGAGCGGTGCTCCTCATGGCCACCTCGTGCGCTCCCTCGACGGAAGGCTACATACGCGCTTCCGACGTGGCCCGGGAGATGAACCTCCGGATGGAACGGGAGGGGGCCGACGGTCGGGTGGTGCTCCGTCGGCCTCAGCCGCCGGGCGGCCTGGAAGTGGTGCTGAGTCCCGGGGTGGAGGGGGCCCTGGTCAATGGTGAGCTGCGTCGGCTCCCGCGACCCACGCGCTACGCCAACGGGGAGATGCTGGTCGCCCAGGAACTGCGGGCCGTCCTGCGTTCGGTGGTGTACTTCCCGCCCGTACGCCCGCGGCCGCAGGTCCGGGCGGTGCGCAAGGTGGTGGTCGATGCCGGCCATGGCGGGCAGGACCCCGGGGCCGTCGGCCGGGGTGGGCTCCGGGAGAAGGACGTGAACCTGGACATCGCCCTGCGGCTGGCCCAGCGGCTCCGCGAGCGGGGCATCGAAGTGGTGCTCACCCGGACGACGGACGTCTTCCTCCCGCTGGAGGAGCGCTCGCGCATCGCCAACCGGGAGCAGCCCGACCTTTTCCTCTCCATCCACGCCGACGCCTCCCCCCAGGCCTCCACCGCCGGAACCACCACCTACCTGGTCAAGGAGGTGTTCGAACAGGCGGGTCGCGGGACGGTGGAGTTGGACGAGCGGGCCGGCCTGGCCGCCCAGGAAACCTCCCTCAACCCGACGCACGTGGGCGTCCTCCCCTCCTCGGCGGGCCTGACGGTGGTCCTCTGGCAGGTGATGCTCAGCGAATACCGCCGGGAGAGTCGCCTCCTCGCGGAGGCGGTTCAGCGCCACCTCGCCGCGGGCACCGGGCAGCCGGACCGCGGGGTGCGGGAGGCCGCCTACGCCGTGCTCAAGTGGACCTATGCGCCGGCGGTGCTCATCGAAGTGGGGTTCCTCTCTAATCCCACCTGGGAGGCGCAGCTGGCCAGCCCCGGCTACCGGGAGCGGACGGCAGAGGCCATCGCCGACGCCATCACCGAGTTCGACCGCGACCTCACCACAGGGACCTGGTGAACCGCAGGGAGCTTGCCCGCCCCGGCGGGCTCACGAAGGTGCACATGGAAAGACCGGTGGCTCTGCTGGATTCCGACGGCGGGGGCCTCAGGCTCCTGGCGGAACTGACCCGTCGGCTTCCGGCTGAGGATTACGTCTACCTCGCTGATTCGGCCCGGGGGCCGTACGGGCGGGCGACGGTTGCTGAGGCCCGCCTGTGGACGGAGCAGGGGGCATACTTCCTCCTTCGCTTCGACCCCAAGGTGCTCGCCCTGGCGAGTCACACCATGGGGGCGCTCGCGGGTGAACGGCTGCGGAAATCCTTCCCGGTGCCCGTGTTCTCTCCGTGCGGACTTCTGGCGCGGAGGCTGGTGGAGCCGGGCGCCTACGAAGTGGGCGCGGGAGGGGTGCCCGGTTTGCCCGGTTTGCCCGCGGGTCGGGGGGCGGGTCCGGGGGTGGTGGCCCTCCTCGCCAGCGACACCTCCCTGGCTTCCGGCTTCTACCAGGAAGCCCTGGCCAAGGCTCGGGCGAGCGCCGTCCCCTGCCCGGCCAGTGAGTTGACGGAGGCGCTCGCTGACGGTGCGGCCGAAGGGGAGCGGGGCAAACCGGGGGCGGCGGCCAGGCTGGCGGCCCTCGTCGAGAAGGCGCTGGCGCCGGCGCTCGCGGCCGAGCCCCGGGTCGAAGCGGTTCTCCTGGCCGAATCGGCTCTGGAGCTGGTGGCGCCTTTCGTCCGGCAACTCCTGGGGTCCGAGGTTTTGGTCGTGAGCGTCCTGGCCCAGTTGGCCGGGGAGGTGGAGCGGCTGCTCACCCTGGCGGGGACGCTTCGCCCGCCCGCCGGCGAGGGCCTCCGATACTTCCTGGCCAGCGGCGACGTGGAGCGCTTCCGGGAACGCGGAGCCGCCCTTTACGGCGCAGCCCTTGGCCGGGTGGTCGCAGCGTCACCGGGACGCTTCTTCGAGCAGATAGGCACCTTGGGGTCTCCGCAACCCGCCTCAGGCTGAAGACGTCCACAAAGAAAGCTTGGACGCAGAGGACTCGAGAGGGGAAGGAGAGGCCCCAGAAGGTGGGAAGAGTTTCTCTTTCTCCCTGGCCCCCTGCTCTGTGTGGTTCTGTATTTTCCCGGCGCCTTTGCGTCTCTCGAGGGCAAAGACCCAAGGGCGCACGGGTGAGGAGGTGTGCGTGAACGCACGGATTGCAGTCTTCTTCATGGGTCTCGCAGTGGTCGTGGGCGGATGCGCGTCAGCGGGCGGAAAGGCTGCTGGCGGCTCTGGTCGGGCGCCCGCCGGGCGGGCGGGTGGTGGGGTGGCGCAACTCACCGCACAGACCCAAAGCCCCGACGCGGACCTGCGCCGGGAAGCGGCGCTGGCCTTGGGCAAGCGTGGGCTCCGGGGCGAATCGGCGCAGGAAGCCAGGGAGGTCCTGGCCACCCTCCTGCGGGCCGACAGCGACCCGCTGGTCCGCTCGGCCGCAGCCAGCAGCCTGGGTCGGCTGGGCGGAGAGGAAAGCGTCCCGGCGCTGGCCGAGGGCCTCTCCGACCGGTCACCACTGGTCCGGGCCGACGTCTGTCGGGGGTTGGGGATGACGGGAGCCGGGGGGGCTGTCGCGCCCCTGGCCGGGGCCCTGGGGCTGGATGAGAACGTGGACGTCCGCTGCGGTGCGGCGCGGGCCCTGGGAAACTTCCGGGAACTGGCGGCCTGGCGGGCGCTGGTCGAGGCCCTGGGCGCTGACCGCCAGGCGGTGGTGACGGCTTCTTACCAGGCGCTGCGCCGAAGCACCGGTCAGAAGAAACTGCCTCTGGAGCAAGACGCCTGGCAGAAGTGGCTGGCCACACAGGAGGACGCGACGGCTTCGGGCTCGGCCGAAAAGCGCTGAGGGCTTCTCTCCTGGTGGGTGACGCTCCTGGACGGTCGTTCAGGGGCCACGGGCGGACCTCCGCCACCCGGGTGGGTGCAGCCTTGACAGGGGGAGGCCAGGCGGTAGAATGAGAGAGTTTGGTTTGGGGTCGGTTTTCGCGCCTCGACACGCGCCGCCCGTCCGACTCGACTAAGCTTGTCGCGCCCGCTGTGCGGTCGGCGCCCAGCCTGCTCGGCCGGGCGCCCCGAGTTGGCCGAGGCGAAGCGAAGGGCGGAGCGGGGCTGCGCCCCGGTAGCGGCTCTCAGGACCGAGGGCGCGGGCGGCCCCAGGCAGGCTGGAGCGATGACCGCTGTCTTCCCCCTGCCTCGCCAACGGGTGAGGGGTTCTTCTGGAGGGGGGTGGTGGACAGGGTCACGGTCCTCGGGAAGGCCGAAGGCCAACGAGGGCCGGCTCCCGAGGCAACTCATGCTCCGCAGCGAAGGGCTGCTTCGCAGGGCAGTAAGGGAGGCAGGTGGTGATCACCGTTGAGCACCTGACCAAGCGCTACGCCGACCTGGTGGCGGTGGACGACATCAGTTTCGGCGTCGAGCGCGGGGAAGTGGTGGGCTTCCTCGGCCCCAACGGTGCGGGCAAGACGACGACGATGCGCATCCTGACCGGGTTTCTTCCCGCCAGTGCCGGGCGGGTCACGGTGGCGGGCTTCGACATGGCGACGCAGTCGCTGGAGGCTCGTCGGCACATCGGCTACCTGCCCGAAAACGTCCCCCTCTACCCGGAGATGCGGGTGAGCGAATACCTCAACTTCCGGGGAAGGTTGAAGGGCCTCGGCCGCCGACGGCGCCGGGAGCGCCTGGCCGAGGTCATGGAGCTGTGTGGGGTCACCGAGGTGGCCACGTCCGTCGTCGGGCACCTCTCCAAGGGCTATCGACAACGGGTGGGTCTGGTGGATGCCCTCCTGGCCGACCCGGAAATCCTCATCCTCGACGAGCCCACCATCGGCCTGGACCCCAACCAGATCCGTCAGGTGCGCCAGCTCATCCGCGACCTGGCCCAGGGGCACACCGTCATCCTCTCCACCCACATCCTCCCGGAGGTGGAAATGACCTGCGGGCGGGTCATCATCATCAACCGCGGACGCATCGCGGCCATGGACAGCACCCAGGCCCTCGTCCGCGGGGAGGGGCAGGCGGTGACCGTGGTGGCCGTGGTCCGGGCTTCCGCAGGCTCGGCCCGCCCTGAGCAGGCCGAAGGGCCGGGTGAGGCGGAGGCGGTGAGGAAGTCCCTCGCCGTCATCCCCGGGGTGAAGCGGGTGGCCTGGCACCACCAGGAGGGGGTGGAGGAGTTCCGCATCGAGGCCGAGCCGGGCCGGGACATCCGCGAGGAGGTGTTCCAGCGGGTGGCCCGGGGAGGGTGGGCGCTGCTGGAACTTCGGCAGGAAGTCCGGACCCTGGAAGAGATTTTCGTGGAAATCACGGCCGGGGAGTGAGCGGGGAGCAGCTGATGCGACGCACCTTGACCATCGCCCAGCGGGAACTGGTGGCCATCTTCCTCTCCCCCATCGCCTACATCGTCGTCGCCATCTTCCTCGTCCTCAACGGCTTCATCTTCTGGCTCATCCTGAAGCTTTTCATCAGGAGCCCGGGTGGGGTGGAGGGGTCGCCGTTCGCCATCTTCCTCGGCTCGGAGAACATCTTCGCCTGGATCTTCATCCTCCTGACGGCCCCGGCCATCACCATGCGCCTCTTCGCCGAGGAGCGTCAGCGGGGGACCATCGAGACCCTGTTCACGGCGCCGGTGTCCGAGGCCCAGGTGGTGGTGGGGAAGTTCCTGGGGGCCTACGTCTTCTACCTCTCCCTCTGGCTCCCCACCATCCTCTATGCGGCCATCCTCTTCCGGTACAGTTCGCCGGACTGGCGGCCCATGGCCACGGGCTACCTGGGGGTGGCGCTCCTGGGGGCCATGTTCATCGCCTTTGGCGAGTTCACCTCGGCCCTCACCCGGAACCAGATCGTCGCCTACATGGGCGCGGCCGCGTGCCTGCTGGGGCTCTTCCTGGGGGGGCTCCTCCTCCCCATCGGGTTCACCGGGGAGACGAGCGGCCGCGTCCTGGACTACTTCAACCTCTACCACCATGCGCGCGACTTCGGGCAGGGCATCGTCGATTCCCGCCAGGTGGTCTACTACGTGAGCGTGACCGTCTTCATCCTCTTCCTGACCACGCGGACCATCGAGAGTCGGAAGTGGAGGTGAGGAAAGTGGCCGCGGACACACAGGACCAAGAGCCCGGCGCCCGCTCCGCGGGCACCCGGGGCCGTCCCCCGGAGCCGGCCGGGCCCTCCCGGCACGAGGCCCCCGAGGGGATGCTGGCCACGCGGGTGCTGGCGGTGGTGGGCCTGCTGGTGGGGGCGGTGGGGGTGGCGACCGCCCTGGTGACGGGGAGTTGGAGGGTGTGGCCGCTGGTCATGCTGGTGGTGGCGGCCGGCCTGGCGTTCGTCTTTGTCCTGACTAACGCGGATTGGCTCATCCACTACGTGGTCACCAAGAAGGCCCTCATCAGCGTGAACACCCTCATCGCCCTCGCCGTCGCCTGCGCCATCCTGACCATGGTCAACGTCCTCTCCTACCGGCGCTTCTGGCGGCACGACTTCTCCCAGAGCCAGCTCTACCAGCTCTCCAGCCAGACCAGGAACATCGTGAGCAGCCTCACCCAGCCCATCTCCATCGTCACCTTCTACGACCCCGGCTCACCCGACGGGTACGATTTCGGCGAGTACCTCCGTCGGCTCCTGGGGGAGTACACCGTGCTCAGTAGCCGCGTCACCACCGAGTTCGTCCGCACCGACACCGACCCGGTCCGGGTGCGCGAGTTGGTGAAGAAGTACGAGGTCACCGCCGACAATACGGTGGTGGTGCTGGCCGGGGAGCAGCGGAAGAACGTCGCGGCCACGGACATCGTCCGCTACGAGGGCGGGGAGATGTACGGCATGCCCACGCGCACGACCTACGCCGGGGAGTCGGCCATCACCTCGGCCATCAAGGCCGTGACCGAGACCAGGCGGAAGAAGGTCTCGTTCGTGACCGGCCACAAGGAGCGCAGCCCCACCGACTCGGGGGAGACGGGCTTCTCTTCGGCGGCCCGCTTGCTCCGTGGGGCCAACTACGAGGTGCCCGAGCCGGTGAACCTGCTCACCGGGGGGGTGCCCGAGGACTGCGACCTCGTCATCATCGCCGGCCCCGAGGAGCCCTTCCGTCCGGAGGAGGTCGAGGCCCTCGCCCGCTACCTGGAGGCGGGCCGGCCCGCGCTCTTCCTGGTAGACCCCGTCTGGGATACCCACGGCCAGTTCGTGAGGTTCGGCTTTGAGCCGCTGCTTGAGGGTCGGGGCGTGCTCCTCAAGGATGCCCTGGTGCTCGACCCCAAGAGCGCCCTGGAGTATCCCTCGAACCCCGTGCCGACGAGCATCACCCCCTACCACGAGATCACCAAGGAACTGTCCGGGGAGAACATGGTCTTTCAGGTCGCCCGCCCCCTGGAAGCGAAGGGCGGGGAGAAGGAGGCGACCGTGACGCCGCTGCTGGGGACGTCGCCGGAGAGTTGGGGCGAGGTGAGTGTCCAGACCGAGGAAACGGGCGAGCCCACCGGCGGGGGCGCCAACGTCCTGGAGGACGGCAGCAAGCGCTGGGTCAAGGACCAGTGGGCAGGCGGACAGCTGGTCCTCGTAACCGATATCCCGGGTGAGCAACCCAAGAGGATACAGCAGCTCGCCCACGTCGTCGCCAACACCGAGACGGTGCTCACCATCAGGGAGAGGTTCGACCAGGTCCCGGATGGCCAGAAGAAGCAGCAGTACCTGCTCCGTAAGCCCATGGGCTTCACCGAGGGGGTGGACCTCAAGGGGCCGCTCACGCTGGCCATGGCCAGTTCCCGCCGGGAGGCGGGCGCCCGCGGCGAGGGCGCGCCCATGGGTGCGGAGCCGCCGGGGGAGACCGCCCGCCTGGTCGTGGTGGGCGACAGCGACTTCGCCAGCAACAACAGCGTGGACGCACTTCCCGGCCACCAGAACCTTTTCCTCAACAGTGTCAGTTGGTTGGTGGGTCACGGCGAGGACATCGGCATCCGCCCGAAGAACCCGGAACTCACCGCGCTCACCCTCTCCCCGCAACAGTTCCAGGCCCTGTCCTGGCTGGTGTTGGTGGCGATGCCCGCAGCCGTGGTCCTGGCCGGCTGCGTGGTCTGGTGGCTTCGGCGGCTCGACTGACCGGGCCGCTCGGCGTCTGTTGACGTTGTTGGCCGCGGCGAAGACGGAGTCCGCTCTTCTCCCGTCCGGGAGGCGGGTTGGTAGGAGGTGAGCAAGTCGTGAAGTGGCGAAGCACGGTGGTGCTCCTGGTCGTCGCCTGTGGCCTGGGGCTGTACCTCTACTTTTTTGAGCGCCAACAGCCGGCCAAGGCCCAGCTGGGAGAGGAGAAGCGGCGGCTCTTCCGGGTCTCGGCCGACGACATCGACAGGCTCCGCATCACCCACGGCGACGTGGTCGTGGCGCTGGAGCGCGAGAGCGCCCCGGCAGGAGCCGTTCGCCCCGGCGAGAAGGAGCCCCAGTGGCGGATGACGGCGCCGGTCGCCGCCCGGGCTTCCGGCTGGGTCTGTGATGAGGTGGTCCGCGACCTGGCCTCGCTGGACTGGGAGAGCCGGGTTGCCGGGGACAGCCAGAAAGTGAGTGAGCGGGGTCTCGCCGAGCCCCGGGCGACCCTCTCCTTCCGTGAGCGGGGCAAGGAAGAGACCCTGGAGTTCGGTGATGACGC
>Ga0315282_10008133_pt1 | contig 17029 bp, 18 predicted proteins | sample YL17G07_20_MG_FD_203693 | JGI IMG/M metagenome (GOLD analysis project Ga0315282, IMG submission 203693) | Sediment microbial communities from Yellowstone Lake, YNP, Wyoming, USA - YL17G07_20 | ecosystem: Environmental > Aquatic > Freshwater > Lake > Sediment | place: USA: Wyoming | collected...
ATCCAAGTTCGTCAAAATTATTAAATAACTGCTCCTTTACTTTTTCATCAATACCCTCGCCAAACAATTCTTTCTTACCCGGCTCACATTCAGAATCTTTTGTGTTTGGCTGCAGTATTTCTACCAGTCGGGTATCACCCGGATCAATCACTTGCGTTTCCGTATTGGCAAAGATAGTCTCGCCGTTTGCTAATTTTAACTTGCGTTCTCCGCGTACAATTACCGCCATATTATCAAGATCAGCACAACCGGCGTGAGGCCAGTTTAGCGACATCGACCATTTAATCGTTCCGTCATCTTTGATGACTATTTCTCTTGAACCAAAAAATAGTGGTCCACCATGACCCCCTTCCTGAGAATTTCCATCATAAAGGAGTATCTCTTTATGATCACCATACTCGATATTGACCGATCCGGTCTTAGGCTGTTCCTCAAAGATGGAACAGGCGATCGTCCCTTTTTCGCGAAAATTTATCTCAACCACAGATTGGTCGATCGTCACTGGCAGATCTTCCGGCTTGATGCCGTAAAAACTGACAGTTGGAGACGTCTCAATTAATTGACATTTATTCTCTAGTATTTCTTGAAATGAGGGGCCTGATAACACCGCTGGTGGTTTTGATTCTTGAATTGTAGTTTCCGGCTGTTTCGTAGTTACAGGAGAAGTAGAAGGAATAAATTTTTTTTGAGAAATGGCATAACCGGCAATTCCTGTTGTCAAGCCAAAAAGAAAAACGAGAATAATAATGACGAACTTTAACCACTTTCTGTTTTGGGAAATATTTCCAGTAGATGGCGGTGTCTCGGGCATTAATCTCAGTCTAGCACATTGTCAAAGAAATTTGTCAACTACTCTAGATAATCTTTGAGTTTTTTCGCTCTTGAGGGATGGCGGAGTTTACGAAGAGCCTTGGCTTCAATCTGTCTTATCCTCTCACGGGTGACACCAAATTCCACGCCCACTTCTTCCAAAGTTCTGGGCCTGCCGTTTTCCAAACCAAAGCGAAGAATCAGAACTCTTTTTTCCCTATCTGACAAAGTGTGCAGCACCTCATTAAGATGCTCTTTGAGAAGCTCACGAGAAGCACTGTCATAAGGGGACGGTTGAGTGGTATCCTGGATAAAATCACCCAGCAACGAATCCTCATCATCACCCACAGGCGTGGCTAGAGAAGTCGGCTCTTGGGAGACTTTCATAATCTCACGGACTTTGGAAAGATCCACCTGCATAGCGGCTGCCACTTCCTCAGGTGTCGGCTCTCTACCTAACTCCTGCATCAGTCTTCTTGATATTTTAAGAAAACGGTTGATTGTTTCAACCATGTGGACCGGAATTCTGATGGTGCGCGCCTGATCGGCTATGGCGCGGGTGATTGCCTGCCGGATCCACCAGGTGGCATAGGTAGAAAATTTGTAACCTTTTCTCCAATCATACTTCTCAACCGCCCTTATCAGTCCCTGGTTTCCTTCCTGTATCAAATCCAGAAGAGATAGCCCCCGACCAATATATTTTTTGGCAATGGAAACAACCAATCTCAAATTTGACTCGATCAGACTCTTTTTCGCCCAGCGTTCGCCTTTCTCATAGTGCTTGGCTAGATTTATCTCATCCTCAAATTTCAAAAGGGGGATCCTGCCTATTTCTTTAAGATACATCCTGACCGGATCGGAGATGCCGCCTTCATGGAGAATAGCCAGAGACTCAAGCTCCTTCTCAAGCTCGGAAACGGTTTTTTGTGCGTCTTTTTCCTCCTCATCGGAAAGCGTCTCAAAGACGTCAATACCAGATTTTATAAGCTGACCGTAAAGATCATCCACTTCTCCAAGATGACTTTCTGGTTTGGGATAAATTGCCAAAATATCATCTTGGGTAATGAACCCGTCAGCTTTCCCCCGCTTTAAAAGATCTTTGACAGATTTGATTTGGTTAACTTTTGCCATAATGATTTATCTTATTATACCTTGCTTAACCTGATTTATCGAGAGTCTGCATCGCCACTAGCAATTGCCGTAACTTTTCATTGCAATTTTGAGCTTCTTCTTCATCCCCTTCATCTTCTTTTTGTCTTATTTTAGCCGAAAGATCATTCACCTGTTTTTTTAAGGCTACCCTTTTTATATCAATGGCTGTATGCTTCAGTTCTTTCTCAAATAAATTTTTATCCTTAAGAATCTGGTCTATCTCCAACATGCACAGTTTATCAAAAGTCACTACCATCTCAGCCGATAAAAGTGCGGCAAAATCTTTCAGATCAAATTTTTTATGGGTCTTAAAATATAAAATCAGAAGTTGAACTATCCTTTTTAAAACAGGCTGATAAAAATCATCAAGGGTAAGGATTGATAAAACGGTAGAAAGTGACTCAGACGGATTTTTACTTTGGATAATCAAGGCCAAAAGATGTTCTTCCAAAAGTGTTTCCCTTGATGTTTTGGCGGCGGCAATCTTTACATTGCCGGAAGAGAGCTGCCGTTTCTTTTGAAATTGGCGGATTGCCATTTCCACTCCCTCCTCACTCACGGAAAGTATTTTGGCAAGATATTTTATGTAATGAGAAGCAACGATGGGATTGGTGATCTTTGCCAAAAAAGGAACTGCCTCATCGCTGACTTTCTTTTTGGAAAGTGCCTCATCCTTGCCATATTTGGAAATAGCATTCTCGATAATAAAATCGTAAATCGGAATCGGTTTTCTGACCGATTTTACCCAAAGCTGCGGATCTTTCTCTATGCACTCAGCCGGATCTTTGCCATACAAAAGTTTTGCTATCCGCACAGACAAGTTGTTGTTTTCAGCGGTTTCAAGTCCCCTTCTTACCGCTTCATTGCCAGCAAAGTCGCTATCAAGAGCCAAAATTACGTCTTCGGTATAGCGTTTAAGAAGAAGTGTCTGCCCTTCAGTCAAAGCCGATCCTTTGATAGCAACCACATTGCTGATTCCGCTTTGATACGATGAGAGAAAATCAAACTCTCCTTCCACCACCACCGCTTCTTTCTCTCTTTTTATTGCTTCTTTAGTGATTTCCAAACCATAAAGGACATTACCCTTGATATAGACAGGCGTTTCTGAAGTATTTATATATTTTGCCCCTCGCTGACGCTCGGGGTAAACCCCCTGCTTTTGCTCGGGATAAACCTCTTCATCTAAAAGTCTACCTGAGAATCCCACGATATTTCCCCGATGGTCACAAAGAGTAAATATCAGTCTTCCCCGAAAACGGTCATAATATGTTCCTCGATCGCTTTTTACCAAGAGTCCGGCCGTATAAATATCTTCCCTGCTATAACCTTTCTTCAGAAGATAACGAAACAGACTGTCCCAACTGTCAGGCGCATAACCCAGCATAAATGTCTTTATTGTCTGTTCCTTTATGTGACGCCCACTTAGATACTTCAGGGCTTTCCTTCCCATCCGATGAGAAGTAAGAAGGTAATGGAAAAACTCGCTTGATAAGTGATTAATTTCGTATAGTTTCTCTTTAAGCTGAGAAGCTTCGGAGGGAACATAGTGTGACAAAGTAACACCAGCCCTTTTGGCTAAAATTTTTAAGGCTTCAAGAAATTCTATCCCCTCCCACTTCTGCAAAAACCCGATCACGTCTCCTCCGGTGGCGCAGGCGCCAAAACAATGCCATGACCCCCTTTCGGGAGAAACAATAAAGGAAGGAGTTTTTTCGCTATGGAAAGGACAAATCGCCTTGAAATTTCTGCCAGCTTTTTTCAAGGTCATGTACTCTGAAAGGAAACTGACAATGTCAATTTTGGCTTTAATTTGTTCAACATCTGTCATAACCAGTGGTTATTTTAACACATCTTTTTTTTCTACCAGATAAAGATAGACTCCGTCTGAAAGATGCCATGTTTTAACTACTCTCTCGGGTTTGAAAAGATCAATTTCCCACATGCTGCCACGAAAGATCTGCTCAACCGGCACTTTGGAATAAATAAAAATTGCGGAAGCTTTCGGATATTCCGTGACTCCCAGCGGAGGTTTACCGGAAATTGTCAGAAGATACCGAAGAGCCATGGCCCGGCTATCACCTGTAAGAATATCGACAATATTGTAATTTTGCCGATTCTCGGCAAGGATAATTTCGGAGGCTTTTTTAACGCCTTTATAATTCCATCCGGAAACCATCCTGAATCCATGCGAAGGTATTGGTATAATTTTATAAACTGAATAGATAAGATAGATAACAATCAGAAAGTGGGCAAATAATTTGCTGAATTTTTCTAGTCTTACTAAAAAGATAGCCACGGAGAAGATAACAAACGGGGCAAAAGAAATAAAATAATGATCATTAAAGGTAAAAAGGGTAGAACCGCTCTTTCCTTTTTGGCTGAGGATAAAAAATAGCGTCCTAAGATTATAAAAATCGTGTCTCAGTTCAAAAATGATCAGCGGTGAAAAGGCGATGACAAAACCAATCGTAAAAATTAATATTTCCTTAAAACTCAATTTCCTGCCGGCAATCATCCATAACAAAACCAAAATTATTGTCAGAATAAAAGAATAATGTATTCCAAACCCAAGTCCACTTAAAAATCCCAGCAAAAAGACTAAGATTGATTTATTTTGATTTTTCGAAATTAATAAACTAAGAGCTAATAAAAGATTAGAAATCGGTATGAGTAAATTCGACGTCCAGACGAAGCGTGAATATTCGATCGTAGTTGGAGAAAATGCAAAAAGCAGAGAGAAAAAAAGCGGCAGGTGAGATTTTTTATATACACCCCTTAAAACTCTATATAAAATAACAAAGGAGACAAGTTGGAGAAAAATAAAAAAATAAGATGCAGCCATCGGCTGCCAATGGAAAAATACCAAAACAGGCATGAGAAGATAATAAGGCGTGGAGGCAAAGAAGATATATCTCCCTTGGGCTGTCCAGGAACCACCGGAAAGACTGATCAGGGTAAGTTTTTTTTCTTGGTATAAATTATAAGTCTCAAGAAGTGTCATTCCCGGATCAGAGCCAAAATTGAGTGAATCAGAAAGATGATAAAGGCGCAAAAAAAGAAATAAGGCTACCAGAACGACCAGCGGAACATTTGTCATAAATTTTTTCATCTCGTCTTGAATTTTATACCGATTGCATTTGAGAATGCAATCGAGTATGCCAATCGTAATTAACAATAATGCATCATCGATGCAATCGGAATATACTCGATCGTCTTAATATAGCAGTCCTTGATTTCGCAAAATCAAAGACGATCGGTATACTATAAGAATGAGAAAAACTATAATAACGACTCAATTTCTATGACTAAAAACATGGCGTATTCCCCAGCCAGCCTAAGTTTTATCTTCAGAAAAATCACTGGTAGCGATCTTTTAAAAACAGGTTCCATCGGTATCGGCTGCACTCTGGATAAGGGAGTGACGGCCCAAGTAGAAAAATCCAGAGAGACTAAAATTTTTTTCAATGAAAAAACGATCAGCTTCCCTACTGTCGCTTATGCCTTGCGAGAACTTACTAATAATCCTTTAAATGTTGATTTAACTTCTCCTTTGCCTCTCGGCTTTGGCTTTGGCATAAGTGCTGCCTCAACTTTAGCTTGCCTTTTTGCTGTAAATCAACTACTTATGAAAGGATTAAATAGAAGAGCTCTCATTGAAATAGCCCATAGAGCCGAAATTGTAAATCATACGGGTTTAGGCAGCGTCGGTACCCAGGCAATGGGTGGTTTTCTTATAAAAAAATCAGCCGGTATTCCTTTTGACTCAATCACTCTTCCTTTTGTCGGGAAAAAATTATACGCCGCTATCTTTGGTAAACTGGAAACACCGACTGTTGTTGGTAATAACAGAAAGCTTCAAAAAATAAATCAGGCGGCAGACAAAATTTTGGAAAAAATAGGAAAAATGGCAAACCCCACTCTTTCGGAAATCCTCGACTATTCTTATGATTTTGCCCGAGAAAGTCTGCTTCTTGATACGGAAAAAATCGCTCCGACAGTAGAAAAAATCAAAAAAATGGGCGGCCACGCGACCATGGCGATGCTGGGAAATGTCGTTATCAGCAGTATCAACTTTCAAATTAAAAATTATCCTACATATTCATTGACTATTTCCAGTGATAAAGTAAGAATTTTATGACCGGCTACCACCTTTCCAAATCACATCCAAGATATAAATCTTTATATTACCGGGATTTATTGGCTGATGGCGTAAAAAGGGGTGTTACTTCCCTGCAGGGATTGACAGCCCATGGCCGAGGCGAGGCTTTTGATTATCTATTGGAAGAAAAAACCTGTCATTTTGCCCAAAAAGCAACTGAGGCGGCTGCTTCCCTGCTTCTTCTTTCCGATTATCCCGTACTATCAATTAACGGCAATACGACGATGTTGGCGGCAAAAGAATTTATTTCTCTGGCAAAAATTCTTGGTGCACCCATCGAAATCAATCTTTTTCATTTTTCAGTTAAACGCATAAAACAAATTGCTGTCCATTTGAAAAAATTGGGCGCAACCAAAATCCTTTTGCCTGATGGGGGCATACTGCCAAAAGTGGAAAGTGCCAGAAGAATGATAAGCAAGGAAGGCCAGGTAAAGGCAGATACCGTTTTTGTTCCGCTTGAAGATGGAGATCGAACTGGTGCTCTTATTGCTATGGATAAAAGAGTCATCACTGTCGATCTTAATCCTTTATCAAGAACGGCAAGGAGTGCCACCATCACCATCGTTGACAATATAGTCAGAACGATGCCGATACTTATCGAAACTACCGATGCCTACAAAAAGAAATCCGACAAATGGCTACAGGCAAAATTGGATAATTACGACAATCAATTAGTTCTATCCGAGGCTATCTTGACTATCCGCAAAAATCTTACTGCTTTATCCAAACACAGCGTATCGTATGATAAAATAAATAGGACATGAAAAAGAATAAAATTACCATTCTTTCGGCAGTGGCAATTGGTTCTTTGCTGATCATTGGGATAGTGATGGCCACCGGAGTACTCAATAAAAAACCTGGCAGTCAGGCAAAGATAAATCCTGTGCCGGAAATTCTTGGTGAGTTTGCTCAAGCATCAACAACACCCACCACACCCACACCTATTAATGTAAATCAGTTAGTTCAGGATTCTTGGCAAAGTACAAAAGAAGTAGTCCTGCACACCGCTTCTGAAAAAGTCACCGAAATTGAGAAAACTGTAGTCAATACCGTCAATAAAGAAATAACAAATCTCTCCCAGTCGCAAATTGATGCTCTAAAACTTCAAATTTGCCGGGATTTGGGCGTGATTACGGCAGTTCCTACCAAGCAGCCTTAATTTCACTTTACGTCCAAAGTATATTCCTCGCTCCAGTAGTTTTTATCTTTGATAAGGGCATGCAGACGATAGTAATACTTTCCCGAGGTAGAAAGTTTTATGTTGCCGATAAACTGGAGCGGTATGCCATATTTTCCGAAATTAAAATCCTGCAAAGATTCGTTGTATTTAGTGTCAGCCGGATGTATTTCTTTCCCAAGTGTACCCGGAACGGACTGCTTGCCGAAATAAACGGCAGTATGGTAGATCGTTGTTGGCGGTCCGTCAATTTTCCAGGTGAAAGTGGTGAGGCCTCCCATTTTTACCTCATTGGGCGCAGAAACCAAAGTCAGTTTATAATCTTCAAATGAGGAAGAGACTGCCTTCATGCCTATATAGCCAAAAATAAGAAGTAAAACTGCTCCGATAATCCATAAATATTTATTGGCCACAAACTCCTGGATTTTGACCGTGTCTTTCTCTTCCATGTGCAAGCCTCCTTCAAGGAAATATTTTAATAATATTTACCCAAAAAATAATCTGGGTTATAAAAAATTATAACGAGCTCCCCAAAAACAATCAAGGGACTAATTTGGGTGACTTTAAGCGGAGGCGAGAGGATTCGTCCCGCACTAAGCGGTCTCTTTACGAAAAAATTCGAACTATATTTCAAAGGTAGCGCGGCGAGTGCCCCCACCCACTCGCCGCGCCATCTTTACCGCTCGGCCTTCGGCCTCGCTTATTTTTTGCGCGCGCGATTTTTGCTCGGCGGAGCCGAGCAATTTAGTAATCTTTCTGGAAATATAAGTTTCCCTCTCCGTCGTAACAACTTTCTTTCTTGAAGTTATACTCTTGGGGAAATATGTTTGAACAAAACGCAACTTCATTTACCAATTTTGTGTCAAGGTTAATTTGGAATATTCCTCCGCCAGCTCCTGGTCCGTCGCCTCCACCACAAGTTATATACACTTGATTCCCCAACACTCCTACAACATCTCTACATCCGTAGTATGGTAGAAAATTTTCCTTAACCATTACATATCCCTTCGGATAATTACTCTTATCATATTTTATATCCATAAGTGCAATTTTCTGAGATATTTTATTCAAGTTTTCTAAAATCGTAGTTTTACCGCTTTTCTCAACGATCGCAAAGTTAGCTGGTCCCCAGTACATACCACCGGCTGCATAAACATTCCCAATTCTAAAAAGGCTTTGTTTTTTGAATAAATTAGGCTCGGTAGTAGTAAATACTACATAATGTTTTTGTTCGTCTTTACATATTGATTCATAAAGAATACCTTTCTTTGATTTCTTTCCCTGATTCTCTACAGTTTTTGTTCCATCCATATTTTGAATTACCTGTTCATCCGAATATTCATAATTTCCAATTTCCTGAAGTCCAGTAATGAGTTCGTTTTCTTTAATATCAGCAGAAACTGATTCAAAATTTTTTGGTCTTTCTGTTTCCTCAAAGTTTAGGCAATAGATAGTCTTCCAGTCTTGGTCTTTTTTATCTTTTAATTCCTGTGGTAAATCCGGAAACCTTTCTTTGCTAATTGAGAATATATCGCTTGTTTTTTTGAATTCTAAGCTTTTTGTAGGCTTAAGTGTTGGCGACGGTAATACCGCTTGCTTATTTGATTTCGCTTTTTGTCTACCGTATTGCATACCTAAATAAAAAGCACCTACTAATAAAAGGATATTTATTGCTACGAAAATAATAATTATTGGCCAATTCAACCTAACGCCTTTTGCGATTGTTTGAGGATTTGTTTGGTTTTTGTTGATTATATTCTCTTCCATAATTTTCTCCTTTATTTTTATCTGTCGCCTCAAAAATATTTTGAGGTTCAAAACAAGCTTAAATATATTGATTTCTATTTTCATTATATCACTATTTGTGGTATATTTTTATTGGACTCAATTTGTATGGAATCTCTTTTTTAATGGCGCAATCGGACAATTGGAAGAGATTCCTAATTGAGTCCACCGGTTGCGCCATTTAAGTTTTGTTCTTTTAAATTTTTGCATTTTCTTTAGAGGAAAAATCAATTTGATTTTTCCTCTGTTCGAACCGACTTTTTACGAGGCCGAAAGCCGAGCGGTGAAGATGGCGCGGCGAGTGGGTGGGGGCACTCGCCGCGCTACCTTTGAAATATAGTTCGAATTTTTTCGTAAAGAGACCGCAGATCGTGAAGATGAAGAGGTGCGCTCGCCGCGGGGGCGGGCGCGGCGAGCGCATTGAAGCCTCGCAACGGCACAAATTCGAGACGGCGGCCGAAAGAAAATAAGAAGTAAAAGAAAATGCAAAAATTTTAGGAAAACGAAAACTATGATCAAATATTTTATTTACTGCAGAAAATCAACAGACGAAGCGGACAGACAGATTTTGTCTATTGAAGCACAAATTGCCGAACTTAAAGAATTCGCCAAAAGAGAAAATCTGGAAATTGTCGATTGTTTTACTGAAGCAAAAACTGCTAAGAAACCGGGGAGAGAAAAGTTTGAGCAAATGCTCAAACTTATTGAAAAGGGAGAAGCAAACGGAATTTTAAGCTGGCACGCTGATAGGCTTGCTAGAAATTCTGTTGACGGCGGGAAAATCATTTATCTTCTCGATACCGGTAAACTTCAATCGCTAAAATTTCCTACACTTTGGTTTGAAAATACTCCGCAAGGTAAATTTATGCTTTCAATTGCCTTTGGCCAGTCAAAATACTACATCGATAATTTGAGTGAAAATGTAAAACGAGGAATACGCCAAAAACTTCGAAACGGAGTTTATCCCAATAAAGCCCCGATTGGTTATCTTAACGAACCAATAAAAAGATCAATAGAGATTGATCCAAAAACTAGTCGATTAGTGCGAAAAGCTTTTCAGCTTTTCGCAACCGGAAAATATACCTTTGTTGATATAGATAAATTTTTCTTCGAGCAGGGAATAAAAAACTCAACTAATAAATATCTGCGGATGGACAAAATTCGCAACATGTTAAGAAGTCCGTTTTACTACGGAGTTTTTGAATTTGCCGGGGAAACCTATCAAGGAACACATAAACCAATAATCTCAAAAACCCTTTTTGATAAATGCCAGGAAGTTATCAGGCGAAAATCAAAAACTCATATAAATCATAAAGACGAGTTCTGGTTTTTGGGATTAGCAAAATGCAAAGAATGTAATTCGGCGATCACCGCCGAAAAACATTTCAAGTTTTACCCAAAAACCAGAGGAAAAGTCAGATACGATTATTATCGTTGCGGGAAGAAACACGGCTATTGTTCTCAAAAATATGTTTCCGGCGGAGAATTTGAAAAACAAATAAGAGAAATTTTGTGGAGACATTCGCTCCACGAACTAAACGCCAAGCGAATGTTGAACTGGTTACACGCTGACGAGATAAACGAGAGAAAAACTGTAGAAAACAAAATTTCACTTCTCAAGCCTCAACTTTCAAATATCGAGCAAAGGCTCGACAGATTACTCACTGGTTATCTCGACCAAGTTATCGAAACCAACGAATATCAAAAAGTAAAGAAAAAACTAATCGAAGAAAAAACAGATTTTGAAGAGCAAATCTCAAATTTTGAGAAAAACCAGTTTCTTTGGGTCGAACTAGTGAGAGATTTTATAAATAGTGCGCTGGAAGCGCACAAAATCGCGCGCGCAAAAAATAATGGCGAAGAATTATTATTCTTCGCCAAAAAAGTCGGTTCGAACTACTTCTTATCCGACCGCCGACTTAAATTTTCCCCGTTGCGAGGCTTCAATGCGCTCGCCGCGCCCGCCCCCGCGGCGAGCGCACCTCTTCATCTTCACGATCTGCGGAAGGGGCGAGATTCGAACTCGCGGTAACGTTGCCGTTACATTAGTTTTCAAGACTAACGCCATCAACCACTCGGCCACCCTTCCCAAAATAACGGTTTTTCCCGTACCACTTGCTAAATCTTTCAGATTTAGCTTAGTGTACGGGATTCCGAAGTTGTATTCTGATTTTTTCAAAATCAGAAACATACTTCTGGGACAAGACAAGCCCGATCGTCCACTCCGGCACGCCTCCCAAAAGTCAGATTATTATATCATTATTTCTATCAAATCTATCTACACTGCGCCTGTGGCATGGGGAAATTTGGATTGCCATGTTTCACCCACTGACCAGACTGACAAATCCAATCATCTTCGTCACTTAACAGCCGGAGTGAAAAAACAATAATCACAATAAGCAATAAAGAGAGATATACGTATTTCATTTTATCTACTGATTTCTTAAATAGTAAGAATGAATAAATAACAGGTAGTATAACCGCCAAGATGATACTGCCAAAGATGACCACTGGCGCATACCAGATAAAGTATGCCTCAACCAGTGTGGCAATACCGGCAATGACAAAGCACCAGCTGGCAAAACGGTGAGTTTTATTCCAGTTATCCTCGTTAGCAAGCGTCCAAGGCACTTTTATACCGATAAAATAATTTTGTCTGATCTTGGATAGGTAATTACCAAGAATTATAAAAAGCGCCCCTAGGCCGAGAAACATCAAAGGTACCATTTCTGTAGCAGGATTTAACGAAATATAGAAAATGATAAATTGCAGATAAGCAAAAAAGCCGATAAATACTGTTTGGAGAATTTCCCATTCTCTTTTGAATAAACGGTATTTATCTTTTTTGGGATCAAATGAAGGGATTACTCTAAAAGCGATAAACATGACCGCGGTAAGTAGCGGCATAACCCAAACCGCCAAACTTTTCGGCATGTAATTATCCACTTCACCCATGATGTTCCAATGCATAGGTAACAATTCGGGAAGCTTCGGATATAAGATGAAACTGACGGCAAACATGAGTAAGATGATGACAAGATTTATTTTTTTCATAAATTTCTCCCTTCACTTCGCTCAGGGTAAACCTTTTTTACTTACGGCTGAAAATGTTTATAAATAACTTCACCGTTTCTTCAAAAACAGAAGTATTCAGGGAATATAAAATAAACTGCCCCTGTCTTTCGGCAATAACCAGGTTTGCGCCTTTAAGTATAGAAAGATGATGCGAAAGAGTCGCTCCCGTAAACTGAAAGTGTCTGGCAATCTCTTGCACCGTCATGTCTTTTTCTTTAAGAATCTCAAGAATCTTTCTTCTGTTTTTGTCAGCCAGTGCTTTAAATACAGTATCCATAATAGCTCAGGTTTATAATTAGATATTTAGGCAACTGTCTAAATGATAACTTTTAAGAGGTTTGCTGTCAAGGGGTAAGTAGACCGCGACTCTCTGTTCCAAATCCGTATCGTGCCACTGTCTGCCAGGTCTTTTCCGGTATTTTTTTAAAATTCTCTGTTTTTATATACAAACGCGAAGGCCTGCCGTTTTGATAGACTCTCGTATAATCGCCACTATATTGGGAAAAAATGACATTTTTTTCAAGATCCTGCTCCGTGTAAATAAATACAGGAGGACTTTTTTGGAAACCGTCCGACAAAAGAGTACGCATTTTATTGCTTTCGTACATAAAACCATAGATAAAAAAGAACCGAGAGCTGGGAAACGCACCGCTTTGCCAATAAATAAGAGAGGCTGCCGGATAAATCATCAGAGTATCCTCAGGGGCAGCCAGAAGCCTGATTGTTTCCCCGTAATCAAAATATGGAGAATAATGAATATACCAGTCATTATACTGATCGGTTGTCCTGCTAAATTCCCTCAGTCCATATACTCCCAGCCACATGATGAAGACAGCGGTAATTGCGGCATAGGCAAACTTTTTATACAAAGGATAAACCAGTCGTAAACTCTTTTCTATCGAAAACAAAGCCAACCAGATGAGTGCGGCAAAAGCCGGCAAAAAATGGAATCCGCCATAAAGAGTCCCGTAAGACCAAGGTCTCATTGAGAGAGTAACAAACAAAACATAAGAAATTATGGCGACTTTGAATTTCCGCTTTAATAAAAGAATGACCAGACCTATCAAATACGTCGCTGACAAAAGCTGCAATAAAAGGTAGAAATTATTATGTGGATAAGAAAATATCAAAAAAGGAAAAAACAGTATTTTACCTACGACAGTAACTGCCGGATCTTTTATATCAAACAGCGCATATTCCCGGAGATTGATATTAATAGTGTCTTCAATGTAGGCAGAAAACGAGATAAATTGTGAAAGCAGTAAAATCACCCCACCGCTTAAAAAACCCAGTATCAGCAAAAACTTCACCCTCATTTTTTTAGCCAGTAAAATAAGTAAAATGACTATTGAGGCAATCACAAAAGGTATAAGAGGTAGAAGTGAAAAAGTGATATAAAGCAGTGAGGCGGAAATTATCAACAGATCAAATATATGAATACTCTTTTTACCGTTTGTCACTAACAACGTAATACTACCTATGCAATAAAGCACGGCAGGAACAACCAAAGATTCGGCAAGAAAGAGATTGCCCAAGATGTTGAATTTGGAAATTTCATAAAGTATGGCAGTCGCAAAACCGATAAACCCAAACCTTGCGGTAATTAGAAGAAAAGATAGGGCGGAAAAAGCAAAAATAAATTCGCGATGCCTTTTTACTACCAAAAAGATACTGTTGACAGGATTAACTTTTTGGATACCGGCACTTATTAAAGTGGGAAAAGGCTGATGTTGCCAAAAAAAGTCCTGGTATAACTTTTTCCCTTTTAAAACCCAGGTCGCTAGCGCAAAATTATCCTCTTCATCGACAAACTGGACACTGAAGATATTTCGCTCAACCGGCCTGAATAAAATCCCATAAAAAATAATTAGGGCAAAAAGAAGAATGAGTCTGAAACGCCACATGCCAATAATTATACAGTAGGATACCTCAGCTTTTATTTATAACATTGTAACAGCAGCTCTAATGACGTAATCAGATCTTCTTTTTTTATGGTAATCTTTTTATCCCCTGGAAAATCGGGTATAAGCTCGATTGATTCCTCAGTACATGCGGTATGAATAAAAAGATAAGGTACATGACAATTTAATTTATCCATTGCCTTGATAGTCCTATATATCCAACTATTACAGGCGTATTGTCCAGGGTCGTCTGATATTTTTTCTTCCAGTAACAAGTTATTTTCCCTAAAAAGGCGCTGCATTTTAGGTATATCCCATCGGGATAGATCAACCTGTACTATTTCTTTCGGCGGATAATCTGCCTCAAGTAGGAAACCATTTTCATAGATCTGACAATATTTATTTTCACTCCAGTTTGTTGCACTGCGCTCTATGCGAAATCCTTTAACTGAGTTTCTACTATTGTTATGCCTGCATCTTCTGCATTTTCAGGAATTCTTGTTATTGATGGAAACACCAATGAGTGTATTTTATGACCAGCAATAACTTTTCCGTCTGCAAAGACAGCAAGCCATTTCGAAGGAATGATACCTCGCAGCAAGCTGCGAGGTGTCATAACAGTTTTAACTGGTCTTTATGAATAATATAGTAATCAACTGGTTTACTACCTTGGTTTTGAATATACTGTTTGACTGCTGTTTCTGTTCTATTTCTGCCTACGGTGTTGATGAAATACCCATCAGTCCAAAACTGACTACCCCACATTTCATCTCGAACCTCTGGTATCCTTTCATAGACTTTTCTGGCAACTATGCTTTTTACCGTTCTGGCAATTTTAGTTGGTGAATACATTGGTATTGATTGTATAAGAAAATGCATATGGTCACGATCAGCGCCTATTTCTAAAAAATGCAGTTCGTAGCGCTTTGATATTTCTAAACATATGGTCTTTATTTGTTCATCAAGTGATTTATCAAAGACCACCTGTCTTACTTTAGCAACGCATACCAGGTGGTAAATAAGTACTGATACATTGTGACTTTTGTGTGTATACAGACTCATCTACCATAGTTTATATTATTACGCAGCAAGCTGCGAGGAATTACTGCTTCGCAGTATCCTTAAGAGAGATTAAGAGAGATTAATTCCTTATCGGAATTGACTTTCATATAGTCACTAAGTTATTTAAATATTTTCTTAGTAACACCTTAATCGTTCTTCTCCCATATCCACCTTTTAAATATTCTTCTCTGTTTTTGGCATCAATTCTATTAAGAAATGCTTCGTAGAAAATGAGTTTATAGGGAATATGGAGTTTGGTAGCAGAATTTTCTCCGGAATTGTGTTTTTTAAGTCTTTTCTTCAAGTCTGAGGTATAACCGATATAAAAGCTGTTGTCTTTAAGACTTTGGAGAATATAAGTGTAATAAAACATGAAGGCGAAGCCGCGTTTATCTTAGCGAAACATGGAACGTAATAAATCCTTCGGATTTAAACGTTCCTGCGTGATCTCTAAGCTCAATTTGATTTCATCAAATTTCGCTAAGATATTACGCGGCGGAGGAGGCGAGATTCGAACTCGCGAGGGCTTTCGCCCGCACGCTTTCCAAGCGTGTGGAATGAACCGCTATCCGACTCCTCCTAATACTCCAATATATTATTTCTTAAAACTTCTATGGAGTATGTCTCTCTCTTTTTTCCACCAATCCTGACTATTAGTCGTATCAATTTCTTTAGCCAATTTCTTTGACTTTGCAAGTTTTACTTTCTCCAGATTGGCATTATACCATTCCCTCGCATGTGAATTTCCGTTTTCTATCAGTTGCTTAAGCTCTACGCAAAGAGCTAAGGTATCAGCATCATGGACAATTTTTGCTTCCAAAGTTTTTTCCTCTTCGTATTCTTTAATTATGTTAATTAAATTATCCTGAAAAGTTAAACCGGAAAATGCGTCTTCTGCTGCCTTTTTTTCATCTACCTTGACGTATAAATCTGAGAGTTTGTAGATGTCACCTGTCCTAGTTTCAATAAAATCATGAAAAAGCGCCATTAAAAGCGTTTTTTCCACATCTATCTTTAAACTTTCCGCCAAAATGAAACTGATGACTGCCACCATGTATGAATGTTCTGCGATTGACTCCTCATTTCCACCCAGAATTTGCCAGCCTGTCCTTTGCAGTCTTTTGAGAGTTGCTGCTTCAAAAAGAAAATTTGCAAGATTATTTTTTTTCATATCAACCCTTATTTCTCCCGATTAGATCAAGTGATTAAGTGGCGCTCTTAGCCAGAATCGAACTGGCATCTTCGGCTCCGGAGGCCGATGCTCTATCCGTTGAGCTATAAGAGCAATCCATTTCATTAGCCGATTGATTATCTTCATCTTTTACTCTAATGATACGTATCATTAGAGTATTTTTAGCTTTAGATTTAAAAGCTCTAAAGCTTGCCTAAAAGCTTCTTTATCTGACTTATAAGTCAATTCCTTTTTTACTTTTTCCTCATCCCACCACTCAACAGCGGACATCTCAAAATCATGTTTTTTAATATCTCCTGATATATACTCCATCAAAAAATAATAGACAGTTTTAAATCTTTTTTCTCCCTTCCAGGTGTAAAAATAAGTGGCAGGATCCTTAAGTTTTGCCAAAATGTTTGCTTTCACTCCAGTCTCTTCCTCCACTTCCCGCACAGCTGTTTCTTCACTTGATTCACCATCTTTCTTATCCCCGATTAAACCTTTTGGGAAAACCCAACCTTTATGTTGAGAGTGCTGACAAACAAGCCACAACACTTTCCCAGTTTTGATCTTTGATCTTTGATCTTTGATCTTTTTATATACTATCCCTCCGGCGGAAAACTCTCTTTTCATAAAACGCTTTGATATTATCGTTGAAAAAGAAGCAGAAATCAAACCATCATGTAGCCGGAAAACATGAGCCGCTGCATGGCCAGAGTGGGAAACTGCTCGGA
>Ga0315282_10008134_pt1 | contig 17028 bp, 13 predicted proteins | sample YL17G07_20_MG_FD_203693 | JGI IMG/M metagenome (GOLD analysis project Ga0315282, IMG submission 203693) | Sediment microbial communities from Yellowstone Lake, YNP, Wyoming, USA - YL17G07_20 | ecosystem: Environmental > Aquatic > Freshwater > Lake > Sediment | place: USA: Wyoming | collected...
GGCCGTTATCGCCGCCAGGCCCGAGGCGTCGATGAGGTTCCCGTCGAAGTCCAGCACATGTATGTCGATGTAGACCGTCCAGACCTTCTTACCCTTCTCGACGCAGAGCCCCTTGAGATCTATGCAGTCTGACTCGCGGACCCCCCGGTCCACGACACGGGCGAGCTCTACGGACACGGGGCTCGGGGCCCCGGCATCGAAGCCCGGCGACGCCATCGGCAACAGCTCTGAGCCCGTGGTTATGGTCCCCTTGTCCGGGGAGTCCGGGTACGGCTCCCCGAGCTCCATCTTCACGCCCACGAGGACCGTTGTGTTCCCGAGCTTGACCCGTGCGGAGCCCTCGGCGACCTTGATGAGGCCGGTCTCGAGGGAGACCTCGCGCATGGATTCGAGCGCTCTGCCGTCGGCCCTCTGGCCCTTGGCGATCAGGTTTTCCAGGTAGCCCTTCCTGACCTCGGGCACGGACGGAACCCCTTGCTGCTCAGCCATCGTTCCCACCTCCGTCCGGGCCGGTGCCGTTGGATTTGACGGAGTACCTCTTCGTGAGGGCCTCGCGCTGGACAGTGCCGATACGCTTGCAGGCGTCCATGGCCATATCCATGGCCTTCTCGAGCTCCTCGGCCGTGAGGTGCCCGTCCATCTGCAGAAGCAGGATCTCGCCGGTCCTCGGCATGATGGCCATGGGCAGGTCGGCCTGGCCAAAGTTGTCCTCATCCTTGCCGATGTCCACCACGACCTGGCCGTCGACCTTGCCGGCGGCGCACGCGGCCACGAGGTCCCTCATGGGGACCCCGGCGTCCGCCAGGGCCACGGAGGCGGCCGTGATGCCCGCGCAGCGGGTGCCCGCATTGGCCTCGAGCACCTCGATGTAGATGTCGACCGTCGCCCTCGGGAACTTCTCGGTCAGCACCGCCCGCTCGAAGGCCTCGGCGGTGACCTTGGATATCTCGATTGACCTCCGGTCGGGGCCCGGCCTCCGCCGGTCGACCACAGAGAAGGGCGCCATGTTGTAGCGGCACTGGACATTGCCCCGGTCCATCCTCTGGGCGTACCTCGGGTGCGTCTCCCGCGGGCCGTAGACGGCCGCGAGAACCTTGTTCTGGCCCCACTCGACGTAGGCAGAGCCATCCGCCCTGTGGAGCACGTTCGCCTCTATCTTCAACGGCCTGAGCTCGTCCGGCTTCCTGCCGTCGATGCGCAGCCCGTCGTCCCTTATCAGCTTGATCCCTTCCATCGCAGTCCCTCCGCTACTGGTTATCGTGATCCCTGAACCTCTAACGGTCCCGTCGGGCCCTTCCCTCGAGGAAGGCCTCGACCATGTCCGTGAGGCCGCTCTGCTGTGCGTTCCTGTCGATCATTGATATGGCCTCGGCGGCCACCACCATCATGGCCGGGTCCCCGTCGATCCACACGCGGCCGTTCTGACCGACCAGCATGGTGCACCCGGTCCTGTCCTTTATCATGGATATCATGGAGCCGCCTTTACCTATGACCCGAGGGACCTTCGATGGCGAGACCTCCATGACCATGCCACCGGCAAGCTTCCTGAGGCCCCGGCCCTCCTTCATCGTGAGCTTGGACCTCTTGACGACATCCACGCGCTGGACCTTTACGATGACTATGTCGCCCTGGGCGAGGTACCGAGCCGTCTGGCCGAGGGGAACCTCCCACGGGCACTCGTCAACGTGAAGTGGCGCCGGATACGGGGCGTTGATGTCCACGAGCCAGTAGTTCGGGTTCACGTCCTGGATCTTCCCCACGACCTCGTCACCCTCGATGGGCATGTACTTCCCGCCGAGCGGGAGCACCGAGACCTTGCCTTCCTGGAAGGTCCTCACGCCGAGCTGGGCGGCATAGACAACGCTGTTCTCGGTGTAGGTCCCCGGGCCCGCTACGGACTTGCCGTGGGCCAGGAGGTCCCCCGGCAGCACGAGCTCCCGGGTCTGCTCGACCGCTGGCCGCCCACGGTCCGGCTGCCGGCCCCGGTCGTCCCCTCGGTGGTCCCGCGGACCGCGGTCGTACCGCCGGTCCCTGCGGTCGCGCTGGCCCTGGCCCTCCCTCCGGTCCCCGCCCTCCTCACGGTCCTTCGGGCCGCTGAAGTTCCCGGACCGGCCGTCACCTCCGAACCAGTCCTGCCTCTTCCTACCCCTGCCTCTGTCGTACCCCATGAAGCTCCCTCGAACCACGGGAAGGAAAAACCGGAATGCTCGGTCCCGCCCTCTTCAGGGCACCTATCGGTCCAGGACCTTGGTCTCGACCTTCCCCTTGGTCTTCTTATTGAGCTTCTCCACGAGCTCATCCTGCAGTCCGCCCGGGATCTCTATGATACCGATCCAGTTACCGTTGGGCTGCCACTCCTCGTTGATGATGGTCCCGATGCCTTTCAGGTCGCTGTAGGTCTTCCCGTAGTCCTCCCCGGACATGCGGATGGCGACCTTGACCTTCTCGAACCTGATGGGAATGAGGGGCCGCAGCTTGTCCAGGATGTCCTTGACCTGGACCTCGACCGGCTTGAACGGGTCGATGGAACACTTCGCCTCCTTCATGGCCAGCTCGATCCTGGCTGGCGGGTGCGGGGCCTTGGTCTGCGGGTTGATGGCGTTGCGGGCGATGTAGGCCACGATCTGCATCCTCTTGGCCTCTTGCATCTTCTTCCGCTGATCGGTGGTGAGCTGGATCTCGCCGTGGAGGATAATCTGCTTCGCGATCTCGAGGACGTCCTTGGTGTGGAAGGACTTCTGGAGGTTCTCCTCCGCAGCCCTATCGCCCTTCTTGGAGTCCTTGAAAATGTCCTCGGCCGCTAGTATGGCCGGCAGGTCGACTTCCTGGCCGTCCCTCAGCTTCTGGGCGCCCTCTGGGTCAACTAGGACCTCGAACTTGGTCCCGTCCTTCTCAAGGCGGGCTATCACGGCTTCGTCGATGCGCACCATATTAAGGGCCTCGGGCCGGATTAGAAAATTTAGGCCGGCCTACTTCTTCTCCTCGGTCTTGATGGCGTCCTTGACGTACTTCTCGACGTCCTTCGGGGGAAGTTTACCAAAGGAGTCGGTGGTGGTCACCAGGCCAATCTCGACGGCCTCGACCTTGATCTCGCCCTCGGTGGCCTTGGCCAGCGCCTCGACGCCCAGGGCGATCGCCTTCTCCAGTGACATGTTGTCCTCGTACTTCTCCTCGAAGACGTTAAGGACGGTGTTCCTGCCCGAGCCTATGCTCCCGGCCTTGTAGGCCATGAGGGCGCCGCTCGGGTCCGTCTCGAAGAGATGCGTGCCGGACTCGTCGACGCCGGCCACCAGGAGGGCGGTGCCGAAGGGTCTGACGCCACCGTACTGGGTGTAGTTCTGCTTGAAGTCGCATATCTTCTTGACCAGTACCTCGACGGGTATCCTCTCGGCGTAAGTGATCTTGTTGATCTGGGCCTCTATGCGCGCGCGGTCGACAAGGACCCTAGCGTCCGCCACGAGGCCGGAGGTCGCGCAACCGATGTGCTCGTCGATCTTGAATATTTTATCGATGGAACTGGGCTCGATGAGCCGGCTCGAGATCCTCTTGTCAATTATGAGGACGACCCCGTCCTTGAACTTGAGGCCGACCGTCGTGGTGCCCCGCTTGACCGCTTCTCGGGCGTACTCAACCTGGAACAACCGCCCATCGGGCGAGAACACCGTAATAGCCCTGTCATAAGCCATCTGACCTGCCTGCATACCTATTGCCTCCCTTCCCCTCGTGCTGAAGATGGAACCTAACGTGTACTTTTAAACCTTGCGGCGGTATAATGGAACCTCTCTTCTATATAGTTTTGCGCTTTGTACAATCGACCACACCGTCATAAAACAAAAATCTATTTATAGTGACTTCCCACCTATGAGGCCTCAACGAACCCGCGCACAAAGGGAACAGACCATGGCAAAGAAGAAGAACGGCGAGGTCAACACGATCTCCTCCGCGATCACGGAGGGCGTCTACAGGGCCTACGAGACGAGGCTCCAGAACGAGATCAAGCAGAGCCGCATCCCGAAGCACGTGGCCATAATCATGGACGGGAACCGCCGGTTCGCCGAGGCCCTCGGCATGGACCCGGCCCAGGGCCACGTCATGGGGCGGGACAAGCTGGAGCAGGTCATCCAGTGGTGCCTTGACATCGGCATCAAGGTCCTCACCGTCTACGCATTCTCGACCGAGAACATCAAGAGGAGCAGCAAGGAGCTAAAGGCCCTCATGGACCTCTTTGCCGTCAACTTCCGCGAGCTTGCCGACGACGAGCGCGTCCACAAGAACCACATACGAATAAAGGCCCTGGGCCAGGTGGAGCTCCTCCCGAAGAACGTGCAAGAGGCAATCCACTTCGCGGAGAAGAGGACCAAGGACTATGACGGTTACTTCCTGAACATCGCTATCGCATACGGCGGGCGCGAGGAGATCGTCCAGGCCATCAGGAAGATGGCGAAGGATGTCAAGTCCGGCAAGCTCTCCCCTGACAAGATCGACCAGAAGGCCGTCTCGAGCTACCTTTACACTAAGGACGTCCCGGACCCGGACCTGATACTCAGGACCTCGGGCGAGGAGCGCATCTCGAACTTCCTCCTGTGGCAGCTTGCCTACTCTGAGCTCTACTTCGCCGATGTCTACTGGCCCGGGCTCAGGAAGGTGGACTTCCTAAGGGCCATAAGGGAGTACCAGAGAAGGCAGAGGCGCTTCGGCGAATGACTAGGCCGTGAAATGTTCCTTGTCGCCAAGGACCTTGTCCTCGAGCTTGGCCGACGGCCCGACCCGGGCATTGAGGCCGATTATCGAGCCCGTAATCCTTGCGCCGGCCCCGACCTCAGACCCTCCGTCGATGGAGCTGTTGCTCACAATACAATCCTTGCCGAGCCTGACGCCCTTGCCGAGGAAGACGTTGGGGCCCAATTGGGAGCCGTCGCCGACCTCGCAGCCCGCACTTATGTGCAATGGCTGAACGATCTTGACCTTCTTCTTGTCGATGTCGGGATCTACGGTGGACCCGCGCACCTTGAGGGCGAGGCCCTGGGCCTCGAGGAAGGACGCGGGTGTCCCGGCGTCCACCCAGTGTCCCTCGAACCGGAAACCGTAGAGGCCCCGCTTGATGACGTTCGGGAAGACGTCCCTTTCGATGGAGGTGACCTTCTTCGGCTCCATGTACTCGAGGATGTCGGGCTCGAGGACGTAGGCCCCGGCATTGATGAGGTCCGACTTGGCCTTGGCCTTCGGGACCTTCTCGCGGAACTGGTGGATGCGCATGTGCTCGTCCATCTCGACGACACCGTAGCGGCTGACGTCGTCGACCCGCCAGAGGGCAATGGTCCCGATGCCGCGCTTTCTTCGGTGGTAGTCGAGCATCTTGTCGACATTGAGGGAACAGATGACGTCGCCGTTGAACACCACGAAGGTCCCGTCGATGTGGCCCTCGACGTTCTTTATCGCGCCGCCGGTCCCGAGGGGGGGCTCCTCGGTAACGATCGTGACCTCGCACTTGGACTTTGGCCTTGACTCGAAGTACGCCTTGAGCTCCTTGCTCATGTAGCTGACCGCGATGACGGCCCGGTCGACGTCCTTAGGCAAGGACGACAGCAGGTACTCGATCATCGGCCTGTCGAGGATGGGTAGTAATGGCTTGGGCCTCGTCAATGTGAGCGGCCTCAGCCGAGTCCCAAGGCCGCCTGCAAGTATTACCGCCAGCAAGGTACGCACCGACCGGCAAGGTTGGTCTCGTCAGGACCCCGGTTACAAAGGAGAGATGCAGACGACGTTGTTCCCCCGCAGAATCACGAGCCCGAGACGCCGTTTATTCTCGGCGGCGGTCTCCTCGGTGTCCTCGAGGACCATGTTCATGTACTCGTCGAAGCCTATGAGCTTCCCCTCAAGAAGACGGTTGTCCTTCAGCAGGAGAGATATCCTCTTGTTGATGGACTTCTCCAGAACGTTCAAGGGCAATGTCAATTTCTTCCCCCCACTATGCAATAAAGCGGAATGACCCTAACATATGGGGGAATTTAAAAGTTATGCTATGGCCCGGTCCGTGATGGACGGATAAAAAGGTTGATTACGCCACCAATCCAATGAAGGCCGGCAGAGGTGGTCTGGATGAAGGGCTTGGACATAGGGTTCCTTGTGATAGGCAACGAGATCCTGCAGGGCTTCACGACAGATACGAACTCCACCTTCCTTACGCGGCACCTGACCCAACAGGGCCACCGCGTGGTCCGCATCGTCACCATTGGTGATGACGTGGCCATCATCGTCCAGCACCTCAGGGCCATGCTGAAGAGCGACCTCGACGTGGTCTTCGTTTGCGGCGGCCTGGGCTCCACCCCGGATGACGTCACCATGGAGGCCGTGGGCAAGGCCCTGGACCTCCCACTGGTCGTCAACCCCAAGGCCAAGGCCTGGATCGCCGAAAGGGTCAAGGCCCTGCACACCGAGGGGCGGTTGCCGAGCGCTGCCATGGACGAGCCGCATATCAGGATGGCAATGGTCCCGAAGGGCGCCATGGTCCTTCACAACAGGGCGGGGTCGGCCCCCGGGACCGTCGTCGAGATCCCAGCAAAGAACAAGAAGGACAAGGCCAGGAAGGTCATCGTGCTGCCCGGCGTCCCCAAGGAGCTCAAGTACCTCTATACTGCCGAGATCGAGGGGAAGGTCCTGAGGCCCGCAGGCCTCATCCCGTACTACGAAGAGATAACGGTCAACATCGCCGAATCCACAATGCACGATGTCCTGAACAGGTTCACGAAGGACCTGCCGGACGTCTACCTAGGCTCCTACCCGCAGGACGACCGGACGGTCATCCTCAGGGTCTCTGGCAAGAAGGACGAGGTCCTGGCCTCGGTCAAGAGGCTCCGCCGGGAGCTCGGCCAAATCGGCGACAGGGACTTCCTATAGCATCTCAGGGCTTGTTGTAACATTTATATCCAGCCTCCCCATATTGGCCCTCGTCCTAGCGTCGAGGGATGCTCATGCCTGCAAAGAAGCGGAAGGGTGGCAAGAATAAGCTCGAGAAACTGGCCTTCGAAAGGTGCAACTCGTGGGAGTCCGTGCCCAAGAAGGACGCCAAGTTCGTCGAGGACCTAGGCAAAGAGTACATGGCCTTCCTGGACACCGGCAAGACCGAACGAGAGTCCGTCAACATCCTCATCTCCCTGGCCAAGGCCAAGGGCTTCGTCGACATCAAGGGCGTCAAGGCCGCAAAGGCGGGCGACAAGCTCTTCGTCGTCTACAGGAGAAAGGTCGTGGCCCTGATCATCATGGGCTCCGATCCCCTCGCGAAGGGCATCAACCTCATAGGCTCGCACATAGACGCCCCGAGGCTGGACCTCAAGCCGAACCCGCTCTACCAGGACAAGTCCACGGACCTGGCCCTGCTCAGGACGCACTACTACGGCGGTGTGAAGAAATACAACTGGGCAAACGTTCCCCTGGCATTGCACGGCTTCGTGGTCAAGGCCGACGGCAGCGAGATACACATCATTATAGGCGAGGCCCCGGGCGACCCGGTCCTGATAATCCCGGACCTGGAGCCCCATCTCTACCACAAGGCCCAGGCCAGCAGGAAGCTGTCCGAGGGCTTCAAGGGCGAGGAGCTGCGCATCATCGTTGCCAACAAGGCCATCGGCGACAAGAAGCTGGCCGACCGCGTCAAGCTCTGGGTCCTGAACCACCTGAACGAGAAATACGGCATCGTTGAGGAGGACTTCTGCTCTGCCGAGTTCGAGATCGTCCCGGCGCTCAAGGCCGCGGACGTCGGCTTCGACCGGAGCTTCGTCGGGTCCTACGGCCAGGACGATCGCGTCTGCGCGTTCACGTCGATGAGGGCCCTGTTCGACGCCAAGGTCGTGAAGCGGACCTGCGTGGCCCTCTTCTTCGACAAGGAGGAGATCGGCAGCACCGGCTCCACGGGAGCCGAGTCATTCTTCCTGCGGAACCTCATGGGCATGCTTTTCAGGGCCGTCGGCAAGGCCCACGACGAGCACGCGCTGTGGGACTCGATGCTCAACTCCCACGCGCTGTCGGCCGATGTCACCGGCGCCGTTAACCCCATCTTCAAGGAAGTCCACGAGATGAGCAACGCGCCCATCGCGGGCCGGGGCATCGTGTTCTCGAAGTACACCGGCGCCGGCGGCAAGTTCGCCGCCAGCGACGCCAACCCCGAGTTCGTGGGCAAGGTCCGGAGGGTCTTCAACTCGAAGAATATCCCCTGGCAGTCGGCCGAGCTCGGCAAGGTCGATGAGGGCGGCGGCGGGACCATCGCCAAGTTCCTGGCGAGGTACGGGATGGAGGTCGTGGACTGCGGGCCCGGGCTCATAAGCATCCACACGCCCTACGAGCTGACCAGCAAGGTGGACCTCTACAACACATATCGCGCGTACAAGGCGTTCTTCGAGATGGTCTAGGGCTCACAGCTGCTGGATGCCGGTCTCGAACATCTTCCGGACGCCCCACAGCTTGTCCATGTCGCCGTCCCACCGCGAGAGGACCTTGGTGTACTTGGCCTCGATGTCGAGGACCAGGCGCTGCATCCTCTGCCATAGGTCCTTGGACTCCGTGCCGGTTATGACCAGGGCCAGGGTCATGAAGGCGCCCCTCTGGATCATTATCTTCGTGTTGCCGTAGCGGAGCTCGTTCAGTGAGCCGGCGGTGGAGGACATGAGGCTGTCCTCGACGAAGTTCTGGATGGCCACGAGCATCCCTCCCAGGATGTCCCTGTCCATCTCAGGCCTCAGCCTTACCGTGTGGTGGTCCACGAGCCGCCCGTCCTTGAAAATCAGGAAGGCGTCCTCGATGTCGTATATCGGGACCTCCTCCTCGCCCTTTATCTCCTTCATCATGTCCATGATGATCTTGGCGACCTTCTCGAGCTCGCCAATCCTGAAGAAGGTGTTGATGGCCCGCTGGTACATGGTCTTGCTCATCACCGGGTTCTTGGCCTTGCGCTCCAGCCTTGCCAGGATGATGCAGCAGTCCCCGGCCCGGTTCAGGCTGTTGGTGCTCTCGTAGTACTTCACGGCCCTGTTCATGTCCAAGATGGCCTTTTTCAGCTCATCCTGCGTCGGGTCCGGGTTCTCGACGAGCGCGGCCGCCCTTGCGTAGTTGGCCTCGGTCTGGCCCGGGATGGCCCGCTTGTACCTCTGCAGGATCTCGTCCAGGTCCTTCACGATGTACAGCACCTGGTCGAACTCTCCCTCGTCGGAGGCCGTGATGGCGGCCTGGAGCTGGTCCTCTGCCTCGGCCGTGTCTATTCCCAGGTCCTCGGCCTCGTCGATCATGTTGACGGCGACGTCGATTACCTTACGGATCTCGGCCTTGCGCTTCTCCGTCTCGGCCTTCTCGACCTTCTTGAGCTGGGTCTCGGCCATCTTCCCGAGGTCCAGGGCGCGCCGGGCCTCGAGGATGGCCCCGTCATAGTCTCCCCTGTTGATATGGTCCTCGGCCCTGTGCAGGATGGCCACGCCCTCGGATGTGTCCACACCGCGGGCCTTGGCCTCGGACAGCATCTTCTCGGCCAGGACCAGCAGCTCGCTCCCGCGACCCAGCTTCGCCTCCTCTATGGTCTCCTTGATCTCCGAGACGAAGGCCGCGCCCTGCTTGTAGTCGTTGGCCGCGAAGGAGTACTTCGCCTTGGCGATCTTCTCGGCCACGCCGCTCATGTCTATGCCGAAGGCCTCCATGGTCCTCAGCGAGGAGGCCAGGTCCGCCAGGAAGTGCTTCGCGACCTCCCGGTTGTCGACCAGGTAGATCCCGCCCTCGGTAGCCAAGGCCACCGCGCTCCCATCGCGGGTCGTGTCCAAGAAGACGAGCGGCTCCTTTGTCTTGTAGCTCCATAGCGCCTTCCCGGTCCGGTCGAAGCACTGCACCTCGCGCCCGGCCCCGATAAGGAGGCACTCCACCTCGGGCTTGGACAGCACCTTCGTGATGCGGTCGCCAAGGGTCTTCTTCCAGAGCGGTATGCCGACGCTGCTCAGGCAGGAAACGTCCCCGCCCTGGGTCCCGGCCAGGATGAAGTTACCGTCCCCGGACATGGACACGTCGGCCCAGACGCCGCCCATGTACCTCCATTTCTGGAGCAGTGACTTGTCGTAGGCTAGGACGTTGTGGTCCCCGAGCGTCAGCACCAGGTTCTTGCCGTCGTTAGAGACGCTCATCATCCGGGCCGGCTTCTCGGTCCACTGGCGGCTCGTCTCGACGCCCTCCTTGGAGAGGATGGAGACATTGGAGTCGTCCGAGCATACGAATATCTCGTCCCCGTCGTTGGTGATGTCCAGGGCTGTGATGCCGCCCCCGCGGTGCCTCTTCCAAACGACCTGGCCATCGTTGTTGAAAAGGTAAAGCATCCGGCCGTTGGTCCCGACCAGCAGGTTCCTGCCGTCCGGGGTGAACCTCATGGCCGTCGCATCGCCCTCCAGGTTCTGCTTCCACTGGACCTCCTTGTCCTTCGAGTAGAAGAGAACCTCAGGGCCCCTTCCGACGGCCACGAACCGGCCCGTCGGTGAGATCGCCACAAGGCTCACCCCCTGGACCTGGTCCCGCCACCGGACCGAGACCTTCTTGGCGTAACGGGCCATGAGCTCGGCCTTCTTGGCCCGCATGAGGAAATCGTTTATGCCACGGGTGATGACCAGGGCCTTGGCCTCTGACAACATCTTCTCGGCCTCGGTGACGTCGGCCCCGGAGCCCCTGGCCTCGTCGAGGACGAGCTCCGTGGCCTTGATCTGCCGGACATAGTCCTTGGCGTAGATGCCAAGCATCTCGAGGACCTCGACCATCAGGTCCCTCTCGTCCTTCTCGCCCGTCTCGAGCTCCTTCATCAGGATGGGCTTGAATTCGCTGATGAGCTTCGGGTCCTCGATGGCGACGTTCTTCAGTACCGTGAGGGCCCTCTTCCTGGCCAGGCCCGGGAGCTTGATGTGAGGTACGAGCGTGCCCAGGTAAGGCGTGAGCATGGACTTGTCCTTCCTGAGAATGGCCCTGATTGCCGCCTCGGTCTCGGCCCAGACCTCGTCGTCCGTGTCCGAGATGCAGCTGAGTAGGACCTGGGGCGCGTCCTTTAACAGTTTGACGTTCTCTTCCTCGGCGATCTTCGTGAGCCGCTGGAGGAACCTGATGCGCTTTTTGCCGGCCTCCTGTGCAAGGGCCTCGAGAATCTTCTTTACCCGTTCCTCTTCGCTAAGCCACAAAGTCCATCCACTGCTCCTTTCCCGACCCCTGATTGCTACCGACCTATAGGACCTTGAAGTTTTTTAAGGCTTCCACGACCCCTGCGCCGTGGGGCCTTTTGCACACGTACCTGGCCACGGCCTTGAGCTCCCTCGTCCCGTTCGCCACGGCGACGCCTATGCCCGATTGCTGGACCATCTTGATGTCGTTCTCGGAATCGCCGATGGCCATGACGGCCCCGATGGGGACCTTGAGCAGGGTGCAGGCCCGCTTCAGGCCGACGGACTTGTCCATGCCTCTGGGCATGATATGAATGCCGAAGCCCGTGCTGTTGACGTCGACGGGGAAATCCCTCAGGAGCTCCTTGACCTTGGCCACGCCGACGTCCTCCTCGATGCAGACCTCCGTGAGGCGGCACTGGTTCGTGAAGAGCTCCTTGACCGGGAGATGTTCCTTCACGTGCTCCAGGGCCTCGAGGCAGTTCTTCTTGTCCCCGAAGAGCTCGTTCTGGCCCCTGAAATGGACCACGCCGCCGTTCTCGGCTATTACCGGCCCTGTGAGCCCGAGGAGCTTGGACACCTGGACCGATGTCGTCACTATGTTACCGCTGGCGAGCATGACCGGGACCCCTTTAGCCTCGCACTTGCGCAACGCTTCGATGGCGTCGAGGCAGAGCCACCGCTTCGCGTCCGTGAGGGTCCCATCAAGGTCAACAACAATGGCCCGGGGCCCGCGCACCGCGGTCCGAGCCGTCCGTGCCTTGCGCTCTGCCATGTAATAGGACGAGATTCCCTCTGGTCTAATAACCGTTCTGATATGTTTCGTTGTTCCTTAGGCGTCCAATCCAATCAATATTTAAATACATAGGTAAGAGTTTTATTCAAATCACTTGGCCCCGACCTGAAATATGGCCAGGTGATGATAGGATGAGAACATGGCCTCGACCGGAAAGCCGTGCGGGAAGAGGGCCGGCCCACTGATGCTGGCCGTCCTTGTCCTGAGCGTGCTGCTCAGCGCGGCCCCTCCCTATGCGCCACTTCTCGGCACAGCCGGGGCCCAGGCGGTGCCCGGCGATGGCCCCCCGTGGCTGAACCAGGATTTCGACCACAGGGCCCCGCTGACCGTGGACCCCTCGGTTTTCGATTTCCAGATGGTGAACCATCCAGCCGAGGTCGATCTCAACCTGACAGCCATTGTCGGTGAGGCCGGGTTCACCCTCGACATTTCCTCCATGCTCCTTGTGGAATACCGCAACGATTCGAGCGGAAGCCATTCGCTGGTCACCCATTCTAGCACCGGGGGTCCCTACGGCGAGTGTGCCGTCCCGTTCAGGTTCTATAAGGACGCCCATTTCGACCCTTCGAGGAACGCCATGGGGACCCTGACCTGGATCCTCGATGGCCATACAGTCGGGCAAAGGGATTACTACCTCTATTTCAGCGCACTTCCCTCCAGCGGGAACGGGATGGGTCTCGCGGCGCCTCAGGACCCCATCACATTCGGACTGCTGGATTCCAACTACTGGGTCCAGCGGGGCATGGTTTTTTACGGCTTCGACCCAGGCGAGCAGACAGGATGGGCCGATGTGGACGAGGTCGAGGTCGTGGGGCTCTACAACGGGACCTCCGTGAGGATCTGGAACATAACGGGACCCGCCCCGTCGTCCGTGATGAACAGCACGACGATCGCCAGTGGCGAGCTATTGAGGTATAGTACGCCCGACGGGACCTACTTCAAGGTGGAGGCCGACAAGCCGGTCCTGGCCAGCGTGAGTAGCGCCATGAACGGCGGCGGTTCGGCCAAGACGTTCTATCCGAGCTCCGACAGGAACCTCGTCGGCAGGGACTTCATCATCGCACCGTACAATGTGACCACGTGGCACAACTTCAAGTACGGCGTGCAGGTCTATGGCGTCGAGGAGGGCCGCGTCTCCATCTGGGACATGGCCGGGAACCACATCAGGGAGCTCGACGTCAGGAAGGACAATCACACCCAGGTGCTTGACCTGAAGGCCGGCACGGTCTATCATTTCAAGGCCACGGGGGACGTCATGATCGAGCAGGAGGCCATCAACGGATTCTCGGCTTTGCCATCCGTGACCGGGGCGCCGGTGGGCCGCAAGTTCTTCGGCAGCATCCAGGACTTCGACGGGAGGTCCATCATCATCGATGCCTACGAACCGGCGACCGTCACCATTTGGGACATGGACTACGGCGATAGCCTGGGCTCCTTTGCATTGAATAATGCCTCTGGGTCTGGTGCGTTCGTGACACCGCCGAAGGGCGGTCAGTACAAGGTCATTAGCACCGGCGACATCTCGGTCGTCATGGGCTCGACCGAGGGAGGGACCGAGGTTGACAATCTGGGGGACGACATCACATTCGTCAGCGGCCGAGGGGCCCGCGATTTCAGGAGCATGACCTTCCATAACCCTGGGCCCGGCACGCAGGATCACCAGTACCCGCCGCCCTATTACTCGAACATCATCTTCCCGTTCTTCAACGGCACCGAGCTCGTCGCGAACGATGTCCATGCAGACCTCTGCGCCGGCTGCCACATCGGCGGGGTCGCCGGCGTTGATGTTCACTCCGACCGGCCAGTATCTGTCATGGGCCTCGGCCGGGGCTACACCGACAAGGACGCTCAGCATCGGTGGAATGACTGGGGGACCTACCTGGCCGGGGCGCTCCTGTCACCGAGGGTCGTTGTGGGACCCGCTGAACGCATAGCGCTCGGCATCGACCTCTATCCGTCCCCCTCCGAAGGGGCCATCAACGACACCATGGTGCATGCGGTCGAGCCCGGAAGGTCGACGACATTCAGGATATACGTCACGGACATCGGTGGCTTCACCGAGGAGGTCGCACTGACAAGGGGTGCTGCCCCGACGGGCTGGAACGCATCCCTCGATATGTCCGATGTGTCCGTCACCCCCGGACAGAGCGTCGAGGTCTCGCTGACAATATCGGTCCCCTCGAACGCGCTCAAGGACACGAGGGTGAACATTTCCGTCCGGGGCGACACGGTCCGTGATAAGGGCCGCTCCACGAACGACACCGTGTACGCCGAGGTCGTGGTGGACCCGGTATATTTTCCGGAGCTCGCCGGGGAGACCGTCAAGCATGTCGACCCTGGAAAGACCGCGACCTTCAACCTGACGGTCTACAACATGGGGAACGCCCACGACGAAATCTCGTTGGGCATCGACGGCCAGGTTTCGGCCGGATGGACGGCCGCAGTGGTCCCCGCGACGGCGGGCCTCGATCCCTTGAAGAACACGACCCTGAGGCTTAACGTGACCGCGCCCAAGGATTCTTTGGCGGGCGCATCGCTGGTGGTGGACGTCCGTGCAAGGTCCGGCGCCTGGCCCAACAGGACCCATGTCCACCGGACGATGACCATCGTCAACCAGGTCTATACATTCAATGCCTCGGCGCCCTCGACGGTCAAGGTTCGGCCCGGCGACGAGGTGACGATCGCCCTGACTTTGAAGAATCTCGGCAACGGCCGCGATGTCCTCTCGTTCGCCATGGGTGGAATGAGGGCCGGATGGTCCGTCGGGCCCCAGGCAGCCATCGGACTGGACCCGTCCGGCAGCACGACCGTGCCTTTCAAGCTCACGGCCCCGGGGAAGGACCCGGTGACCGGAAGATGGCTCGAGGGCCCCGGGAACTGGACATTGGGCGTCAATGTCTCCGATGCGGGTGGCTTGCACAAGCAGCTCGTTGTGAGGATCGAGGTCCTCCAGGTATTTTCGGTAGGCCTGACCGCCGAGGAGTACGAGATATCGATAAGGTCGAACGAGAGCGCGCATTACGTTTTGCATATCCTGAACACCGGGAATGGGAACGACACATACACCCTTTCCACCGAGGCCCGCGGTTCCTTCGACAAGTCCAAGATTACGGTCCAGCCGTCGGGCGACGGGCGCGTGGTCCTCACGGTCCCGCCCCCTGCCAACAGGGAGAGGTACTCCACATTCGTCGTTACGACGAACTCCTCGGGGAACGCCTCGGCCTCTGTGACACTTACGCTTCGAGTGACCTATCCGAAGGTGAGCTCGTCCGTCGGGGAATACAACTGCCTCTGGATCCTGGCCGTCGCTGCCTGCGTCTTCGTGGCCGTCAAGCTCGCCCAGCGAAGGTTTGGTAAAAAGCGGAACTAGTCTCAGACGATGCGATACCGGCAGTACCGGCACTCGAACATGAACCCTTCCGTCAACAGGTCGTTGATGGCACGCATGAGCTTCTCCCTGTCGACGTCCTGGACCGCGATGCCCCTCGAACTCGCTATGGCCTGGAGCGCCTCATCGATGGTGAACTCCTTCGTCTTCCTGGCGAGCTCCATTATGAACTCCCTTTCGCCCTTGAACTTCGGTCTCGCCGTCCCATCGGTCTTGACGCGCCCTGCCCCGACAGGCTTCTTGCCACGTCGGTGGAGGCCCTCGTTGACCTCGCCTACGACCTTGGCTAGGTCCAGCTCGTTGTCCGCGCGCCCGAAGGCCCTGGCCATCTGGACATCGATGGAGGCCCCGCAATGGGTGCACTTGACCCGCTTGGAATCGGCCTTGGCACCGCGGGCCCATTTACACTTGGAGCATACGATAACGACGAACGCCATGGCCACGTAATCGGCCCGAGGGAATATAACGCTTAAGGTCGATGTTGGCCCGACCCTGCGATCACTTGACCCGCGCTTTATAGGCCTCGATAATCTCCTTGGTCCACGTGTCCTTCTTCTTCATGATGTGCTTCGGCTTCCGCGGGCCCCGCAGGGAGAGCGCATAGGCGAGGAGGATGGGCGCCGCTATGGAGCTGTCGGCGTAGACCACTGCGTTGTTCCTCGTGGCCTCCTTGACCTTGCCCCAGGACTTGGCCTCGGACGGCGTGGCCCCGGAAAGGCCGCCCGTATCGGGCCTCGCGTCCGTTATCTGTATGAAGTAGTCGTGACCGCCCTGGTTGTCGTTCAGTATCTGCCAGAGCATGGGCTGGGTCTGCATGAAGAAGTTCTTGGGGACGCCGCCGCCGAGCTCCACGGCGCCGTTCTTCTTACCGTTCTTAACGATAGCGGCGGATTCCAATATGTCCAGGCTCGGGCTCGGGTCCACCGGGTCACCCTCGATGTACTTCAGGGCGAGGTTCATGCCCATGGACGAATCCCCCTGGGATGGGACAAAGATAGGGACGTCCAGCTCCTGGGCCTTGACGACGAAGGACTTCTCAGGGAACGGGGCCACGGCCTTGATCTCGCGGCCGAACTTCGAGTAGACATCGGCCGACGAGTAGGGCGGCTTCAGGTCCTTGGTCGCCCTGAAGGCCTCGTTGACCATCTTGTCGGTGGATAACAAGGTCTCATCGTCCAGGATGAAGACATCGTAGATCCTAGCGACACCGGCCTCGCGCAGCTCGTCGTCGTCGACGCGGAAGTCCCCCTGGACCATCGGGAAGTCGAAGGCCCGGTGCGCGTCGTGGTAGACGTTGGCCCCCGTCGAGACTATCCAATCGATGAAGCCGAACTCCATTGCCTTGATGAGCAGGCCGGACATGCCAATGGGCGTAAGGGCGCCCGAGATGGTCCAGCAGATGGTGACGTCCTCGTCGATCATCTTCAGGAAAAGGTCGCAGGCCTCGGCGAGCCTGCGGGCGTTGTAGCCCATGCCGCCGAAGGTCCTGACAAGGTCCACGACCTTCATGTCCTTCCACAGGTTGACGGGCTCGATCATCCTGCCCCAGAACTGGACGTTCTGCCGCGGCTTCCCGGACTTGCCACCCCCGCAGCACGGGGCCTGGCCCGTATCCGGGCCGTCGGCCTTCTTCGCCCTTTCATCGTCCTTCTTGTCCTTGGACATGTCGAACACCATCC
>Ga0315282_10008135_pt1 | contig 17025 bp, 12 predicted proteins | sample YL17G07_20_MG_FD_203693 | JGI IMG/M metagenome (GOLD analysis project Ga0315282, IMG submission 203693) | Sediment microbial communities from Yellowstone Lake, YNP, Wyoming, USA - YL17G07_20 | ecosystem: Environmental > Aquatic > Freshwater > Lake > Sediment | place: USA: Wyoming | collected...
AAGATAGACGAGACTGGGAAGATGGACCTTGGCCGGAAGGTTTGAACTCACTTTTTTTCTGTGCTATAAGTTGAACTCTGAGATTTACGGAAAAAAAGGCCCGAAGATAATGAAAAAAGCCCTGGTGTGCGGAGCGGGAGGATTCATCGGCAGCCATTTGGTCAGGAGACTGAAACAGGAAGGATATTGGGCGAGAGGGGTTGACCTGAAATATCCTGAATTCTCGCCGACGGCAGCCGACGAATTCCTGGTCCTCGACCTCCGGGAGGAAAAAAACTGCCAGACGGCGGTCCGGGACCCCGAGGAACGGCCGTTTGACGAAGTCTACCAACTGGCGGCCGACATGGGCGGGATGGGGTTCATTCACGCCGCCGAGTGCGAGATCATGAGGAACAGCGCCTTGATCAATATCCATATGATCCATTCGAGCGCCGCCGCGGGAATCAAGCGCTATTTCTTCTCCTCTTCGGCCTGCGTTTACCGGGACATGGAGAGGTGGCCGGGAGAAAGCCCCGGCCGCTTTAAGCCGCAAGATCGCAGAAGCGAAGGACGGCGGCACGATCGAAGTCTGGGGTGACGGGTCTGCAATGCGCGCCTACACCTACATCGATGACATGCTCGAAGGAATCCGCTTGCTCATGAATTCCGGCCTGGAAGACGGGGTCAACATCGGCCGCCGGGAATACGTCTCTGTCGACGAATTGGTCCACACCATCGCCGATATCGCCGGGAAAAAAATCCGGATCAAGCATACCGAGGGTCCGGTCGGAGTCAAAGCCCGGGATTTCCGGGTCGACCGTATTGAGTCCATCGGCTGGAAATCACGTTTCTCTCTTCACGACGGCCTGTCCCGGACTTATCCCTGGGTCAAAGCCCAAGTCGAAGCCCCCAAATAAAAGGCCGTGATCAATAAACCCTGGGATTATCTGATACTTACCGCGTCAAAACCAACGACAAGCCTCGATCTATCACAGCCAATTGGAGATTCGGAAGAGGCTCGAGTTCCTGCCTCAGGCGAGACAGCTCCTGGCGCTCGCAGATCCCGTCTCTTGATGTGCCTCGTGCTCCGTACCGCAATAGACCGAGTGGAGTGAGCCTTTTTCGCTGCTCGCTGCTCAGTGCTCACGGCTCTTGACTCACTGCTCACTTTTTTTGGAAGGCAACAACGGGACCTTGAGGGCATCGGCCGGGATTTCGCCGGTCAGGGATTCTAAGAAAGAGGTGATCTCTGCGACCTGAAGTTCCGGCAGCTCCTTTCCCAGTTGGATCTTGCCCATCATCGAGACCGCGTCTTCCAATTTGTCCACGGACCCATCGTGGAAATACGGGGAAGTCTTTTCCACATTCCTCAGCACGGGAACCTTAAACACGTACCGGTCGGACTCCTTTTTTGTAGCCGCAAACCTCCCCTCATCGACCTGTTCGCTCTTGGTATATTGCCAATACGGCTCAAAGGTGCCGAATTTCTGGTACATCTGGCCCCCGACATAAGGCCCGGAATGGCAATTGACACATCCGATTTCAAGGAATGCATCGAGTCCTGCCTTCTGCTTCTCAGTCAAGGCGTTTTCCTCTCCTTTCAAGAACGAGTCAAAGGGGGAGGGCGTCACCAGCGTCCGTTCAAATGCGCCGACGGCCAGGCCAAAATTGACCGCGCTGACCGGCTCTCGTTCGTTCGGGAACGCGCTCTTGAAGAGGCCTTCGTAATCTTGGAACACCCTGAGTTTCGCTTCTAGGGAATCTGAAGATGGCATTCCAAAGGAGGCCGGTCCGGTGATCGACTGCCTGGCCTGGTCTTCGACGCTCTCTCTGTTTCCGATCCAATGCTCAGAGATCTGGCCGGCGGCGTTGAGGACGGTCGGCACATTTCTAGGACTGGTCCGGCAGTTGTTCCCGATCGCCTTCCGCAATCCGTCGGCGCCATAAAGGCTGATCGGATGACATCTGGCACAAGACACCGTGCCGTCAATCGAGATCCTGGTTTCATAAAACAACAGCTTTCCGAGTCTGGTCTTTTCGGGAGTCAACGGATTTTGATCGGAGACGATCGCGGCAGGAAGAGACCCCAGGACACTTTTTGCACTGGTCATCAGAACCTCATCCGCGCCGTTTGAAACCGCAGCTTGGATGGCTGCGAGCAGACACCCGGAGAAAACTATGGCTATGAGATAATTTCGTCTTTCATGCATTGGTCCCACCTTCTCTTCTGATGACCGCCCCCAGCCATCAGGGATTCACAGAACTTCGGCTCTCGCTTCGGCGGCCCGGCTGCCGAGGTTGCCGTAGCGGTGATAGTCGAAACTGACGCTTTGTTCTCTGACATACCACAGCAGCTCGAGACGGCCTTCCCGTTGCACCGGTCGAGCGGCGATATAGAGACCCGTTTCTGCGGCGGCTTGCTGGACGACGGGAGGCACTCGGGCCGGGGCGGCGTAGCGGATTCGGTCTATTGTGCGGCTTCGCACCGCGGCGGCCAGCTCGTCGTCGCTTTCCTCCACAAATTCGATTTCACCTCTCCAAGATCTCCCCAGATCCTGGAGCGACGCGCGTGCAGGCAATGTGGAGCCGGGCGGAAATGAGACGCTGATGTGACATCCGACCGCACGGGCCGCGCAGACCCGGGCGATCGTCTCGAACGCGCTGTCGTCGGGATGAATTCGGACCCGCAGCTCTCGCACCGGCAGGTAACGGCGGAGGTTATCCTGACCGACGAGATTGAAGTGGTCATGGCCGCGCCCGAATTCTTGACGAAGGCTTTGGCCGTAGCTCGTGACGGCGGCCAGCAAGCTCTTCCATCCGGCGTGCGGGACAGGTCCTCCTTTGTCCATCTGCCTGTACAGATCGTCATAGAGACCAGCCAACCGCGAGTCAATAGGCTTTTCGGTCGTACCCGTCTCGCCAGCGGCGTCGGTGAAGTTCATGAACTGAGCGACATAATTCGGTCCTCCCGCCTTGATGCCAGGCCCAAAGGCGGACTTGCCCAGTCCGCCAAACGGCTGGCGAAGCACAACCGCGCCGACCGTCGTGCGGTTGACGTAGAGGTTGCCGGCGCGAATGCCGGCCTTCCATTGCTCCTGCTCGCGGTCGTCAAGGCTTTCCAGGGCGGAGGTGAGGCCATAGCCCGTCTGGTTGACCAGGTCTATCGCCTCCGCCAACCTCTCGAAACGCATCACTCCGAGCACCGGACCGAAAAATTCAACCATGTGCGTGGTGCTGCCTGGCTGGACCCCATATTTCACTCCAGGGGACCAGAGATTGGGGTTGTTTTCGAGTCTTCGCGGCAGGACAGCCCACGATTCACCTGGCTCCAGCACCTTGAGCGCATTCTCGAGTGGACCGGTGGGAGGCCGGATGAGAGGCCCGACCTTCGTTCTGAGATCCCAGGCGGATCCGACATGGACGCTTTCGATGGCGTCGCAAAGCGACTGTTTGAATTTGGGGTCGTCGTAGACCTCCGCTTCGAGAAGCAGCAGCGATGTCGCCGAGCATTTCTGGCCGGCGTGGCTAAAAGCAGAATGGATCACGTGGGCGATGGCCTGGTCGCGATCGGCCATGGCCGTGACAATGGTCGCATTCTTCCCCCCCGTTTCGGCGTGGAGGCTCAGGGAGGGCTTGTCGCGCAGCATTCTGAGCGCGGTCTCGGTGCCGCCGGTGAGAATCACGGCATCCACGCCGGGGTGGGTGACCAGCCTGCGGCCCTCTCTCCCACCCGCGCAGGGCATAAACTGCAGTATTTTCTTGGACACGCCGGCGCACCAGAAACATTGCGCTAGCTCCCAGGCCGCGAGAACAGCGTCCGAGGACGGCTTGAGGATAACGGAGTTGCCCGCGGCCAGTGCCGCAGCGACGCCCCCACAGGGAATCGAAATCGGGAAATTGAAAGGCGAGACGACGACGATGACACCCCTGGGCCGAGCGGCCAGCGTGGGCATTTCCTGCCACCAACGGGCGGTGTCACGGTAGAACTCAACAAAGTCGACGGCTTCCGAAACCTCGGGGTCGGATTCCGGGATGGTCTTGCCACCGCTGGCCAGGGCAGCGCCGACGAGGTCGGAGCGGGCGCGACGGATCTCTGTCGCCACCCTGCCCAGCAGTTCGAAACGGCTGCCTGCCGATCTTGTCCGCCAAGCGTCTTCGTCGGCCACGGCGCACTTGACCGCAGCCTCGATATCGTCCTCGGTGGCCTGCCGGAAGCGTCCGACCACGAACCCCGGCCTGGAGGGATCAGGACAATCGCGGATGGCCCGTCCCGGAGTCCGTGCGAACTCGTCCGGCTGGGCCGCCGGCGTGCCCTCGAGAATATCTTCCCCGCCGATGACCAGTGGGATTTCGGAGGCCTTCTCGCCGTGCCGCGATTCCCAGTTCGCGATCAGCCGTTTCGCCCACTCGCTGTTGTGCGGGAGCGAAAAATCGGTGTCAGGTTCGTTCACGAAATGCTGCCAGCCCCGGGCGATGGCAGGCTGGGGAGATGGCCGAAGCAGCCTGTTCTGCGTTCGACGCGGCGATTCGGATAGCCTCTCGATGGCCGCGAAAGCATCTATGAAGCCTCTTTCCAATCGCTCCCAGTCCAGGCTGCCGGCCTTGATGCGAAAGGCGTAGCGGAGGAAGTTTTCGGGTCCGGTGTTTTCGTCGAGCCGTCGGATCAAATAGCCGATCGCACTGATGAAATTCTCTTTGCGGAAGACCGGAGCGTAGACAAGAATGTTTCCGGCCAGCTCGAAGAGAGCCCGGCGCTCGGGATTGGCCATGCCTTCGAGCATCTCGAATTGGACCTTGTCCTCGAGGTCGTTGTCCACGGCCAGGACCAGCGCGTAGGCCAGATCGAACAGGTTGTGGGAGGCGACCCCCAGGCGCACGGCGGAGATGTTCTGAGGTCTGATCGCCTCCTGGATCATGCGCTTGAAATTGGCGTCCGTTTCCAGCTTGGTCTTAAACGGCGCCTGCGGCCAGCCCTTGAGCGACGCCTCCACGCGCTCCATCTCCAGGTTCGCTCCTTTGACAACTCGCAGCGTCACCGGCGCGCCACCCGCGGCCACCCGCCGCCGGGCCCAGGCGTTGAGTTCCTTCTGCGTCCCGACAGAATCGGGAATGTAAGCCTGCAGGGCGATGCCGGCGCTCACATTCTCCAGCCCCGGCCGGTCGAGGGCCCGCATGAACACCTCCGCGGTGAGGCTCATATCGCGATACTCCTCCATGTCAAGGTAGATAAACTTGGGCACGACCATGCCGTCGAGACGAGCAAAGCTGAAGCGCGCGGCGCTGCGCAAAAAGAGTTCGAGAAGATCGCAGAGGGTGGCGATTGTCTGGTCGCGGGCAAGTCCCGAAATCTGCGAATAGAGCGTTGAGATTTTCAAAGAGATAACCTCGACCTCAGGGAGCTGGAGTCCGTCCAGATTCAGGCGAATCCGGTTGGCGACCTCTTCCTCACTGAGCATCGCTTCGCCGAGGAAGTTCACGTTCATGCGCACGCCTTCGGCGCGGCGCCGCCGCAGGTGACGCAGGAGGTCCTCAGGCTCGCCGGGAAGGACGACGTCCGAGGTCTCCCTGCGCATCCGGCTCATGACAAGGGGAGCGGCGATACCAGGCGCATAGCCTCCGAAGGCTCGGAGTCCCCCCAAGAGAGCCCGGTCCACGGGGCCGAGAAAGTGGGGGATGCCCTGGCCGCGGAGAATATGATTGAATTGTTCCACGGCGCGGCTCGGCTTATTCGACCGGAAAGCCTGATCGGTCATGAGGACAAGAGTGGCTTTGTCCCGGGGACTGTGGAGCAGGCCGTCGAGCCTTGATCTCCGGCGGCGTTCGGAAGTCCTCTGCAGGTGTGAGGATCGCTCCTGGAGGATGCGCGCAACGAACAGGGCTTTTTGGATTGTCGGGGGGAGGTTTGATTGAAGGTCGGGCCTGAAATCGGCAAGCCGGTCTCGGAACCCGGCCCACCGTGTTACAAAAGTCCCCTGAGACATCCTTTTCGCCCGTGTTTTTTGCGAGGATTACACATGCAACCCTCTAATAGAAATTTATCACGGCCCGAGAATTTCTGTCAAAGAGCCGCCCTGAGCAGCATTCCGGCGACAATGGCGAAACGCAGTCCCTGCTGATGAATCGTGAAGACGGGTCTCGTCTCTGAGGTGAACGGTTATCCCCGAGATGAGCTCTACGGGCAAAGAGCCAACCCCTCGCTAGCCGAGTTCAGAGAGGCCACGGCCCTCTGCTCCGTAGGCAAGAAAAAAAGGAAAAGCCGAAACTCGTTTTTTTCTGGCTATTTGCCTAAGTTGATCCGTTATTGCGTCTCGACGATGCTTTCGACCTCGATCATGTCCTTTTGCTTCGTCCCCATAACCGTAATCATCATTTTGTCGGTTTTCGTCGTCTTGTTGAGCAAATCAACGGCCATCTTGCTCCCTGCGGCGTCAAATTTGTAGAATTCATATTTGCCCGCTGTGTCCTTCATGACGATTCCATATCCAGACTTCATGCAGTCCGGCATCTTCAGGCAGGCTACAGTGTGTTTTTCGGGGTTCATTCTCATGTCGGTTCCATCACCGGCCGTGCCGGCCGTCCAGCAGCGGACATCGGACAAAATGCCCTTGAATTCTATGGCTTTTCCCTGCGCGGGCAGAAGACTGCCGAGCGAAAGGACGGCCAACAAGACGAAACCAGTCACCATAAACTTTTTGTTCATTTTGAAACCTCTGTTGTTTTTATATTAACCCATCCTGCGGCGATTGTCAATTTCCAACGCTTTTTCCATCTCCCAAATAATTGCGGAATTCGGACCGCGTTGAGGGACAAGTCCGGATTTGTTCGGCACTCCGGCTTTCGCGAAGTCTTCCGGCTCACTGAGCCCATTCTCATTCATCGCTCGGAAGGCCGGAGTCAGGAAGAGATGAAGGCCTTGCAGGAACAGAGGAAGAAGGAAACCAAGGTTCTAGAAAACAAGCACAAGAGAGAACAGCAGCCGGCGAAGGCGGAGGGTCAGAAACAAGACAAGAAGCAAAGCCAAGAGGCGCCGAAACGGGGCAAGAAGAAAAAAGGGGAAATAAAGAGAAGGTTCACTTCGAGCCCAATTTGGGGATGGGAACTTGCTCTGCGGCGCAGGTCCCCGACAACTCTTGGAGCGCCCAAGGCTCTTCCTCAGGATAGAACGCGGAGTACGGCTGCTGAAGAAGCTCGACCGCCTCCCTGGTCTGCGCGTCGCACCAGCCGGGAATCTCCTTTTTGATTTTATTCAGGGAAACGCCGCTCAGTTTGAGGGTGATCAAGGTCTTCACGCATTCCGTGTTGATCAGGATCGTTTTCATTCCCCCCTCAAGGATCTTCTTTTTTGCCCGGGCGATCTTCCCGTCCCCGATTTCGTTGAGGAGATGCATGTATTTCTCAAACAGAATCCATTCGTTGACGAGCAGGGCTATTTCCGAGGGAGAAAACGAGGTCCAGAACCGGACGGGCTGCCTCAAACAGATAAACCGGCCGAGCATGAAGGTCCCCGCAGAATAGCCATATCTCTTTGTCTGAACGCATTTGCGGAGGACATCCTTGAAAAACCTGATCTTTCTGTCCAGGGTCAAGAGGTTGAACACAGTGTGCTGTTTCAGATGGTCACCCATCTCGCTTCGGAGAACTTCCTTGACGTAGAGGCTTCTGTGGCCATCGAACCATTTATTGACCAGGTCTTTGGCCTTTTCCGTTTCCCCCCTGAATTCCAGGATCGCCAGCCGGATGATCTCCCGGAGGCTGGAGATCTGCTCCAGCTTCAGGCTGGCAATGAGTTCGTTGTAGGCCCGGTAAGCACGGGCCATGGAGGCGAAGGCCGGTTTTTCCGCCTCGTCCAGTTCGACGGCCTCGCGTTTCATGTAGCGAAGCAGACGGGCCGACTTGAACTTCGCCTTGCCGAGATAGAGCGCCCTTCTGTATGACGAGAGGGTCACCCAATCGCCTTCTCGGATGACCAGGCCGGCAGGATTCACGAGCTTAGGGCCGGCCGACCAGGTTATTCCTTTTTTCTCTAGGTTGATCAGGCCCGGCAGACCGTAACTCTGACAGATGGTCACGACGTGGATGGCCGCCGAGGTCAAGCTGAGGATGGCGTCCATCTCGCGCATGACCACGGTATCGCTCGGCTCGAATGCCTTTTTGCAGAGGCAGACCTTACTTCCCGTCTTTTTTTGGGCCAAGGCGGCCTCGGGGGTGAAGAAGACCTGGGCGGTCATGGCGGTCCGGGGAAGGAGCGAGACTCCCGAGCTGAAATGGACTAGCTTCTTGAGAGACTCCGGATCGATCGTGTCCGACTCGATCTGTTTGATTTGATAGGGCTTGATCAGCTCGGGAACCCTGCGCTCCGGGATGATCCCGCGTTTATAAAGGTCCATGACGGCGATGAAAGCCCCCCGACCGGTCATCTCCGAACGGTTCAGCTGGAGCAGGGCAAAAAACTCCTGCCGCTCTGTGAAATCGGTCGCAAATTCAATGGTCACAGGCGATTGAAAATGTCGCTCCAGCCCGGAAAGCGCCGGGGCGAAATGATAAACTGCCGGGAAATCCTGCCTGATCTCGGCCCGGTCGGTGAAGTCCGTTTTCTCCGTTTCCACCGTGCCCGCCATAATCTCTTCGCCAAAAATGTTCGTGGCGTGTTCGATCTGCATGCATTCGCCCGTCCGGGGATGCCGGCTGTAGAGAACGCCCACCTGCGAATTTTTGTTTCGCACCGTGCAGATCATGTTCTGAAGGATCAGAGAGGGAAAGTGGTTCTCGCCCTTCGAAAAGGTGGTCAATAAATCCTGGTTGCTTTCGAAATATTTGTAGGCCTGCCTGACAAAAAAATCCGTCTGGTAATAGGGGTCCTGGAGGAGGTCCGGGTCTTTCTTTTTGACCCGATCGAAAAGCCGGCCGAGCAGGGAGTTCAGGTTCTCAGGGGACGGCTTGGGGGCCAAAAGAAGAGAGGCATAGCCGTTCGGGTCCACGGCCCGGAGCATGTTTTTGAGGTTGTTCAGAAAGATCCGGGAGGCGGCTTCCTGGCCATAATAGAGGACGAGAGCGGGGAAGGCAGTCTCCGTGACTCCGGCATTGAGGTAGGTGGGCATGATGCCGGGCATGTAGCTGGGCATGGCGCAGCGGATCGCGAATATCATAGGGTAAGTGGACGAGCCGAGCGTTTGGGCGGTCAGCCTTTCCAGGTCATGCACGGCGGTTTCGATCTGGCTCAGACGTTCCGCCGGCTTCTTGTGATAAACGTTGGCCGTCAAGATAACAAAATCCGGCACCGGATAATCCTGCTGGCTCAGACGCAAGAGAGTCGCACCTTTGTCCCCGATGATTTTCTCAGAGTAGCGATCGGGACTCGTGCAGGGGACAACGCAATCATCACCCTGCCGAGGGACATTTCGGAAAAAATATCTCCACTCTTGATAATAATCGTTGATCAACCCGCACATCTTCTGTTGAACCGGGGCGGAGCGATTCCGGGCGGCGAAAATGAGCCGGCAGTAGTCAAGCGCCTTTTTGAAGTCTTTCTGGCAGAGAAAGGGCAGGTCGAGCTCTCTGATCTCCGTCTCGCCGAGAAATCTCCCTCCTCTGCCGTAAACCTCGAGAACCGGGGGAGAAAAGCCGGTTCGGCGCCGAGCCCGTTCATCCAGGAGGCGGTCTTTCATGCTGCTCAGAATGGCCCGCTGGTTGGGATAATTCCCGCGGACAAAGAACCTCTCGATGGATCGAAGATTTTTGACGATCATCCCCTGGGCCACAGAAGACTCAGTAGCATAGGATATTGAGAAAGTCAAAAATTCAAGTTTTTTGTTTCATTTACAAAAAAACATCATGAGCGTAGAATATGGCCCATGAGAAAATCTAAAATGGAAGGCGGACCTGACTCGAATCAGATTTGCGTCCTGGATAAGATTCCCATCAGGCTGGACGCCGACCAAGCCGTGATGGCGCTTCACTGGAACAGGAAGAGGGACCCAGAGTCGGAGCTGCAAAGACTCCTCGATCAGGCGAAAACGCTGATTCAGCCAAAAGCCGCTTACCGGGTTTCCTCTGTCGCTTCCGTCTCCGGAGACGAGGTCGCCGTCGGGGGCGTAACATTTTCCAGTCGAGTTTTGAGGATCAACCTGGCAAAAGTTGAATCAGCATTTCCATATATTATTACGATAGGGAAATGCCTGGAAACTGAGGCCCAGTCATCAGGGGACCTTCTCAAACAATATTATCTTGAAACCCTCGGCGACCTGGCCCTCCACCTGGCAGAAGAATATCTCGCCAACACGATCAAAAAAGAGTACCGGCTCAGGCATCTTTTCAGCATGAATCCCGGCTCCCTGAAGAACTGGCCCCTGACTCAGCAAAAAATGCTTTTCGCCCTGTTTGGAAATACCGAAGGACTCCTCGGGGTTAGGCTCACCGACCAGATGCTCATGATCCCGCGTAAATCGATTTCAGGCATGTACATCCCGTCGGCCGCAAAATTCTCGAGCTGCAAGCTCTGTCAAAGGAAAAACTGCCAGGGGAGAAAAGCCCCTTACGACGCCCGCCTGAGTCAAACCTACCAGCTCAAAGGGGAGTTCGATTCGCCTGGCGGAAGCTGCGAATTCTAGCCGGGGATGATGTGTCGAAAATTCCGCTCTCCGTGGGCTTTCGAATTTCGAATCAGGTTAGAATATCCGCCGAGAATCAGCTGAGGAAGCCCGCTTCTCCGATCTGATAGCTCTCCACATCTTGGCCATAATAAAGGCTTGGAATGTAGGGAATCGATCCGGTCCACCAAAAGCGCTTGGGATCAATCTCGATTGTCTGGATCCGCTTCTCCCGTTTTAGCCGGGCCAGAAAGGAGACGATATCCAGGTGATCGGTGTCCCGGAAGCAGGTCAAGAAGGGGGTCAATGGCGCAACCGTCTTTATGATGTCTTCATTTCGCTCGGGCAAAATCATGATGATCTGGGTCTTGCGAAGGAATTTCTGGAGTGAGACGATGCTCACGACCTCTTCTTCGTCTGCCGTCAGAAAAACGGCGATGTCCGGCGACGAGAAATTCCGAAGATGGCTGGCCAGGCCCGAGACCGTTCTTATGATTCTAAGTTTCTCGTCAGGAACCGTCTGCTTGATCAGTTCCTGGATTCGATATCCCTCATCCCGGGTTTTAGCCGAAAAGAAAAATAAGCTCATTGTTTCCCTCCGTCTGATGCGTTTTTACTCACTTCTCTTCCTGTAACTCTTTTTCCCTGATTCAAGAAATGTGCCAAACTCATGAGGCGAATTTTTCGCCCTGTTCAAGGGGAATATTCGAAATCCCGGGTCGGGTTGATTCGGTTTCAGTATCGCGATGCAGGACAAATCTTTTTCTGCAGGACTCCAAGACATGCCTTCTGTTTGTGGCGGCTTTCAACAAGAACCGCGAAAAATGGACCTATTATTTTATCTGCGCTGGCTGGGGCGAAAATGAGGTCTCCCCGGACCCCCCGCGATCACCGCGGGGGGTCAGAAGGAGATGGCGAAGAGTTTATTTAAAAGGAGGAATTGAGAGTCTCGGATTCTCTTATCCACTTTCTTTTTGACATCCTCATTCAACTATAATACAAAAAACGTGCCAAAGTCGGGATATCCCTATCTTTATTTTATAAGAGAAAAGGCCCGTTTCTGTATCCAATCTGGCTCGTGACAGCGCGTTTTATTCTATAGAACAGGAATATTTCCTGCCAGGCAGGATTTGTCCGGTTTATTAATATGACGCTAGATTGCCAAAGTTCTGGCATTCAAGGGTACGGGAAACGCCGCGGCCGGGCCAGATTCTGGTATGTATCTTGCAAGCAAAGCATAGAATTAAAGAGCATTTTATGTTCAAAAACAGACGGGTAGCGGGTCGAGAGCTTGGCCGGGCCCTTCAAGAATACGGCCTTCGAGACCCCCTCGTCCTGGCGATTCCCCGCGGCGGTGTCGAGGTGGGCTTCGAGGTCGCGAAACTGCTGAAGGCAGATTTTTCTCTCTTGATCTCCCGAAAGCTTCCCTTCCCGGATAACCCGAAGGCGGGCTTCGGAGCGATTGCCGAGGACGGGAGTTCCTACATCCACGTCAACATGGTCCGACACCTTCCCCGAAAAGCTATCTACAGGCTCTTACGTCAGCAGGCCGAGGCGGTCCGGCAAGGAGTGGAGATCCTGCGAAAAGGGAGGCAACTCCCGAAAATGTCGGGGAGGACTGTCATCCTGGTCGACGACGGTCTGGCCTTTGGTTCGACAATGAAGGCGGCCGTCTTGCTCTGCCGAAAAAAAGGAGCAGCAAGAATCATCGTCGCGGTCCCCGTTTCGAGAAAAGGGGTGATGGATGAAATCAAATGGATAGCGGATGAGGTCATCGTTTTGGAAAGCCAGGCGAATTTCTCTTCGGTGTCCCAGGCTTATCAGAACTCGCGCGAAGTAACGGAAGACGAGGTTTTGAATATTCTTCATAAATGGGTTTCACTCAAAAACAAGGAGGTTTCTCATGGCGAGCTTCAAGGACCTGTTTCAATCGGCGGATTGGAAACAGGAAAAGCACATCCCAGTCATTGACGCGCCTAAGAAGGTCAAGAAGGGGGAATTCTTCCAGGTCAAAGTGACCATCGGGAAAGAAATCGCCCATCCCAATAAGACCGAACATCACATCAGCTGGATCGACGTTTACTTTCATCCGGAAGGAGAAAAATTCCCCTACCAAATCGGAAAGACCGAATTCATGGCCCACGGTGCTTCAACCCAAGGCCCCGATACCAGCACGGTCTATACCCACCACGAAGTCATTTTTAGCTTTAAAACCGATAAGCCCGGTACAATCCTCGCGTCGAGCCTCTGCAACATCCATGGGCTCTGGCAAAATTCTCAACCCCTTGAAGTCGGCTGAGAGGCGGAGGATGAATTGAACCAGGACCTTCTGGGGGCAGAGAATCAGTCTTTGGGAGCAAATTGAAAAAAAATATCAGGCACCCATTCCCTCGAGCCCCGATCTGTTTTGATGCGAATCCATCAGGTTCTGAAGCACCGAAAGAGTCCGGCCGTAATTATTCTCCGTATAGGAGACATACGTCGGAAATAGCCTGTGAGCCAGAGAAATCGTCTCTTTATCCTGGTCCTGAAGGATGAGAAGGATCTTCGTTTCCCGGAAAGACTCACGCAGAGGGATGAGGGCCATGAGTTCTCCTCTTGTCGGCGCAAAGAGAATCGCGATCGAGAGGGTGTTTCTGGGTTTCAAGAGCCGCTCAGATAAGCTCTGGCACGTTCGGAAGATTTCCAACCCGGCTTCGGGAGCTGCATGACTAACGTCCCGGATGAGATGCGATCCTTCGGTGCTCGCGCTGGCCGCATAAACAAATACATTCATATCCAAAAGTCCCCCATTTAGAACTTGTCATTCATTGTCCAAGTGAAAAGCAATCAAGAAACGTGCCAAACCCCCTGGATTGCGGCACTCATCAGAGAAATTGCTCATTAATCTAGAGGGACCTTGAAAATCAGCTACCCCGGTTCCGGTTCTTGGAGACACAAAGTTGCCTGAATAAGTGAGTCCTTCAGTTTTTGTCCAGCCGGAGTAGAATGAGTCCGCTAAAGAGGATAACAAATATTAAAGAAGTGACGAGAAAGACGGGACGGACGCTTTCTAGGGATTCAGAGGGAGGAGGGAATCCGGTATCTTTTCAACAGAGTGTACAGGCGGGACCTCGATAGACCGGAAATCCTGCAGGCCTCTTTTATGTCGCTGCCGGTGCTCTTCATGAGGCTTCTCAGGTAGTCCTGCTCGATCTTGGCCAGGCCCGTTTCCCGCACCTCCGCCAGGCTCTGGAGCCCGCCGGCCGAATCCGCAGCCGCACCCGATTCCTGGCTCAGCATCTCTTTTTGGCTGAACGATGACCGGGCCATATGGATCCGGATGTGCTGAGGAAGGTGTTGGGGAAAGAGCATAGGTCCGTCTAGAGCCGCCACGACCGCCTTTTCCAGGGCCTGAATCAATTCCCGGACATTCCCAGGCCAACCATATTCCATGATGATATCGAAGAATTCAGGGGAAAACCCTTTCATTGGCAGGCCGTACTGCTGGCATAACTTATCGAGATAATGGAGGACGAGTTCCTTGATGTCTTCGCGGCAGGCTCGCAGCGGAGGCAAATCGATCACCAATGTTCGCAGCCTGAAGAGGAGGTCTTCGCGGAAGCCGTTTTTCTTGATCATGGCCTCGAGGTCCCGATTCGTCGCGGCGATAAGACGGAAATCGCTTTGGACCTCCTGCCCCCCACCCACCGGACGGAACCGCCGCTCCTGGAGAACACGCAGAAAGGCTTTCTGAATCGACGGAGAGAGCTCTCCGATTTCGTCCAGAAACAATGTTCCGCCATCGGCCTGCTTGATCAGCCCATCCCTGGGTTTGTCCGCGCCGGTGAAAGCTCCGCGGACATGCCCGAACAGGGTGCTTTCAACAAGGGTCTCAGGAAGAGCGGCGCAATCGACAACGACAAAGTTGTTCTTGCTGCGGGCGCTGTTCCTGTGGATCGCCCAGGCAAAGAGCTCTTTTCCGGTCCCCGTCTCTCCCGTCAGGAGGACATTGGCCTCGCTGCTGGCGGCCTGGGCGAGACCGTCCAGGCAGGTCCGGAGCGGAAGGCTGTTGCCGACGATGCCCTCCCGATGCAAGGCGACAGGCGGACTTGCCGACAGCTTCTTTTCGCGATACTGGAGCGCCCGTTCGATAACGAGGGCGATTTCCTTCGTGGAAAGCGGTTTTTCGAGGTAATCCCAGGCCCCCTGCTTGATGGCCAGTTCCGCGCCGTCGGGGTCTCCGAAACCGGTCATGATGACGACTTCGGGCACGCTGGGACTTCTCCTGATCTCAGGCAGGAGGTCCAGCCCCGAACCGTCAGGGAATCTGACGTCGCAGAAAACAAGGTCAAAGGAACCGGACCGGATTTTTTGGGTCGCCTCGTTCACGCTACCGGCAGTGTCGGCAGTGTGCCCAAGGCTTTGAATGACCCTGCTCAGGGAATCTGAGACTAGATGATCGTCGTCGACGACGAGAAGATTGGCCATCTCTTTTTATTTCAACATGTGTTCACTGCCCTGTCCATGGGAGAAGACTTTATAGCATGAGAAGATAGAGCTGTCAAACTCACGCCCATCGTGAGATGAGATGAGAGGAGTGAGGTACAAAAAACATCCGGATCTTAGGCTCCTCACCCCTCACCACTTGCCCCTCACTTTTAAGAGTTTGGGCTTTTCTTTGAATCACAGCCTGTTGTATTCTAACATGAGGGACCTAAGAAAGGCGGTCTAGAATGAAAACCTATGATGTCGTGGTTGTCGGATCGGGTTCGGGCGAAATCATTGTGGAGGAGGCTCTGGCTCACGGCCTGAAAGTCGCGCTCATCGACCGGGGGCCCCTCGGCGGAACCTGCCTGAACGTCGGTTGCATCCCCTCCAAGATGCTCATCGTACCGGCGGACAGGATCGTCGATATCCAGGACTCCCGAAAGCTCGGGGTCCGGGCCGAAATCGAGAGGGTTGATTTCAAGAGCATCATAGAGCGGACAAGGCGGTCGGTCCAGACGTCCGAACATCAGATCAGGCAGAGGATCCGGAAAATCAAAAACCTCGAATTCTACGGACAGAGGGCGAGGTTTATAAACAAATCCACTCTACGAGTGGGCGTCCAGGACATCAGCGGAGGAAAGATCTTTCTCGCCTCGGGAGCGCGGCCCTATATCCCTCCCATCAAAGGGCTGAGAAAAATTCCCTACCTGACCAACGAAACGGTCTTTGCTTTGAACAGGAAACCCCGGAGCCTGATCATCATCGGCGGCGGATACATCGCAGCCGAATTTGCCCATTTCTTCGCGGCCGTGGGGACCGCCGTCACGGTCCTCCAGAGGGACCTCCGTTTGGTCAAAGAAGAAGAGCCGGAGATCTCCGCGCTTTTGAAGAAAAAACTAGGAGCGCGGATGAAGGTTCGCGCCGGAATGGAAGCCGTTGAAGCGGAGCGAAAGGGAAAGCTCATCGTGATCACAGCCCGTGATAAGGACTCCGGCCAAAAGCAAGAATTCGCGGCCGCAGAGGTGCTCGTCGCCGCCGGCCGAAAGTCCAACGCCGACCTATTGGATGTCGAGAAGGCGGGCATCGAAACCGACGAAAAAAACTACATCCGGGTGAACGAATATCTGGAAACGAGCCAAAAAAACATCTGGGCCTACGGTGACGCCATCGGACAAAAGATGTTCCGCCACGCCGCCAACTATGAAGCCGAGCTAGTTTTCCACAACGCTATTCGCGGCGGAAAAAATAAAATGGATTTTCTCGTCGTCCCTCACGCCGTCTTCACATCGCCCCAGATAGCCTCGGTCGGGATGACCGAAGCAGAGGCCCGCATGAGGCACAAAATCCTGGTGGGCAAGGCCATGTATTCGACGATCGCCATGGGCGAAAGCCTGATGGACACGGAGAGTTTTGCCAAGGCCATCGTGGAGAAGGAGACCCTGAAGATCCTGGGTTTTCACTTGATCGGACCCCAGGCCTCCCTGCTCATCCAGGAGGTCGTCGATACCATGTCATCCGACGGCACCATCCTGCCCATCCTTAGAGGGATCCATATCCACCCTGCGCTCTCGGAGATCGTCGTCCGGGCGTTTGTTCATCTCAAAGAAAGGGATTAGACCTTTCCGCCCCAGACTGTTCTGAGCCGGGTGAGTTCTGCGCCGGATGCCTCGTTTGAAATTTGATGGAGAAAAACAGGAGCCGTTTCGCCGGATTGTCTTCCGGCGCGCGAAATGACCCGGTCACCGCTGAAGGCCTCGGCCCGGTAGGAGACTTCCACATCCAGGGGCCGCATCCAGTTAGAGATATCCCCGGGGACGGCTTCCAGAGCCCATTGGATATAAACCGCGTTATTGACATGCCGGTTAAAATCCAGGTCTTTCCTCAGCACCGGGAACGTCAATTCAATCTCGGGCTGGCGGAGCTGGGGAAACGGCTTGAAATCGTCGTCCAGAGCTCTCCGCTCCAGCACCATCCGGCCAGGAAAGGATTC
>Ga0315282_10008136_pt1 | contig 17024 bp, 10 predicted proteins | sample YL17G07_20_MG_FD_203693 | JGI IMG/M metagenome (GOLD analysis project Ga0315282, IMG submission 203693) | Sediment microbial communities from Yellowstone Lake, YNP, Wyoming, USA - YL17G07_20 | ecosystem: Environmental > Aquatic > Freshwater > Lake > Sediment | place: USA: Wyoming | collected...
AGTGACCATCTGCACGGCATCTCTCTTGAACTCACGGCTAAAATGACGATTCTTTTCTCCCATATACACGCCTCCTTTCCAATAATACAAACTCTTAGGCGTGTCCATCAATTCGGGGGAGGGTCAGGTAATAATTATTATCAGATACAAAATTAATTTTGGTAATTATAAAAGGCACGGAAAGAGTAGAATGGCTAATTTGGACAAGCAAGCTTTCTATGACAAGGTGAACAAAGCCTATAGGAGCTTCCATGCCGGCAAGCTAGAGACAGCAGAGGTGCTATTTGAGGTAGTCTTAAGAGAAAAGCCTGAACACACGAGTTATCTCCATGCTCTGGCTGATATCAAGTATGCACTTCACAAAAGGGAGAAAGCTCTCGTCTACTACGGCCAAATCATCTCCATTCTTGGTGAGGATACACCTAACTATATCGTCAACAAGCTTCTCAAGACATATCGGGAGCTTGTCAAAGAGGCATTGGAAGAGGGTGACGAAGAACGAGCCATTACTTTTTATCGGGAGATGATTGAAAAATACCCAGATAGGTTCTCTTATACCGATGTATCCCGGTTCACAAAGCTGGTAAAGAAGGGAGCAAGCCATTATGATGAGGAGCTCATCCACAGAGTGCAAAAGAATAAGACGGTACCAAAGCCTCCCTTTAAGAATGCAGATAGGGTACCCCTTGAAGTTATTGGTATCTTTGAGACACGTTACAAACCATGGCATAGCCGCTTCTGCCCCGATGGGTCAATCTTCTCATCTGCTAAATATTGTCGCCCACCACGCATAAACCTTATCAGGGGTGGAAGTGTTATTTGGGAACAAAGCGTGGACAACATCTCCCGTGGAATAGTAATCACCCACGACACCATCGTGCTTCTCACACATGAAAGAAAGGGTTTACTCAACGACAAAGTCATAGTGACCTATGACTATCAAGGGAACCTCATTGGCAAAAGTTCCTTTAAAGCTGACAAACTTGAAGCAACACCCAGTCTCTCAAAAACCAAATACCTTCTCAGGGCATATAAGTACGAGAACGACAGCTGTCAGTTATTCATTCTCTCTCCGGAGGGGAAAATATTATGGGAAGGCCAACAGGGTGAGGGGTTTGCCAGAGCCTCGATGATCCCACTCGCTGAAAACCATTGGTTTGTAGCTAATGGATATCAATGTTTCGTTCTCGACGGGGAAGGAAATTGTCTGTTCGAGTATTCAGCCCCTGCCGAGGAGAAAGTTATAGAGTACTCACCAGATGAAACCTATGGGGATGTCAGTGGTTTACACTTGTCCATGGGTAACCATTTTAAGCTCTTGGGGATTGAGCCCACAGAGGACAAAGAAGGGATAAAGAAGGCATATCGGGCGAAGACCATGCAGTGGCACCCCGACAGGAACCCTACCCCCCAGGCAACCGATATGATGAAAGAGTTGAACCGTGTCTATGCTGAGCTAATCAAGTCTCCAATCTCATTGAGCAAGGTTAGGAAGGGCTCCAGTTACACCCTTCGATATACAGTACTAGTCAGAGATTACTTCCTCACAGCGGTTGTCGATCCTATAGGAGAGGAGTGCTGGTTAGGGTGCAGCTCTGGGAAAGTCTATTCATTTAAGAGCAACAGGCTGACTGAGCATGCCTCGCTGGGACAGCGAGTGGAGGTGCTTGGATTTTTCGAGCATGACCGGTCTCTTCTCGTTGAACTGGAAAACAAGCTTTATATCCTTAAGGAAGGACACGCAAAACGGATCAACTGGGATGTACAAAATTATGCGGGCTTCTACCATGTACTGAATGATCCGCTCAATCGCTATCAGATTCTGATGGACGGGAGCAACTCTCTCTTTTTCATAGATGAGAATGGTAGGGTTGGGACAATCAAATTCACGTCTCCTGTCCAAGACGTGGACTTCGACCGTAAACAGAACCTTATCGGCGTGGCAGCTGACAAGCTATATTTCTTAAGACTTAATCAAGGAAAGCAACTTTCTGGTTCATCTAACATCGACAGTTGTAAATCGTAGAAGAATCTAAGGGATAAACCTTTAAAATTCAATTAAGAAATTGTTGATTATTGGATATTACTTACAACTGTTTAATAAAATCTGTCAATTATGATTACAGGAAGGAAAAGATGAACCGGCTTCTTATTTCAGGCTGCTTTTTCCACCTGCTAACACGCAACAGAGAACTTTCTCCAAAAACGTTTATTTTCGAAAGAGACTCTCTTTAACAACTATCTTTTGGAGGGAAGACCTTCTTCAAATAATCTGCAAGGCACCTGATTCCAGAATGGGTGAGAATAAAACCTACTACTGCGCGGAAATAAATGATGGTTGAGAATGATGATTTCCTGTTGAAAGACGGAACATGATCCACTTCAATTAAGATGAACTAAAAATATTGGAAGTGTCCCTTCCCCTCCTTCCATAATGGATGCACTTAGGAAAGGGCTTGAGTTTGAGCCTCCAGTGACATTCTTGACTACTCCAAAAGAACCCAAGCGTGCTACATGGTGGCGCTTTATTTAAAGCAGATTGGATTAACGAATTCAATTAATATCAGTTCTTCGATTGCAGCAAGAAACTTCTATCCTTAAACCGTAAAGCTCTCCATCAAATACTCACCGTAGAATTTCATAAATTCTTCTGTCTGTCCATCCAATACTTTGCCGTTAATGAACTTCAATAAATGACAAAGTAACAGCCAATAGGCTTCTGGAGCAAGGCGAACAGGAGTCCTCGATCCATGACAGAAAAAGGGGTCCAGACAGTTTCTTACTACTGGTTGGATCAACTCGTATCTGATAGCAGATTCCTCTGGACAACCGTTCGTATCAGGCGGCATATAAAATAAACTGGGATATAAGAAAGCTTGGGTTCTGAGAATCATTTCTTGGCTGTGTTTATCCTTGAAACTAAAGACTGGAGCACATAATAGGTATTCCTGAGGACTTGTTTTTAACCATTCACTCTCAATGCGGCCTAAGACCACAACAAGCCTTCGTTTGCCCTTATAAACATAAAAAAGCTCGCCTTCACGCAGCTTCAATTCCTTGACTGGATAATGTCGCTCATCCTTATCGCTATAAGGAACAATGTTAAAGACGGAATTCCGTTCGTCTTTGGGGTCATACTTTGCCAATTTTAGAATTTTGGGATGCGATTCAGGATAAGCTATATGAGACCAAAATAATTGGCCGGAGTAAAAAGCCCAGTCATCGTCAGGATTTTTAAGCTCTTCATAGAAAGGTGTACATATTAGATCAGGAGAGCCCCGGCGAGTCATCTCTCCTTCTGCTGATCTTCCAGTTTGATAATGACTTGCCCACTAAGAGATGTAACTGAAACATCCTCATCCCATGTCTTCAAACAGTCAACATAGGTTTTGTCTGGAAGCCGGAAAACCGGTTTGCTTTGTGACATTTCTTTTATATGAGAAATATATTTATTTCTGAGCGCACTTAATTTCTTTGCGTCAATTCTAACTGTCTTGGTTTTTTCTGGTGGTGCCCAAGGTTGCACGGTTGTGAAATCTAATAGCTGCCCCCTCTTTGCATTAATCATTGGCTCTGTTTCAAAGTATACATGATCAAGCAGCTTGTTTAAGTCGATTTCACCCCAGTCCTTTACAGTATGATCAATAAGCCTTTTTAATTCTGGAGGCAAATTGTTTTGCCCTTCGTCCTCTGCAAGATCATAATGACTGCCTTGTCTCCCATCCCTCAAAGAGAAAGTGATTTCCTCTATGTCTGGTGAACCAAGAACATGCTCTATTTCAGGTGCATATGGGCCATAGTGATAAAATTGCCATCTTAAATTTGTTAGTCTTTTTTGAAGATGCTTATAATGTTCAACTTCAATCAAATACAAAAGTTTGATAAGTCTTGTTTTTGCAGGAATGGGAATTTCCTGTTCTTTGGAGGATTTTATGATTTGTTTGATAATGCTGAGCGTCAAGGCTTGCATATATTTTTATTTTATCAATTTAGAATTTGAAAGTATAGCACAAAAATATCTTTACATTATATACAACGGCTTGGCCAAGGTTCTTTAAAGATCGCAAGCTAAATATTATGAATATAGAGAATATCCGGCGCAATAACTTTCTGCGCAAGTTGAACAAGATGTTGATGATGAGTAAAGAATATTATTTGCGTCTTGAGGGAAAGTTCTGTGAGAATTTTAAGGGTTGCTCCTGACCGGTCATCATCAAAGTTCACAAGGATATCATCGACGATGAAAGGCAGAGTCTCGCCTCCGCCGATCTGCCTTTCAATGCTTGAAAGGCGAAGAGATAAATATAGCTGATCGCTTGTACCGTCGCTCATTCCTTCAACCCCTACCTCCTTGCCAGATGGCCGAACACCAATGAGAACCGGCCTGTCTTCGCTGTCATAGCCAGTTTTGAGACCTGAAAAAGACCCGAGCGTGATTGCTGAGAATATCTCGCTCGCTTTCTTCAGAATCGGGGCTTGGTGTTCTGACCGATACCTCTCGATCTCATCTCGAAGAATTTCAGCCGCGAGCTTAATGTGCACATACTGCTCCACTCCCTCTCGCAGCTGTGCAAGGGTGCTCTGGGCCTTTTCTGCAGCTTCAGCAGCTCTTGGGCTGCCATCCATTTTTTCGAGTTCCTTTTCTTCTCCTCCGATCCTCTAATCGAGAGCCGAAATGCTACTATTTAGTTCGTTAATCTCTTTTTCCATTTGTTCGATGCGTAATGGTAGTTCATCAGGATTGATCCCCGCTGTTTCTTCAATGAGATCGGCAATGGTTCCGCCTGCGACGTAAGGTAGCAGTTGCCGTTCAAGCTGATGCATTGTGTTATCAAGCTCTCGGGCTTCACCGGACCTTCTTTCAATTTCCTCCATCTCATCGTAGGATGAGCATCTTGCCTGTTCTCGCAGGCGATCAAGGATTGCAGTATTTTCCCTAACGATGTCATCGGCATACTGGAGATCCTGCTCCTTTTCCTTAATTTGCCGGATAAGCTCATTCTGCTTTACTTCATCTTTCCTTGCCTCTTTATATCTTTCATCGAGCGTAGAGGCAGCCTGCTCCACGGTAACTAATAACAGATCAGGGGCTGTTGTTTCGACGATTGCCTTTACATCGGAAGAGAAACGATTTTCGTCTCGCTCGATTCCCGCGATTCGATCAGATATTTTTGATGCTTCATCGATTTTTTCGAAGAGCTGTTGAACCCTTTCTATATAGGAGCTGACTATGGATGGCTCTATAAATGCATCAAACCCAATTCCTTTAAGTACTTCATTCCATTCATTTTGCCACTGGGTTATTTTTGTGTTTGCATTATCCTTCTCGTCTCCCGCGCTTTTAAGTTGTGCCTGAGAATTTCTCAATATTTTTCTTGAGAATTCTCTCTGTTTCTCTGTCTCATCATGACGTGTGATAACTTTGTTTGCCATATTTAACAGTATGTTAAGAGATTGTACTTTAGAATGACCGGTCTCCCCTAAATTTTCGAGGGCGGTAAGAAGTCTGTTCTTGAATTCCTCTATTTCTTTCTCGATCAGACTCACATTCAAATGTGCATTACGGACCCTTTCTGACAGACGGACCAAATTTTGTTGACTGTTAAGCCAAGCCCTCATTTCTTTTGGAGAGAGCGGTTGGATTCCTAAAGGAAGCCATAATTGACTCCATTGCTTATTGATCTCTATCATACCTTGCCTGATGATGCCTTCTTCTGCCCTGTAATTTACAAGTTCTTCTTGGTGCTGCTGTAGCTCGGCACGCCATGTTGTCTTTTGTGCAACTCGGTCTGCTTCTCGCCTGAGTCGGTCTGAAATTTCATCAGCTTCCTCAACACTCTTCTCATAGGCAGTGTCGAGAGGCACCGAAGAATCAAAGACAGATGCCTCGGCATTGACTGAGACCCCTTCTATCCAGGCTCTACGGACAAGCTTCCAGCCTTTCTGACGGCGTGCTCTGGCTTTCAGGAGATCTTCCTCTGTCGGGATCTCTCCAACGACTTCTAAGGATTGGATATCGGCGTTAAGCTTTCTGATTTTGCTATCAGCATTTTTGACAGAAATTCTGATTCCCTCAAGCGTCATTTCCTGATCCGCCATAGATTTTTCAAATCTATCGATGGTCTCTCGTTGAGGAGTAGAGAGCATCTCAAGTGAATTAAGGTCTTTTGTCCAAAGAGGCAGCTTCTTTAATTCTATGCTTGCCTGTCCTTCGAGCGTCTGAAGCTCTTTCCTATCTTCTTTGAGGCGTTTCTCTACATCTCCTTGGCTCCGAATGAATTCATAAAGCTCCCGCAGTTCCCTGTGGTCTTTTGGATCACCAAGAGTTTCAAGTTCTTTTTTCGCCTGCTCAATCTTCTCTATGATAACTGCAAGCTGCTTTGCAGCGTTGTCCTGTTTTTCTACAAGTATTCCATGTTGAGATGATAGCTCATGTATTTGCTTGCGCATCGGAGCGGGAATGCGTATGGACTCCACTTTCTCAATTTTTAGACTAGGACGGATATCCCTGAGTATGTTTTCTGCATCAAAAAGTAATTGAGCCCTTTTTGTCAGAAGGTTGGATAGATCTCTCTTTGCCTTGAGGTGACTTCCAAGGCGCTGCTGGAGCTCCTTAATAACGCCTTCCATTGCGATAATGTTCTTCGGAATATGAATCTGTTCAAGCTCTAATCTATAGGTTTGCATATGCTTCTGTGCTTTTTCTACATCAGCCTTCGCGCGGTTCACTGCTTGTAAGGCGTCTCTTCTTTGCTGAGGAAATTCTGGAGGAAGGACTAAAACATCTCCCATACGGGCACGTTCGTTACGAGTTTCCTTGAGCTCCCCGAGAGCAGGGAGTGCATCCTGTAGCCTCTTAAGATGATTATGTTCAGCGGTAAGTTTGTTTAATTGTCCAAGGAAATTGCCCTTTTGATCCTGCGCCTCTTTAAGATTCCTCTGGTGAGTATTCCAATCCTGGCTTGAAAGTGAGGCTCTCTGCATTTCCCCTTTTGCTTCCTGAAATTCGCTGATCTTGATATTTATGTATTTTTTTTGTGCCTGTGGCTTAAAAAGCTCTTCTGTTTTGGCATCAAGGTCGGAGAGAACCTTGCGGAGACCACCTTTGCCAAGCCCCGCTGCAAATAGGCTTTCGCCTACATCTCCGTGACCGGCAATTATTTCTTTTCCCCCTTGGATGAGATCATCGTAACTGATACCAAACATCTTTGCAAAAAGGGCTTCATCAATACCTTCGATAAACCTTTCGAGGACATGCTCATCGAGTGGTTCGTCGTTCTCGTTAAGTAGTGTTTTTGTGCGCCCCTTTCTTCGCTGGAATATAAGCTCCGATCCGTCTGAATGCTTTATTCTAGCACCAAGCCTAAGCTTTGCTCCTTCGTGAAGAAAAGTGTCTGGTGTACGCTCGTGAATGCCATAAAAAAGTGCCCTGATTGCTCTCAGAGCAGCGCTCTTTCCCGCTTCGTTAGGTCCGTATACTACATTAAACCCTTCATCACCTTTCGAAAGATCGATAATTTTATTGGTGAAAGGGCCAAAGGCTTTCAGATCAAAGAAGAGAATTTTCAATCTGATGAACCTCCCGAGAGAAGCAAAGAAGTCAGCAAGTGCTTTGCATCTTCAAGTATTATCTTAGCCTTATCAGGAGATTCGAGGTCTAAAGCATTCTCACCTTTGTAAAGTTCACGGGGGAGCTTTCCTTTGAGCTTGGGGTAGTCTTCCTTGAGATATTTTAAAAAGATATCTCCAGCTTCAATTCCTTGGATATATTGAATGAGATCTCTTATAGGCCCCTGAATCTTATCGTGATCAAATTTTGGGCTCGTCCGAAAAGCTACTTTTTCAATCCATATCAGACCACTGCTTAAGTCGGTGGCATCCGCCCGTATCTGGCTAATCCACTGATCAGGGTCCTTCATGAGGGATTCATGTGCCTTGCAGGAGCCAGTAACCAATATCCGAACAGCAAGTGTCTTACCTGGGTTTTGATCGTATTCTTTCAGTACTTCTTCACGAACCCGCTCAAGAATAACATCTGGGATCTCAGCATCTAATGCACTTACTGTGCAGAAGCACCAGCGAAGGACATCAAGGTCTCGCTGATCTACGGTAATTATTTTGCCATCGTCGATAGTTACAAGTGTGCATCCTTTTGGTCCTGTCTCACGGATATGCCTTCCCTGAATATTGCCTGGAAAAATAATCCATGGATCTTCATAAAGAATCTCACTCTTATGAACATGCCCAAGAGCCCAGTAATCATATTGTTTTGAAAGAAGAGTTTCAATTTGGCAAGGAGCGTAGGTTTCATGGCCCTCTCTCCCGGTAACGCTTGTGTGGAGAATACCAATATTAAAATAACCAGAAAGACCTTCTGGATAGCTCGCGGCAATGTTCTCTGTAATGGCACGCTGATGAAATCCCTGACCATGGACTGCGATGTTAAGCTCCTCGATAAGCACAGTTTCAGGTTTTTTTGTTGAAAAAATCTTAACGTTCTCTGGCATCCTAAGACTTTTGGTAATGTTGCTTTCAGCATCGTGATTTCCCGTAATGATTAATACCCTTATCCCTTCGTTGCAGAGTTTTGCCATCTCCTTTGAAAGGAACAAGCCAGTGTTGTAGTCAGGCCAGTCGCCATCATATAGATCTCCAGCGATTAAAACAAATTTTACTTGCTCCGTGATTGCAAGATGAACGAGGTTTTTAAGAGCTTTACGGGTTGCATTGCGGATCTGTTCGACTGGTGCGCCTTCATATCGTCCAAGCCCTATGAGGGGACTGTCGATATGAATGTCTGCTGCATGAATGAATCTGATCATTGCAACTACCTCTTGTTGCTGACACTTCTGTCCTAATTATGGATAGATTACACTAAAGTGAAAGTTTTTGCAGGCACGAAATCATCAAAATATGCTGTTAAATTAGGGGCTTGGCCGAGGCTTGCTTGAGTCTGAGCAGAAGAGTTGCAAGGCGAAGGACAAGTCTGTAGGAGCGAAGGTATGTACTTGCCCCTGTAATAATTTCCGAAAGAAATACACAGAATCTTAAGGCTACTCAAATTCGTTTATTTCTGTGAGAAAGTGAGATATGTCTGAAACCGCTCATAATCCATCTTTCTATGTGAAAGCGTTAAACAAAACTTAATCTGGCGTGGTCGCCGGGTTTATGAATAGTACGAGTAAAATTTTCAGATTCGACCATACGTGCAGCCTTACCATATAGTAAAGCCACAGGAGATGGGATTTAAGGAATAATAGGCCTCTTCAAGGTAACTTTCGCTTCTAATACCCTTGATGTTCTTCAGGTAACAGCCAATGAAATGGTATAATTCGCAAAAAAGCATCGTCTGAAATCATCGTTCCCAATAAGAAGGGCCCTTATAGGAGATCTATTCCATGTATACAAAAATACTTGCAGCCGTTAATGAACACCTGAATTCAGAGATCTCTGCACGGTATGCTCTGAACATTGCAAGGGCATGCGGGGCAAAGTTATACATTTGTTTCATTGCAGAGAAGGGCATGCCCCGGTCTACATTTAACAGGGCTGAAGAGGCCATGAAAAGGCTCTTTAATGAAGCGATGAACATGAATATTCAGGTTGAGGGAATTACAGAGACGGGAGAGCCTGTTCAAGAAATCAGCAAGATTGTCAGACGCAAGGGAGTAGACATAGTTTTTGCATCCACGAGAAGAGAGGACATTGAGAAGAGATTGTACGCAGGTACCATTGCACGGAGTCTGTCTCTTCATCTTCCTTGTTCTGTAGCCCTTGTAAGAGTTGTTCATATGGGAAGGGTACATCCAAAGAAGATACTTGTTCCTCTGAAAGCACGAATTGATCATATAAAGGAAAGGGCATATTTTACTGCAAAGATGGCGGAGGGTTTTGGGTCAAAAGTATTTGTCTTTCATACTACAAAACCCTTAACCAAATTTTTCTATGGTGAAATACATCTCACTCCTGTGGAATGGGGAAAGAGATTACCCAAAGACATCTCTGATTTTATGGCTCATCTAAGGAAATATAATATTTCCTATGAAGGAAGGCTTTTGCCTGGTGCCATAGGGAGGAGCATAACCATTGAGGCTGCTTCAAGAAGACACGACCTTGTAATCATGGGCGCAAGTGAAAGAAGCCTTCTGAGTTCCTTTTTGAAAGGTAATCCTGTGGAAGATGTGCTCAGAGAGACGCCTTGTGACCTCATAATACTCAAGCCAAGACATGAAGATCAATAATCTCACGAAAGAGGAAGTCCTCCAAAGTCTTGTCACATCAGAAAATGGCCTTCCCGAAGAGGAAGCAAAAAAGCGATTCCTTGAGTTTGGCCCAAATGAGATTCAAGAGGTAAAAAAAACATCCCTCCTCACTAAGTTCTTCAAGCAATTTACCCATTTCCTCGCCATACTCCTCTGGATAGGGGCGGGGCTTGCTTTTTTATCCGAATATCTTCACCCAGGGGAGGGGATGCTAACTCTTGGTTTTGCAATTGTTGGCGTGATATTTATTAATGCAATATTTACCTTTATACAAGAATATAAAGCTGAGAAAGCTGTTGAGAAATTAAAACTCCTCTTGCCTTTTTATGTGAAAGTTGTAAGAGAGGGAAAAGAAAAGGAAATGCTTGTCAGGGAAATAGTACCAGGTGATTTAATAATCCTCTCAGAAGGGGATAAGGTTCCCGCCGATTCGAGACTCATTGATACAGCGTATCTTATGGTGAACAATGCACCCCTTACAGGTGAATCTGAACCAGTACCTTTAAATCACGATCCCTGCGATGGAGAGCCTATTCAGAGCAGGAATATCTCCTTTGCTGGAACGACCATTGTGAGCGGTTCAGGAAAAGGAGTAGTCTTTGCAACAGGTATGAGGACAGAGTTCGGAAGCATTGCTCATCTTACAGGCACAGTTACCTCAGGTCTCAGTCCTCTTCAGAAAGAGATAATAAAGATAACGAGAGTTATTGCAGCTATAGCCACAATTATGGGTGTTATATTCTTCGCAGCAGGGCATTTCATAGGCAGAACATTCTGGGAAAACTTCCTCTTTGCTGTGGGGATAATCGTTGCCAATGTACCGGAAGGATTACTTCCAACTGTTACCCTTTCACTCGCCATGGGCAGTCAGAGGATGGCAAAGAGAAAGGCATTGATAAAGACGCTAACGTCTGTAGAGACTCTCGGATCGGTTTCTGTCATCTGCACTGATAAAACAGGCACACTGACCCAGAACAAGATGTCTGTAAAAAGGATAACTCCCCTTGGTGAGGGTAGGAAGACAGAAGAACAGAGACCTTCACTGTTGACTATTGCCATGCTCTGCAACAACACAAAAGAAGTTGAGGGAAATTTGAAAGGTGAGCCTACAGAGGTTGCACTTTACAGGGCAGCATTCGAATCCATAGGTCCTGTGGAAAGTAAAAGGATGAAAGTGTTCCCTTTTGACTCTGATAGGAAAAGGATGAGCACAATAAATTCTCTGAAAGGCAATAACTATGTGCTGACAAAAGGCGCACCTGAAAATATATTCACAATAGCTACCCACTGCTTTGTAGATAGTGAAATTGTATCATTTGATGAATCTCTCAGAGAAAAAGCAGTCTCCCTCTACCATTCGATGACGGATGAAGGGTTAAGGGTCCTTGCCTTTTCATACAGGGAAATAGAAAGTGGCGAAGAGAGTATAAGCATGGAAGATGCAGAAAAGGATATGGTTTTTTTGGGTCTGATAGGGCTTGAGGACCCTCCAAGGCCAGAGGTACCAGAGGCGATAAAGAAATGCAGGGAGGCTGGCATAAGGATCATAATGATCACTGGTGATGGCTCGAGGACTGCTCTCGCTATTGCAAGAGAGATTGGACTTATAAAGGGAGAACCCATAATAGTAGAGGGAAGTGATTTTTTAAAGATGTCTGATGATGAACTTCGGGGTGTCCTATCGAAGGAGGAAGTAATATTCTCGAGGATGACACCAAAATATAAGCTGAGAGTTGTGAATATTCTCAAGGAAGAAGGTGAAAGGGTTGCTGTTACCGGTGATGGGGTCAACGATGCCCCTGCCTTAAAAAGGGCAGATATCGGTATTGCAATGAGTATTGCGGGAACGGATGTTGCGAAAGAGGCATCAGATATGATACTGCTTGATGATAACTTTGCAACTATTGTGAATGCTATAGAGGAGGGGAGGGCTGTTTATGAGAATATCAGAAAGTTCATAAGCTATATTTTTTCTTCCAACATACCTGAAATAGTCCCTTACCTTGCCTATGTACTGTTAAGAATCCCTCTTCCTCTTACCATCATGCAGATACTTGCTGTTGACCTTGGTACTGATATGCTCCCAGCCCTCGCACTCGGTGCGGAGAAACCCTCTCCTGCTGTTATGAAGATTCCTCCGAGAAGCCCGAAGGAGCGACTCTTAAACTTTTCATTATTAACAAGGGCATATTTGTTCTTAGGACCTATTGAGGCCGCCGCAGGACTATTTGGCTTCTTCTATGTATTGGATAAAGGTGGCTGGCAATGGGGACAGATGCTGGCATCAAACAATATCCTTTACTTCCAGGCAACAACGGCATGCCTTACAGCAATAATCGTTACACAGATCGCTAATGTCTTTGCATGCAGGTCTTCTAAAGAATCCAGCTTCAGCCTTGGTATTTTCACAAACAGGTTAATCTTTGGAGGTATAGCATTCGAAATATTACTCCAATTGTTTATCGTCTATCATCCCTTCGGTAATAAAATATTCTCAACCCATCCCATTTCATTGAGTATATGGCTTATCTTGATTCCCTTTGCTTTTCTACTCTTTTTTGCAGAAGAACTGAGGAAGCTTGTTGTAAGAAAAGTGAAGAAATGATTTTATTACATTTCAACCCTTGTAATTACCCCATGGAGTTTATGGGAAGGAAGTTTGTAAAACTTTACGAATGTTGGGCTCAACTTTTTAATGAGCGAAAATACTCTCCATTGAGGTTTTCTCGTAATAATATCTTCAAGCCCATAAAATATGGCTTTTTCATCTACACCTGCCTCTCTTAATATTTCTTCTACGTCTATTACCTCCATATATCCCTGATATATCTCAAAGGTTCGCAAACCCGGTGCAAGTTCGTCCATAAAATGTCCTGCTACCCCAAAAGGCTCATCACTTCTGACGATGGAGACAAGAATGTTATCCTCGTAGAGAATGTTGTTCGTGAGCATCGTACGGACAATATAGGGAGGAATCTTTTCTTTTTCCTTTAAAAAGAAGAGAGCAGTTCCCTTGATTTTGTTCATGCTCTTGTAAACAAGTCTGTATCTTTCAAGGAAGGCTTCTAAATCTATAGGCCTTAGTGACCTGTACATTTTCTTTTGGCCAGAGGTATAGACCATGATGATGCAAAATGGTATGGAGGCTATGATGAGTGACCAGTAGCCGCCATGGGGTATTTTATAGGAATTCGACAACAGAAAGACGATATCGATAACAGTAACAAACAGAGAGATGAGCGTCAGTAACATTTTGCCTCTTAAATAAAATATCCATGTCATCATGATACCTGTCAGGGTCATGGTTCCTGTAACTGCCAGACCATAAGCTGCAGCAAGGCGATGTGATTCTTTGAATTCAAACATGATGAATAAAACTGCAAGAAGCAGAAACCAGTTAACAGCACCTATATATATCTGGGACCTCAGTTCTGCTGAAGTATAATCAACTTTGAATATTGGCAGAACGTGAGTAGTAATCCCCTGATAGACAATGGAGAACATTCCACTAATCATCGCCTGTGAGGCTATGACAGTAGCAATGATACTGAGGAGGAGAAAAGGTACATACAGAATCTGTGCCTCGTTGAATATCATTCCAAAAAGGACGGTTTTTGTTTCCGGATGTCTGAGGAGAAAGGCTCCTTGACCGAAGTAGTTGAGAATAAGGGCTACAAATGCAATATACCATGCATTAACAATAGGTTTCCTGCCTAAATGTCCCATATCTGCATAGAGAGCTTCTCCACCGGTAGCACAGAGAAAAACTTCAGAAAGTATAAAGAACCCTGCAATACCATTTTCGAAAAGGAATTTAAAAGCATGCCATGGGGTTACCGCCTTGAGCACAAAGGGCTCATTGAGTATTGAGACAATGCCTGAAAGAGACAGAGAAAAAAACCACAGGAGCGTAAAGGGTCCAAATGTCCTGGCAACTTTTTCAGTCCCCCTTCTCTGAAAGCCAAAGAGAATTGTTGCAATGATACCTGCAATAAGAATGAGAGTTGTCTGGCGAGTATTCTCAAATCCCGGGATGAGAAGTGTGCCCTCTACAGCGCTAAGTATGCTTATGGCGGGAGTAATTACGCCGTCACCTACAAGGAGAGATATCCCGATGAAAGAAAGAAACGTAACAAATGCTGTTTTTTTCCGTGACCTCAAAAAAGAGGTGAGTAACTCCTTGAGGACAATTGTGCCTCCTTCTCCCTTTTTCCCAAGACTCATGGCAAGCCATGCATATTCTACGGTAACAAGTATTGTAAGAGTCCAAAAGATGAGGGAGAGGACTCCAAGAATGTTTTGTTCTGAAGGTTTTATAAGGAGGAAAACAACGGTTAAAGTATATATGGGACTTGTCCCTATATCTCCAAAGACAAGTCCAAAGGATTTTACTATCCCCTTGATGGGATACTTCCTATTAAGCATGACTCCTCCTTTGAAGGCAAAGGAGGAGAAATAAAAAACCGCTAGCAACGTAGCGGTAAAAATCCCCTTCCATTGCCCTTCCAAATGCCTACGAGGTTAGCTGTCGGGCTCGGGCTTGGAAGTGCCCTATCCACTATGGAATACGCCCCGATATTGGTTCCCCCGCATCCGTTTCTCAACGGATTTCGGCTGCTTTTTTAGCTTAATCTAATACTACTGATTAAAATTGTCAATAGGATACAGTGCTGAATGGATAAAGTGCTGAATCTTATTTTAATGGAGAAACATTTCTTTTACATTTCAACCCTTGTAATTACCCCATGGAGTTTATGGGAAGGAAGTTTGTAAAACTTTACGAATGTTGGGCTCAACTTTTTAATGAGCGAAAATACTCTCCATTGAGGTTTTCTCGTAATAATATCTTCAAGCCCATAAAATATGGCTTTTTCATCTACACCTGCCTCTCTTAATATTTCTTCTACGTCTATTACCTCCATATATCCCTGATATATCTCAAAGGTTCGCAAACCCGGTGCAAGTTCGTCCATAAAATGTCCTGCTACCCCAAAAGGCTCATCACTTCTGACGATGGAGACAAGAATGTTATCCTCGTAGAGAATGTTGTTCGTGAGCATCGTACGGACAATATAGGGAGGAATCTTTTCTTTTTCCTTTAAAAAGAAGAGAGCAGTTCCCTTGATTTTGTTCATGCTCTTGTAAACAAGTCTGTATCTTTCAAGGAAGGCTTCTAAATCTATAGGCCTTAGTGACCTGTACATTTTCTTTTGGCCAGAGGTATAGACCATGATGATGCAAAATGGTATGGAGGCTATGATGAGTGACCAGTAGCCGCCATGGGGTATTTTATAGGAATTCGACAACAGAAAGACGATATCGATAACAGTAACAAACAGAGAGATGAGCGTCAGTAACATTTTGCCTCTTAAATAAAATATCCATGTCATCATGATACCTGTCAGGGTCATGGTCCCGGTAACAGCAAACCCATATGCAGCAGCAAGGCGTTGAGATTCCCTGAATTCAAACATTACGAATAAAACACAAACAAAAAGAAACCAGTTAACAAAACCGATGTATATCTGTGATCTCAGTTCCGCTGAAGTATAATCAACTTTGAATATTGGCATAATGTGAGTAGTTATCCCTTGATAGACAATGGAGAACATCCCGCTGATCATGGACTGGGAGGCAATGATAGTGGCGATAACACTGAGGAGGAGAAATGGAATATAGAGGAGTTGTGCCTGATGAAAAATCATCTCAAAAAGCACATTCTTTGTTTCAGGATGCTGAATGATAAATGCACCCTGACCAAGGTAATTGAGTAAAAGAGCTGGAAATACAAAATACCATGCATTGATAATTGGCTTCCGGCCCAGGTGTCCCATATCAGCGTATAATGCCTCTCCGCCAGTTGCGCAGAGAATAACCTCTGAGAGCACAAAGAACCCAGCAATACGATGTTCTATAAGAAATTTAATACCATAATATGGGTTTACAGCTTTAAGCACAGAGGGGCAATACAGTATCGAAACAACACCTGAAACTGCCAATGATAAAAACCACAAAAGCATTAAGGGACCAAATGCCCTTGCAACCTTTTCGGTCCCATTTCTCTGAAAAGCAAAGAGAATTATTGTAATGACACCTGCGATAAGAATGAGAGTCGTCTGACTGGTATTTCCCAATCCGGGGATGAGAAGTGAACCCTCGACAGCACTGAGTATACTTATTGCTGGAGTAATGACACCATCACCAACAAAAAGGGATACTCCAATGAAGGAAAGAAACGTAACATATGTTATCTGTTTGCGTGACCTTAACAAAGAGGAAAGTAATTCTTTGAGAACAATAGTGCCACCTTCGCCTTTTTCTCCAAGACTCATGGCAAGCCAAGCATATTCCACGTGCACGAGTATTACAAGGCTCCAGAAAATAAGGGAAAGAACGCCTACTACATTATCCGCTGTAGGTTTTAAAAAGAGAATAATTACAGTAAGGGTATAGATAGGGCTTGTTCCAATATTGCCGAAAACAATGCCAAAAGATTTTATAATCCCTTTTAGGGATTTCAAGGATGCCTTACTCAAGATGGGCTTCTTAAGCATCTCTTTTATAGTATTTTTACGTTCTTGTGACTGCAACTTCAACAAAATCAAAGTTTAATAATTTGGGTCATTTTTTTCAAGTTATACAGCATTGCATAAATAAAGCTACATGATAGTTTATTGGTATGGATGCAAATAGCCCATAACTTGAGACGGATTCTTCTGTATGCTGCGAAATGTCGAAGTCAGGGCAGAGCGGAGTTCGTCT
>Ga0315282_10008137_pt1 | contig 17024 bp, 7 predicted proteins | sample YL17G07_20_MG_FD_203693 | JGI IMG/M metagenome (GOLD analysis project Ga0315282, IMG submission 203693) | Sediment microbial communities from Yellowstone Lake, YNP, Wyoming, USA - YL17G07_20 | ecosystem: Environmental > Aquatic > Freshwater > Lake > Sediment | place: USA: Wyoming | collected...
GGAATCTTCGCCAGCGGCGATGAGTCCACGTGGGGGTGCATGCCGACGGAGGTGCAGTTGATGACGATCTCGGCGTCGAGCGTGTCGAGTTTGTCCAGAGAGGCCGAGCCGGCGCCGAACTCCTCAGCCAGCCGCTGCCCGCGCTGCACAGTGCGGTTGTAGACAGTCACCTCGCAGCCGTAGTGCGCCAGGGCGGCGACGATTGCTCGCGCTACGCCGCCGGCGCCAAGCACCGCGGCTCGCCTGCCCGCCAGGCCCTCGCGGGCGATCGCCATGCCCGCGCACAGTGCGTCCAGCGCGCCGGCGTAGTCCGTGTTGTCGCCGGCCAGCGTAGCGTCCGGGGCGATGGTGATGGTGTTGACCGCGCCGATCTTGACGGCCAGGCCGTCGCACTTGTCGGCCCCGACGTAACGCAGGGCGTGCTCCTTGTGGGGGATGGTCACGCTGAGTCCGCGGCAGTCCATCCAGGGCCGCTCCAGCAGGGCGTCCATGAACCGGCGGAAATCGTCCTCGCCAGGCTCGATGAGCAGGGGCACGTAGCAGGCGTCCATTCCGGCGGCGGCGAAGGCGGCGTTGTGGATGGCCGGGCTCATCGAATGGGCGACGGGGCAGCCGATCACGCCGTAGACGGCCGAGGCCGGCGTCAGGGACTTGACGCGGTAGAGATCGGTCAGTTCCCGGATGGTCGGCTGGCCGGGCGCGGACTCTTTGCCCGGCGCCAGCGCGGCCAGTGTGCCGAACGCCCCGAACTTCCCGGCCAGGATCCGGCTTATGGCGCCGGCTGAGCCCATGGCCAGGGCAAGGGTGGGCTTGCGGCACTTGCGGAGCACGTCGAAGGCCCGCATGGCGTCTTCGGGTCCGGCGGCGGCGAAGGCGATCTTGTTGACGGCGGCTTCCGAGCCGTCCATCCGGGCCGCGACGGCGTCCAGGTCCGGCGGGCATCGTTTGAAGTCGTGCCGGCTTAGGATGATCCTCCCGGCCGGCGCCGGCCAGTAGGTGGGCGTTACGGCGTTCTCTACGTCCACCCAGTTTGCCCCGAGCCGGACGGCCTCGGCGAGGATTGTCAGGCGGTCGGACTCCGGGCCGGTGAACTTTCCGCCCTCGGCAGTGGGGCGGCAGGTGACGATAGTCTCCACGGGCGCCCCGGCCAGCATGTCGGCGATCTCCCGCCTGCCGGGTGGAATCTGGAGGTAGTCCAGGCGGAGTTCGACGGCGTCGGCCCCCGCGGCGGCGGCTTCGAACATGGCCTTTCGCATCTCGGCTGCGCTGGCGGCCGTCAGCGCGCAGATGGTTCTGACTTTCACCGCGGCGTCTTCTTCTGCTTCTTGTCGGCCAAGTATTTCTCGACTTCCCTGTCCTTGGGCACCTTCATGGCGGGGGCGTCGGCGCTGTGGCAGGCCGTCGCGACCCGGTTGAGCATCGCCAGGATCGTTATCCCCGGATAGACTTCCGTCGCCTCGTAGGTGCTCACGTCGTCCGGCCGGAGGATAGGCTTGGAGTAGTTCAGGTACGTGCGTTTGCGCTCGAACTTGAGTTCGATGGCGACGGGTCGAAGGATCTCGTAAATGACCTTGCCCTCGTCGGGGCTCATCTTGCGGGCCTCGGCGCCGATGGCCTGGACGGCAATCAGGAAGAGGCCCGACCGGTCCTTCTCGACCTTGACCAGTTCGTCGGCCAGTTCCTTGTACTGCTCCGTGTCGTGGGAGTAGGCCATGAGTTGGAGTGCCCGGCCGCGGATTGAATAGACGGCCTCGTTAACTCGCGCGATGGGCGTTTCGCGGGCGATCTTGTCGTCCTGGCGTTTCTTGAGGGCGGCCAAGGCCGCCTCGCTCTGCTCGGTCGGATTCTTCAGCCACTGGAGGTCCGTTTCGCTCAGCGGGGGGAAGTCCTTGTGGATTTCGGCGACTCGTTTTGCGAGGTCTTTGACGGCCGGCAGCGCGGCCAGGATGGTCTGGGGCTTGGAGTAGGTAAGCTGGCGCAGCAGCCTGGCCGCGACGTAGAGGCTGTTTGGGTCCAGCGGCGTCGCCGCCAGGACCTCGCACAGCCGGCCGACGGAGTCCGGCTCGAAGAAGAGCATCTTAAGGGCCAGTTCGGGGCCCGGCAGGACGGGGAGGCCTTTCTGCCAGAGCAGGCCGTTGGCGCGAAGCTGCGCCACGACGGCGTCGATCGGCGACTTGGCCGCCGCGTCGCCGCCGGCGGCTTGGGTCGCGCTGTTGGCGTCGGCGGCGATGGCCGCGCCAGCCAGCAGCCACAAGATTCCGGCCGCGGCTGCGATGCCGGCCGACATGGGCGGTAGTTTCATGGCTGCTTCTTCTTGTTGAGTTCGCCGATTCACTTCTGCGTGAGCGCGGAAACCTTCTCCAGGCTTTTGTCCTTGGAGACCTCGGCTAGCTTGTTGATGAGGGCCAGAATCCTGGGCCCGGCGCTATCCTCGATCACGGCCATCTCGCTTGTGGCGTCGAAGCGGAGATTGCTCTTGCCCTTGCAGGTGTACTTCTTCTTGCCCTGCGTTCGCAGGCGCAGGGCGTGCGGGCGCAGGACCTGGTAGAGATTGGCGGCGCGGGCGGGTTCCATCTTGGGCGCCGCGGCAAGGTAGGCGTCGAGAATGGTCGCGAAGATCGCGTCGCCGGCCCGCTCGCCCACGGCCATCGCCTTCAAGGCCTTCATGTCGTCGCCCTCGTCGCCGCCGATGGCAATGAGTCTGTAGGCGGCCTGCTCGATATTCCACACGGCCTCGTTCTGCTTGGCGATTGAAAGTTCGCGCTGCCTCTTTGCCTCCCGCTGGGCCTCCACGGTACCCATGTGGGCCATGATGTCTTCGGCGCTCAGACGGGGGCTGTACTTGGGCATGGCCACCGATCCCGCCGCCCCCTTGCTCACCGGCGGGAAAGAGCGGTACATGCCCTTGGCATGCAGCTCAATCCGCCGGACCTCGGCAATAATGGCGCTAATGGTGTCCAGGTCGCATGTCTGCAAGCGCTCAAGCAGCCGGGCCGTGACGTAGAGGCCCTCGGCGTCGCGCTTTATGCCCCCCAGCACCGCCGTGACCACCGGGGCCGACGACTTGTCGAACTTCAGGCCGCTAAGGTCCGCCCGTTCCTTGGCCGGTATGCTCTTGTCCTCGACCCACAGCGCGGCGTTGGCGGCGAGCTTGGCAACGGCCTTTTCGAGTTGTTCCCTGGTCACTGTCGCCGCCGCGGTCGCCGATCCGGGCGGCGCCGCCGCGGTCGCCGGTCCGGGCGGCGCAGCCAGGCACCAGGCCGCCGGACACCAAGCCGCCAGCAGGACCGCTGTCAATGCGACTGGTTTGCTCATGTCTCTCTCTCAGACGGATTGTTCGTGACGCCATGGCGGACGCAAGTCGCCCTGACTCCGCCATCATACCAGAACCGCCGGGTTTTGTAACGCTAGCACTTTCACTCCGCGGCCGGGGGCCGGGCAGCCGGCTCGGGCTGCTTCCTGAAGTCCTTGAGCGTCTTGGCGAGTTTCTCGATGGCCGAGGCGGGCAGGAGGAGCACGCCCGGCGTCGTCGAGACCGTCGCGTAGCGGTCCTTGTCGGCCGTCATGCCGGTGTGGGAAACCGTCAGGACGGTCTTTTTGCCGGCCTCGTCCACCAGTTCCAGCCGCAGCCAGGGGCTGTCCAGGCCGAAGGCTTTGAGGTCCCGCGGCGCAGAGTTCTGGGCGTACCGGTCGGCCTGGACCTCGCCTGCGTCCTTGAGAAAGGCGGCGACCTTCTCGGCGTCGATCTTGACGTACGGGTCGGAGAGGCATGTCCAGCCCTCGCCGTCGCGCCTGAGATTGACGGCCTCGGCTTCCGCCGCCACCGTCACCTGACTGATCCTGGCCGGGTCGATGGACCATATGCGCCGCCCGCGAAGCTCGCCGGACAAGTCATTGTAAAGGCTCAGCGGGAACTGACCGATGGTCACGAGCTTGCCGCCATCGACCCACGCGTAGCAGTGCAGGCCGAGCTTGGCGACGGTGATCCTGTAAGTCTGCACGACGGGCCGGGTCGTCGCGAACCCCGCGGCGGCAGGGGCGGTCGCGGCCGCGGCGGGGCGCGTCGCCGGCGCCGTTGCGGGCGATGTCGCCGGACGCGTCGCGGGCACGGCGTCGGCGGGCCGGCTGGCAGGCCCTGTGGCGGCGGGCGCCGCGGGGGCAGGCGCCGCGGTCGTTGTCAGGATCACCTGCATGATGTCCTTGCCCTTGGCGTAGCTTTCCGGCACGCTGTTGCCCAGGTAGACGATCCTTTCGGCCTGGAGGTCTTCCAGGCTGTCGAGGATCTTGTTGACCTGCTCCTCGTTGGCCGCCGCGGCCAGAGGCGCCGTCAGCCGCCAGGCGCTGTTGGCGTCGTGGACGAGGCTGTAGCTGTCGTCCGGGCGGCGAATGTCCAGCGAAGCCGCCCTGGCCCCGGCCGGCAGTTTCAAGATGGTCGGGTCCCAATACGTTGCCGGCTCGGCCAGAAGGGCCGTCAGGTCGCTCGTGCGCACGACGGCCACCGACGCAGCCCCGGCCGACTGAACGAAAGTCATCTCACCGGATGGGCTCTTGCCGCCGACAAGCAGGCTGACGGCCTTGCCTTCTCCGGCCATGCGGAACTTCAGTTCCGCCGTAGGCTTGTCCAGGCCGTAGAGGGTCGGGTCGGTCACGTCGTCCTTGAAGCTCTCGGCCTTGAGGTTGGCCGCGTCGTTCAGCAGCTTGTCGATCGCCGATTGGCTGGCCGGACCCGCAAGCGGCATGGCCATCCGCCACTTGCCGTCGGCCTTGACGAAGCCGGCCTTGCCGGCCGGAACGGAAATGTCCACGCCCGTCACGGCCGGGATGTCGATCTCGGCGACCTTGCGGATTCGCAGGTCCGCCGGCTTGGGCTGGAGGTCCTGGAACAGGTCCTGGCTCACACGGAAGACGGCGGGGGAATCCGAGACCTTGGCGTAGATCTTGTCGCCTATCTGCTTGCCCAGCGCCAGGGTGTAAACCTTTCCGGGCTCTTTGGCCGGCCGCGTGGCGGCGGGCTGGGTGGCGGCGGGGCTTGACGCAGGCCCCACCGGGGCAGGCTGTTCGGGGGCCATTTCCACCTCAGCCAGAAGCCGCGGACGGGCCAGGCCGTAGGGCGCCAGATCGTTGGCGTCGTCGGCGACGAAGTCGCTGGCCGTCACACGCCCCAGTGTGTCCAGGAGCTTCTTGACGCCGTCCTGGTTGGCCGGGGCGGCCACGGGCGAGACCAATTGCCATTTGTCGGCGTGTTTGACCAGTTCGAAGCTCTCGGGCCCGGCGACCTTCACACGGGTCATCGAGCCGGTCTGGAGTTCCAGCACGGTCATGCTGCGGAAGTCGCCGGCTTGCTTGCCGAGCTTGGCGGCCAGGTCCACGTCCGCCACGTAAGCCTGCTTGCCGTCGTCCGGACGGACGTATGTTTGCCCGGCCTGCATCGGCCTGGGCAGACCGACGGCGAGCTTGTGCGTGCCGTCCTTGTCGTCGGCGACGGTGACGATCCACTTCGGCGCGGCCAGGCCGGTGGTCCGGTCGTCCACGTCATCGGCCTTGGCGCCCTTGATGTCCTTGATCGCGTCGGCGATCTGGTTGACGCTGAAGGCGTCGGCGGCGGCGGCGAAGGGCTTGACGATCCGCCAGTTCTCGCCCTGCCTGCGGAAGCTGATCGTCCCGGCGGGGCCCTGGACGGTGAGTTGCGATACCTTCCCGATGGCCGGCGTGAAGAGATTGACCGGGCCCAAGTCGGCCTTCTGGGGCGGGGTGGTTGTGAAGATCTCGCTGGTCAGCAGCGCCACCGCCAGGCAGGCCACGAGAACCGCGGCGAGTATGATTATCGTTGTCGGCTTCATAGTTCGTTTCTCGCAAGTTCCACCGAATCGCGTGTCAGGCCCGTTGGGTCACCCTCACCCGGCCCTGCGGGCTGTCAAAAACCTCTCCCGTCAAGGGAGAGAGGTCGCGATCCGCACAGATACTTCTCTCCAATTCCCTATGACCTAAGACCTATGACCTTCGTTTCCGTTATCGCGACCGCCTGTACATCACCAGCCCGCCGATTGCGACGACCAGCAGCGGCAGCAGGACGCAATAGGCGGCCACCAGCACCGTGCGGAGGGTTTGCGGGATTTCCCGCATGGTGGCCTGGACGGGCCCGCTGGAGATAAGCCCCGGCCGGCCGATGAGCCAGTAGATGCTGTTGATCGGCAGGTCGGCATTGGCTCGCGGCGGGTCGTCGTATGCGGTCCCGCCCTCGGCGTCATGCACTTCCACCCGCCTCTTGAGGTAACCGTCCATCAGGCTGGTGCCGACGCTCATGACCACGATCCGGGTCGGCTTTATGCCCTTATCCTTGTCTTCCGCCCTGGTGGCCGCCACGGCCAGATCGAACGGCACGGGGATGTCACCGGCCGAGTAGTCCGGCGTGATGTAGCTGCCCTCGCCGGTCTGCAACTGGAAGCCTAGTTCGTCTAAACGTGCCGAGTTTGAGGCCCAGGTGGCCTTCTCGCCGCGTGGAACGACAAGCACCGGTTGGAAGAACACTCCAGGCGGCGGCGCCGCCGGCTCGCCGCGAGCGTTCAGCTTGCCGAGGATTGGGCAGAGGCTCGTCCACAAGACCCGCTGGCCCTGGAGCGGCCTGCCGATTGGCTGATCTGTAAACGAGCTTAACGGGTAGTAGGTGAATCTATCTCTGACGAACTTGTACTTGCCCGGGGTCTTCTCGCTGGTAATGGCCGGAATGACGAGGTCATCTGTCTTTACGTCCAGGCCCCATTGATCTTTGAGGTACCGGCCCCATGCGTAGGGCGCCGAGGCCGGGGGCATGTACGGGCTGATATCCCTGGGCCAACTGAACGTTGCCAGGAAAACCGCCGGTATGCCGCCGGCGATGGCGTCGTCGACCTTTTTCTCGTTTTTCGGGCCGAACTGCGGCATGGGCGCCTGCTGGGGCTGGAACTGCGGCATGGACGGGGCCGGTGGCAGGACGATCAGCACCTTCTGGCGGCCCTTGTGCTCGTTGGGGTCGGGCATGTCGTTGTTGAGGTCCCACTCCTCGACGGCGAAATTGGCCGCCTGGAGGCGGTTGCGAAGCTCCGAGAACGCCTGGACCGGCAGGTCGGCCGGGGGCATCATCTGGGCCATCTGCGGGGGCATGTCCGGCCCGGGTCCCCAGTAGGCAAGCAGCACCAGCGCGAAGGGATCGCTGGTCATGGCGAGCACTTGCGAACCAATCGCCGCGTCGCCGTTGAAATCCCGCGCCTGCGGGCCCTGGTCCTCGCGTTCCATGCCCATCGACCTGACCTTCAGAGGCCAGACCGCGTCGAACGGGATGACCTGGACCTTTTCGGACTTCTCCCCCGCCTCGACGATGATGATGTTCTCGCCGGTGATGTCCGTCGAGATCGACGTGCCCTTGAGGGCCGGCAGTTTCTCAGCCGCCGCCAGCGTCGCCCGTATCTTGCCCAGCGGGCCGGCGAAGAGCTTGCCGGCCTCGGCGGCGGCCAGCGCCTGCCTGCTGAGCGGGTCGATCTTGCCAAGCTGTTTGACGGCGCCGTCGGTCATCTTGCAGATTTCCTCGGTGGATGCGGCAAGCGACTCAGTGTCCCGGCGGGTCTGGACGATGAACTTCTTCTGGTAATCGGCCTTTGTGTCCTTGACCACCGCGTCGGCCTCGTCGACCGACTTGCGGATAGTCCCGGCGATGGCTTGCTGGATGTACGTCGCCAGCGGAATGTTAACCGGGCCCATTGGCAGGGTCAGGAGCGTGTTTTGCCTCAGGAGCTTCGCCTGTTCCGGCCCGGCGATGTTGTCCAGGGCCTTTGCAAGTGCGGCGGCCTCGTCCGCGGCGGCGGCGGCGGCCTTGGCGTACTTGCCGAGGACCGCGGCCGGATCGTTGGGGTCGGCCCCGCCGGAGTTGATCGCGGCGGACACGGCGGCGACGGCGGCGGAGAACTTCTTCACCCGCGCAAGCAGCGGACCCTGCGTGTTGGGGTCCGAGGCCGCCTTGGCGATCTTCGCCAGGGACTTGACGAACTTGTCCGACTGATCGAGCACGCCGCGACAGCCATCCAGGGCGTCCTTGATCTGCCGGACGAGGTCGGTGTAGTCCGGCAGGCCCGCGCCGCCGAGGGCGGCGTCGACTTTCTGGCGGGTCTGCTTGAGCTTGGCCACGCCGTCATTGAGGGCCGAGGAAATCTCCGCCGCCAGGCCCCATTGGTTGATGTACGAATCGCTCGAATGGGCCTTCCACGCCTGGGCCTCTTTGTCGAGCTCGGCCTGGAGCGCCTCGGCCTCGGCCTGGAACTTCCGCACGAACTTGCGGTGAGCGTCGGCCTGCGTGCCCAGTTGCCCCCGCAGGCGGGCCAGGAGGGCGGCCTTGGCGCCGTCGTTGGTGACGTTGTCCACCGTTATCCGGTCGCAGTAGAGCTTCATGTCCTCCAGAAGCTCCAGCACGCGAGCGCGCTTCTCGTCAGTGGCCTTGGCCTTGTCGGTGGACGTGTACACGCACGAAAGCCGGATCGGGACCTTCACGTCCTTGAGGATCTTCATGGTCCGCCCGCTCAGGCCGTAGCGGCCAAGGAGTTCCAGCGACTTGTGAACGGGTTTCTTTTCGGCCAGCATGTTGACGGCGAGCACGGCCGCGATGGCGAAGCTGATCGACACGATCACCATCGAGGCGTACCTCTGCCGGCTGTGCGGGTGTGACGCGGCCGTAAGCAGCACCACGATGACCGCGCCGGACACGAGCATTGCCAGCGAGCCCAGGGCAACCCACATTCCGGCGGATTTGGCGGCCAGGCCGAACAGTTCGGCCGTGTCCGCGGGGACCTTCCACAGGCTCGCCGCCAAAACAGAGCCTATCGAGGCGACGACCACGGCCAGCCAGTACCCCAGCAGGAACTGCTGTGCCCCGACGTGTCTGGCAATCGCCAGTGCCGCCGCGGCGATCAGGCCGACGGCCGCGAAGGCCAGGACCGGAACCATCTGCCCCGCCAGCGCCGCGCCGGCTGTCGGCCCGCCCAGCAGGCGGATTATCCAGAAGCTCAGAGCGATGGTGGCCGCCAGGCTGACCGCCGAGGCGACCGCCCCGGCCAGAAGGGCCTTGCCCGCGTCCAGCGATTCCAGGGTTCTTGCGGTGGCAGCATGAGTCTTGTCTATCGCCATCTTCGACTCTCCAGGCACTTTACGCTAAGGAACAGGAACAGCGCCGTGGCGCTCAGGAAGTAGACCAGCCCGCGGGAATCGAACACCCCGCGGGAAAAGTCGCGGAAATACGTCATCGCGTTGAGCTTGGCCGCCATGTCCGCCCAGGGCCGCACGCCGATGCCCACCACGAATCCCATCAGCAGCACGAAGAACGACAAAATGCCAATGGCCACCACCGCCGCGACTATCTGGTGCCGCGTCAGCGTCGAGGCGAATATCCCCACCGACAAATACGCCGCGCCCAGAAGGATCATCCCAAGGTATCCCGTCGCCGCAACGCCCGCGTCGGGCCGGCCGTAGGCCACCATCAGGCCCAGGAAAACCAACGTCGTCGCAAGCAGCGCCAGGTAGAACACCATCACCCCCATGAACTTCCCCAGCACCACCTGGGCGTCAGTGACCGGGCTGGTCAGCAACGTCTCGATGGTCCCGCTGTCGAACTCCTTGCTCAAAAGCCCCATCGTCAGCAGCGGGACCGCCAGGACCATCAGCACCGCCATGCCGTCGAACAGCGGCCGCAGCGACGCCTCGCCGCCGATGCGGAGGTTCAGGAAGAACCACACGGCCGTCAGCAGCAGAAAGCCCGCGCCGATCACGTAGGCGATTGGGGAGTACAGATACGCCGTCAATTCACGTCTAGCCAGTGTCAATGCCTTCATCGCACGTTCCTTCCGACCTGTCGGCCTTTGGGCTACTGCGCCAGCCGCCCGGCCGACTGCATGTTCTGCCTGTACGTCACCTGGACGAAGAAGTCCTCCAGCGAGCCGCCGGTGTGCCTGAGCTCGCGGAGCTGCCAGCCCTTCTCGGCCACCAGGCGGTAGACTTCCGCCCGCCGGTCGCTCTTGCCGTCGCACTCGATGGCCAGCCTGGTCCAGTTGCCGACGGAGGAGGCATCGACCTTGCCGACGCCCTCGATGGCGCCGACGGCCTTGGCAAGCTCCGCCTGCTCTGCCCCGCGAAGCTCGGCCAGAATTTGCGAGGGGCCGGAGACCTTCTTGCGAAGCTCATCCGGCGTGCCGTCGGCCACGATCTGCCCGCCGGCGATGACGATGATGTGGTTGCACGTCTGCTCGACCTCGGCCAGGATGTGGCTGGAAAGGATGATCGTGTGGTCCCGCCCGAGTTCTTGGATAAGCTCGCGCATGGCCCGGATCTGGTTGGGGTCCAGGCCGATCGTCGGCTCGTCCAGCACGAGCACCGGCGGGTTGTGCAGCAGCGCCTCGGCCAGGCCGACCCGCTGCTTGTACCCGCGGCTGAGCTCGCCGACGCGGCGGCACATCACGTCGTCCGGTGTGCTCAGCCAGCATCGCTCGGCCGCCCGGTCCATGGCAGGCTTGCGGTCGCGATGGGGGATGTCCCGCATGGCCGCGCGGAACATCAGCAACTCGCGGACGCGCATCTCCGGGTAGAGCGGCACGGCCTCGGGCATGTAGCCGATGTTCCGCCGGACGGCCAGGGAGTCTTCCAGCACGTCGTGGCCGGCGATGGCCACCTTGCCGGCCGTGGCGGGCAGATAGCACGTAAGTACCTTCAGCGTCGTGCTCTTGCCGGCCCCGTTGGGGCCCAGAAAGCCGACGATCATGCCCTTGTCAACGTGGAACGTTATGTCGTCCACGGCAAGGACCCGACCATACCACTTTGTCAAGTGCTTGACGTCAATCATCTTACAAAGTCCTCGTCAAGGTGGGCCGAAGGCACATGTCTGGTTGCGGCCACCAAATGTTCCTTATTGTACGCACGGCGGCTAACTAAGTTTGAACACGATACCCGTCTTGGGGTTGCGTGAAGGACCTCCCCGCGGCCAAACCCGGGTGGCGGTATCGGCCGCGATTGTCCCCAAGCCGGCCCGCTCGAGGGTCCCGTGGACAGCCCGGCGGTCACAAGCCGACTATCTTGCCCCGCCGCGACGGGGACTGTCAAGGGTATTTATGGCTGCGGCGTAAAGCCTCAGTCACGGGGGGAGAGAGAACCGTGAAGCTTGAACAGGCTCGTTTGCAAGTGGCCCCGTAAGGGGCTTCTTGCATTGGGACAGCCATCGCTATGCCTGGGTAAGGGGCCATTGGGACAGGCCGCCGCATCCGGATGCTCGTTGGTATCCGCCCGTGTATGACCGGGAGCACCATCACTATGTTCCCGGCTACTGGACTCGCCAAGGCCCGCCGGCGCATCTTGATCGTGACCGTCGTTGAGCGGGGCTGACGGAATTGGGACGCCCTGAGCGCCTGGCGGTTGCGCCGGCCCGTCGGCAACCGGGCCAAATAAAACAGGGACTCCACGGAAATCAGAGCTTTGCCTGCCTCGGGCCACGCCGGCGGCGGACGAGCAGGCCCAGGCCGCCAAGGGCCAGCAGAGTCATCGCGCCCGGCTCGGGGGTGAGCGTTATGGACCCATCCGAGATGATCGCGGACTGTGGGGCGAAGTCGGTCGGGCCGTTTAGCGTCTGGTCAAGCGCGAACGTCCACGTCGAGCCCGGCGTGGTGAAGCCCGTCGTGTCGATGGTCATCGTCGCCAGCAATCCCCCGGCCGGGACTGCTTCGCTGTCGGTCACGATGCTGTACATAGCCAACTGGCCAAGCGAGCCGACGTTGGTCTGGCCACGGTTGTTGCCGGCGAAGATCGTGCCGGTCTCCATGTCCACGGCCGTGATCAGGGGGCCGTCGATCCCGCCGAAGGCTGAGCTGGCGCGGCCGATCTCGGCGTTAAAGTTGCAGCCGGCGACGCGGTCGTCGGCGTCGGTTCTCACGCGGATCAGGACCGTCTGGCCGGGCATGTCGGGCAGCAGCCTGACGTTGCCGACGTCGATGTATATCTCGGCCGGGGCCGGGCCGGCGGCGAGCAGCACGCCGAAGGCGGCCAGGGCGGCCAGTGTGGCCAGATGTGTTCGGCGTCTCAACATTCGTTCCAAGCTTCCTGATTCATGATCCTTGTATGCCGCAAGTCGCGTTGCCACGGAATCGCTTGCAGTTGCGGCAGCAGCGGGTTCACGAGGGCGCTCTCGGCTGCGCGGTCATCGCTCGCTTCCGCACGTGCGGGGCCGTAAACATGCGAGTCCGTCAGCGGCGGGGCGAGAAGCATCGCCGGCATCCCCGTCAGTGGCCCTTCTGCCAGGCCCAAACTAGAGGCGCCAGGCCCCAAGACGCTGTTGCCCAGACCCGGCAGGCTGCCGAGAACCAAGGCGCCCCTCTGGGTCTGGCCGTACGGTGCCGGGACGGCCCAGGGGCTTGCCAGGCCGGCCGGCAGGCTCACGGGCAAGCCCGACCGACTCGTGAGGGGGATGATTGTGCCTCGTTGACAGCCGCTGTTCGCCGCGTTGATAGCCGCTATCGCGGCGGCCTGGGAAAGCAGATCGACGTTCATCGCGTCGGCGTGCCCGGCGTCGGCGGGCGTCGGCGGCGCGACGACCGGGTCGATGGGCACGGCCGGCGTGTCGGGCGCGGCGGGAGTTACGGCGGCGGCGGCGGGCGCGGCGGCGGTTTGCCCGCTCGGCTCGACTGTCGCGGGATCGGTCTCGCCGGATGCAGGGGCGGCTTGCGTTGGTGACGGTGTGGGCGCGGCCTGGGCTGTTGTGGCGGCGGTTGTCTGTGCCGCGGCGTGTGCCGAGTTCCCGGTTGGGGCTGATTGGCCGAAGTGGGCCTTGAGTGCGATGAAGTCGGCGGCGTCGACGGCGCCGTTGCCGTCGAAGTCGCCCTTGGCCCACGTCGCTCCTGTCGCGCCGAAGTTGGCCATGAGGACCGCCAGGTCCGCCTTGTCCACCCGGCCATCCCTGGTCGCGTCGCCGATGATGAACTGGGGCGGGGCCACGCTGCCGCCGCCGTCATCGGCCGCCGGCGCGCCGGCGGCGGCGGGGGCGGTGATAAGCGCCAGCGCCGTAAGGAAGTTCGTCTGGTTACGCGAGGCGATCGTCTCGTCGGCGCTTTCAGGGTTGACCAGGCCGTCGCGGTCGAAGTCGTACGCGTCGTAGATCGGCGCCGGGTCCGAGGCCAGGTGCCAATGGCTCCGCCCGGCCAGGATGTCCGTCGCGTTGACCTTCGCGTCGGACGGGCTGTCGCCGGTCTCGCCGATGGCGTTGCCGAAGTAGAACACGTCGTCGTGGGCCAGGCCCAGCGAGCCGCCGCTTGCGTCCGAGAGCACCGTCGCCTGAAGCCACTCGTTCGAGATCGCCCCCGGCTCTCGTTGGGCTGTCAGCGGGTCCTCATCGGCCCAGATGATCGTCACGCGGTCGCTGCTGTTGGCGCCCGCGCCTCGGCGGACGGTCACGCTGAGCGGCGCCGGCGCCAAAGACCACTGGCTCGTGTCGCTGGAGTTGCCGACCTTGAACGCGAAATCCGCCGCCGTGACAGCCCGGCCGCCCAGGCCCACGATGTCCACCATGATGCCGTTAATGCCCCGGCTGTAGTTGGTGTAGTTGACCAGCGAGGCCGTCTGGCCGGGCAGCAGGGCCTGCTTGCCGAGCTGCTTGTCGGTCTCGGCCGGGTCGTAAAGCGACGGCGGCGGGGCGATGGCGAAGTCGTCGCCTTCGCCGGGGCCGGGATTGTTCCCGTCGAACACGCTGTTGTTGTAGAAGATCTGCCGTCCGACGACGGCAGGGGCCCCGGTGGGGGTCCCGGTTACCAGCACGTCGTCGATGTTCCAGCCGCACAAGCACACCGCGTTGTCGGTCGGGCCCATTCCCCAGCGGATCTTGACTTGCGGCTGGTTGCTCACCGAGGCCGGCAGGAAGTATCGGCGGTACCCAAACCCATTCCTGGTTACGACGGTGTCGCCGGAGTGGTTCCAGATCGTGATCCAGGACGAGCCGTTCCAGACCTGGATGTTCGCGTGGTCGTACTTGGAGTCCTCGATGTTCAGCCAAACCCAGAACTCCAGCGTCACGTCGGTATAGCCGATGGTGCTGAACGCCGGCGTGGCCGCGTACTCTGTGGTGGTCATGGACGGCGGGTATGACCCGTTGAGGTCGTAGCCGACGACGTTGTCGCCGGTGTGGCCGCTTGTTGGATCTCCTCCTATGCCGGCCGGCACGCCATACTCCCACTTGTATTGCCCCGTGCCGGCGTCGAAGGTCCAGCGGGGGTCGACGCTCATGTCGGCCGAGTAAAGCACCGCCTGGCCCGCCACGATCGTGAACGAGACGCCGTGGCGGTCGTCGACGGCCTCGCCGTTTATCCCGTCGCGGTCCTGGTCCATGGGGTTGTGGCTGGGGGCGTTGTCGGTGATGTTCGGGCCGATCACCATAGTGTACGACCCCGGCGCGGTCTGGGTGTTGAACCGCACCGCGAGTGTCTGGCCGTCAAGCCAGTCGTAGCCGGTGATCGCGGCCTTGAGGTCGCCGGCGGGACCGGTGAAACTCACCACGTCGTCGGCCGGACTGAAGCTGCTTGTGTCCATCACCTCGTCGAAGCTAAACTCGATGCGCGACTGAGCGCCCGTCAGCGTCGCCGGCACGTTGGCGGCAGCCTTGGGCCCAACGATGTCCGAGCCCGGCGCCGTGCCCCATACCATGACGTCGTCGATGTTCCAGCCGCAGTAATTCACGTACCGGTCGCTGGGGCCCATCACCCAGCGGATCATCACCTCAGGCTGGTTCTCGGCCGAGGCCGGCAGGACGTACTGGGCGTACGACCACGACGCGGGCGAGACGTTCGGGCCAGTGTAATCCCATACGGCCTTCCATGCCGAGCCGTCCCATACCTCGATGCCCGCGTGGTCGTAGATGGACGCCTCAACGCCCAGCCACTGCCAGATGCCCACCGTGACGTCGCTGTATCCGACGGTGCTGAAAGCCGGCGTCGTCGCGTATTGCGGCTCGGCCATCTCGTCCGGGTAGTTCCCGTTGAGGTTGTAGCCGATGACTTTGTTGCCGGTGTGGCCGGACGATGGGTCGCCGCCGGCGCCGCCCGGGACGCCGTACTCCCACTTGTATTGCCCCGTGCCGGCATCGAGCGTCCAGCCGGGGTCGGTGCTCATGTCGGCCGAGTACAGAACAATCGCACCCTCGAAGGCCGCCGTGTAGCGGTCGTCGAACGTCTCGCCCGGCACGCCGTCGCGGTCCTGGTCCATTGGCCGGGCGTCGCCGGACGAAAGGATCTGCGGGCCTATGGTCAACGCGTATGGCCCAGGCGTCGTTTGCGCCGCGAAGCTTATCCGCAGCGTCTGGGGATCGTCCCACGCGGCGGCGGTGATGGCGCACTTGAGGTTTGCCCCGCCCGGGCCGGTGAAGCTCAACACGTCGTCGGCGACGGCGAAGCTGGCCGGGTCGATGGCCTTGTTGAAATGCAGCGTGATCTGGCTGATCGGCGCGGCGGCCGGGCCGGTGGGAATGGATGAAACGACCACGGGATAATTGCTGGGCGCGTCAAACGCCTCGGTCACGTATGTGGCGTTTGCGCTTCCGCCGTCGGTGGCGCTTAGCCCCATGCCCCGGCGGGCGAAGGCGGCCCAGATGATCGCGCTGTTGGCCCCGCCGGTGAGGACCAGGTCGGCCTGGAGCAGCGCGTCCCGCCCGTCGAGAAAGGACGGATTCGCGGGCATCAGCTTGAGCGAGTCCTCGACCAGCTTGAGCGCCAGGATGTTGCCGGCGCCTTGCCCCGGCGCGGCGGGGTTGTAGCCGCCGGCGATGTTCTCGCTGAACCCGTACTTGTCGATCAGCAGCCAGGTCATGTCCCACAGGGCCGAGCACCAGATCTCGCCGGCGGCGTGGACCTCGGGGTTGCTGCCGTAGTCGCCGTAGGTCAGCGGGTCGACCGACATGTCGAAGCTGTAGGGATGCCGCCTGAGCCCGGGCCCGTCCTGGGGATGGCCCATGGCGTAGGCGGCCAGAGGGTAGGCGCCCATCTTGGCGTCGGTGGGCTTCATGGTGAACATCAGCGCCCACCAGTCGCCCCAGCCCTCGCCCATCGCCCCGCTCTGCCTGGCGCTCAGCGAGTCGGAGTTGGCCGGGCCGCCGACAAGGCGCGTGGACACCCCGTGCCCGTACTCATGTATGATGATCTCGTTGTCCAGGTCGCCGTCCCGCGCCGGCGAGCTGTACGTGAACAGGAACATCTGCATCCGCGGGCTCTGGCCGTCGGGCGGCGTGGCGAAGTTCGCGTTGTTGGCCGACGCGCCGTCCTGGACGTCGGCCTGGACCGGATCGTTGCCCAGGCCCTGCCCGGTGTAATTGGTCGCCTGGAAGTTGCCCGCGGCCTCGTCGAACCCGTAACTGTAATGGACGTCGTGAAGGTAATTGTTCCAGTAGAACAGGTTGGTGATGGCCGCGCCGCGGTACGAGGCGGGCGACTGGGAAAGGTCCAGCGGGAAGTCGAAGTTCAGGTCCGCCCCGCCGTCGGGGCGAAAGCCGCCGGTGTTGTTGGCGTCGGCGTCTTCCTGGGCGAAGACGTTGTTGCCGCGGGTGTCGGTGTACTCGGCGCCCGCTGCGCCGTTGGTGTCGTGCCAGCCGTAGGGCGACGCGGCCGGGCTGTAGGGATCGGTCACGACAGTCCGCGAGCCGTCGTCCGGGCTTTCCGTCGGGGCGGCGTAGACGGTGTACGAGGCCGCGTCCACCCAGTCGCTGAGGCGCAGACACTCGCCGGTGGCCGCGTCGACGCTGACATCGTACCAGTGCTGGAGGTCGGCCGTCCGCATCACGAGGCCCCAGGCGAGCCGGACGCCGTCCGGCGCGGCGACGTAGTGCAGCTTCGCGGGGATCGGGTCCAGAGACAGGTCCGGGTTTATGAGGACCATCGTCTGGTCCGCCCCGCCGGTCTGCTCGGCGACGAGGCTCTCCGCGGTCGTGGGCAGCCCGACGGTCAGCCCGGCCTGGACCAGCGCCGCGGGGGCCGTGAGCGACGCCGCGA
>Ga0315282_10008138_pt1 | contig 17021 bp, 12 predicted proteins | sample YL17G07_20_MG_FD_203693 | JGI IMG/M metagenome (GOLD analysis project Ga0315282, IMG submission 203693) | Sediment microbial communities from Yellowstone Lake, YNP, Wyoming, USA - YL17G07_20 | ecosystem: Environmental > Aquatic > Freshwater > Lake > Sediment | place: USA: Wyoming | collected...
TTGCGGTTTTCCTGCTCGCCATGGCGGGGACTGCGTTCAGTAGTCGTGCCGTCCAGTTTCGGGCCTCAGTGGTCAAGATTGACATCACCCCGGACAAGCCTCAGTGGCTGCTGGGTTACGGTCCGAGACAATCCACGGGCACGCACGATCGCTTGTACCACCGTATTGTGGCGATGGACGATGGGAAAACGCAGTTCTTCCTCATCTCCACTGACATTTGTTTGTACTCTCCTTCCGTATACGACGACGTCATGAGCGCACTGGAAGCTGAAACCGGAATCAAGCCTCTCCAGGTCTGGTGGACGGTAACCCACACCCACTCCGCCCCGGAAGTTGGCCCGCCGGGGCTGGCGGGGGCCTTCATGGGCGAGCGCTACAAGCACGATCACAATACGGAATACACGGCGTGGGTAAAGAAGAGGCTGATTGAGGGAATCAAAGAGGCGCAGGCGAAACTCGAAGCCGCGCGGCTGGGAGTCGCTTGGGGCATGGCGATGGCGAATATTAATCGGCGCGCTCGAGACCTGGAAGGCCCCGCGTTTCTGGGATTGAATCCTGATGGGCCGGCGGATCGCGAGATAGGGCTGATTCGTTTGGAGAAAGCGGATGGGAAGTTGTTGGCGCTGGTTGCCAATTACGCCATGCACGGTACTGTTCTCGGGCCGCAAAACGTACTCATCAGCGGCGATGCCCCAGGAATCGTGGCGGATTACGTCGAAGAGAAGCTCGGCGCGCCCATGCTTTACATTAACGGGGCGGCGGGCAATCTCGCGCCCATCTACACCGTCTACCCTGACTTCAAAAGCGGACACCTGAGCCAATTCAGGGCCTTGCTGGGAGATAAAATCATCGCCGCCAACGATCTGATCGGCCGCACAACTTCCGACGTGCAGCTATCCTTGGGCGAGCAAACAGTTGAGACGCCGCGAAAGGCGAACATGGGTTGGGCGCCCGATCTCGAGAAGTATATTCGCAAGGACAAGGCGGGGGAGAGCATTATCCGGCTTCCGCTCCGCTTCCTGCGGATAAACGACGACGTCGCCATTTGGGCCGCGCCGCTGGAGCTCTTCTGCGAAATCGCCATGAGAGCGCGCGACCTCTCCCCGTTCCCCTACACTTTCTACTTTGGTTACTGCAACGGCTGGCTGGGATATATGCCCACCAAGGCAGAGTTCTCGCATGAGGGTTACGAGCCGAGTGTTTCGCCTTACACTCCTCGGGTGGAGGATGACGTGCTGCGCACCGTGGTCAGCTATTTGCAGGGCAGCGTGCGGTAAAGCAGAAGGCAGAAGGCAGAAAGTAGATGTCAGTTGTCCGTAGTCCGTGGTCAGTCGTCCGTCGTCAGTTGTTGGCCAGAATGGTTTCCAAAAGCTAAAATCCAGTTAGTGGAAAGGACCTTCGGCGCAGTACCAAGTGCGCGCTGCTATCTGCCTTCTGCTTACTGCCTACGGGATTTTGAGGTACGCCGCGTTCACGTGGCGAGCGCCTGTGGCCATGAGCTTCTCAGCCTCTGCTTGAGTTTTGATTCCGCCTCGCGCGCCCAGGGCGGTGCAGTTGAGCGCGGCCATGGCGTTCGCAAAGTCCAGAATCCTGCCGATTTCCCATCCCGCCAGCAACCCGTAAATGAACCCGCCATGGAAGACGTCCCCGGCGCCCGTGGTATCCACGGTTTCGACGACGAATCCCGGTGAATAGTGGAACCGCCCGGCCTGATAAACCAGCGCTCCGTCCCGGCCTAGCGTCATGCCAGGAGCTTTCATCTTGTGCTCGCGGGCCATGTGGGCGAGGACTCGGAAGGGGTCGTCCTGACCGGTCAGGGTGGGAAGAAACTTGGTCGAGGCAATCAAGTAATCAATATAAGGGAAAAGTTTTTCGACTTTTTTGTAAACAGTATCGAGATCAGCGACCACGAGCGCGCGGGCGCGCATGGCCCAGCGCGCGGCCTTTAGGCAGGCCTCAACATCGCAGCCGTCGAGGTGTAAAAGGCGGGCGGAGGTGATGGCGCTCTCGGTCAACTCCTGCGGGGTGACGGTCAAGCGGGGGTCGCGGTCCCAGAAGACCGTGCGGTCGCCCGTCGCCTGATCCACCAGGATATGGCCGAACTGATTGGGCGTGGAGCGAACCACGCGCGTATATCGCAGGTCCACTCCCTCACTTTTCAAGCTGGCAAGCTGAATCTTGCCACCCATGTCATCCCCCACCTTGCCGATGTAGCGGGTGCGCAACCCCAGCCGCTGGCAGGTGACGAGCGCCGTGGCTACCTGCCCGCCGGCGTGCGTGGACGAGGAAAGCACCCGCTCCTTTCCTCCCAGGGCAGGGAAGTCGCGCACGATGAGCACCGTGTCGGTGGCGTTCAATCCGAGGCCGACAACATCCACTGTCTTTTTCCGCAAACCCATCCTCCGTCGAGCCGGGAAGCGGAGATACTCTACCACTTTCGCTAGTGTCCTGTGACATGAGTCCATTCACTAAGTCAGGTTCTGGCTGACTTATGCCAAGAACTTCAGTTACGGGACGTTAGAAGAGATCACCTTGGAACCATGTTTGAAGACGCAGCTTGCGTCATGCGAGCAGTGTTGATAAAGTGTTGAATGGGCTTGGGGCATCACAACAAAATCCATGCAGCTTAATGTTGCGTAAGAAGGGAGCGGACATGAGCAAAGTAAGGGTACTTGTGGGCACGCGCAAGGGCGCGTTCATCCTGGAGTCGGACGGCAATCGCAAGAAATGGAAAATTGCGGGACCGCACTTTGCGGGGTGGGAGATCTACCACGTCAAAGGATCGCCCGCCGATCCGAACCGGTTGTACGCGTCGCAGTCGAACGGGTGGTTCGGCCAAGTCATTCAGCGCTCGCACGACGGCGGCAAGACGTGGGAGGCGACTGGAGGAGGGGTGACGAAATCGCCCGAGGGCTTCCCTCGCGGCGAGAGCAACAAGTTCGTCTACGACGTTTCTCCGGAAACCGGCAAACCCCTTACCACGCACCAGTGGTACGACGGCACGCAACACCCCTGGGAGTTCAAACGCGTGTGGCATCTCGAACCGTCGCTGACCGATCCGGACACGGTCTTCGCCGGCGTCGAGGACGCTGCCATATTTCGCTCGACCGACGGCGGAAAAAGTTGGCAGGAGCTCGCCGGGCTGCGCGGTCACGGCACGGGCCCCAAATGGCAGCCGGGGGCCGGCGGCATGTGCCTGCACACCATCATTCTGGATTCGAAGGATCCCGGCCGCATCTACATCGCCATTTCGGCGGCGGGCGCCTTCCGCACCGACGACGGCGGCACGACCTGGAGACCGATCAACCGCGGGCTGAAGTCGCAATACATCCCGGACCCGGATGCCGAGGTCGGCCACTGCGTACACCACATCGCGATGAATCCTTCGCGCCCGGGCGTGCTCTTCATGCAGAAGCACTGGGACGTCATGCGCAGCGACGACGCGGGTGATTCGTGGCATGAGGTCAGCGGGAATTTGCCGACTGACTTCGGATTTGTCATCGACGTCCACGCACACGAGCCGGAGACCATTTACGTGGTCCCCATTAAAAGCGACTCGGAACACTTTCCCCCAAATGGCAAGCTGCGCGTGTATCGCAGCCGCACGGGCGGCAACGAGTGGGAGGCGCTCACCAAGGGTCTGCCGCAGCGCAACTGCTACGTGAATGTGCTGCGGGACGCGATGGCCGTGGACTCGCTCAATCAATGTGGCGTCTATTTCGGGACTACCGGCGGCCAGGTGTACGCCTCAGCGGACGCGGGAAACACCTGGGCTCCTATCGTCCGCCACTTACCTCCCGTGCTTTCTGTGGAGGTGCAGACGCTGAGTTGAACCATCAGCTAAGGCACCAACGGGTGGCTTGGATGCAACCTTCGCACCACCCCTTAATCCCCTCCTCAATGAGGAGGGGACGCACCACCCTTTAGCCCTTTCCTCAATGAGGGGGGATTTAGCAGGTTGATGAAAAAGTCGAAAAGACGCCTACTTTGCCGTACTGCAGCAATCGTAAGCTCCTTGTTTTCAGCCTAGGCTATATTCCTAGCAACACGAAAAAGGGTTTTTCATCATCCTGTTAGGGGTGGTGCAGCGAAGAGAGGTACATTGTGATTCGCGTAGTTCTGCCGTTTCCACTGCGCATGCTGACCCACATCGACGGCGAGGTGGAACTCGAAGTCGCAGGCGTGGCCACGCAGGGCTCGGTTCTTGATGCGCTCGAGGCCCGCTATCCGGTGCTGCGCGGAACCATCCGCGACCACGTCACGCACCAGCGCCGGCCATTCATCAGATTCTTTGCCTGCAAGCAGGATTTGTCTCATGAGTCTCCTGATTCTCCGCTGCCCGACGCCGTCAGGAAGGGCCTCGAGCCATTTATCGTGCTCGGGGCCATTGCCGGCGGCTAGTCCGGATTGGTCGCCGGGACCGGCCGGCGGCAGAGCCGCGCTAAGCGCTCTATCCGGTTCCCAACTTGGACAGGCGTAGGGCAGCCCTATTCCTACAACTTGTTGGGGGGCCACCTGCCGTCCCCTGGTCGCCGTGAACGCGGCCCGTGTGATCCCTCTTTGCCCCGCAACTAATCCCTTAGCCGGCTGGCCAGCCCTTCTGCCCTCCCAGGTCAAAATAGAATAGCGTGATCAGGAATCCCGGCTATACTGGCTCGGCTCGACGAAAGTGAATCCCGCCCTGCGGGGTGGGGTCGCGTCCTGCGATCCTGCGTACGCAGGACGGCAGGCTCATCGGGCCGCTAAGGAATAGCGCAGCCCCGCTACAGAAAAAATCCCTCCGCGAGGAGAAATGCCCATGCATCGCCAACGAGCAATCCCTTTGAGGCTTTTTCAGAATGGCCGCATTGCTATCCAAATCATGATGGTGTTGTTGCTGATCACTTCAGCGTCAGAGGCCGCTTCGAATGGGGCGCCGATCCGTTATCTCCCGGAGGCGAAGATCTTCATCTTGGAGACCGACCACACCTCCTACGTCTTCGGCATCAACGAGCAGAACGCTCTCCAGAACCTTTACTGGGGAAAGAAAATCACTCGTGACCAGGATTTTGCTCCCGCCCACACCCCGGTTGACTACCCTTTCGAAAGCCCCGAGGGCATGGCGAACGAGGAATATCCCGGTTGGGGCGGCATGCGTTACACCGAGCCGTGCCTGAAGGTGACTCTGGCCGACGGCGTGCGCGACTTGGTGTTGAAGTACGTATCGCACCAAGTGAAGGGCGACACCCTCGAGGTTCGGACTAAGGACATCAACTACGACCTGTTCGTGACTCTGACTTACCGGGTGTTTCCGCGCCATGACCTTATCCGCAAGAGTACGCTCATCGAAAACCAAACGAAGCAATCGCTGGTGGTGGAGAGCGCCCAATCGGGGGTCTGGTACGTCCCGCCGGGAGTTGGCTACCGGCTCACTTACCTGCCGGGGCGCTGGGCGGCGGAGAACCAAGTCACACAAGAGGTAATTCATCAGGGCAAGAAAGTTCTGGAGAGCCGGCGCATGGTGACCAGCCATCAGATGAATCCTTATTTCGCCCTCGACTACAAGGGGCAAGCGAACGAGGAGAGTGGTCGGGTTTGGTTTGGGACGCTGGGCTGGAGTGGCAACTGGAAAATCGTTATCGAGCAGACGCCCAATCAACAGGTGCGGGTGGTGGGCGGGTACAACGATTTTGACTTTGGCTACCAGTTGAAACCGGGGCAGAGCCTCTCCACGCCGGAGTTCTACGGAGGGTACAGCGAGGGAGGCTTTGGCGAGGCCTCGCGGCATCTGCATCATCTCGAGCTCGAAGAGATACTGCCCCAGCAGCCGCCCCCGCGTTTGCGCCCGGTGGTTTTCAACTCCTGGTGCACGACGGAATTTGCTGTTAATGAGGAAAACCAGAAGCAGTTCGCGGCAATTGCCGCCGGGCTCGGCGTCGAACACTTCATGATGGACGACGGCTGGTTCGGCGAGCGCAAGACCGATCGAGCTGGCCTAGGTGACTGGTACCCTGACCCGGACAAGTTCCCGCACGGATTGAAGCCGCTCATTGACTACGTTCACACGCTGGGCATGGAGTTTGGGTTATGGTGGGAACCCGAAATGGTGAACCCTGACAGCCGGCTGTACCGGCAGCATCCCGACTGGGTCATCAACTTCCCGGGGCGCCCGCGCAGCGAGGGTAGGAACCAGTTGATGCTCAACCTCGCCCGCGAGGATGTGAAAGAGTGGCTGTTCAACGTCTTTGACAAGCTGCTTCAGGAGAACGATATCAAGATCGTGAAGTGGGATATGAACCGTCACATCTCGGAGCCGGGGTGGCCGGAGGCGCCGCTGGCGGAGCAGAAGCAGATTGGGGTCAAGTACGTGACCAATCTGTACGAACTGCTCGACCGGCTGCGGGCGAAGCATCCCAGCGTCGAGTTCGAGACCAGCGAGGGAGGCGGAGGGCGGGTGGACCTCGAGTTCTTGAAGCGCATGGAACAGATCAACACCAGCGACAACGGCGATGCGTTTGACGGCCTGCGAATCTGGGAAGGATACACTTTTGTTCATGCGCCCAAGCCGATCAATGGAGGAGTCGGCGACAATCCCGGCACCAATGACCGTAGTACACCCTTAAAGTTCCGCTTTCTGGAAGGAATCGCAATGGGGGGAGCGTTTGGCCTCTGCTGTGATATTCGGAAATGGCCCCAGGCAGACCTCACCCTGGCGAAGAGCATGATTGCTTACTACAAGGCCATCCGTCAAACTCTCCAGAAAGGTGATCTCTACCGGTTAGCGTCGCTGCGGGAAGGGAATCTGGCCGCCCGAGAGTACGTAGCAGCGGATGGAAGGCAAGCTGTGCTGTTCGCCTTTTCGCATTCCCAACAGTTCTCGTACCAGGCGCCCACCATCTACCTGCGCGGCCTCGAGGCTGGCGCCCTGTACCGCCTCCAGCCCATTGATAACAAGCTGCTCGAGAAACAGCGAGTTCTGAGTGGCTCGTATCTGATGAACCACGGTTTGGACTTCAACCTGGTCGGCGATTTCGATTGCACCTCCGTGCTGCTCGACAAGGTGGAGTAGCTTTGGCCAAGCAGCCTACGGGAAAACCCGTTTGGCCTGTCATTCCGAGGAGGCCCGATCTGATCGGGACGACGAGGAATCTCGCACTGCGTTCAAAATACTGAGGGCGAGATTCCTCGCTCCGCTGGGAATGACGGCATGGGGGGTTTTTCGCAATCTGCAAAGCTAGTTTGTTGACAGCCTCCGGCAAGGCCGATAGAATAGATAGTGGAGGATCATAGGCGCTAATCATTTGAGGCCAAGTGGGTTAGGTTCGAAATGAGAGACCGCGGGGAGCTTCCAAGACGCGAACGAGACATCCTGCTGGCGCTAGTGCGCCAATTCATTGCTACGGGCGCCGCGGTGGGCTCGAAAACCTTGGTGGAGAAGCTGCCGGAAGCGCCGAGTTCCGCGACCATCCGCAACGTCATGGCCAACCTGGAATACCTGGGGTACCTATCCCAGCCGCACATTTCGGCCGGGCGCGTGCCGACGGACAAGGCCTATCGCTATTATGTGGACCACACAGTGAGTTCTACGCCACTTGCTCTAGCCACCCAGGAATATATCTGCGAGCGACTCCGGGCCGAAAGCGGGGCCCTGGAGCACATGATGTCCAGCGCCTCGCGCGTACTTTCGGAAGTTTCCCACAACGTAGGATTGGCGCTGGCGCCGGCGCTCGAGGAAAAGGTGCTCGCGTACATGAAGTTCGTGTTGCTCCCGGACGGCCGCATTCTGGCGGTGATGGTCTCCAAGCCGGATTTGGTGGAAAGCAAAGCCATTCGCCTGGAGGAAACTTTCTCCCAGGAAGAGCTGGACCGGACGGCGGATTTCCTGAATGCCGAGTTCCGGGGCTGGTCGCTGGGCGCCATTCGCCTTGAAATCTGCAAGCGCATGGAAGAAGAGAAAATCCTTGCCGACCGTTTGCTCAACAATGTGGCCACACTTTTCATGTGGAGCGCCTTGATCAGTGAAGCCCCCGGCTCCCTGTTCGTGGATGGCACGGCCAAAATCCTCAACCATGTGGAGTTCGAGGATATCTACAAGATCAAGGAACTCCTGGAGACCTTCGAAGAGAAGGCAAAGCTGGTGAGGATCTTGAGCGCCTGCCTCAACACGGGGGAGGCCGGCGTCCGGATCCTGATCGGGCGCGAGAATTCCGAAGACCGCATGCACAATTGCACCCTCGTGGTTGCGCCGCTGCACTACCGGAATCGCACCGTGGGAGCGCTGGGGGTCGTCGGTCCGATGCGCATGGAGTACGACCGTGCCATCAGCACCGTAGACTATATCGCCCACCATTGCAGCAGGCTCCTCAGTTCCAACTGAGTGAGATGAGTGTTTGGCTAAATTAACCCAATGAAAAAGGGTATACAATTGGAAGGTCATGGAAAAGGAAAACGAGCAGCTTGCCACACCCCTGCCCGAAACTCGAGGGCAATCCAGCACATCTGATCTGAAGGAGAATACTGCGCCGGTTAGCGACGACACGGCCGCAAGCCCGCCGGCGGAGATTAGCATTGAAACTGCGTTGCCCCACGAGAAGCTGAAGGAGGAGGTGGCGGAGCTTTACGAGCGCTTGCTGCGCAAGCAGGCGGAGCTGGAAAATTTCCGCAAGCGCGCGCAGCGGGATAAAGAAGAATTTCGCCAGCACGCCACCGAGGGGTTAATGCGTGACTTGCTACCGGTTCTGGACGGGTTCGAGCGAGCCTTGAGACAGCGCGCCCCGGCAGTTCCTGAGACCTTCTACCAGGGAATGGAAATGATCCACCGGCAGTTGTCCGAGGTGCTGACCAGGGCGGGCCTGCAAGCGATAGAAGCACTGGGCAAGTCATTTGACCCGCATTACCATCAGGCGGTCGAGACGGTCGAAGAGGAGGGTCGGCGCGACCAGGAGATTGTGGAAGAAATGCAGCGGGGGTATATGCTGAAGCACTGCTTGTTGCGTCCTGCGATCGTCAAAGTGGCGGTGAAGCCCAAGGGGTCGAGTCCCCAAGCTGCCAAGGAAGTAGCGAAAGCTGACTGAGTGCGCGAACTGCACTGCCTGTCATTCTGATCCGTCAGCCGACGGATCAGAATGACAGGCGAAGGGATCAGAATGCGAGGGAATGGGCTTTGCATGACTGATGTCAATTCTTGCACACGTGCAGCGGGGTTGAGCGTTGAATAATAAGCGAGACTATTACGAAGTATTGGGTGTTGACCGCCAGGCAACGGACCAAACCATTAAGAGCGCCTACCGTAAACTCGCCATGCAATACCACCCGGACCGCAACCCCGAGAACCAAGAGGAAGCAGAAGAAAAGTTCAAGGAAATCACCGAAGCTTACAGTGTGCTCGCGGACTCTCAAAAACGCGCCGCCTACGATCGCTTCGGGCATGCTGGGATGAGCTCCGCAGGCGGTTGGGGTCCAGACTTCTCCTCGACCATTTTCTCGGATTTCGAAGACCTCTTTGGGGACTTTTTCGGTTTCGGCGGATTTGGCCGGGGCCCCCGCCAGCGCCGACGCCCCTCCCGCGGCGCCGACCTGCGCTACGATCTGGAGATTTCTCTCGAGGAAGCGGCCCGAGGTCTGGAAACAAAAATAAAGATTCCCCGTTCGGAAACTTGCAGTGAGTGCCACGGCAGCGGGGCGAAGCAAGGCACCGCGCCGACCACTTGCCCCGCGTGCGGGGGGCGAGGCCAGATTCGACATCAACAGGGCTTTTTTGCCGTTTCGCGCACCTGCCCGCATTGCCAGGGAATGGGGCAGGTGATACGCGAGGCTTGCCCGGTTTGTGTGGGAAAGGGACAAGTCTCTGAGGAGAAAGTGCTGAGCCTCAAGATTCCGGCCGGGGTTGAGGAGGGGACGCGTCTGCGCGTCAGCGGAGAAGGTGAAGCGGGCGGGATGGGCGGGGCGCACGGCGATCTTTATGTTGTTTTGCGCGTCCGTGAGCACCCCTATTTCGAACGCCAGGGCAACGACCTTTACTACACCATTCCCATCTCCATTTCTCAGGCCACGCTCGGCGCGGAGATCAAAGTTCCCACCCTCAAGGGCCAGGAAAGGCTCAGAGTCCCCGAGGGAACTCAAAACGGGACGGTGTTCCGCTTGCGAGGTTGTGGGATGCCCAGCGTGGACGGGCGAAGGCAAGGGGATTTGTACGTCTCGGTTTACGTGGTCACTCCCACGCGGCTTTCGCGGGAGCAGCGGCGAGTGTTCGAAATGCTGAACTCTGCGGTGCGAGTGGAAAATCAACCCCTGGAGCGCCGCGCCTCCGAGAAGGTTAAAGACGTTTTCAGATAGTAGGGATAGGGCTTGTCTTACCCAGGTCGTTGAACGACGCAACACGCAGAGGACGGTAAGCCGCCCCCCTATCGCCAGCAGCGATAAACAGTCAAAAGGATTTTGACCCCCGCGCGCAGGCTGCCCCAGAGGGTTCCCGAGATCTTCGACTTTCCGAGTCGGCGCCGGAAGTACTTGACCGGCGCTTCGGTCACGCGAAGTTTGAGGCGCGCAGCCTTGGCCTGCATTTCCACATTCCAACCGAAATCACGATCCTGGAGGTTCAGCCGAGCAAGCGCTTGGCGGCTGAGAATGCGCATGGGGCCGAGGTCGGTGAAGGAAACATGCCAGATTTTGCGAATGAGCAGAGTGGCCAACCAATTTCCGAAGCGTTGCAGGGGAGTCACGGAACCGGCTTCGGGGTTGCCGAGGACTCGCGAGCCAATGATCATGTCCCATTGGCCGTCTGCGAATAAGCGAACAAGCTGCTCGAGGTCAGAGGGATCATCGGAAAGGTCCGCGTCCATGAAGGCGATGGCTTGCACCTTGGGCGCCAGGTGCGCCAGCCCCGCCAGGCAAGCTTGCCCATAACCCCGCCGCGCTTCTCGAACCACCTGCGCCCCCGTTGCCTGCGCCACTTCCGCGGTTCCATCGTCACTGCCATTGTCCACAACGATGACTTGGGAAAACAGCCCACTCGGGAGCCGATTCAGAACCAAGCCGATTGATTCGGCCTCATTAAGCGCGGGGATGATCAGGGCATACACGGTGCTCGAATTCTAACAGATCAGCGGGGCTAGGCAATTTTGGATTTCAGATTTTGGATTAGAAGAACGGGGCTTAGGAGCTCGGGAATGGAGGCTGGGGAAACAACAGTAGGCAGTAAGCAGTAAGCAGAGTCAATCCAAAATCTAAAATCCAAGATCTCCCTAACCCCCAGCCCCCAACCCCTAATCCCAGCTCTTGAAATCTGAAATCCAAAATTGCCTCATGTGGTATAGAATCTTTAAGGAGCCAATGCAACGACAAGAACCACTCTCAGCCCAAGCGAATGACGGACGGGAAGAGCAAGGAAGCCCGCGTCGCCGCTTTTTCGAGACGCGATACTGGTTGCGCGACCTCATCCTTTCCATCCTGTTGGCCTTCATCGTCATTGTTTTCCTCTACCAGCCGGTACAGGTGGAGGGAACCAGCATGATGCCGCGGCTGGAGAACCACGAGCGGATTTTCATTAACAAGTTCGTCTACCGCTTCGAGCCCATCCAGAGGGGTGACATCGTGGTCTTCTGGTATCCCCTGGATCCGACGAAGTCCTATATCAAACGTGTTATCGGCTTGCCGGGTGAGTGGGTGAGCATTCAGGATGGCCGAGCGTTGGTGAACGGCGTGCCTCTCGCGGAACCCTACCTCCCCGCTTATTACCTGGACCACCAGAGCTATGCGCCCGTTCATGTCGAGCTGGATCACTATTACGTGCTGGGGGACCACCGGGATTCCTCCAACGACAGCCGAGTCTGGGGGACCGTCGATCGCAGGTACATTTACGGCAAAGCGGTATTCGTCTATTGGCCTTTCAGCGAGTTTGGACCGTTGGAATGAACCGCAGCCCGTGGCCCGCTACCCCGCGTTGTCATTCCGAGCGAAGCGAGGAATCTCGCTCGGGGAACATGCGCAATGCGAGATTCCTCGCTTCGCTCGGAATGAAACAGAACTGTGAACTGTTGACTGCCGACTGTCGACTTCTATGGATGCGATACTTGCCTTAGAGGATGGGAGGATATTCCGGGGGCACGGCTACGGGGCCTCGGGCGAACATTTTGGCGAGGTGGTCTTTAACACTTCGCTTTCCGGCTACCAGGAAATTCTGACCGACCCTTCCTACGCGGGTCAGATTGTTATTCTGACTTACCCTCACATCGGTAACTACGGTGTCAACCCGCTGGACTCGGAATCGGCGCGGCCCTACGTGGAGGGTCTGGCGGTGCGTGAACTGTCCGAGCTGGCCAGCAACTGGCGGTCTGTCGAGGAGACTTCGGATTTTTTGGCCGAGTACGGTCTCCCGGTGATTTCTCACATCGACACGCGCGCCCTGGTGCGGCACTTGCGCCAGCACGGCTCAAAGCGCGGCGTGCTCTCGACCGTGGATTTCGATGAAGCTGCTTTGGTGGCCAAGGCCAAGGCAGTTCCAAGTATGGTGGGGCTTGATCTGGCCAGCCGGGTCACCACCCTGTGGCGCTACCAGTGGACCGACCCGTCGCGCGACATCTTCGCGGAAAGCAAACAAGCTGAGCGGCAGGCCCGCTTTCACGTGGTGGCCTATGATTACGGCATCAAGCAGAACATCCTGCGTAAGCTCGTGGACGTGGGTTCTCGCGTCACGATTGTGCCCGCTACGACTACGGCTGAAGAGGTTCTGGAATTGAAGCCCGACGGTGTGTTTCTCTCCAACGGTCCGGGCGACCCCGAGCCTCTCGAGTATGCCACCCAGGCCGTCCGAGGTCTGATGGGCAAGGTGCCCGTCTTCGGAATTTGTCTCGGCCACCAGATTATTGGCCTGGCGCTCGGGGGGAAAACCTATAAGCTCAAGTTCGGCCACCACGGGAGCAATCAACCCGTCATGAACCTGGAAACCCGGAAGGTGGAAATCACGGCCCAGAATCACGGCTTCGCGGTCGATCCGGACTCGCTTAACTCGAGTGAAGTCGCGTTGACCCATATGAACTTGAACGATCAAACACTCGAGGGCCTGCGGCACAAGACCCTGCCGCTTTTCAGCGTGCAGTACCACCCCGAGGCCTCGCCCGGCCCGCACGACTCGGCGTATCTCTTCGATAGGTTCGCCAAGATGATGGAAGAGTTCAAGAAATAGTGAATGGTGAATGATGAGGATCACCTTGACCGGCTGGGCGCAATGTACTAATCTGTGTGCATGGCTAACACACGAAGTACAACAGTGAGCATCCGTCTTGCGCCAGAGACGAAGCGGCAACTCTCCCGACTGGCAAAGTCCACGGGACGAAGCGCCAACTACCTCGTCGCTGACGCAATCCAAATCTACGTCCAGGAACAGCAGCGGCAACTGGAGTCCATCCGTCGCGGGTTCGCGGAAATGGAAGCGGGACACTACATCCCGCACGAGGCGATGAAGGCCTGGCTGCTGTCCTTAGGCTCGCAGCACCAACTGCCAGCGCCGAAGTGCGTTTGTGGTGAATCTCACGACGAGCCGAGTTAATGCGGACAACCTGGGCTCCGGAGGCACGGCGTCAAATTCAGGAGATCTGGCATTACATCGCCCTCGATGACCCCCAAGCTGCGGACCGCATGGTTACTCGCCTCGTCACGACGGTGGAGAGGTTGACCCACTTCCCGCATCTCGGAAGGCCGGGAAGGGAAGGCTCCCGAGAACTGGTCGTCGCCGGCACTAACTTTATCGTGGTCTATCGCGTCGAAGGCGAGGAAATCAGAATCGGAACCGTGGTTCACGGAGCTAAGCGCCGGGCGGAATAGAAACGGGATAACCGAAACAGGCATTAACCCCCGAGCCCGTGTGGGACGACCGAGACTTGGCGGTTAGCGGCGCGTCTGAGGCCCTGCCCTTCCACTCAATGGCCGCGTCCTGGAGGGTGCCGAATTGGAGCAACAAGGGAAGAACGAGAACTTCAGTGGTAAGTGGCGCGACATCGCACCTGTCGGTTTCGTCCTCTTGGTGGTGTTTGTCGCGCTGGTAGCTTTTCACAGGTGCAGTGGGTTAGGCAAGTCGCTGTCGAACGATTACTACGCCATGGTCGGAACTACGTTGCTTGCCGCTGTTCTTGGTTTCGGTGCCATCTGGCATCAAACGCGGTCTTCGTACCGACAACTACGAGAGCAGCTAGCAGCCCAACGCGACGCCGAACGAGAGGAACGGGAAAGGCAGAAGCGCGCCATTGCAACGGCGGTACTGTATGAGATCGACAGCTTTTACAGGATTGAGCTGGACCTCGTCGAGAAGAATTTAGACAATTGGGATGGTGCAAACAATAGTCTTCCGACAGGCGCCGGTTTACGGACTAATATATCTGAGATATACAAGGGAGTCTCGCCTCTTTTGGGTTCGTTAAACGCGAAGTCGGTCTCCGCGATCGTCAAGTTTTACTCTATGGTGGGAACGTACGAGGGTCTTTGCCGCGATTATCAAAACTTATTGGATATGATCTGGGCTCCTGTGAACCCGGCTGTAAACCTAAACCCGCAGAGTCTCGTGAATGAGGCCAAGGCCCGATTGAACAGCATTCGTGGCATGATACCGCAGCTTAAAACACTGGCAGCAAACGTAACCAATTTTGTGGCACACGATTGCGGCCTGGACGAGCTTATTGAAAGAAGTGATGCCAAAAAGAACTGACCTTCGCAAAATTCTCATCATTGGTTCGGGACCAATCATTATCGGCCAGGCGTGTGAGTTCGACTATTCGGGCACGCAGGCCTGCAAGGCGCTCAAGGCCGAGGGTTACGAGGTGGTGCTGGTGAATTCCAACCCCGCCACGATCATGACCGACCCCGAATTCGCCGACCGCACCTATATCGAGCCGCTTACCCTTGAGTACCTTGCGGCGATCATCGAGCGGGAGCGGCCGGACGCGCTCCTGCCGACCGTTGGCGGGCAGACGGCCCTGAACCTTTCCGTCGAGCTGGCAGAGAGCGGAGTACTGGATAAGTACAACGTGCAATTAATCGGCGCCTCGCTCAACGCCATCAAGATGGCTGAGGACCGTTTGTGGTTCAAAGACGCCATGCAGCGCGTGGGACTGGACGTGCCCAAGAGCGTCCTGGTGAACAACCTGGACGCGGCTCTCAAGTTCTCTCAGCAAGTGGGATCCCCCCTCATCATTCGCCCTTCCTTCACGCTGGGCGGCACAGGGGCGGGCATGGCCTACAACCGGGACGAGCTGACGGAAACGGTGCGCAATGGTTTGGATCTCAGCCCGGTGCACGAAGCGCTGGTCGAAGAGTCGGTGGTAGGTTGGAAAGAATTCGAGCTCGAGGTGATGCGCGACCACGCGGACAATGCCGTGGTGGTCTGCTCGATCGAGAACTTCGACCCCATGGGTATCCATACGGGGGATTCCATCACCGTGGCCCCGGTGCAGACGCTGACTGATAAGGAATACCAGAGGATGCGCGACGCGGCCTTCAAGGTGATCCGCGCCGTAGGTGTGGAGACGGGCGGCTCGAACATCCAGTTTGCCGTGGACCCGCACTCGGGACGCATGGTGGTGATCGAGATGAACCCCCGCGTCTCGCGCAGTTCGGCCTTGGCCTCGAAAGCCACCGGCTTTCCCATCGCCAAGATCGCTGCTCGCCTCGCGATAGGCTACAGTCTGGACGAGATTCCCAACGACATCACGCAGAAAACGCCTTCCTGCTTCGAGCCGACCATTGACTACGTGGTGGTGAAGATTCCCAAGTGGGCGCAGGAAAAGTTTCCCGACTCCGACCACACCCTGGGCCCGCAAATGAAATCCGTGGGCGAGGTGATGGCCATCGGTCGCACCTTCAAGGAAGCGCTGCTGAAAGGCGTGCGGTCGCTCGAGACAGGCAGAAAATCGCCCACCCCGCCGGACGACCCCGCCGAACTGGAACGCGCCTTGACCGTCCCCCATCCCGACCGCCTGTGGCATTTGCTCTTCGCCTTGCAGGCGGGCTACAGCGTCGAGGGGCTGGCGGAAATCACCCGCATCGACCCGTGGTTCTTGAACCAGCTCGAACAGATTGTGGACCTGCTGGGAGAGTTGAAGCGCTTCGACCTCGAGAGCGCCCCGGCTTCGGTGCTGCGGGAGGCGAAGCGCCACGGGGTGGCGGACGCGCATCTGGCGGAAGTCTGGGGCAGCTCGGCGGAAGCCGTCCGCGCGCGGCGTATTGCCCTCGGGGTTCGCCCCGTATTCAAACGCGTGGATACTTGCGCGGCCGAGTTCGAATCTTTCACTCCCTACCTCTACTCGACTTATGAAGATGAAGACGAGGCCGAACCCACCACGCGGCGCAAGATCATGATCCTGGGCAGCGGTCCCAATCGCATCGGGCAGGGAATCGAGTTCGATTACTGCTGCGTCCACGCCGCCTACGCGCTCAAAGAGGAAGGCTTCGAGACGATCATGGTGAATTGCAATCCCGAAACCGTCTCGACCGACTACGACACCTCAGACCGCCTCTACTTCGAGCCCCTCACTTTTGAAGACGTGATGGCGATTGTGGACGAAGAAAAACCCGAAGGCGTCATCGTGCAATTTGGCGGGCAGACGCCCCTCAATTTGGCGCGCCAGCTTAAGGCCGCGGGCGTGCCCATCATTGGCACTTCGCCGGAGTCAATTGATCTCGCGGAGGACCGCAAGCACTTCGGGAATCTGCTCGCCGAGCTGAAAATTCTCCAGCCTCAAAATGGCGCCGCCATGAACGTGCCGGAGGCGGTGGAGATTGCCCGCCAGATCGGGTATCCCGTCCTGTTGCGCCCCTCTTACGTGCTGGGCGGGCGCGCCATGGTGATTGTGTACGACGAGGCCACGCTGCGCGATTACGTGCGCCGCGCGGAAGAGCTTCAGCGCGCTTTCCCCATTCTGGTAGACCACTTCCTCGAGAACGCCACGGAGGTGGATGTGGACGCCCTCGCGGACGGCTCGGACGTGGTCATCGCGGGCGTCATGCAGCACATCGAAGAGGCGGGGATTCACTCCGGAGACAGCTCCTGCGTG
>Ga0315282_10008139_pt1 | contig 17021 bp, 16 predicted proteins | sample YL17G07_20_MG_FD_203693 | JGI IMG/M metagenome (GOLD analysis project Ga0315282, IMG submission 203693) | Sediment microbial communities from Yellowstone Lake, YNP, Wyoming, USA - YL17G07_20 | ecosystem: Environmental > Aquatic > Freshwater > Lake > Sediment | place: USA: Wyoming | collected...
CGCCCGAGACATCGCCTCCGGTCGAGCGCAAGCCTTCGGCATTGCAGCCCGAGAAGCCGACGCCCAACCCTCCCCCGGAGCCCAAGGCGGAACCCATCAAGACAGAACCGATCAAGACGGAACCGATCGCCAAGAAACCGGCCAAAGCGAAATGGGTTGAGGAGAACCCGTACTGAGGCGGCGGCATCATGATCAGGCTTCATTGCGTCAAAGGGGGCCGGCAGGGAGAGACCCTCAGCTTTTCCAAGGACGTCGTCACCCTCGGACGGCGCGAGGACAACGACGTCGCGTTCGATCCTGAGAAGGATCGGGTCTCCTCGAGCCGCCACGCCGAGATCCGGAAGGTGGAGGCCGGGTACGTGCTCGTGGACCTCGAAAGCTCGAACGGCACCTTCGTGAACGGCGAGAAGGTGACCCGGACCACCCTCCGGAACGGCGACGTCGTGGAGTTCGGATCGGACGGGCCCCGGATCCGGGTCGAGATGGCCGAGGAGCGGGCCGCGACCGGCCTGCCCCTGGGGCACCGCACCGTGGCCATGATGATCCAGGCCGCGATGTCCCAGGCCAGGGCCGCGCCCGCCAAGCGGGGAGGCAAGACCACGGCGTTCTTCAGGGCCATCGCCTCGGAGGTGGCGCATCACAGCACCCGGCGGCTCAAGGTCCTGATCGTCCTCCTCAGCGGGATCGCATTCCTTGCGCTTTTGGGCCTCGGATATTTCGTATGGCAGGAGGCCCGCTTCGGCGGCCGGGAGGAGCTCAGCCGCACCCTGGAGACGCAGCAGCAGGAGATCCAGCGCCAGAAGCAGGACATTTCGGCCCAGAAGGCCCAGATCGAGGAGGCGCGGAAAGGGGTTCCGGGCCTGGGCGAGAACATCGCCGAGAAGAACCGCCGCGCCATCTTCCTGCTTTCGGTCCGGTTCCCCACCGGCCGGGAGGAAGGGTTCTGCTCGGGCTTCGCTGCGGACAAGGGGGTGATCATGACCAATGCCCACTGCGTGCAGCAGATGCGGACCATGGCCAAGGAGGGGGCGAAGTTCTTCGCGCTCGCGAACCAGGACCCGGGCAAGCGTTTCCCGATTGATAGCACGGTGATGCATCCCGAGTACCGGGCCGGAGCCTCATCTCCAACGTCGGACGTGGGACTGCTCCTCGTGAAAGGGGACCTCCCGGCTCCGGTCCCGCTCGCCGAGGAGTCGGATCTCCGGGATCTTCGGCCCGGCCAAGTGGTCTATGTCTACGGGTTTCCGGGCGACCTCATGGAGGTGAGCTCCCCGGTGGCCACCATCACCCAAGGGATCATCGGCCGGATCACCACCTTGACCGGCCTTCAGGGGGGCTTCAGCGACAGCCTCCTGATCCAGCACAGCGCCTTCACCACCAAGGGGACGAGCGGAAGCCCGGTCTTCGACCGGAACGGGAAGGTGGTCTCCATCAACTCGGGGTTTTACCGGGGGATGTCCAAGGTGGAGATGACGAATTCGGCCACGGGAAAGAAGGACGAGGTGGAGCTCTCGAACGACCTGTCGGGATACGCGTTCAGCGTGCGGATCGATCTTGCCGAGAAGCTGCTCAGCGGGCTCGCGGCCGGAAGGAAGGAGTGATCTCCATGGGGGATTCACCCGAGAACCTGAAATGCGCCGTATGCGGAACCGAGTCGCCGAGTGGGGCGGAACGTTGCCCGAAGTGCGAAGCCACGCTGGTCAAGCGGGCCCCGGACGAGGAGGACCGCCTCGTCGGAACCGTGGTGGCGGGCCGGTTCCTGGTCTTGAAGCGGCTCGGCGCCGGCGGCATGGGGGTGGTCTACCAGGCCGAGCAGCTCTCGGTGCATCGGGTCGTGGCCCTCAAGATCCTTCACCTCCAGCGCTACATCGACGACAAAACACTGGCCGCGCGTTTCCGCACCGAGGCCGAAGCCGCGAGCCGGCTCACCAACCCGCATACCGTGACCGTGTTCGACTTCGGCGAGGCCGAAGGGGGGGCGCTCTTCATGGCCATGGAGTTCCTGAAAGGACAGACCCTCACCGAGGAGCTCCGTTCCCAGGGGCCGCTCCGGTGGCCCCGCGCCTTTGCCATCGCCGAGCAGATCGCCGGGTCGATCGCCGAGGCGCACAAGAGCGGCATCGTCCACCGGGATCTGAAGCCCGACAATGTGATCCTGGTCGAGCGCAACGGCGAGACCGGCTTCGCAAAGGTTCTCGACTTCGGCATCGCCAAGGTGTTGGAGCCGTCCGGCACGGACCGCCGCTCCCACCTCACGCGCACCGGCATGATCTTCGGCACGCCGCAGTACATGGCGCCCGAGCAGATCCGGGGAGAGGCGGTAAGCCCGGCGACCGACGTCTACGCGCTGGGCGTCATGCTGTACGAGATGCTCGCAGGCCGGCTTCCGTTCACCCACGAGTCACCCATGGCCATCCTGACCATGCACCTCGCGGACAAGCCGCCCCCTCTCAAGGACGTGGCGGCCGGGCTTCCGGCGGAGGTGGTGCGGATCGTGGAGCGGGCCATGTCCAAGAGCGCGGGCGACCGGTACCCGTCCATGGACGACCTGAGCCACGACATGCGGCGGCTCCGCGAGACCGAGAAGAAGGCCGTAGTGGCGGCCGAAACGATCCCGAGCCCGGTGCAGAAGAAGACCGGGGGGGCCAAGGTGCCGGCATGGGCCATCGCCATGCTGACCACGTTCGTCGTGGTGTCGGCATCGCTCTTCGCGTACTTCACGTATTTCAGCGAGCCCGCTCCCACAACCGCCGCGATCCCCATCCCGCTCAGGGAAGCCACGGCCGAGACGCCGCAGCCGGCGCCCGCGCCTCCCACGCCGGCCCTTTCACCGCCGGTTGCTGCAGTCCCGGACGCGGGAGCGGCTTCATCCCAGCCGCCGGAGCCCAAGCCGGCCGAGGTCGGGCACGTCGAGGCCTCGAAGACCAAGGACAAGGAGCCGATCGCCGCGCTCCTGTGCAAGACCTCGATGCGTCGGATCGATCGCGACGGCCTGGTCATCGGCAAGGCGATCGACGACGGCATCAAGGAGGTCGAGCGCTGTCTGGGCAAAGGGATGAAGACCGGGACGCCGATGCGGTTCGTCATCCGGTACGGTTACGGCGGCGGCAAGGCGCCGAGCGAGTTCGCGATCGACGGCGACGACGCCCACAAGTCGCTCTGCCTCACGCGCACCTTGCGGGCCGAGGCCGAGAAGCAGAAGGGCTCGAAGGAGGTCAAGGCCGCCGAGGTCGAAGTGACCGTGGATCAGAGCGGCACCTGCTGGATCCGGATCACGACCCGGATTCCTGAGGCGACCAAGCCGGCCGAGAAGCCCGCCACGAAACCCGACGCGACCACCAAGCCAACGGAGAAACCGAAGGGCTCCGGAACGACAGCCCCCGCCCCCAGCACCTCGCCCAAGCCAGCGGACAAGCCTGCGGACAAGCCGTCCAAGCCGCGATCCAAGAAGATTCAGGTCAACCCCTGATTTCCGGTCGGCCTAGGGCCGGGGCGCTTCGCAGACCGGGAACGGGTTCCAGGCGTTCAGGACGGCCTCGCGGAACTTGGCGAGCTGGGCCTGATAGTACTCCCTGTGGAGACGGGTTCGGGCGAGCGCGTCCTCGGCCAGGGCCACGGCCTGATCATTGTAATCATTCTGGTAGAGCGCTTCGGCCAGCGTATCCTCGATGAACGGCTCCGGAAGGCGCTCGAAGGCCTTTTCGGCCAGCGGCAGCGCGAGGACCGGGTCGCGGATCAGCGGGTCCTCGGCCGTCAGGTGGAGCCATGCGAGGTTGTTCAGCGCCTCCGCGTTCTCCGGCTCGCGCGCCAGGATGCGGTGAAACGCATTGATCGCCTCCCGGTACGCCTTCAGATCGGAGGCGAGGTTGGCGAGCCGCCACCAGAGCCCGAGGTCCTGGGGCCTGGCCGACACCTGCTCCCGCACTGCAACGAGTCGAACGGACTCGGTGGGCGCGCCGGCCTTGGAACGGCGACCCAGCCAGAGTCCGGCGGAATAGCCTGCCCAAGCCAGGATGAGCGACCAGAGCAACAGGCCGAAGAGCGCCAGCGCAAGCCGGCCGCCCCGCTTTCCGCGGATATCGGGCATAGGGGGCTCGAACGGCCGCGATGATCGAAGGTCCTTTGCGGGCCGGGCTGCTTCCAGGGGCGGTCGGGGTTCCGGCCGCGATTCCCTTCTCCGAAGATCCTGCGCCATGGCCGCCCAACCGGAGCGGACTCCTTTCGCCGAGTGCTCGATGGCCTTTTCCAGGCCTGCCGCGGCCGCTCTCATCCGCTCGTCCGCAACGGCCCTGCCGCTGAAACGGGCCTCCTGATACACGGCGAGATACTCCCGGGCCGGCTCCGGCTCGAGGAGTCCCAGGGACACGAGCGCCTCGAGGAACGAGGTGAGCGACCAGCCTTCGGGTCTTGTGCACCCCAAGGCCTCCAGCTTCGAGAGCGGTCCGGAGAGGAACGGGATGGGGTCGTGTTCTTCGGGTCTCGGCAAGATCGGACGCGTCTACTTTCGGACGATCGGCGACGAGGCGCCGCCGAAGGAGAACTCCATGGGGACCTGCCTCGACACCCGGCCGCCCACCTTGGAGAGGGACTGGTCGAGATCCGCGATGATGTCGTCCGGGTGCTCGGCGCCCACGCAAAGCCGGATGAGGCTCGGCGGAATGTCGGCCATCTTGCGCGCCGCCTCCCCCTGCTGCGAATGCGTGGAGATGGCCGGGATGGTGGCGACCGACTTGATGCGGCCCAGGTCCGTTGCCCGGTAGATGCGTTGCAAGGCGTCGAACGCCTGGCGCGCGGCCCTGGCCCCGCCCTTCACGCGGAACGACATGAGGTGTCCGTAGCGGTTCACGGGCTTTCCGTATGCCGCGTCGAATTCCGAATCGACGAGGAAAAGATATCGCTTCGCGATCCTGTGGAGCGGGTTTTCCTTGAGGCCCAGGTAGTCGACCTTCTCCACCCGGGGATGGCCAGCGAGGAACTCGGAGATCTTCAGAGTGCTCTGGCTCACGTGATCCATGCGCATCCTCAGGGTCCGCATATCGTTGATCGCGAGGATCGCGCTCATCGGCGAGAAGTTCGGGCCGTTGTCCCGGTTCGGCAGGAGCTTGATGTACGACCCGAAGTCGCGCCGCATATCGTCGGTCGCGTATTTCGCCCGGATCCCCTTGCGCGCGATGACCGCCCCGCCGATCGCGAACCCGCTCGTGATGAGGGATTTGGTGGTCGACTGGACCACGATGTCGACCCCGTGCTCGAGCGGCCTGAGGAGCGCGGGCGTGGCCACCGTGTTGTCGAAGATGAACGGGATGCCGTGCCGGTGCGCGAGCTCGGCCACCTTCGCGATGTCGAAGAACGACTGCGACGGGTTGGACGGCGCCTCGCCGTAGAGGAACCGCGTGTTCTTGTCAATCTTGGATTCCCACGCATCGAGGTCGTTCGAGTCAACCACGAAGCGGCACTCGGCCCCGTGCTCGGGCTTGCGCACGCTGAACTGCTGGAACGTGCCGCCGTAGATCTGGCAGGTCGAGACGAAGTTCTTGGGCTTGCCCGGGCTCAGCTTGTCGTCGAGGAAGGGGTCGGTCGCGCTGCGAAGCGCGGCCATTCCCGAGGCCGTGGCGCAGCACGACACGTCCCCCTTGAACCCGTATCCCTCCATGAGGGCCACCACCCCCTCATAGTAGTAGATCGACGGGTTTGCGATGCGCGAGTAGCACCACGTCGGGATCAGGTAGCCCAGTCCCGCCTCCATCTCGTCCGCGTCGCGGTAGGCCTGGCTCGTGCTCAGGTAGACGGGCTCGATGATCGACCCCTGGTTGAAGTCGATCGCCTCCTCCATGGAGTAGAGGCCGTGGACCGCGATGGTGTCGAACCGGCATTTCCGGAGGCTCCGGATGTACTCCGCCTGCTTCTTCAGGGCTCGGCTCGCCGCGTCGACGTAATGCTTGATCCCTGGGGAAACCTTGCCTTGCGTAGCCATCGTTCACGCCTCCTGTTGTAAGGTATCGACCTTCAACCTTGGGATTCAAGCATACCAAACCAATATTCTTGCTGGAAGCCCTTTGCTCTTGTAAACTGAAAAGCCAAGGAATAGAAGGCAGACACAAATCGAATGCGGTATCCGTTGAAAGTATGGGGGGTTGTGGCTTTTCTGGCGCTTCTGGCGGCTGTTCCGGGCAGGGCCTGGGGCAAGGAGGTCACGCCGCCCACCAAGGGGCAAAGGGTCAAGGCCCAAAGCCAGGTGCCTGTAGTCGACGCGAAGAAAAACGACGATGAGCTGGGCTTGGGCTCGGCCGGCGAAGACGGGGACAAGGCGATCAACGAAGCGAGGCAGCACTTCAAGCAGGGGGTCTCGCTCTACGAGGAGGAGGACTACGACGCCGCCTTGGTCGAGTTCCGCAAGGCGTACGAAGTCAAACCGAGCTACCGGATCCTGTACAACATCGGCCAGGTCGAGGCCGTGCTCAAGAACTACGCCAAGGCCCTGGTCGCTTTCAAGAAGTATCTCGACGACGGTAAGGACGAGATTCCGCCCGAGCGCAAGATCGAGGTGATCGACGAGATCACCAAGCTCCGAGGTCGCATCGGATATCTCAAAGTTTCGAGCAAGCTCGCCGGCGCCAAGGTCGAGGTGGACGACGAGCTTCTGGGCGAAGCCCCGCCCGACGAGACCCCGTACGTCCTGGATATCGGGGATCATCTCATCAACGTCGAATACAACGGCAATCCGGTGTTCCGGCGCCGCATGGAGCTTGCGGCCGGAGATACCATCCTGGTGGGGCCCGAGGAGGAGGCCAAGCCGCCGCCGGTGGTGGCGCCTGTCCCGGTCCCTCCGGTCGAGGAGAAGAAGGAGCCGCCCAAGGAGAAGAAGAAGGAGCCGCCCAAGGAGGCAAAGCAGGCGCCGCCGCCGCCGCCGCAGGAGATGTACACGAGGAACGGGTTCGGGATATCCCAGGGGGTCGGCGCGGTGTTCTGCTTCGGCGATGTGCCGTGCGGCGGGACCGGCGTGGGCCTGAACCTCGACCTCGGCCTGTACTACCGGATCATCGAGTACGTGAGCGTGGATTTGGGATTCCAGGTGGGAGGCAACCCGATCAATGCGAGAAGCGACGTGTCGGACGGCTACAACCTGAAGTTCACGGCGCAGCATGAGGATTATTTCGGCTGGTTCAGTGTTTTCCTGGGAAGCCGTGCCTTTTTCATCGACAAGGGGATGTGGGACCCGTACGTGGGGGCTTACGTGGGCTATATCCGGGGGTTCTGGAACTCCACGGTGGCGCTCAAGAACCCCATGGTCCAGCCCGGGATCTACGCGGTTCCCAGCGGCTCGGACGGCTACACCGCAGGCACTGCATTCTTCGACCTCTCCGGCGTCTCCACCAGCCTCGCCGTGGGGGTCAACATGATTCTTTACAAGGGGGTTACCCTGGGTGTGGACATCCGGGCAGTCTACACGTTCTGGCTGTATGCCTGCACGAGCTTCAGCTACCGGAGCATGAGCCTGGTGGACGAGAAGGGGAACTCGCTGCCGTCCCAGAAACCGACCGGCAACAGCAATCTCTGTTCAAAAAAGCCGAAGGACAACTTCTTCGAGGGGGGCGACCTCCTGCCGATCTTCCTCCTCGGGAACCTGCAATTCCTTTACACCTTCTGAGGGCTCCTCAGGGAAGCATCCGGTTGAGATCGGGGTTGGCGAGCCCGGCCCAGAAGAGCCGGAGCATCTCCACGGCCGCCTCGTGCCTCGCCTCGGGGTTTTCGAAACCCGAGGGCCCGCGCGACATGAGCTCCTTGATGGCGCCCAGGATGGAGAGGGCCGCGAGATGCATGCCGGTCCTGCGGAGAAGCCCCATCTCGACGCCGAGGCCGAGGGAGGCTTCGATCTGGCCCACGATCCGGCGGTAGAAATCATCGAGCTTCTGATCGAACCTGGCGTCGAGGCCCTCCGCCTCGTGGAGCACGATTCGCGTCATCTCCTGGTCCGAGGAGAGAAGGTCCAGGATCCGCTGGACGTTGGCGATGAGCTGCTGCATGACCGCCACTGTGTCCTTGGCCGGGTCGACCCGCTGGATGCATCCGTCGATGCGCTGGAAGAACCCGTCCAGGAGCTCGTCGAAGATGGCCCGCTTGGCGTCGAAGTAGAGGTAGAAGGTGCCTCGCGCGATGCCCGCCTCCTTGATGATGTCGCTGATGGAGGTGGCGTGATAGCCCTTGTGTCCGAAGACTCGGCGGGCGCAGTCCAGGACGTGGCTTCGGCGGGCGACTCGGTCCATGGTACGACCGGAGGGCTAACCGAGCTCGGCCCGCACTTTGGGCGCGGCGAGCCGAAGGAGGAACCGGCCCTTGCCGACATTGCCGGTCGGCGACAGGGTCAGGACGATGAAGTACTGGTCGTTCACGACCCGGAAGACCGCGTTCAGGTTCTCGGACTTGATGGCGAGATCCTCGGCCTTCCCCGCCTTGAGGAGCTCGGCGGCCTTCAGGATTTCCTTCAGCACCACCGAGTACTCCATGCCCACGGTCTCGACGCTGAACGTAGCCCCCTTCCCCTCGTGGCGATCCACCGCGATGCCGTCGAACTCCATGAGCACGGCCCCCAGGCCCCCTTCCACCCCATCGACCATTTCCTTGAGAATATCCTTGAACATGGCCACCTCTCCTTCCTCGATCACTCGTCCTCTTTGTACAGATGGAGCGTCAGATCCGAGATCTTGAACCGGGCTTCCCGGACCCACTGGCTGTCCGGGAACTGGCGGATCAGGTTTTTGAGGACCGTCCTCGCCTCGTCCTTCTGGTGGGCCTCGGCGTAGCACATGGCGAGGTACCAGTAGGCGTCGTCCGCAAGCTCCCGGTCGATCTGCTCGTCGATGAGCTGCTGCAGCACCGCGATCGCCTCGCGCGGCTTCCCCTGGAGACGGAGGGCGTTCGCAAGCTCGATGCGCACCGCAGGCGCGTGGCCCGCGTCCTTCTTCAATTCCAGGGACTCCTGGAAGGCCGCCACCGCCTCGGGGTATTTTTTCTTGGCCACGAGATCCAGGCCCTGGTTGTACTTCTTGATGCTGAGCTGGCCCTGTATCGTCGCCATGTGATCCTCGAAGAGCGACTTCTCGGTCTCAGTGAGGATGCTCCTGTCGATCTTGTTGTAGGCCGCGAGGGCCTCGTCCATCTTGCCGGTGCGGATGAGCTGATAGAGTTCGAGAAGACGCTTTTCGTCCCGGACTTGGCCCCGCGTCTTGTTCTTGAGATCGAGAAGCTCCTTCCGGACCTCCTCGGTGGCCTTCTTGGCCTGCCCGATCTCCTTCAGGTACTGGGACTCCTGATGCTCGAAGCCGAGCCGGATCCCGCCGTAGGCGAGAGCCACGAAAAGCACATAGGCCACGATGGAGTTCCACGACATCCTGCGCTCGTAGCCGGCCTGCCTTCTGGCGATGGAGCGAACCTCGGCGGCCAGGCTGTTCAGGATGTTGTTCGACTTGATGATGAGAGCCCGAGCCTCGATGATCTCTTTCTTGAGCTCTCTTAAAAATTCTTCTGTCTCTAGCATTTATCCCTGGTTCCACTCATATCAAAGGACGTGGTCTTGGACAACCGTTAGGGGATTGATGATTTATTCGATTCTGGTTTGACTGTAATTCGCACTTGGAATACCATGCATTTGGAGGAAAATCCCATGGCAAATCCGAATGATTACACGATCGATCGAGTCCTTGATCTGATGCGGGAAGTTCCGGCTGATGGGCCGAACTCGAAGCTCGTCATCCAGGTCGTCCGAAAGACCTTGGAAAGCGCCGGCATCAACCTTCCGAGCGTGCTCGAGATGTCGAACCAGAGACAGGATGCCATCACCAACGAGATAGTAAGGCTCCAGACCGAGATCTCGAGCCTCCGCCAGGCCATCGACGAGAAGACCGAGCAGGTATCGAAGCTGCAGTCCTATCTGGGCGAGCTCGGCCAGCTGCGAGAGCGGTTCGAATAGCTCTGGTCCTCTTTTTCCAGAGATTCTGCGCCTCCCCTGCAACGTTTGGGGCCCAAGACCCGATAATTCCTATGGCAGGCATTTTCCATGGAGGTGCAGGATGGATCCATCCCTCAAATCATTCGGTCTATGGATGTTCCTTTTGGCCGGCCTGGTTCCGGCCTGCGAGATCGGCCTCGGCCTGAAGCCCGGCGCCAGGCAAGGTGCCGACGCAGGGGCCGACGCCATGATGGCTGATCCCGGCGGATCCGACCTGGATGCTGACAGCGACGGCGACGCAGACCTCGGCGTCGATGCGTACGGCGACTCGGAAGCAGACTCGCATGCGGGCAAGGACGCGGACGCTGTCGGGGACGCCGGCAAGGGCTCGGATGCGTCCCTGGACGGCGGCTCCTCGGATGCTGCAGAGGATTCCTCGACCGACACGGCCCCGTCGCTCGACTTCGAGAGATGGACGCTCGGGGCTCCGGCGGGATTCCACGCCATGACCCATCTCCAGGTCTCAAGGGAGGAATCGACCGTGCACGGCGGAAGCGCCGCCTGCCTCCTCACGTGGGACTCGACTTCGAACCAGGACCTCGAGGTGGCGCCGGAAAGCGCCTTGGCGTGGAAGGGAGGAGAGAAGATTCGTTTCCGGGCCTGGGTCCTCGACAACGACCCTCAGGGAAGAGTGCGGATCGGGTTATTGTATTACGATTCTTCGAGAACGAAGATCGGCGCCGCGCCGTGGAAGAACCAGTACAGCTCGGACACGGCGGGATGGCAGCTGCTCGAGCTCTCGGACACGCCACCCGAGGGCACGGCCTTTGTGGCGCCGGTGATGCGGTGCTACGACGTGGCCCCCTTTACGAGCGCCGCGGTCCTCACGGACGACTGGAGCCTTGAGGAGCCCTCCCAGGACGCCGGCGCGGACGCCGCGGCCGATGCGGATGCGGACGCCGATGCCGACACCGATGCGGACACGGACGGCGACACGGACAACGACACGGGGCCGGATTCGGGCGGCGACACCGATCCGGACGCCGGAGGCGCATGCGAGGTGGTTCTGAACGAGCTCGAGTACGACGAGCCGGGGACCGACACCGCCGAGTTCGTCGAGCTTCGATTCCTTGGGAACATTTTTGGGAAGTCCGTCACGGGATGCGGCGCGGACCGGGTCGTGCTCTTCAACGACAGCACCTGCTCGAGCTATCGGGAGATCGATCTTCCGGCCGGGGTTCCGATCCCCGAGGACGGGTTCTGGGTGATCGGCTCCGAGAACGTCTCCCTGCGAGACCAGCTCATGGGCGCCGGCTCGAACCTCATCCAGAACGGCGCTCCGGACGGAATTCTCCTGTACAGCGCCGCCGTGGTGGTGAAGCGCTACGTCTACGAAGGGCAGAGCGCTTGCACGGAGCTCCAAGGGGCCATGGAAATCCCCGGCCAGACGAACGATTCGCCCGACGTGAGCTCGAGCCGGTGCGAGAACGGGGATTGGGTCCTGGCCGCTCCGTCGCCGGGCATCCCGACACCAGCGTCCTTGTGCCCGGATCGGTGATGTCAGTGATACGTGCTCTCCGGAGCAGGGGCCGAAGGGGTGCTCACCTCGCCGAAGAGCTTCTCGTAGTGGGCGAGGCGATCCTCCAGGAGACGAACGGTCCGCTTCAGGTTGCGCGGGGACATGATGATGCGGGCCGCCACCTCGGCCCGGGGGGCCTGGGGCTGCACGAAAACAAAGTCGAGAATGAACTCGCTGTCGTTGTGATGCGCGATCGCCATGTTCGTGTACCGGCCAGAGGCGAGGTCATCGCGGATCTTGACCTCCAATTTAATCTGGGTCGGTTGCTTTTCCTCGTTCATGACACCTCCTTATGGATGCCCGTTGATCGTGAATGGGACCTAAAAAAAGACGTCTCAAGGAGAGACCCATAACACAGTTTTTGATAACATGTTATGGTGCCGTCGTCGACGACGGTTCATGCCCGAAGGAGAAGGATGTTGACCATGCGAAACGCGTTGAGACTTCTCGTTCCCCTGCTCGTGACCGCAGCCCTGGCGGGATCGACTCTCAAGGCCCGGGCCAGCACGCTCGTCGTGATGACGCTTCCGGACCTGGTGCAGCGCGCGGACGCGATCTTCGTGGGCCGGGTCGTGACCTCCTCCTCGTTCGAGAGGGGGCCGCGGATCTTCACTGTGCACCGGATTCTGGTGGAGAGGCCCGTGTCCAAGGGGCTCTTGAAGGCTGGAGAGACGGTGGATCTCCTCACCGAGGGGGGAAGGGGAGAGCGATGGAGCCAGGTGGTCCTCGGCGAGGCGGTCCTGAAGCCGGGCGAGGAAAGCCTGTTCTTCGTCGCGCGCTCCGGCGACCGCTTTTTTTCAGTGGGAATGGCCCAGGGGGTATATCCCGTGATCCGCGATCCGGGCAAAGGGACCGAGCTGATCCAGCCAGCCCGGATCTCGGCCAGGCTGGTCGGCACGACGCCGGGCGGCATGGCGGACGCCGCTCCCTGGCTCCGGGAGCCGAGACCGCTCGAGGAGGTGATCGAGGCTATCCGGGCGCTCCTGGAGAGGAAACCATGAGTCGTCGCGGCTTCCGATTGTCCGCATGGACCGGGATGATGGGGCTCGCCCTGGTCTTCGTCTCCCTTTCGGCGTCGGCCTACCAGACCATCACCATGGACAACGGAGATGTGGTCCGGTGGAAAGGGAGCTGCTACTACTACACCTTGCACGAGGATGGCGCGCCGGGCATCAAGTTCAGCGACCTGGAGGAGGCTATCCGGGCCTCGTTCGCACAGTGGACCGACCTCGAGTGCTCGTACTTCTACGTCAAGGAGACCAAGCCGGCCTCGTGCGTCGAGATCGGGTTCAACGAGGAGGGGGGCAACATGAACCTTCTGGTCTGGCAGCACGACCAGTGGCCCCACAACGAGCCGAACGCCATGGCCCTGACCACGCTCTCCTACGATCACAAGACCGGAGAGATCCTCGATGCGGACATCGAGTTCAACGCCTACAACTTCGTCTTCGGCCTGGATGGCTCGATCAGCAAGGCCGATCTGAGGAACACCGCCTCTCACGAGATCGGTCATACGCTGGGGCTCGACCACTCGACCGACCCGAACGCCACCATGTACGGCATGGCCATGCCCGGCGAGACCAACAAGCGGACCATCTCCGAGGACGACGAGAAGGGGGTGTGCAGCCTCTACCCGGTCCAGGACGACCCGGAAACCTGCGACGAGCCGATATGCGGGCTCAACCTCACCTGCAAGCCCAATGACTGCTCGGCCCAGAGCAAAGGCAAGAGCAAGGGATGCGTTGCGTCGGAGGTAGGGGCACCGGCAGGGTGGTCACTCCTGGCGCTTTTCCCCCTGGATATCCTTCGCGCGCTTTTCTGAAAAGCTACCCGCCCGTGCGCTTGGTGATGATGAACTCCACTCGGCGGTTCTTGGCCTGGCCGGCCTTGGAGATGTTCGGCGCAATCGGCTTCGTGGGGCCGTACCCCTTGGCCGTGAGGCGATAGGCGGCGACGCCGGACTTGACCAGGTGGGCCCGGACCGCTTCCGCGCGCCTTTGGCTGAGGTCGATGTTGTAGCTCGCCTTGCCGCGGTCGTCGGTGTGGCCGCCGATCTCCACCTCCTCGATCTCGGGGTGGGAGAGCAGCACGTCCGCCACTTCCTCCAATAGCTGCGTGGAATCGGGCAGGATCTCGGCCGAGTCGAACTGGAAGTGGACCTGCTTCTTGATGGTAATGCTTCCCTTTTTCAGCACCACCAGGGACTGCTTGGGCCGGTGCTGGAGCTGGAGGTTCAGCTCCGTCCGGGAGTCGGCCAGGGCCTCCACCGTCGCCTGCGTGCGGAGGAAGTTGTCGTTATCGACCTTCGCGGTGTAGGTGCCCGGCGCCACCTCGATCTCGAAGGAGCCGTTGAAGTCCACGGCCGGGTTATAGGTCTTCGGGCCCTCCATGGCCACGGAGATGCCGGTGACCGGGCTGCCCTTCTCGTCCACGACCTTTCCGATCACGATCGCCTTTTTCGGCAGCGGCACGATCTTGCAGGTGAGGGGCATCACGAGCTTCTTGCCGGTGACATCCCCCATCTTCACCTCGGACGCGGCCGGCGTCGGGGCAGGCTCGGCCTGCGATCCGGTTCCCGCCTTGGGAGCAGGGCTTAGATCGATCCGGCATTCGCCGGACTTGTACCCCTCGGCCTTGATCTCGAGAGAGACCACCTCGCCCCGGTTGAACGGATAGGACTCGAACGTACCGTCGGCCGCGGTCATCTGGGGATTCAGGTTCATCCCCATGTAGCTGACCCTGGCTCCGGCCACGGGCTGGTTGGTCTTCTCATCCCGTATATCCCCGGCGATGTAATACTGCTCGGGCGAGGGCGGCGGCGGAGGCGGCGGCGGAGGCGGCGGCGGAGGCGGCGGCGGAGGCGGCGGCTCGTAGTTCCAGCTGATTCCGGCAAAGACCTTGTACGGCGCGGTCGGCGCCAGCTCCTGGACATAGGGGTTGTACCCCTGGAGGCCCAGCTCCGCACCCACATCCAGGACCAGGCCGCGGAGCGGTGGAAGGATCCGGACCCCGCCGGAGAGGTACATGGGGAAGGCCGAGGAGGTGACGCTGCTCAGGCATTCGTCCTTGGAGCCCCCGGTGGGCTTCAGGCAGGTGAAGTTCTGACGGTTGACCGGAATGTCCAGGCCGTACTCGATGAACGGGGTCACATACGGGAGCGGCGAGTCCACGCCGATGCCGATCTTGAACCGGTCGTTGCGGTTCACGTTGAGGCCCATCCGCTCGATCGGCGAGACGCAGCCGGCGAACTCGAGCTTGCCGTCGCCGTTCACGTCCTGGCTGCACCCGCCGTTGTTTTTCTCGTCGTCGTAGATCAGATTGTAGGAGTTGTCGAAGAAGTACCCGGTGTTGAGGTGGAACCGGAGCGGAACCCCCTTGGCCGCGCCGCTGATGTCGAAGGTCTGCAGGATATCGAGACCCACGCTGGTGGAGCTCATGTCCAGGCCGATGTCGCCCATGCCGGTCATGAGATGGAGCGCCACGTCGCCGCCTATCGTGTACCAGGGCACCACCTCGTAGAATCCCTTGACGCCCAAGCGGGTGTCGCCCAGGACCTGGAGGAAGGCCGGGTTGTTCCGGTTGTTGTAGTTCGAATAGTTCTGGAACGAGACGAAGGCCTCGAGAAAGTCGAGCGGTGTGTAGGTGAGATGAACGCCGCTCCAGAAGTAATGGTCCTTGTCGCCGTGCAGGAGGTAGCTGTTGTAGACGAAGAAGGAGGTGTGGAGCCCGAACCCGAACGTGCCGGCCCGCGCCGACCCGGCTTCGTAGAGGTGGAGGAGCCCGTCCTCGCCCTGGAGCGACGGGTAGTGCCTTCTCGCGCACATGTCCCACGGCTCGAGCGGCTTTTCCTCTTTGCCTTCCTCTTTTGTCTCCGCTTTTCCTTCCGCCGTGGGAGGGGACTCCGAGTCCAGGGAAGCCTGGGCCTGGACCTCCGCCTTCCCCTCGGTCTGGGCTTGGGCGCCGGTCGATGCGCCGATCGCAAATACAATGACTCCGATGACCGCGGCCGGGATACCCAGGCGCTTTGCGTGGATTCTTGATTCTCTCATCCCGTTCCTCCTTGATTCCTCGAAATCAATGGTCGTCTCGTTTTGAAGGAGATTGCTGAGCCGTATTCTAATATCAATATTTCTATTTAGTCTAGATTTACCATTCACCTTTCGTGCTCGCCGAAAACCTCGGCTTCGAACACCTCGATCCGGGCGGCCGGGTTCTTCCAGGCGTCGGGCGGCAGGCCCGCCTTCTGGCTCAGGTGCTCGAGAAACTCTTCCCGGCTCCAGCCGTACTCCACCGCGACCTGGGGGAGGAGCACGCCGTGGCGGAAACCCAAGGAGATGCACAGGCCGTGTCGTCCCACCTCGATCTCCTCGATGCTCCGGATCTCGCGCCTGGGCGAGAGAACCGAGATCTCGATCGAGAGGTCCCCGAGCTCATGCTCGGCGACCGGCGGGAAGCGCGGGTCGCGGCGCGATGCGGCCTCGGCCATCTCGTCCACCACCTGGGTCAGGGGCCGCGAGGTCTCGAACGTGCCGATGCACCCCCGGAGCCCGTTGCCCGTGTGGAGCGAGACGAACGCGCCGGCCTTCCGGTCCACCGGAGGAGGCTCCGGGCCTTCCATCTTCTTTCCAGCCGCTCTTGCGATCCGGCGTTTCGCGCGATCGAGGAGCGCGTCCTTTTCTTCGGCGGTCAGCATTTTTTCTGTCATTTTTCCCTCTTGATAGATGCGCGCGACAGGGGCCTGGCTCCGGTCCGCCTGTACGCGATATAATCCGCGATGATTCCGGCGTGATCGAACGCCATGGGCGAAGGCAGCGCTTCGGCCGGAAAAAGAAGCGCCCGCTTCGCGTCGTCGCCCCCTTTGGGCTCTCCCGAGGCCCTGGCGAGGAACACCGTGGTGATGGTGTGGTGCCTCGGGTCGCGCGACGGATCCGAGTAGGTATGGAGCTGTTCGATCAGCTCGACCGCAAGGTTCGTTTCCTCCAGGGCCTCGCGAACCGCGGCCTTTTCCAGCGTCTCGCCGTAGTCCACGAATCCGCCGGGCAAAGCCCAGCCGGGCGGAGGGTTCTTCCTCTCCACGAGCACGATCCGGTCGCCGACCTCGATGACGAGGTCCACCGTGGGGAGCGGATTCCGATACTGGGTCATCGAGCCAACATATCATCATGCCTGGGGATTTTCCACACTGTCCTGGAATTGCATCCATTGCTGAAACGGTTTTTTCATCGAATACCGCGAATACCGCGCTTGTCCCTGGGTCTTGTAAGTGCTAGCCTAACAAAACTGGGGGGTGATCCCGGTCCGATGTCGTGATCGGGATTGCTCGGAGGTGGCGATGTCGAACTTAGCCGAGAAGCTTGAGAAGCTGAACAAGGCCACGAGGAAGCTGGCTCTGGCCGGGTCTCAGGATGAGCTTTTGGAGAGGATGCTGGACGTCGTGGACGACGTGTTCGGCCGCGACACGGCCGCCGTGCTCCTCATGGAGCCGGACGGCGAGCA
>Ga0315282_10008140_pt1 | contig 17020 bp, 18 predicted proteins | sample YL17G07_20_MG_FD_203693 | JGI IMG/M metagenome (GOLD analysis project Ga0315282, IMG submission 203693) | Sediment microbial communities from Yellowstone Lake, YNP, Wyoming, USA - YL17G07_20 | ecosystem: Environmental > Aquatic > Freshwater > Lake > Sediment | place: USA: Wyoming | collected...
CAGCCGGCGACTGCCTTGCTCTCCCCCCAGCAAGGCAGTCATCTCTCGTCTCCTCTTCTCACTCACGCACTTCAACCCCACAGGGGGGATACGATGTACCAGGGCAATTCCATAATCCGGTTTGGCTTGACACCCTGGAAAGCCCCATGCTAAATTTCGAAGTTTTTGCGACCCAGCGGACTGCGGTCGGTAAGAGTGTCAATCTCACATGGGCGAGATCCTAAGCCAGCTTGGACATCTCTTCGTCCAGAGTATCCCGACCGTCGTCTTTGTTTTCCTTCTTCTCGTCATCCTGGAGCGCCTTTTCTTCCGTCCCCTGACAACGCTTTTGCAGCAACGTGAGGAAGCGACGCTGGGGGCAGTGGCGCGCGCGCGCGCGCAGGTGGCGGCGGCGGAAGCGAGGACGCGGGAATACGAGGCGGCGTTCCAGACCGCCCGGCAGGATGTCTATCGCCTGCGGGAAGCGGAGCGAAAGAGGGCGCTGGGCGAGCGCGAGAACACCCTCAGGAAAGCACGCGAGCAGTCGGAGGCCCTGCTGAAGGATGCTCAGGCCGGGTTGAGCAGGCAGGTGGAAGCGGCGAAGCGGGAGCTGGAGAGCTCCTCCCGCGCGCTGGGGCTGGAGATCACCGAAGCCATTTTGGGCGAGGGCAAAGGGGGAGCAGCAGCATGACTGACGCCGCTCGCCGCATACTGATGGCGCTTATTCTGGGCGGCTGCCTGTTCGATCCCTCGACGGTCCTGGGCCGCCGTTACAGCTACCTCGAAACGCGCTCGCTCGATAGTCGGCTCGGCCTGGCGAAGGCTGCGGAGGGTGCAGAGGAAGGTAAGGCCGAGGGGCACGAGTTGATCTTTAAGATCATCAACTTTGCCCTTCTCGCCGGGGGACTGATTTTCCTGCTGCGCAAGCCCGCCGCTGAGTTTTTTGCCCAGCGGTCGGCCTCCATCAAAAAGAGCCTGGACGACGGGCGCAAGGCGCTGGAAGCCTCCCAGGCGCAGCTCGACGCCGTCGAAGAGAAACTCAGACACTTGGAAGAAGAGATCGCGGCGTTCAAGGCTTCCGCCGCAAAGGAAATGGAAGCCGAGCGGCAACGCTGGCAGCAGGGGGCGGCGGAGGAGGCGGAGAGGATTCTGGCATCCGCTCGCGCCCAGATGGAAACCTCCACCCGCGCCGCCATCCTCGAGCTGAGGACTTACGCCGCCCAGCAGGCGCTCGCGCTGGCCGAGGAAATGATCCGGCAGCGGCTGGATGATGCCGGCCGCCAGCGGCTGGTCAGCCGGTTTATTTCGAGAGTCGAAAGTCGATAGTGGAAAACGCCAGTTGAAAGCTGAAGGCTGAGATACCACCGCCTAAACACCTGCGCTGTGTGCTTTCGACTTTCGACTTTCAACTCTTGACTGCGACTGTTAGCCGGAGGGGAGCAAAGCACCATGGCCATGGTAGTCGCCAACCGTTACGCGCGCGCCCTCGCCGAGGTCGTGGCCCGCACAGGTGACTACCACAAAGTCCTTCAGGAGTTGAAGGATTTCTCGGCGGTCTATGGCGAGAGCGCCGAGCTACGGGAGATTTGCGAGACGCCGGCCGTCCCCCTCCTACAAAAGATAAAAGTTTTGGAAGCGATCCTGGAAAGATCACAAGCCTCAGCCGTCACCTTAAATTTCCTCCGCGTGCTGTTGGCCCACTACCGCATGGGCATGCTGGAAGAGGTTATTGAGGCCTTTCAAAAAGTGGCAAACGACCGGCTGGGGATCGTGCAGGTGAAGATCTTTTCCCCCACCGAGCTCTCCGAGGCCGAGCGGGAGGCCCTGCGCATGCGCTTCGCGGAGATCACGCGAAAGCAGGTGAAAGTTGAATTCCACCTGGAGGCGGGCCTGCTGGGGGGGATCCTGGCGCAGATTGGCAGCACATTGTACGACGGGTCGATACGGGGTAGCCTGGAACAGATCCGGCAGGAATTGATGGGCCGTTAGGGCCCGCGGAGATGGCGAGGGCGTTTTCGGCCTGCGGAAGGCGGGGGGGGAACCGGCGAGGCCATCCGAAGTTTCAGGGGAGAAGCAAGATCATGGCTCAGATTCGAGCAGATGAAATCACCAAGATCATTCGGGAGCAGATTGAGCACTTCGACCGCAGCGTGGCGGTCAGCGAAGTGGGCACCGTCATTTCGGTGGGTGACGGGGTGGCGCGCATTCACGGCCTGGACAACGTCATGGCCGGCGAGCTGCTCGATCTGCCGCACCAGGTAGCCGGCCTGGCCCTGAACCTGGAAGAGGACCAGGTGAGCGCGGTGCTTCTGGGCGACTACACCAGGATTCAGGAAGGGGACACCGTCAAGCGGACCAAGCGCATCATATCCGTGCCGGTGGGCGAGGCCTTGGTGGGCCGTGTGGTGGATGCGCTGGGGCGGCCGACGGACGACAAGGGACCCATCCTGACGGACCACTACAACCACATCGAGCGACTCGCTCCGGGGGTGATTGACCGCCGGCCGGTCCGCGAACCGCTTCAGACGGGAATCAAAGCCATCGATGCCATGATCCCCATCGGCCGCGGCCAGCGCGAGTTGATCATCGGTGACCGGCAGACGGGAAAGACCGCTATCGTGCTCGACACCATTCTCAACCAGCGCGGAAGGGATGTGATCTGCATTTATGTGGCCATCGGCCAGAAACGCTCCACCATCGCCCAGGTGATCAAGACGCTGGAGGAAAACGATGCCATGAAGTACAGCATCGTGGTGGAGGCAGGCTCCTCCGACCCCGCCCCCATGCAATACCTTGCCCCTTACGCGGGATGCGCCATGGGGGAGTATTTCCGCGACCGTGGCCGCCACGCCCTGTGCATCTATGACGACCTTTCCAAACACGCCGTCTCCTACCGCGAGATTTCGCTGTTGTTGCGCCGTCCTCCGGGGCGCGAGGCTTATCCCGGTGACGTGTTTTATTTGCATTCGCGGCTTTTAGAGCGGGCCGCAAAGTTGAATAAGGAATTAGGGGGCGGCTCGCTCACGGCCCTTCCCATCATTGAGACCCAGGCCGGCGATATCTCCGCCTACATTCCCACCAACGTGATTTCCATCACCGACGGCCAGATCTACTTGCAGTCGGATCTGTTCAACAGCGGCATCCGCCCCGCCGTGGATGTAGGCCTTTCGGTTTCGCGCGTGGGAGGCAATGCCCAGATCAAAGCCATGAAGCAAGTAGCGGGCACGTTGCGCCTGGAACTCGCCCAGTACCGCGAACTGGCGGCCTTCGCGCAGTTCGGCAGCGACCTCGATAAGGCCACCCAGGCACAACTCAACCGTGGCCGGCGACTCACGGAAATCCTCAAGCAGGATCAATACAAACCTCTGCCCGTCGAGAAGCAGATCGTGACCATCTTTGCGGGTACGAACGGCTACCTGGATGACCTGCAAGTGGAAGACTGCCTGGCCTTCGAGCAGGGTCTGCACGAATTCATGGATGCCTCTTATCCCGCGCTGGGGAAACAGCTCGTGGAGAAAAAACAGATTGACGACGCCTTGCGCGCGGAGATGCGCAAGATGCTCGATGAGTACAAGACCAAGCTCGCGGCGGAACGGAAGGTCCCGTCCGCATAGCTAGCGCCGCCCTCGAGGGCGGCAGAGGAGTGCCCGGCTAAAGCCGGGTGCTACGTAGTTCATACGAAGCAAGATGGCCACCTTACTGGACATTCGACGCCGCATCCGCTCGGTGAAGAGCACGCAGCAGATCACCCGGGCGATGAAGATGGTGGCGGCTGCGCGCCTGCGGCGCGCCCAAGACCGCATCTTCAACGCGCGCCCCTATGCCAACCAGATGCTGACGCTGCTCTCGAGCCTTGCGGCGCGCACGGAGCAAAGGGCGCACCCGCTGCTCGCCCAGCGGCCCGTGGAGAAAGTCCTGCTGGTCCTGGTGACCGCGGACCGCGGCCTTTGCGGGGCCTTCAACACCAACCTGATTCGCGCCACCCAGAACTATCTGGAGGAGAACCGCGACAAGCAGGTCTCCATCATCGCGGTGGGCCGCAAGGGACGCGACTTCTTCCGCAAGCGTCCTGTGGAGATCCTTTCAGATTACATCGGCCTGTTCGGGCGGCTGGAATTCACCCACGCCCAGCCGGTCGCCAAGCAGATCATCGATCTCTACACCCAAGCCTCGGTGGACGCGGTGGACTTCCTCTATAACGAGTTCAAGTCCATCCTCACGCAGCGCGTGAGGGTGGAGCGGTACCTGCCCATCAAGCCCCTGGAGCCCGCGCGAGGCGAGGCGTTGATTGACTATATCTATGAGCAGCCCGCGGCGGAAATCCTGAGTGCCCTGCTGCCGCGCTACGTGGAGATTGAGGTTTACCGGGCGCTGCTGGAATCGCAGGCGGCAGAGTTGGCGGCGCGCATGACGGCCATGGATGCGGCGACGAACAACGCCGCCGAGATGATTGACTCGCTCACCCTTTACCTGAACCGCGTGCGCCAGGCCGCCATTACTCGGGAGATTATCGAGGTGGTGAGCGGAGCCGTGGCGACGTGAGAGGAGTCGAAAGTCAAGAGTCGAAAGTCAAAAGTAAAATCTTCGATTCTTCAACTTTCGACCTTTGACTTTCGACTGTTGACCTTCGACTGTCGGCTTGAGAGGAAGAACCATGCCAGAGACCCACATCGGCAAAGTGGTGGAAGTCATCGGCCCGGTGGTGGTGGCGGCCTTTGAAGGCGACCACCTCCCGCCCATTTACAACGCTGTGCGGATTACCTCCCAAGGTTTTGATGTCCCCACACCCATCGACGTCGTAGCGGAAGTGGAGCAGCACCTGGGTGAAGGGCGCGTGAAGTGCGTGGCGATGAAACCCACGGACGGCATGGTGCGCGGGATGAAAGCCATCGACCTCGAGGGCCCCATCACCGTCCCCGTCGGCAAGGCGACCCTCGGCCGGGTGATGAATGTGCTCGGCGAGCCGGTGGACAATCTGGGGCCGATTGCCGCCGAGACGCGCTTTCCCATTCACCGGCACGCTCCGGAGCTCGAGGAGCAGAACACCAAGCTCGAGATGTTCGAAACCGGACTGAAAGTGGTGGACCTGCTCGAGCCCTACTTGAAGGGTGGCAAGACGGGGCTGTTCGGCGGCGCCGGCGTGGGCAAGACGGTCATCATCATGGAGCTCATCACCAATATTGCCACTAAGCATGGCGGCGTTTCGGTCTTTTCCGGCGTGGGCGAACGCACCCGCGAGGGTAATGACCTGTGGCTGGAAATGCAGGAGTCCGGCGTCATCCACCCCGGCGACTCGGAGAAATCCAAAGCGGCGTTGATTTACGGCCAGATGACGGAACCGCCCGGCGCGCGCCTGCGCGTGGGTCTCTCCGGCCTTACGGTGGCCGAATACTTCCGCGACGTCGCCGGGCAGGATGTGCTCCTCTTCATTGACAACATTTTCCGTTTCACCCAGGCGGGTTCGGAAGTCTCGGCCTTGCTCGGGCGCATGCCCTCCGCCGTCGGCTACCAGCCCAACCTCTCCACGGAAATGGGCGAGCTTCAGGAGCGCATTACTTCCACCAAGAAGGGTTCGATTACCTCGGTTCAGGCTATCTACGTTCCCGCCGACGACTTGACGGACCCGGCGCCGGCCACCACCTTCTCGCACCTGGATGCCACCACGGTGCTTTCTCGCCAGCTCGTGGAGATCGGCATCTACCCGGCGGTGGACCCTCTGGCCTCCACCTCGCGCATCCTCGACCCACGCATCGTGGGTCACGAGCATTACAAGGTGGCGCGCGCCGTCAAGGCGATCCTGCAGAAGTACAAGGACCTCCAGGACATCATCGCCATCCTGGGGATCGATGAACTCTCGGAAGAGGATAAGCTCACGGTGGCGCGCGCGCGCAAGATTCAACGCTTCCTCTCGCAGCCTTTCTTCGTGGCTCAACAATTCACGGGTCTGGAAGGCAGGTACGTGAAGCTCGAAGACACCATCCGCGGCTTCAAGGAACTGGTCGAGGGCAAGCACGACGACGTCCCCGAGCAGGCGTTCTATATGGTGGGCAGCATCGAGGAAGCGCTGGAGAAAGCGGAGAAGCTGAAGGCGGCAGCGTGATTGCGGATTGAGCGATCGGGTCATGGAGTGATTGAGTCATTGAAAGAGCCGGACCCATTCTCCCGCCATAGCTCAATCGTTCAATCACACAATGGCTCAATGAATCAATTTTATGGCTGATTTGCTTCCCACCGAACTGCGACTCGACATCGTGACCCCGGACCGTCTGGTGGCGCACGGCGCGGTGAGCTCGGTGACGATTCCGGGCAAGTCCGGCTATCTCGGAATCCTGCCCGGCCACGCGCCGCTGCTCACCGAAGTGGATGCCGGTGAGCTCACTTACACCCACGGCGACGTCAAGCACTACCTGGCGGTGAGCTGGGGGTTCGCCGAGGTGCTTCCCGACCGCGTGATCGTGCTTGCCCAGACCGCCGAACGGGCGGAAGAGATCGACCTCCAACGCGCCGAAGAGGCGAAGAAGCGCGCTGAGGAACGCCTGAAGCGATTCTCCGATCCCCAGATTGACCTGGAACGCGCGCGGGAATCCTTGCGCCGCGCCCTGGCGCGCCTCGAGGCCGCGCACCATGCAGGAGGCTAGCGCCGCTCCAACTTAATAAGGCTATGCATTACACCTATATCTTGCAGAGCGTCAAGGATGGCCGCGGCGTTCATGTTGGTGGCGGGTCTGGCGCTTTCACTTGGCTGGCGGCCGTCGGCTTACGCCTTCGAGGTGTTCCTGGTGATTGCGTTCACGGCGCTGCGGTGGGAAGTTCTGCCTGGGAGCTTACCTCTATCACTTGCTGCGCGGGCGCGCAGCTTTTGCCAACGCCACCTGTCCCTGGTCACGCGGGTAGCCGCCGCTTGAGGCAGCCGCGTGAGGGCGGCGCGCGGACCGCCCCCTTCCTGGCCGCGGCATTTTTCGTGCCCGTTGTGGACGGGCGACCGCGCAACCCCCCTACGGCGTCGGCGGGGGGTTCATTATCCCCTCGTAGATCCAGAAACCCAGAATCGCCAGCAGGATCACCACGGAAGCCGTGCCCAGTGCGCGGATGGGCAGGGTCAGCTTCCGGGCCTTCATCTCAATCATGGTCTGCGCCTGGATGGCGCGGTCCTCGCGAGCATCATCGGTCAGCGAGATCCAGGCCGTTTCCTGCTTGGTGAGGCGGGAACGATACATGAGCAGGGCGAAGAAAGCAATCGTCACCAGACCCCAAGCAATGAAGAGCCACATGTAAACCGTCATACTCCACCCCCGAAGGGTCCGACATCCAGTTTGTGCGTTGAAATCTTAACCCCAACCTTCCAAAAAGCAAGACCATTCCCCAACGCTTCGCAGCCACCAGTCGCCGGCGTGTTCTGCTGGGGGTCGGCTCAGGAAATCCCAGGTAATGCTGTAGCCTCGGCCGGCAGAGCGGCCAACCAGAGAAAAACCTCGGGACGACCCGCCCGGGCGGATCGTCCCCACAAAATGATCTTTTGCCTGGCCGTTGGGAGAGCGGCGAGGCCGCTTGCTTACAATGCCGGATTGGCGTCCATCTCCACCAGGCGCTTCCAGCGGCGGTCCACCTCCTTCTGAATCTCCTCGGCGATGGAGGCAAACGGCTCGCTGGCCAGGTGGGCGAAGGCGGTGCCCATGCTCAGGAAGGCTTCTTTCACCGGAATCTTCTGCCCCGCCTTCTCCGGGTTGTAATTCAGCTTGGTGATCCCGTGCTCGACCTCATAGAGCGGGAACAGGCAGCTCTTCACGGCCTTTTCCACGATCTTGAATCCGGTCTTCTGATCCGCGCCCCAGTTGAGCGGGCAGGGGGAGAAGAAGCGGCCGAACACGAAGTTGCCCTCGCGCACCATCTTCTGGGCCTTGCGCGCCTTGGCGATCATGTCGCGGTAATTATTGATCCCCGCGTGGAAGAGATAAGGCGCGTGCGTGCCGCGCAGGATCTCCACGATGTCCTTGTGGTGCTGGAGCTTGCCCTTCTGCCTGGGGCCCAGGTTGGCGTTGGTGAAGCGCTGGCCCAGCAGGCCGGTATAGCAGAGTTGGCCGCCGGTATTCATGTAGCCCTTGTTATCGTATTCGAGCACGATCATGGGGTCGTTGCGGAGCGCCGCGCCGATCACCTGGTCCATGCCGATGTCGTCGCCGCCGTCGCCCGTCACCACGATGAAGGTGATCTCGTCGTTCAGCTTGCCCAGGCGGCGGAAACGCTTGTACATCTCAATCGCCCCCGTGGCCGTGGAGGTGGCGTTGTGGAAGAGGCTGTGGAAGTAGGGCACGCGGAAGCTGGTGTTGGGGAAGCCCGTCGTCACCACCATGCCGCAGCCGGTGTTAAAAAAGAGCACCACGTGGCCGTCGATGCCCCGCAGAAACATGTCCACGTTCGCAAACATGGCGCAGCCCGGGCACGCCGAGTGCTTTTCAATGCGGTGCGGCATGTCGGAAAGTTCTTTCAGGTCGATCTTTTCCTTGCCCTCGTTCTTGGTGGTCTCCTCTTTCGTCAGGGCCGTGATCTTGGGCTGGGGCTTGTAATCCTTGTCTCCCGCCCAGGCCTGGTAATAGCCCTTCCAGCGTTTTTCGTTGTCCGGGACATTGGGGAAGTTGAGCGCCAGACGGAACAGGTACTCAGCATCCTCGGGGTAAAAATTCAGGCCGCCGATGCCGTAGGTGCGGCTCAGGATGAGGTTGTTGTTCCCGCCGCGCTGGAGCACGGCGCCGATTTCATTCGCCAGGTAATTCCCGGCGCCGTATTGGGAGACGCGCTCGGCCACCAGGATGCGGTCCGAGGAGAAGAGCGCTTGCAAGACGGCATCGGCAGGCCAGGGCCGCAGAACGGTGGGGTAAACCAGCTTCACGTTCTTACCTTCCTTGCGCAGCCGGTCCACCGCCAGCTTGGCCGCTTCCGCGGCGGAGTTCAGGATGAACAGCGACACTTCCGCGTCCGGGCCGCCGTGAACCTCCAGGAAGTTGTAACGCCGCCCGCTCATCTGGTAGTAATCCGCGAAGATTTTCGGCAACAGCTTCAAAGCCTTGTCCATCTTCTGTTCGAGCTGCACTTTGGTGTTGATCAGGTCGTCGTTCATGTAGGGTCCGAAGGTGTGCGGGTGCTTGACGTCCAGCAGGGAAAGCCGCTGGGGTGGCTCGGGGCCTACGAAGTCGCGCACCGCCTGGCGATCCTTGAAGACCTTGATGCGCCGGTTGGCGTGGCTGGTGTGGAAACCGTCGTAGGCGATGAGCGCCGGCAGGTTGACGGCCTCCATGATGTTCAGGTCGTAAACCGCCTGCACGGTGGGCGCGCAGAGCGTGATCCAGCCCCAGCCCAGCGTCGCCGCCAGGTCGGAGTGGCCGTTCTTGATGTTCAGGGGCGCGTTGATGTCGCGTGTGGCAAGATTCAGCACGACGGGGAGGCCCAGGCCCGCTATGGCCGGCAGCGCTTCCGCCTTCAGCAGGAGTCCTTGCGCGGAAGTCACGTCCACCGCCCGTCCGCCGGCGATGGCCATGCCGGCCACCGTCGAAATCGCGGCCAGCTCCGAGGTACCCACGACGAAGCTCAAATCCACTTCGCCCTGCGCATACGCTTTGTTCACGTACTCGCCGACTTCCGACGAAGGCGTTATGGGGTAATACCCTTCCCCGTCATATCCGATATCAATAATCGCGTGCGCGGCGGCTTCGTTGCCGCTGGAGATGATTGTCTGCTGGTCAAGCATTTCTCTTCACCTCGTGTTCAGCTCCGACTTGCCACTTCAGGCTCCTCAGGGAAACTGGAAACTCGAAATTCGAAACTGGAAATTCGAAAACCGCAGCTTCCAATCCAAAATCCAAAATCTCTTCCTTCCCTACTCCCTATTGGCTACTCGCTACTCCCTACTGCCTTGTCTGTGATCTGAGATCTGGAATCTCCAATCTGCATTCGCTGACCGTGAGCCCCGGGTCCCGCGAGCCCCGGACCCCTAGCCCCGAGTCCCTGCCTTTCTACACCACGGCCAGCGCAGGTTCGGTCAGAGCCTTGCCGCGTTTGGTGGTCGGGCAAATCTCCACGCACTGCATGCAACCCTTGCAGTAGACGGGGTTGATGGCCACCATCTTCTTGTCTTTCCACACAATCGAGCCCGGCTCCGGACAGGGCACCAGGCACAGCCCGCAGTGTGAGCAGAGCTCGGCGACAAACACCGGAACACGCCCCAGTGGTTCCGCGTCGCTCCGGGGCACCTGGATGTTCGTGAGGGCGTCAATCATCCCGCCATTCAGCATGTTCTCGTAGCCGATCGGCGAGCTCACGCGCGCCGGCTCCACCAGCGGGTATTCGGCGCTGGGCGCGAAAGTCGCACTCGTGGCCAGGCCGACAGCTTGGTCGTAAGCCGCGAGATTGGCCGCCTTGGCCCGGGGCCACTGCTCGGCAATCGCATCCTTCACGATCTCGGCGGGGAAACCCAACTGGTCCGAAAGCATGGCCAGCATCGGCATGTTCATGCGAGACTTGGTCTCCAGAGTGATGCGTGTGGCATCGAGCGTCAAGACCTTGCCGCTGTGCAGCTTCAGCAGCGCGCGGATTTCTTGGGGCGAGCGCGGGGTGTTCACCATCACCGTGGCGTCCGCCTGAAGCCCGCAAACCAGACCCTGCGACTCAATCAATTCCTCGCGGAAAACACTCAGCATGTGCGGATGGCGCGTCGGACCACTCTCCCGCACCGGCGTGCCGAATTTACAGAGCCGGATGGAAACATCCGTGGGCGTGCCGGTCTTCTCGCTGCCGTACCTGGCGTCGTAACCACCATCCAAATCCATCTTCAGGATGGCAATCTTAAACAACAGCTTCGCCGCCATATTGGCACCGTCGCCGCCCAGGGCGCTCATCAAAATGTTGGTGAAGCCAAACTCGTCTTGGTAGGGGAGAACGTAATCTGCCATCTGGAGGACTCCTTGCCCCATTCGAAATGAATTCGCGTCCCATGCAGGAGCATTCACGTAACCAAAACGCGGCGCGTTCAAAGCTCGCGGGTGTTGCGAAAATTAGCGGATTTGGAAGGTCGTCAGGACACGAAATCTTTTTGTCGAGGCGAAGCGGACACAATGTCCAAACAATGGGCCTTTTCACCCTGCTCGCCATCGCGCAGCTCGCCGGAATTGAATCACTTAACGTTAATTCACGGGACGAGGGCAACCGGTGAACTTAGTCAGGGCCGCACCAACCCCATAACGGGATTGCCCGGCGCATTTGCGGCGGGCGACGCCATTCAATCCTCAACCACTCAGTCGCTCAACCTCTCAATTCCTACCGGCTTTCCTTCCCGCGCCGACCGGTAGATGGCCTGCATCACCGCAACGTCGCGAAGCCCTTCGAGGCCGTCCGGCTCGGGTTCGCGTTTCAGACGGATGCAATCGGCAAAGGCATCGAGTTCCAGATGGAATTCTTCCATGCGCGGGAATTTCTTCTCAAACCACTTTCCACCGATCTTGCCAAACAGCCGGCGCTCCTCGTCGTAAGCAAACGCCGGGTCCAGCGCCGCCCAGCCCTTTGCCCCGTGCACGTGCAGGAACGAAGCCTGCGCGGCGCCGAAGCTCGCACTGGCCTGAAGCACCAGTCCATCCGGGAACTTCAACTGGAAGGCCATGTTCTCTTCCACCTCACTGAACCTTGCGGGGTCAACCGTCCAGGAATAACCGACCGCTTCCACAGGTTCTTTTCCCGCGAGCCACTTGGCGGTGTTGACGCAATAGACGCCCAGGTCCATGAGCGAGCCGCCGCCCGCCAGCTTCCGGTCGAAGTGCCAGCGCGGCACGTCTCCGCCGGGAGGCAGGTAAATCGTAAAGGCCGAGTGCATCAGCTTCAGCCGACCCAGCTTCCCGCCGGTGACGAGCTTCTTCAGCGCCAGGCTCGCCGGCTCAAAGTATTTGCGGTAGGCAATCATCAGGCGGACGCCCGAGGCGTGGCAGGCCTCGATCATCTGCCGGCAGTCTTCCACCGTGTTGGCCATGGGCTTTTCGCAAAGCACATGCTTCCCTGCTGCCGCGGCCTGCACGGCGTATTGGGCGTGGGTGCTGTTGTTGGTGGCGATGTACACAGCCTCAACTTGGGGATGGTTCAGGCAGAGCGCGTAGTCCTTGTAAGCATAGTAATCGCGCGCCCCGAATTTCCCCGCCAGGCGTTTGGCCTTCTTTGCGTTGCCGCTCACCACCGCCACCAGCTTTGCTTTCTTGCTGTGCCGGAAGGCCGGCAACACCGCCCACTCGGCGATGCGACCCAGACCCACCAGCGCATAGCCCACCCGCTTCAAAGCTGCCATTCAATTTCTCCCCTCGTTCAGGCCGAGGACCATGGATTAACCGCTTGTCTGAATTATCAGTCGGCTGTCAAGCCGGCGCGCAGCCGCCCTGCGCGTCTTTCTCACGCTCGGCTTTCTCTGCTCTTCAAGCCATTCCGGAGTGTCATGGGGTTGGCCTTCGCGGACTACCCCAAGCTCGCTTTGTTAGCCGTTTTTTCCGCTTTGTTTCAGGTTTGTTTTGGGCCCTTTTCTTGACCCCAGTCCTTTGTTTTCAATAACTTCCTCGCTTTGTTCCTTCAAAAAACAATCTCTTAGCTCTTCTTCCCCTTTCCTACCCCCAAAGTTCTCGTCTTCTCGGCCCCGCCCACTTTAGGCTACATCCTAGGCTATCACACTTTTCACGAAATGTCAAGGCCTGACGGACGCTAAACCGTGTCCTAATGACGTTCGCACAATAGAGTAACGTACGGCGTCAAGAAAGGCCGCTGTACTTAAGGAACCCTCGCCCCACCTCGGAGTGGCGTTGGACGTGGGTGAGTCCGATGCGCACACAACGGCGAGGGAGCGCAACACCTTCTCCCCAGTGTACACCGTATATACGCCTGGTGTATACTACAAGCCATGGCAACCACCAAGGTGTTTCGTAGCGGGAATTCCCAGGCGGTACGAATTCCCCGCCAATTTCAATTTGATTCCGAGGAAGTGGAAATCCTCCGCCGCGGCAATGAAATCGTGCTCCGGCAGCCGCCGCGGAATCTTGCTCAGGCCTTCGAACTGCTTACGGGGCTTTCCGCTGACTTCTTTAAGGGCAGACGGAAGCAGCCTCGGCTACAGAAGAGGGCGGGGCTGTGATGCGCTACCTCCTCGATACCAACATCTGCATCTACATCGCCAAGCGGAAGCCCCGCCGGGTTCTCGCGCGACTCCAGCACCTGCAGCCAGGGGACATCGGGATGTCGGTCGTGACCTACCTGGAGCTGGTTTACGGAGCATGGAAGAGTCAGCATGTTGAGAGGAACCTGGCCAAGATCGAGCAGTTGCGGCTGCTGATTCCCGTGCAGTCCCTCGATCCCGACGTTGCCAGGCACTACGGACGCTTGCGGGCCGAGCTCGAAAAGAAGGGCGCCCCGATCGGAGCTTACGACCTGCTGATTGCCGCACACGCGCTCAGCCTGGGTCTAACCCTGGTCACGAACAACGTCCGGGAGTTTGGGAGAGTTGAGGGACTACACCTCGATAACTGGGCCGACTGATTGCTCCCTTTGGAGTTTGTTTGAAAACCCCTGTTGTAACGGCGGTCTATGACCGCCGTCTTTGATTCTTCAAGAGATTCGGCGCTCACAGAGCGCCGATACAGCGCTGCGTGGTGGTTTTGAGACACCCTCCTTCATCACTGGTCGGCGCCTTCCGGAAGGCAGACGCGCCGGTAGGTGCTGGCCGTGAGATAATGCAGGTGGTAAAGACCGCAATAGTGACGCCTGAGCCGGCACAGATGCATCTCGCATCGCACAGGTGCTAAACTACGGCATGTAAGCGCTCCCCGCCCACCCCCGACCTCAAATCGCCTCCCACATTCGCACGAAGGCAGCTGCCTCTCCCTCAAGCAGCACCGAGAGTTGCGGGATAGCGACCGTTTGCGTGTAGAGCTTCCCCTTAGAAACATCCAAAACCGCCATCTGCGTGCCCTGCGGCGCGTTTGCACCCAGGACGGTTTTCATCATCTCCAAGACGATCTCCACACGATTCTTTGTGGGGGCTTCGTCCTTGAAGTACAGTTTAACCAGGTAGCGGTCGGCGTCGATTCGCAGACCGAGCTCAGGATTGACCTTCACGGAGAGCTTATCGTACAGCCAATTACCGCTGAGGGGATCAACCCATCGGATGTATTTGCGACCAAGGAACCTCTTGTAGCCCTTGATGGCTGCGGAATATCGACCCACCTTTTTCGGGTTCTCTGTTGAGTCCACGATGTCATCGAGCTCGGCCTTGTTCTTTCCTCCGGCGCGATGGAAATCCCGAATTCCTTCCCGAAGTTGCTTCCAATAGTCCAGAGCCGGTTCGTACTCGGGTCTGTTCTTGACCTCTCGGACTTTGGTCAACTTCGGGGTCCCAGATTTGATAACAAAATCGACGAAGTCAGTAAGGGAGATGTCGGGCATTCTGGCCTCCTTCAGAGCCCTCACTTCGTTAAAATCTTGACTGGCTCTTGGCAGAGTTGCGCCGTGCTGCTCCAGCGCGGCGCGGATCAATTCGTCTCGTCGTGCGATACGCCACGGCCGAAGCAATGCGAACCGTGCAGCTATCAGCTAGATCTTGTTGTACCGTGGTCTCCTGCCATCGTGGGTTCTCTGATATGCGTCGATTCGACTTCTCTCCCAATCAAGAGCGGACTCGCGGGTGACACCGGGGCCAACGACGGTCATGCTGGTGAACCGCTTTCGGTCCCCTGAGTGCTCATAAACCCGTGCTTCGGGGTCGTTCGAGATACCGAATTGAACGACCTGCCTGCCATCGCGCAACACGTACCGGTAAGTATCCCTCTTCGGATCTCTCGCCAGCATCAGCTTTCGTCCTACGACGCAGCGTACTTGGACTTGGCGCTGTTCGCAGGCCTGCCTCTCGCGACCCTGGATAGGAACCTGCGCGCCGCTGCGAAACGCGCAGGGGCTGAATTACTCATTCCCGGGAGGCCGAGCAAGACTCTCTAGGCATTCCGGGAGCACGCGGGAACTGTTGCCACGGTGCGACCGCCGCGTGAAAGCGTATTTCACGCCAGCCGGCGCTAAGCGGGCACTTCGACGTAGGTCGAATAGGTGTGGGGTTCGGGTAGGGAGGGGAGTATAATGTCTTACTTGAATCTTACTCAGAGCGCTTCGCGAGGTCAGGCATGGAAACGACCAAGCTTTCGTCCAAAGGGCAACTGATCCTCCCGAAATCCGTGAGGGACGCCCGGAGCTGGCCGCCGGGTACGGAATTCGCCGTGGAAGAGGTCTCGGACGGCGTGTTGTTGCGGCCTCTCAGGCCTTTCGCGGCCGCCACGTTCGATGAGGTTTTCGGATGCCTGAAATACCGTGGGCGGGCGAAGACTCTTCGTCAGATGGAGCGAGCGATTGCCAAGGGTGTGAGGGCACGGCATGATCGCGGTCGATACTAGCGTCCTGGTCCGGTTTCTGGTCCGTGACGACGCCAAACAGGCGGCTCGCGCCGCTTCGCTGATTCGGCGCGATGAAATCTGGATCGCGAAGACGGTGCTCCTGGAAACCGAGTGGGTCCTTCGCAGCCTCTATGGCTTCTCGCCGGAGAGTGTAGGGGAAGCCTTGCGAAGACTGGCGGGGCTGGGAACCGTGCTCCTGGAAGATGAACTCGCCGTGGCCAAGGCTCTGGACTGGTCGAGAGATGGCCTTGATTTCGCCGATGCGCTGCACTTGGCAAGCGCCGGAAACGCGAAACGGTTCGCCACCTTCGATCGGAAGCTCGCCAAACAGGCGAAGCGGTTGACGGGACTCGAAACCCTCTCCATTTGATTCACGGGTGGCGCGTCCCGCCTCACCGGGACGGGTACCCGTCTTGGCGGGTAGGCAACCGGCACGCCTTCATCGCATAGTCGCCGCGGCGACCAAACACTGCCATGGATGCGCCACACGTCGCGGGGAGGCCACCCTCACATCGGTGTGACTGGCCGTTCCGAATCACCTAACGTAGTAGCACTAGCCCCACTCTATGCTTCGAGGTCGATAAAATTCTTCAGCCGTGGCAGCAGGTGGCGGTGCATCGCCTCCGGCCCATAAAACAGCGCGTGGACATAAGCGAGAAAGGCGGGCTGGGAGAACCGCGCGGGAGGTTTGCTCTGGTAAGGAAAATAACAGAGCCGGCCGGGGACGACTTTCGCCGGGTCTCGGTACGAGTGCAGCGGCCACAGTGGCTTGAAGAAGCGAAACCCAACCCGCTCCAGCAGCCGATGCCACCTGTTCCCGGAGCTGGCCGTGACCTCTCCGTACATCCGCCAGTTCCACCCCTGGGGGCCGCGCCGTTCCTGGCGCAACACCTGGCGCAAGATCCTTTCACCCAATTCCCTGCCGCGCATTTCAGGGTCCACGAAGATGTAACTTCCGAAGACGACCTGGAAAGCCGGAAAAACCACCGTGCAGGCGCCCCCCACAAGTTTGCCCTTCAGGTAGGCGGCGAAGAGGTGAACAGGATTCACCCGGGCGGGAGAGGGTTCAATCACCCACCGAAGGATGCGAGAGCTGACCCGCTCATCGGGATTGAAACATCGCCTGTAAAGGCGCAGGTAAGCATCGAGTTTGCGCGTTTCCGTGTGCTTCAGAAGAAGAACTTCAAGTCCTCGCATGGGCGCCTCCCCGGGGAATCGATTTGAGCGTTTCTGCCAGTTTCCTGTATCTTGTAACACAGGCGCCGGCCGCGTCCTATAGCAGGATTATGCCGGGAGCTCGCTCGGCGCCCGTGAGCCGTGGTTAGTTCCAGAAAGCCGGAGTTGTGCGGAGTAGGGGTATAGCACTTGTCCCGGTGAAGGTAGGATGCTATGCCCCTACTCAGCAAGGGAGGTCGGCGATTGCGCAAATCGATTCGAGGGTTTGAGCACGGAATTGGCAATGGCACCCTGTTCCTGTTCTTCGTTCTCTTCCTGATTGTCCTCGGCGTGGCATGGAAGGTCACCGATCGTGCGGCGCCATTCATCCAGCTTAAGGAGCGGGTGAAAGGCATCGGGCAGAGCACGCCGAT
>Ga0315282_10008141_pt1 | contig 17018 bp, 14 predicted proteins | sample YL17G07_20_MG_FD_203693 | JGI IMG/M metagenome (GOLD analysis project Ga0315282, IMG submission 203693) | Sediment microbial communities from Yellowstone Lake, YNP, Wyoming, USA - YL17G07_20 | ecosystem: Environmental > Aquatic > Freshwater > Lake > Sediment | place: USA: Wyoming | collected...
CTGCACTTTGCCGAAAGCTTTGCGGGCCGCGTCTGGTATATTCGCTAAATAATCAGAATCTCTCTTCTTGGACATACTGCGGCGCTGCCTCTTTCAAGACCCGGTCGCGAATCCGGCGATTCAGGAACTTCGGGGTAATCAAGTCCACCTCGCGGCCGCCGAGAAGCTCGGAAAGCTCATCTTGCATGCGGATTAAGTCGTAGCCCGGGGTATGCCCTGGCTCGAACTCGACCAGGACGTCCACGTCGCTGTCCGGACCGAAGTCATCCCGCAGCACCGAGCCGAAGAAGGAGAGCTTACGGATATAGTTTCGCTGGCAGAATTCCGCGAGCTTTTCCCTGGGAATGTTGAGACCACCTGGCTTCATGGAAGATATTTTAGCACAATTTGCGTGAAGAGGTATCAGGGGGCGGAGGCTGCGGACCACGTTGCTTCCGCGACCGAAGCGCGGTCGCGGCTACAATTTCGTCCGCGTCCATGTTCACGTCAAGACAATGCCTTGATGAGTTCCCGGCAAAAGGCGGGCAGATCGTCGGGCTTGCGGCTGGTGATGATGCGGTTGTCAACTACCACTTCCGCGTCCACCCAGTTGGCCCCGGCGTGGATCAGGTCGTCCTTGATGGCGAAGAAGCTGGTGCACTTGACGCCCTGGATAATGTCGGCGGAGGCCAGCATCCAGCCGGCGTGGCAGATGGCCGCAATGATCCCGCCCTGCTCGTGCACCTTTTTCACCAGCTCGACCATCTTGGGGTAGCGCCGCATATGGTCGGGCGCATAACCGCCCGGAATGACCACCGCGTCGAAATCGCCCGGCTTGACCTTGTCCACGTCCTTGTCCACCGTGATCGGGTAGCCGAGCTTGCTCGGATACTCCTTGGCCGTGCCGGTGCCGACCACGGTCACCGCCGCCCCTTCTTCCTTGAGGCGGTAATAGGGATACCAGACTTCCAGCTCCTGATAAAGCTGCTCGACCAAGATCGCGACACATTTACCTTTTATGCTCATTAGCAACTCCTTTCCTTCGACCAGGCATGAGGCGTGAGGCTTGAGGCAAGAGGCTGAATTAAGATTTCGATGGAGTCGAATCGGCTTTCAGCCTCAAGCCTCCAGCCTCAAGCCTCCAGCCTCATGCCTCAAGCCTCTTTCTACTTCCGCCTCCCCCGCGACTTTTCCTCATCCCAGGTCCCCTCTACCGCGCCCTGGCTTTTGAGCAGGTTCTTCTTGACCCGGTGGGTTTCGGTCTTGGGCAGCTCGTCCATCACCCGGATGAAGCGGGGGATCATGTAGCGCGGCATTTCCTTCACGCAGAATTCGTAGAGCGCTTCCGGGTCCACCTTCTCGCCGGGCCTCGGCTTTACGCAGACCATGACGTCATCCTCGCCCAAGTCGCTCTTCACGCCGAAGGAGGCCGACTCGAGCACCGAGGGGAAGCGGTTGACCACTTTCTCCACCTCGTAGCTGGAGATGTTCTCGCCCCGCCGGCGCATGGCGTCCTTCTTGCGGTCCACGAAGTAAAGGAAGTTTTTCTCGTCGCGATAGACCAGGTCGCCGGTGAAGAGCCAGCCGTCGTGGACTTTCTCGTTGGTGGCCTGGTCGTCCTTGAAATACTCGACCCGCTTCTCCTTGGCGGCGTCCACTTTGAAGATCAGCTCGCCCGGCTCGCCCGGCGGGCAATCCTTCAGGTCCTCGTCCACCACCCGGCCGGTGCCGGGCGGGAGCAGGCCGATCGAGCCGACCGGCGCATTGCCCAGGTTGAACACCGCGAACCCGCCGCCGTCCACCGCGCCGTAGAACTCGAGGATCTTGAGGTTGAAGCGTTTCTCAAAGGCCTGCCAGACCGTGGCCGGGCAAGCCGCGGAAAGCACCATCCGCACCGGGTTGTCGGCGTCGTTCGGCTTTTCCGGCTGCTTCATCAGGATCGGGATCATGGCGCCGAGCGCGTTGAAAGTGGTCGCGCCGTAGCGGCGGACGTCGTCCCAGAAGCGGCTGGCGCTGAAGCGCCGGCCGAGCGCGAGGCGGATCCCGGCGAAGAGCGACGACGGCATGGAGACATAAAGCGCGTTGGCGTGGAACAGGGGCAGGCAGGTGTAGAGGGTATCGTCGGGCTTGTAGAAGCCCTTGGCGATGAGGCCGATCCCGTTCAGTCCGGTCTTGCCAAAGCGATAAACCACGCCCTTGGCCTGGCCGGTGGTGCCGGAGGTGTACATGAGGAGGCAGACATCGCCTTCCTTGGGCCGGGTGGCGGGTTGCTCGGGGTTTTCAGACTGGAGGAGAGGCTCGAACGGGATGGCGCCGGCGGGCGATCTGTAGCCGGCCGGCGCTTCGCGCAGCCCCACCAGGATGTGCTTGATTTTGGGGGTGTCCTTCTGAATCTTTTGCCATTCCGGCAGCAGACTGTGGTGGATGAGAAACGCGCTGGCGTCGCAATGGTTGAGCTGGTAAGCGAGATGCTCGCCCTTGAGTTCGGTGTTGACCGGCACGGCATAGGCGCCGATCTTCTGACTGGCGAAGAAGCCGTAGAGGAACTCGGGGCCGTTGGGCATCATGATGGCGAGGCCCTGGCCGGGCCCGAGGCCGAGCTTGATGAGCGCGTGGCCGGTGCGGTTGGCGGCCTCATTGACCGCGGCGTAGCTCAAGCGGTCGTTTTCGAAAAGGAGCCAGAACTGATCGCCCATCTTGTTGGCGTCTTGTTCCAGAATTTCGTGGTAATTGAAGTCGGCCATGATAGCAGTTCCCTCCGAATTTTTTCCTCATTCTAGCACAATCTTGGGGAAGGCAACCCTTGGAGAGGAGAAGAAAAACATTTTCACCACAGTCATTCATGCCGCAAGCGGCACCCAGAAAACATGAAAATGAGAGTAGGGGCGGGTTTGAAACCCGCCCCTACGGGACGACATTTTCTGAGCAGAGATACAAGGAGCACAGAGAAAGAGGAAACTCTTATTCAAACACGTATAAGTTAAGTGTAATGTTTCAAAAGGTTATCATCCAAAATCAACCACGGTATTATGGTGCACCCCTCGTAGGGGCGGGTTTGAAACCCGCCCCTGCCTTGTCTCCATTGTTCGCTAACCTTTTGACTCATTACAGTTAAGAGCAATGGGTTTAGCGTCTTCGCGGCTTTTTGTCGCAGGCCCTGTTGAAAAATGGCGATTTACATTGCCTGAAAAAAATTATAAGATACGAAACATTCTGGTTGAAGGAAACAAGAGATGAGGAATTGGATTTATCGTCTTGGATTGATGCTCTTGATCGGTCCTGGGCTAATTGCGCATGCTGAATACACGGCCCCGGAATGGGAAATCTTGAAGACCGGCGAGGTCGTCGCGACCGAGGTTTTTACCCCTAAGCCGGATGGTTCTCCGGCCACGGACGTGCTGGTCAAGATCTGGATCAAGGCCCCGCGGGAAGAGGTCTGGAAGGTGATCCGGGATTATAACCGCTTCGGCGAATTCATGCCCCGGGTGAAGAGTTGCCGGATCATTCGGCAGGAAGGCGAGAGCTTTTGGATCGTTTACGATATGGAGGTGCTGGGCATTCGCGTGATCTACAGTCTGGTCACGGTCGGGAAAGATAAGTTCCGCCGCATCGAATTCAACCTCGACCCGACCAAGCCCAACGACATCAAGGAAGCGCGGGGCTACTATGTGCTCGACGACGCCCCTGACGGCCAGGGGACCGTGCTTTCCTACTCCGCGAAGGTGACCACCGGCATTCCCGTGCCGGAATATCTGGCTCGCAAAATCTCCAAGCCCAACCTGGTCCAGGTGGTCAAGAACGTGCGCCGGCGGGTGGAATCGGGCGGCACCTGGAAAAAAGCGGCCGGCACTTAGACCGGTCCCGCGGGAACCGATCCAGATGAAGGCGAGACACCCCGGGTTGACGGCGCTCTTGGTCTTGCTCGGCGCCTTTCTTGGCCGGCCCGCTCAGTCCGAGTATTCGCCCCGGGAATGGACGATTTTGAAGACCGGAGAGGTCGTCTCCACCGAGGTGATGATGACCAGGCCGGACGGCACCGGCACCACCGACGTGCTGGTCAAGGCCTGGATCAAGGCCCCCCGCGAAGAGGTCTGGGAAATTATACGGAGCTATAATACCTTTGCCGAGTTCTTCCCCCGGGTGCGCGAGTGCCGCATCACCAGGCAAGAGGGCGAAACCTACTGGGTCGAGTATCATACCGAGCTCCTGGGCCTGATGGTCATCTACCACCTGAAGCTGATCGGCGCTGAAAAATTCCGCCGCGTTGATTTCTTTTTGGACCGGGAACAGCCGAATGATGTCAAGGATACGGTGGGCTTCTGGGTCCTGGACGATGCTCCGGAGGGCAAGGGGACCATTCTCTCCTACTCCATTTTTGTGGACTCGGGGATTCCGATTCCCCAGTTTATCGCGCGCAAAATTTCCAAGCCCAACCTGGTCCAGGTGGTTAAAAACGTCCGCCAGCGCGTGGAATCAGGCGGCACCTGGAAGAAGCCCAAAGGAAGCTGAAGAATTTTAGATTTCGGATTTTTGATTTTAGATTTCAGTCAAAGTGATAAACCTATCCGACAGCTAATCTAAAATCCAAAATCCAAAATTTCTTGGAGGAATTTCGGTATGAAGGGAAGGAAATACTCCCTGGGCCTGGACTTCGGCACCAACTCGGTGCGAACGCTGTTGGTGGATGTGAAGAACGGCCGCGAGGCAGCGGAGGCCGTCTGGAACTACCGCCGCGGCGAGGCTGGCGTGCTGCTCGATCCTAAAGACGACAACCTCGCCCGCCAGGACCCGCAGGACTGGCTCGACGGCCTCGAGCAAAGCACCGCGGCTGCGCTGCGCCTGGCCAAGAAAAAAATCCCCGGCTTTTCCGCCCAAGACGTGATCGGCATCGGGGTGGACACCACCGGCAGCACGCCGCTGCCGCTCGATCGCGCCGGCACCGCGCTCGGCCTGCTCCCGCCATTCCGGAAAAATCTCAGCGCCCTGGCCTGGCTGTGGAAAGACCACACCAGCTATGCCGAGGCCGCCGAGATCACCGCCCTCGCGCAAAAACTCCGGCCCCGGTATTTGAAAAAATGCGGCGGGGCCTATTCCTCCGAATGGTTCTTCTCCAAGATCCTCCATTGCCGGCGGGTCGCGCCCAAAGTCTTTGCCGCGGCGTTTAGCTGGGCCGAGTGCTCGGATTATATTCCCGGGGTTCTCACCGGCCGCACCGATCCTCTACGGATGAAACGCAACCTGTGCGCGGCCGGGCACAAGGCCATGTACAACTCGAGTTGGGGCGGGCTTCCGGACCAGGCCTTCTTGAGCAAACTCGACCGCGAGATGGGCCGGCTCCGCAGCCGCCTGTACGAACTGGCCTATCCGGCTGACCTCCCGGCTGGCCCGCTGGCCCCGGCCGTAGCCAAGCGGTTGGGTCTGCCGGCCGGCATCCCGGTGGCCGTCGGGCTGATTGACGCGCACGCCGGCGCGGTGGGCTCGGGCATCAAGCCCGGCACCCTGGTCAAGATCATCGGCACCTCCACCTGCGACATGATGGTGGCCCCGCTCGCCAAGACCGTTCCGGATATCCCGGGAATTGCCGGGATCGCGGAAGGCTCGATCCTGCCCGGCGCTTACGGCTTCGAGGCCGGCCAGAGCGCGGTGGGCGATATCTTCAACTGGTTCGTCTCCTCCTTCGCGCCCAAAGGCTTGGGGCACGCCGAGCTGACCGCCCGGGCCAAAAAGCTCAAACCCGGCGAGTCGGGTTTGCTCGCGCTGGATTGGAACAACGGCAACCGCAACGTGCTCGCCGACCCCCGGCTCACCGGCCTGCTCGTCGGCCAAACCTTGCACACCACGCCTGAAGAAATCTATCGCGCCCTGATCGAGGCCACCGCCTTTGGCGCGCGCATGATCATCGAGCGGTTTGAAGAATACGGCATGCAGGTCAACGAAGTGGTGAACTGCGGCGGGATCTCGGAAAAGAACGACCTACTCTTGCAAATCTATGCCGACGTGCTCGGCCGGCCCATGAAGCTCGCGCGCTCGAACCAGGCCTGCGCGCTCGGCGCCGCCATCTTCGGCGCGGTGGCGGCCGGAGCCAGGCTCGGCGGCCACGCCACGGTCGAGGCTGCCCAGCGCGCCATGACCGGACTGAAGCCGCAAACCTTTCGGCCCATTGCCGGCAATCGAAAAATTTACGATCAGCTTTTCGCGCTTTACCAAGAGCTTCACGACAGCTTTGGCGGAGTGGTGAAGGCGGCGAAACTGGGCGGAGTGATGAAAGAGTTGTTGGCGATCAAGGAGTCTTCAATTAAGTAGGGGCACGGCATGCCGTGCCCCTACTGAGACGAAGTTGCAATCGGCGGGTGCATTTGCTAGGCTCCGGCATTGAAGGAGGAAGTGGGATGAGTGATCGAGTAGCGATTGTGGCCATGGCCCAGACCAGGTTCGAGCGCAAGAAAGGCGGCGAGCGTTTCCAGGAAATGGTCTGGGAAGTGGTCAAGCAGGTGCGCGAGCAGACCGGGCTGGACTTTCACAAGCCCGGCCAGATTGACAGCGCGGTCACTTGTTCGGATGATTTTTTTGATTCGCGCACCATCTCCGATGCCCCGATGGGCGACTTGGTGGGCGCGCACCTCGGCCCGGAGGAGAAAGTTGCCCAGGACGCGCTCCAGGCGGTCTTTTATGGGTGGGTGGGAATCCTCTCCGGCCATTACGACGTCAGCCTGGTTGTCGCCCATTGCAAGGAGAGCCAGGCTTCAAGCCGCAACCTCATCACCCACGCGGCCTTTGATCCGCTCTTCAGCCGGGGCGTGGGTCTCGACTACCTGACCGCGGCCGCGCTCCAGGCCCGGGCCTATCTGCACAAGTTTGCCATTCCGGCCGAGCAGACCGCGGCCGCAGTGGTCCGCGACCGCCGGCACGCGGGGCTAAACCCCAAGGCCCAGGAGCAGCGCCCGGTCACCGTCAAAGAAGTGCTTTCCTCCAAACCGATCTGCGACCCGCTCCGGGAACTGGACATTTATCCGGTTTCCGACGGCGCCGTTGCCATGATCCTGGCGCGTGAAAAACGGGCCAAGGAGCTGACCAAAAAGCCGGTCTGGATCCTGGGCGGGGGAAATTGCTATGACTCTTATTTCCTGGGCGACCGCAACCTCGCCGACAGCTACTCGCTCCGCCAAGCCGCGGCGCGGGCTTACCAGATGGCCGGGATCAAGAATCCCCGACCCGACCTCGACTTGGCCGAAATCTCGGCGCAATGCTCTTACCAGGAACTGCTCTGGCTGGAATGCCTGGGCCTGGCCGAGGATGGAAAAGCCGGCAAGTGGATCGCGGCCAGAGGAACTAATTTTGATGGTGAGTTCCCAGTGAACACTTCGGGCGGCGCGCTCGCCGGGAATCCACTCCTGGTCTCGGGCATGGCCCGGGCCGCGGAATGCTTCCTCCAACTGCGCGGCGAAGCCGGCAAACGCCAGGTCAAAGGCGCCAAGCGCGCGCTGGCCCATGGCACCACGGGACCGGCCGGGCAGCACCATTGCGTGATGGTGTTTTCAAATGAATGATCGCAGGTTGCAAACCTGCGCCACTCGGAGAAGAAAAAAATGAAACGCAATCGTAACGTCGCGATTTCCGGAATCGGCCAAACCAAGCACCGGGGCCATCGGCCGGATGTAAACCAGGCCGAGCTGGTCTGGGAAGCGGTGCAGGACGCCCTGGCCGATGCGCGCATTGACCTCAAGGATATTGACTGCGTGGTGCACGGCAACATGGAGCTGTTCGAGGGCGTGCACCAGCCGGACATGTGGCACGTGCTCGGGTCCGGAGCGTTCGGCAAGTCCGGAATCCGGGTGACCACCGGCGGCACCAGCGGCGCCACCGTGGCCGCGGCCGCGGATCACCTGGTGGCTTCCGGGCTTTACGACACGGTGCTGGCCATCGGCTTCGAGAAACAGGAGGAAGGCCAGACCACCACCGGGATCACGGCCATGGCCGATCCGCTCTGGGGCCGGGAGATTCAGACCGGCGCCATCACCGGCACCACCGGCCTGATGTGGGTGAACGAGTTCGGCGCGCGGGCGGAATGGGCCGCGGCCAAGACCCGGGTCAAGGCCGCCAAGAACGCCTGCAAGAACCCCAAGGCCCACCTGCGCATCCAGATCACCGAGCAAGATGTAATGAACTCCCGTTTACTCGCTTTTCCGCTGCGGCTTCTGCACATGTGCCCGGAGTCGAACGGCACTTGCGCCCTGATCTACGCGAGCGAGGAGCAGGCCAGGCGCTATCCGCGCCAGCCGGTGTGGATCAAGGACCACATCACCACCCACCGGGAGGAAACCTTCCACCGCGGGCCTACGGCCCGGGTCGAGTCCAGCGTGGGCGGAACCCATGATAACCCCGCCGGAATTACCGGCCTGCGCGCACAGCTCTCCACCATGGAGGTTGCCGCGACCACCCTGTTCAAGCGCAACGGCATCACCAATCCGCTCCAGCAAGTTGATTTGTTCGAGATGTACGATCCCTCGAGCTGGTGGGAGATTGACTGGACCTGCCTGTTCCTGGGCCTGGAGCGGGAGACGGTGCTGAACATGATCGAAAAAGGCGAGTTCGAGATCGAGGGATCGTTCCCGATCAACCCTTCGGGCGGAGTGGTCAGCACCAACCCCATCGGGGCCACGGCCCTGATCCGGGTGGCCGAGGCCGCGCTCCAGATCCGAGGCGACGCCGGCGAGCACCAGGTGCCCAAGCCGGTGAAGACCGCTCTCGCCTCGGGCTTTGGCGGAACCCTGTGGACCGTGCTGCATCTGCTGGTGAAAGAGTTATAATAGTTCCAGGCCCTTTGGGTAATCTGCGGTAGGGGCACGGCATGCCGTGCCCTTACAATTTGCGGTTCCGATTCAAGTGATGGTGGACTGGCAAAAAGATTTAAATCCTCCCCAGCGAGAGGCGGTCATGCACCCGCCCGGACCGCTCCTGATCGTGGCCGGCGCCGGCTCGGGCAAGACCCGGGTGCTCACTTTCCGGATCGCCTATCTGATCCAGGAGCAAGGGGTTGACCCGCGCAACATCCTGGCCGTGACTTTCACCAACAAGGCGGCCGAGGAGATGAAAACGCGGCTCACGCGGATGCTGGGGCCTTCGGCCTCCCGGCTCTGGGTGGCCACTTTCCATTCAACCGGCGCCCGGATTCTGCGCAGCCACATTGACCGGCTGGGCTACTCCAAGAGCTTCGTCATTTATGATGAAGCGGATTCCCTCTCGCTGGTCAAAGCCGTGCTCAAAGACCTCAACCTGGATGACAAGGCCTGGAGCCCCAAGCTGCTCCGCTGGCAGATCGAAGCGGCCAAGCGCGACCTGCTCGAAGTCGGGGAGCCTGAAGGCCGGCGCGACCTCGCCGCCCAAACCTTTGCCAGGGTTTACCAGAAGTACCAGGAGCGGCTGATGCTTTCCAACGCGGTCGACTTCGAGGACCTGCTCCTGCTCACGCTCCGCCTGTTCCGCGAGCATCCGGACCTGCTCGAATTTTACCGCGACCGCTTCCGCCACGTCCTGGTGGATGAATATCAGGACACCAACATGGTGCAATACCTGATCGTGAAGACGCTCTCCGAGCGCGACCGCAACCTGACCGTGGTGGGCGACGAGGACCAGAGCATCTACGGCTGGCGCGGGGCCAACCTCGAGAACATCCTTCATTTTGTGGAAGACTTCCCGGGCGCGCACGTGATCAAGCTGGAACAGAACTACCGGAGCACGCAGAACATCATCGCCGCGGCCGGCGCCGTGATCGGCCATAACACCCGGCGCCTGCCTAAAAAACTCTGGACCGAAAACGCGGCCGGCGAGCGGATCCGCCTGTTCCGGGTCCCGGACGACCGCGCCGAGGCCTCCTGGGTGGTCGAGCAGATTCTGCGCCAGCGGGGACAGGGCCGCTCGCTCAACGACTTCGCGATTTTCTACCGCACCCATGCCCAGTCGCGCCTGTTCGAGGAGTTTTTGCGCGAGGCCAACCTGCCGCACGCGGTCTATGGCGGCATCCGGTTTTACGATCGGAAAGAAGTGAAGGACGTGCTCGCCTATCTGCGCGTGTTGATCAACCCCACCGATGAAGCCAGCCTGCAGCGCATCATCAACACGCCGGCCAGAGGCCTGGGCGCGGTCACCCTGGAGCGGGTGGCCAAGCTCGCGTCTGATCTGAGCATCACCCTGGCCGAAGCCCTCGACGAAGCCAGCCGCAGCGACCGCTTCACCCCCCGCACCCGCGAGGCGCTGCGAGGGTTTCTCGCCCTGCTCAATGGCTTCCGCGAACTGGCGCAGGCCGAAAGCCTGTTCCACCTGGTGGAAAAATTGATCCGGGATACGGGCTACGAAAAAATGCTGACCGAGGAAGGCACCCTCGAGGCCGAGACCAGGCTCGAAAACCTGAATGAACTGCTCAGCGCGGTGAAGGATTATGAACGCGAAGCCGAGGCGCCTTCGCTGGAAGGTTTCCTGGAAAGGGTCGCTTTGGCCTCGGACCTGGACAGTTACAATCCGGAAGAAGGCCGGGTCACCCTGATGACCCTGCATTCGGCCAAGGGGCTCGAGTTTCCGGTGGTCTTCATGGTGGGCATGGAAGAGAATATTTTCCCTCATCCGCGTGCGCTGGGCGAGGGCGAGTCCGCGGCCCTGGAAGAGGAGCGCCGGCTTTGCTACGTGGGCATGACCCGGGCCAAGCAATCGCTCAGCCTGAGCCTGGCCCGCCGGCGGAGCTTTCGCGGCAGCGCGGTCGCCAATGATCCTTCCCGCTTCCTCGAGGAGATTCCGCCGGAGCTGGTGGACGGCCGGCCGGTCCGCGGCCCGGCCAAGCCGGCCGTTCCGAAATGGGAAAAGGAGCTGGCTTCGCGGCGGGTGGATTTCGGGGACAGCGCGGTCGAGTATGACGCCGAGGCGGGCAACGAGGCCGAGGCGTGGGACCCGACCCATGAGTTCACCCTGCGGCGGGGCGTGCGCGTGCGCCATTACAAATTCGGGGTGGGCGTGATCGAGCGCCTGGAGGGAGAGGGCGAGCACCTCAAGGTTCGGGTCCGCTTCTCCTCGGGCACCAAGAAATTAAGCGTGAAAGACGCGCGACTTGAACCCGCGCCATGAGCGTGCTATAGTTTCGCGCGCTGAAAATTCTATGATTGAGGTTGAACCATGGCCAACAAAGTTCCGCAAGACCCGCGCAAGAAGCACTTGACCCGAGAAGAGGAATACTTTGGCGAGCAGGAGCAGAAGAAACGGGCCGCGCTCCGGGAGAAGCTGGACCGGGAGCGGGAGGAAGCCCGCCAAAAGCAGGCGCAAGCCGCGCACTGGCTCACGTGCCCCAAGTGCGGAGGCAATCTCGAGGAGAAGAAGTTCGAGGACGTGATGATTGACCAGTGCCGGTCCTGCTCCGGGGTCTGGCTCGATGCCGGCGAGCTGGAACTCCTGCTCCACGAGCATCACGGAATCGTGAAAAGCGTGGCCGAGTCCCTCCGCCGCATGCTGAAGTGACCCACCCGGCTTCGCCCCGCCGGATCCTGCTCGAGGCCGCGATCCTGACCGCGCTCGCGACCGGGGCCACGGTCCTGATCCTGCACGCGCCCGCCACCCGGGTCCAGCACAACTCGGGACTCCTGATCGCCTCGATCTGGCTGTACTTGCCGCTGCTCGCGGCCTGGGTGAAAAAAATTGACTTTGCCGACCTCGGCCTGGGCCGGCCTCCGGTCGGGCTGAGCCTGGCCCTGGTCGGGCTCTGGGTCCTGATCTCTTATCCGCCCTTTTACCTGGCCTGGGCCTGGGTTGAATTTCGTTACCTGGGCCACACTTTTCTACCGACCGGGCCTTCGGGCTTGCCCAACCTCATCCTGGTCCAAACCCTGGCCATCGCGCTCCCGGAAGAATTTTATTTCCGCGGCTATCTCCAGAGCCGCTTGAACCTCGTCTGCGGCCGGCCCTGGCGGCTCTGGTCCGCTCAAATCGGGCCCGGACTGTTTGTGACCGCGCTGGTGTTCATGCTCTGCCACCTGCTCGTCTCGGCCAGTTGGCTCCGGGTCGCCATCCTCTTCCCGGCCCTGCTCTTCGGATGGATGCGCGAGCGCACCAACTCCCTGCTGGCGCCGGTCCTCTTTCACGCCCTCTCCAACCTCACCTTCATCGTTGCCCAGACCAGCCTGCGTTGAAACGGTTCATGGTTCGCGGTTCACGGTTCACGGAGAAACCGTCAACCCAAAACCGTGAACTATTCCTCCCGTTTCCCTTGCCCGGCAAGATCGGCTAGAATAACTCTTAACCATGCGTTCTCAATTCTGGATCTTGCTCCTCACCGTCTGGGTGCTCTCCTTCCTGATCCTGCTCCCGGCCACCCAGTCGCCCTGGCATGGCCTGGAGCGCGAGCTCCTTTCCGCGCCCACGGCCAGCCTGCGTTCCTTGGACCTCTGGAGCCTCGGCAAAATGGCGCCGGGCGAGTTCCTGGGTTGGTGGTCGCTCCGGGAGCAGCGCCGGTGGATCGCAGAGCCCCTCACCTTCCGCCTGGTCAACCTGTTCCTGGTCTCCGCGATCACGCTCTTCTTCGCGCTGGCCCTGGCCGGAGAAAACCTCCGCCATCTCGAAACCCAACCCGACGCGCTCTTCGCCATCCTGCCCGCGAGCGCGCTCCTGGCTTTTCACCCTTACCTGAGCGACCTGGTCGCTAATGCCTTTGCCCGTCCTGTCCTCTTGGCCGGGTTCTGGGGATTTATTTCCTTCCTGCTCTTACGCCGGGCCTTTGCCGAGCACGCGGAACGACCCGGCTCGCTTGCCTTCGGCGCCCTTTTTTTCCTCGTCGCTCTGGCTTGCCATCCAGCCGCCGCCGCAGTGCTCGCCGCGCTGGCCTGGCCCCTTCTGACACCATCGAAGCCCCTCCCGCGCAACTGGATCATCTTGATTCTGCTCGCGCTGGTTTCTGTGATCTACTTCGTTTTTGGCCTGGTGTGGGCGCAATCTCCGACCCACTTCTTTTGCCCCGAATTCTTTTTCTCGATCCCCGAAGATTTTCGGAACAAAACTTTAGAGGCAATGCTTCTGCCGGTTTCGAAGTGGCACAGCCTTATCGTTTATATTACCCTCACTGTTGCGGCGTTCCTGGGCCTGGTTTTTAGACGCAGATTTTCCTCGAACAGTTACCGAACCCGGTGGGCTTGGCATTTGGTCTTTTTTTGGATGGGGCTCCTAAGTTTAAGTTGTCTGATCCCCTTTGCAGAGCTGCCGGAAACTTATCTGGTGGGTCCGCTATTGGTTGGCGCAGGCGGCTACGGCCTGATCGAACAGTTTAGAAAGAACTACCTCCGACCAACGCGCGTTGCCCGCGCCGCGGCCGGATTGTGCGGTTTCATTGCGATCTGCTTCCTGATCCTCGCCTCGGCCCGCTCCTGGAGCTACAGCCAAGACCTGAAACGGGCGCGGGCGCAAGTCGCGGAATTCCCGGAATGGTCGCTCGCCTGGCGCGACTATGGTCTGGCCCTGGTCGCCGCTCATCGCGAAGCCCCGGGTGGGGCCGTGCTCACTCGGACCGCGGCCCGTTTTCCCGAGGATTTGCAGAATCGGTTGGCCTTGGTGGAGGCGGCGATCGAGCAAAACCGGATTGATGAGGCCAGGACGATTTTAAGCCAGTTCCGCCAGAACGCGCCCGAGCGCTGGGAAGTGGTCTTCTATCTTTGCGCCTTAGCCGCCCGCCAAGGCGAACCGGCCGAGGCCGAGGGCTATTGCCAGGCCGCGGCGGACGAGCGGCCGGCCTCCGCGCTGGCGCTCAATTACCTGGCCACGGTCCGCCTGCGCGCGAAACGTTTTGAGGACGCGGCCGGCCTGCTCGAACAGGCGAGAAAGCTTGAGCCCAGGAACGCCTCGGTGCTCAACAACCTGGGCTACGTGGCCGAACAACAGCAAGACCTGGATCGCGCTCTTCGCTCCTATCAGGAAGCTGCTCGCCTGGATCCCGACCAGGCGCTGTACCTGAAAAACGCCGCCCACCTTTACTACCTGCGCCAACAAATCCCGGAAGCCATTGCCAGCCTGGAAAGAGCGGTGCGGGTGGATTCTCATGATGTTCAGGCCCGCGCCAACCTGGCCCAACTGCTCTTCCAGATCCAGGATCTCCGTCGCACGCAAGACCAAATTATCGCCGTCCTCCGGATCGCGCCGGACAGCCCCGAAGCCGAGCAAATGCGCCTGCTCCTGCGCCGAATGGGCCAGACCCCTCCGCCCGGGCCCCACCCCGGTCGCCGACTGCGGTAAAAGGAAACTCACCCTTCACCGGCCGCAGTGTGTCAGGTGGCAGGTGGCAAGTGTCAGGGAAGGCCTAAAGCCCAAAGCCTAAGGTCTAATGCCTCTTCTTCGCCGCGGCCAGGAAGGCGCGGAAGAGGCGCACTTGGTCGGCATGATCCGGCACCAGCATTTCCGGGTGCCACTGCACGCCCAGCACCAAGCGCTGCGCGGGACCGGCAATGGCTTCGATCACGCCGTCCGCGGCCACGGCATTGACCACCAGACCTTTGCCCACGTCTTTGACCGCCTGGTGATGCGTGCTGTTCACCCGGATGGTGTGCTCGCTCCTTTTGCGGCCCAGGATCGCCGCGAGCGTGGTGCCGGCCGGCACCGTGACCGAATGAGAAGGCCGGGTCTTGCTAAACGTCTGCTGGTGCGAGATGCTGTGCGGTCGCTGGGTGGGCAGGTCCTGGTACAAGGTGCCGCCCAGGGCGACGTTGATGGCCTGGGCCCCGCCGCAGATCCCCAGGACCGGCAGGTCGCGGCGCAGCGCGAGACGAAAAATTTCCAGCTCGAATTCGGTGCGATTCTCCTTGACCGTGCCCAAGGCCGGGATGGGTTCTTCGCCGTAAAACTTCGGGTGAATGTCGAACCCGCCGCCGGAGAGGAGAAGGCCGTCGAGGCGATCGAGCAGACCCTCGATCAGCCGCGGCTTGGCCACCATGGGCAGGATCACCGGGATGGCCCCCAGCTCCGAGACGGCGCGGTAGTAGCGGTCCTTCAGGTAAACCGTGCCCTCGTCCGGCGAACGGACCGGAATCCTCTCGCCCGGATCAAAGTCCGGCGTGATGCCGATCAGGATAAGCTTCGACCTGGTCTTTGCTTTGGTCATATCTCTAATTGTATTTTTGCCGCAACTCCCGCTTGAGGATTTTTCCCGTCGGCGTGCGCGGGATCGCGTCGGCGAAAATCACCTGCCTCGGAATTTTGAACTTGCCGATCCGATCCTTGCACCAAGCGATCAGCTCAGCCTCCGTGAACGTGGCGCCGGGCTTTTTCACCACGATCGCCTTGACCGCCTCGCCCCACTTGGGATCAGGATAACCGATCACGCCCACGTCCGCCACCTGGGGATGCTTGAAAATCACATCCTCGATCTCGGCCGGATAGATGTTCTCGCCGCCCGAAATGATCATGTCCTTTTTGCGGTCCATGATGTAGAGAAAACCTTCCTCGTCCCGCTTGGCGACGTCGCCGGTGTGGAGCCAGCCGTCCACGACCGCCTCGGCCGTGGCCTCGGGCTGGTTCAGGTAACCCTTCATCACGTTGCCCGAGCGCAGGAGCACCTCGCCCAACTCCTCCGGCCCCACCTCGGAGCCGTCGTCGCGCACCACTTTCAAATCGGTATGGAAGAACGGCAGCCCGCAGGAGCCGGCCTTGGTGATGGCGTGCTCCGAAGCGATCACGGTGGCCGGCCCGGTGCACTCGGTGAGGCCGTAGAGCTGGCGGACCTCGATCCCGACCTCCGCATACTCCTTGATCAGCGCCACCGGCACCGGCGCGGCATAGACCAGGATGATCTTCACCGTCTGGAACATGCTCTTGTCAAACCCGGGGATCAGCTTGAGGAACATGAGCAATTGCGGCACCGAGCCGAAGCCGGTGACTTTCTCTTCCTGGATCAGTTCCAGGAAGCGCTTGGCATCGAAGCTGCGGAGCAGGATCGCGCGCTGGCCGAAGTGCACGAACATGGGAACCCCGGCCAGGGCGCCGATGTGGAACAGCGGCAGCGCGACCAGGAACGTGTCGCCGGTATGGCCGAGGGTGGCGAGCATGGTCGTCGAAGTCCAGAAATAGTTGGCGTGCGTGAGCATGGCGCCCTTGGGCCGGCCGGTGGTGCCGGAGGTATAGAGTACCGTGAGCGTATCATCGTCGCCGCCCGCCAGCTCCGGCTCCGCCTCGGTTTGCTTCGCCAGCAGGGCTTCGTAAGACTTGGCCCAGGCCGGGGTGGCGTCGCCGATCGCGACCAGGTGCTCGGCCGGAATCTCGGCGCGGAACGAGTTCACGATCTCGAGGTACTCCTTGCCGAACACGAACACCCTGGCGCCGCAATCATTCAGGATATAGGCCATCTCCGGCCCGGCCAGCCGGTAATTGATCGGCACCAGCACCGCGCCGATCTTGCCCAGGCCGAAGAACAGGTCGTAGTACTCCGGCTCGTTGAGCGCGAGCAGGGCCACCCGGTCGCCGTGGCCCACGCCCAAAGCCCGCATGGCATGGGCCAGGCGGTTGGCCCGCGCGTTGAGCTGGCTGAAGGTCCGTCGCACCTTCTCGCACACCAGCCCTTCCTGGTTCGGGCTCAGATAAGCCCGCTTCGCCAAAAAGCTGCCTAGGTTGATCTGCATAACTCCCCTCCTTCATGAGATGCCGTCAAATTGATCCTAACCCGACCTGCGACCTACTGCTCCTGCGGGATCCAGACTTCCAGATCGGCCCGGCCGCGGTTGCCCCAGGCATAGTAAGGGATCGCGCTGAATTCTTTCCCTTCCCGGGTTCTTCCGCGCACCCGCGCCACCCCGCCCAGAAGCTCGGGCTGAAAAACCGTCCCCAATTCAGGATCACGGCCGATCTCAACCCGATGCACGTCCAGCCCGGGGTTGTCCTGGTCCTCCAGGCAATACACCAAGGGCCCGGCGAGGATCGCCGCCTTGCCCCGGTTCTCCTTCACCTGAGGCGGAGACAGTTCCAGTCGCGGCTTCCAGCTTAATTCGAGCTCGACCTCATCGCCCGGCCGCCACTCTCTTTGCAAAACT
>Ga0315282_10008142_pt1 | contig 17015 bp, 12 predicted proteins | sample YL17G07_20_MG_FD_203693 | JGI IMG/M metagenome (GOLD analysis project Ga0315282, IMG submission 203693) | Sediment microbial communities from Yellowstone Lake, YNP, Wyoming, USA - YL17G07_20 | ecosystem: Environmental > Aquatic > Freshwater > Lake > Sediment | place: USA: Wyoming | collected...
TGCACCAGTTTCGCTCTTCGACTCTTGAAAGGCATTGTCTTCTCCTCCAACCAAAGATGGAGAAGACTTACCGCAAGACGAATTGTATTGCAACACTAATATGGAATCATTCTACTAGTCCGCCGATTCTCGCGGGCAGTCGTTGCGCTGGACGGCCGTTCGGTCTTTCTGGCCTCGCGCGGATGATCTCTTCGGCCAGCGATGACGGTTGGGATTCTCTTTCCATTCCGCCCCGGTTTCATGCAAGAGAATACGCTTGTTTTAGGACTAGAATTCGCTCCCCCTATTGCGTTGAGGTGCACTTAGGGGAGCAAGACGGCCCTAACCAGGTCACGGCAGGTGCCTTCGATCGCGTGGACGGGACGATCAAGATGCCCCTGCATGTGGTCGAGCGAAAGATCGTCGAGAAAAATGTGGTCCCAGGGGCGAAGGCAGTTGGCCGGGAGCAAATAGCAGTCGGCACGCCGCCGCATGAGCAGGGCATCGAGCACGTCGCGCCCGGCCAGCAATCCGCTCACGGTCACCGTCGGGCCGAACAGCCGATTGCGCACCACGACCAACGCCACGCTGAGACCCTCGACGGCGTGGAGACGCGCGGCCAGCGGTTGCAGAAACGCCGCCGCCGAAACCCCCGTCACGATGGCCACCAAACGGCGCGCGGGAATCGCTCGCGGCAACCGGCGTTCCATCCGCCGCCACGGCCTCAGGAATTGGCCCACCATCCCGACGCCGTTTTCGAACTGCGGCGCAATGTCAATCCCACGATAGTCGGGAACCGCACGCCGCGCCCGCAAATACCACTCGTCGGCTACAAACAAGACCCGCTCGCCAAGCGCCCGCCGCCACTCACGCATGACCGGCTGCATCGCGTCAATCAGGCGCGCGGCGTAAGCCGGCGTGACGGGCCGGATGCGCGGCAGGTGAGCCCGATGGGCCGTCAGCCCGACCGGCACAATCGCCACCGACCGCAGCGCCGGCGAGTAGGCGCGCAGGTCCTCGAGCGTTTGCCGGAGCGCCCGCCCGTCGTTCCAGTCGGGACACACGACGATCTGGGCGTGAAACTCGATCTGGTGGGATCGAAAAAAATCGAGCAACGGCAGGAGCGGCGGCGCCTGGCGGCGGCCCAGCATTCGCGCGCGCAATTCGGGATCGGTCGCGTGCACCGAAATGTAGAGCGGACTCAACCGCTGTCGCGCGATCCGCTCGAGGTCGCTCGCGGTGAGATTCGTTCCCGTGATGTAGTGGCCGTAGAGAAACGAGAGCCGATAGTCTTCGTCGCGGAAGTAGAGCGGCCGGCGCAGCCCTTGCGGCAACTGAAGCACGAAGCAAAAGGGACAGCGATTGGTGCAGTGACGGGGCGCGAACGGTTCGAGTTCCCATCCGAGACCTTCCCCCGGCCGCACTCTCGCTATCGCCTCGCGCACCGTTCCGCCCGTCTGCCACCTCACGCGCACGCGGTGAGCGCTCGAATAGAACTGGGCGTCAATCTGATCGTTGATCGGATGGCCGTTGATCCCCAGCAACCGGTCGCCCGGCCGCATTCCCAGCCGTTCGGCCAGCCCGCCCCGTTCCACGCGCACCAGGCCGATCCCGTCGCTCATGCTTCCGCCTCGACGCGCGCGGGTTCTTCCGATTCCGTGGCCAGCATCCACACGCCCGCGCGGTAGTAGCCGAGGACCGAGACCAGGCAGAGCAAGCCGGTGATGACGGATATGGCGTGGATCGGTTTGCTGAGCCACGCGGGATTGTAGTGGAACTCGCTGAGCAGGTTGGCCAGGCACACGACCAGAACCGTGGCGATCTGGAAAAAGGTGGTCAACTTGCTGGAGACAATCGGCCGAAACTGCATCGTCGGGCAGAGCCATTTGACCATCCCCGCGCCCAGCATGATCAGCAGGTCGCGATAAGTGACCGCGACGGTCAACCACGCCGGCAGGGGAACGAGCGTGTGCGGGCTGGCGGTCAAAATGATGAACGTCATCGTGAGCAGCAGCTTGTCGGCCAACGGGTCGAGAATGGCCCCAAGCGCGGTTTGCTGACCGAACTTGCGCGCGACATAGCCGTCCACGCCGTCCGAAAGCGCCGCCACGAAAAAGAGGCAAAAGGCCAACAGATAGTGCCCCTCGTAAAGCGACCACCAAACGAAGGGCACCGAAACCATCCGGCCGAGCGTGATCTTGTTGGCCAGCGTCATGATTGGCGGTCCTCGCTCATCACACTTGAGTGGGACAGGTTGGCAACCTGTCGAAACGCGAGGAAGAGGAACGATGAAGGAGGAGTGATGAACAGAAAAGCAACATGGCCACGTGCGCCCAAAGCCGGCCGCCGCTATTCCTCCATCACCTTATCCAGTATCTTGATGTCACCCTTTTTGTTCAACACGCGACCCACCGAGAGCGTGGCCTCCACGCGCGTGACCTCGATCTCACCAACGGGCTTTCCCGCGGCGGCGGGCGCGGTCCCCGCGGCGGAAACGGCGGGAGTCTCGCCGACCGACATGACACGGAAATGTTGGGCCGCACCAATCCCCGCGTCCGAGCCGGCATTGAAATACACATCGTCTCCTTCGCGCTTGATGATGCGTGCCGCCCAGGCTACCCGGGCCGAATCGGCGACGATCTTTTCGAGTGCCTTCTGAATGATCTCGCGCGTCACATAACCCAGCGCACTGGTTTGCGACTGGGGGTCGTCAAAGCGAAAATCGCCCGGGTTGATCCGGGGTTCTCCGCTGTTCGGCGCCCGTTCGGCCGCGATGGCGTCGGAAGCGATCAACGCGCCGGTCTCGACATTGTAGAGCCGCAGCTCTATGGCCATGCGGAGGGTTCCGGTTGAGCCGGCCGCATTTGCCGACCCCGCACCGGTGATGCGCGCGCGCAACCCCGGGTCATCGAACCGGGTGATTTGCACTTTAACCAGCAGCTGGGCGGCGGCCAGACTGGAGGGCTTCGAGGCGGAACCCCTGGCGGGCAGGCCCGAAGCCGCCGGTTTCAGGTCAAGCGCGAGCGCGCCCAGCGTTCCCGGCTCGACCACCACGAACCGATTGCTGTTGCGCAATTCCGCGATCAGCGCCTCCCGCAGTTCATTGCCGTATCCGGCCACGCCCACCACTGCCGCCCCGACACTGACCGGGGCGACCGCAATCCGTTTCTTGAGAAAGCCCCGCGCCCTTTTCAGAACCTTCACCGACGGCGGAACGGCATCCCTTTTGGCGAGCGAGGGCGCCGGAGTCACCGCGGCCGCGGTCGGCGTGGTGGCCGACGGCGGGGTTACGATGATCGTGCGTGGCGTTTCGACGGGCGCAGGCATCGGTTTGGGCGTAGGCGGCGCCTCAGGCACGCTAATGCTGGGCTCGGGGGCAACCTCTTTGACCTTTCCCGAGTCGCGGAGCGCCGCCGCCTTGCCCTCGTATTGTCTCGCCAGGTCGGCCCGTCCGGCCATCCGATACGTTTTCGCATAGCCCTGGTAAACGCGATAGAGACGGTAGGGGTCGTCTTTCGCCTTCTGCTCCACGACGCGATAGAAATTGAGCGACCAGCGGTAGTTGCCCACCTCGGCCGAGCGCTGGGCATAGAGAATCTGACGCTCGACGTCGCCGGCGTTCAGTTCCCAGACGCGCCCGTAGAGTTTGACCGCCTCCGCCCTCCTGCCGTCGGTCCAGAGTTGCTCGGCTTTCATCACCGTATCTTCATAGACGCCCGCGTGGACAGTGTGCGGCCAAGCCAACCCTGCCGTGAGCCAGAGCATCGTCGCCGCTATGATTTGTCGCCGTGTCATTCGCCACTCCTCCGGTGGGTCTGAAGAACGTCCTGCTTTCACCGACTCACAAACCACCCGTTTTGACCGACGGGCAGCCAGGCCAATCCTCGCTTCATCTATCAACAGCAGTGTGCACACGGCCGGCGCGCATTCCACTGAAAAGATCCAAGCGGCGCGGGGTAGGCTGGAACTCCCAGAAGTCACACACCAGGAACAGAACGTTATATTCCCCCGACAAACGAGAATCGGCCCCATCTTATTATTTCATCCGGCCAGCAGTAAGTCCTTCTCTGAAGCAGGCGTTTGGTTCGGCCCGCGGTGCGCCTTCCGGGAGTTCCTGGCGCGGTGGGGTGTATCTCCCGAAATCGCGAGATGCGACCGGACTTGTCCGCAGCTTCGAATCGCCCTTGACCACGCCCCGAAAAACGAAGAGACTTCCCCTAGCCTGGTGCAAAGAGAAGGTCTGCGATTCGAAGATGGCTCCGGACCACAAATGGCGCGCCATGGTAGTGGATGACGACCAGACGCTGCTCAATGCGCTGGTTGAGATTCTCTCCACCGAGTTCGAAGTCGTGGCCGCCGTCAACGGCCTCGACGCGCTCGAGAAGCTGGAACGCTACGAGCCGGATTTGATCATCCTCGATGTCGTCATGCCGTGCGTGGACGGGATAGACACCTGCCGGGCCCTCCGCAAGAACGTGAAATTCCGCGACATCCCGGTCATTTTCCTCAGCGGCCAGGACGAAACCCAATACCTCGACCGCGCCAAGGGGCTCCAGAATACGCGGTTCCTGCGCAAACCGGTCGAGCCCATTCATCTGCTCGAGCTCTGCACCAGTGTGATGCAGCAGAGCGACTCCGGCGACGCGCCGCCCACGAAGCGGTTCAGCCTCACCGAGCTGGAAACGCTCGATATGCAGCGAACTCCCACGCCCCGTGTCCCGCTGCAAAGAACCGAGGCGATTGACGCCAAAATCTCTCTCCCCCTGACCGAAGCAAAAGTATCAGAACCCCCGCTTCAAGCTTCCACCGCCCGCGTGATGGTGGTGGACGACGACCACGACATTATCAGTTATATGCTGGCGGTGCTGCGCGAACGCTACGAGGCGTTTGGCGTCCGCGATCCGGTGTCGGCCATTTACAAAATCATCCGCTATCAACCCGACCTCATCATTCTCGACATCGCCATGCCCCGGATGAGCGGCTACCAGCTGAGCCAGCTGCTTCGGCTCAATCGGAATCTCCGCACGATCAAGTTCATGTTCGTCTCCTCCAAGGACAACCCCCAGGAAATCGCCTATGCCAAGAAACTGGGGGCGGCCGACTATCTGGTCAAACCGTTCTCGGCCGAGGAGCTGATGAACCGGGTCACCTCCATCGTGGATGCTCCCGATCTCATTGTTCGCGAAAAGGCGCTGAGCTTCCAGGATATCCGAAACATTGAAAGCGCCGACTCCTCTCCCTCGCAATTTCAGTGACAGAATAAAAGCGCTCGCTCACGCAGAGGCGCGGGGAAGGCGGAGAGAAGCCCGTTTTAAGTTTCAGGTTTCAGGCTTCGAATTTCGAGTGTTGGGCGGTTGCCTCCCGAATCGGCGCTTTTGCCTGGAACGGGTCCTGTGAGACGTCGGCCGATGTCGGTTGCCTCACCCGCCCTGAAACGTGAAACCTGAAACGCACCTTCCCTCTCAAGGAGGATGTCGAAATGAAACAGGCACCTATCGTCGCACTGAGTCTTACGGCTCTGATCTCCGCGTGCATCTTCATGGCTTCAGCGGCGGCGTCCGCGGTGACTTTCGATGAACAGGGGTTCCTGCGCGTCGAGGGGAAGCGGTTCTTGCCGATCGGTGCCTACGATCCGCCCGCCGGGTGGGACGAGAAACGGCTTGCCGCCGCCGGCTTCAATCTTGTTCGTGCAGGGGCCGACCGCAAAGCGTTCGACGAGGCGCGGGCGGCGGGTTTGCGCGTTTGGTTTTCATTCGGCGATGGGTTGGCGCTGAGTTCGACCGACACGGCGAAGACAAAATCTCTGCGTCAGCGCGTCGAAACGCTCGCCGATCATCCCGCAGTCCTTTTTTGGGAAACCGCCGACGAGCCGGCCTGGACCGACGCCGACCCCGCAAAAGCCCGCCTCGCTCCCGAGCCCTTGGCGCGCGGCTATGAGGAACTGCGGCGTCTCGATCCGGCTCACCCGGTTTATCTCAACCACGCACCGCGCAACATGGTCGAGACGCTTCAGCGGTACAACCCCGCCTGCGACATCGTCTCGGTGGACATCTATCCGATCATTCCCTGCGGGATTCGGAAGATGTACGCCATCACGCCCGACGGGCGACAGGGCGATCTCCCCAACCAGACGCCGAGCTGCGCGGGCGAATATGTGCAGAAAATGCGGCGTGTCCAGCCGGGCCGTCCCGTGTTCATCGTTCTCCAGGGATTCGCGTGGGAAACGCTGCGCAAGGAGCCCGAGCGCGATCCCAGGATGATTCGCTACCCCACCTATGCCGAAACGCGCTTCATGGCGTTCGATGCGATTATCAACGGGACGAACGGGATCCTCTACTGGGGGCTTCGCTATGCGCCGGCAGGTCATCCGTTTGTCGAGGACGTGGCAAAAGTGACGCGCGAGTTGCGCGAGCTCACGCCCGCGATCGTCGGCCAGACGTGGGCCGGCGAGCTCGATCGGCACTATCGCGAAATGGGTTCGACGATTGCGAAGGGGGTCGAGGTGCTGGTGCGCGAGCAACCCGACGGCCGGCGCGTCATCTTCACGGCAAACACGTCCATAGACCCCGCGCGCGTGACGTTCAGCCGTCTGCCCGTGCGGGGAACGTCGCTGCGTTCACGCGAAGGCGGCAAAGACATCCCGCTCGAAAACGGCTCCTTCACCGCCGATTACGCGGGGCTGGAGGTCCGTGTGTTCGGGGAAGTGAAGTAGAAGCCTTGTCACCACAAAGACAGTAGAGTAGGCCGGAGACGCCCGTCCCCGCCCGACTCTACTGGATCAGATGTTTCGTCGGTAGCTGGAACAGCATGGCATCACGGGGGCAAATTTTCGCGATAGACAAGCGATCTTTTCCTTTAATGGTTCGCCGTTCCGCCTTCAGGCGGGGTTCTCTGCGGTACTGCGAACGAAAGCCGCGGAATGCAGACCAACATTCGTACGGGGCTGAATCAATCTACGCGGAGATGTTTTTGACCTTGAGAGCTGACGGGGGCTTTGGCGCAATGTCGCCCGACGAACGCAAGTAGACGGCGGGTCCTGGAAGCACAGCTCTTTGCGCCATGGCCTTAGAGCGTGTCTTGAAACCACACCCTTTGCCCGTCATTGCGAGAAGCGGCTCCGCAGCGACGAAGCGATGACGGAAGGGAGGCGTACTGTTTCCACCAAAATCCCGGAAGAACCTGGAGTTTTAAGACACGCTCTAAGAAGCTAAGAAGGGGGTGCACGTCACGTCCCATTCTTTTTTTCGTGCCTTGGTGTCTTTGTAGTGAGAGTCTGAAGATTTTCATCCCCCAAAGCGATTGCGGGTTGACAGCGATTCCCCTGCCCCCTAAAAATCGGGATCAGTTTCGACGACGAGGAATCCCATCATGGCCTGGTTCCGCAAACCGCAATATACGGCGCTTCGCGAGACGCCCCCGCGCGACGTTATTCCCGACGGCCTGTGGTTCAAGTGCACCGAGTGCGTCAATTTCATCTATCGTAAAGACTTCGAGCGCAACCTCCTGGTCTGCCCCAAGTGCGGCTTCCACTACAAAATGTCGGCCGACGAGCGGATCGCCATGCTCGCCGACGAAGGGACCTATGTTGACTTCAACGACCAAATCCAGCCGACCGACTCGTTGAAGTTTTGCGATTCGAAACCCTATGACAAGCGCCTCGAGGAAGCCCAGGAAAAGAGCGGTCGCACCGAGGCCGTCCGAACGGGCCGCGCGAAGCTCGACGGCCAGGCCGTGATGCTGTCGGTCATGGATTTCAATTTCATCGGCGGAAGCATGGGGTCGGTTGTCGGCGAAAAGATGACCCGGATGATGGAAACGGCCTGCCAGGAACGCCTGCCGGTCGTCTCCGTGGCCACTTCGGGCGGGGCGCGAATGCAGGAAAGCATCCTCTCGCTGATGCAAATGGCCAAGACCAGCGCCGCCGTGGCCGATCTCGGAAAGGAGCGCGTTCCCTACATCAGCGTTCTGACCGATCCGACGACCGCGGGCGTGATGGCCAGCTTCGCCAGCCTTGGGGATGTGATCGTGGCCGAACCTGGCGCACTGATCGGGTTTGCCGGCCCGCGCGTCATCCAGCAAACGATCAACCAGATTCTTCCGCGCGGTTTCCAGCGGTCCGAATTCGTGCTGGCCCATGGCTTCGTGGACCTCGTGGTCGAGCGGAAGCGCCTCAAGCAGACGCTCTCCAATCTGATTTCCTATTTCTGGAACGGGGCCAAGACCACGGCGAAGGTCGTTCCGCTGGCGCTGTGAGTTGAAGTCAAAAGGCAAAAGTAAAAAGCAAGAAAAGAGCGACAACGGTTCTTTCCCTCCCGACCTCGTCTGCGCCCCCTGTGGTTTCTGCTCCGTTTTCGGTTCTCAACTTTTGCCTTCTGACTTTTTACTTTTTCCTTTTGCCTTTCTCGAAAACACTGGACATACCGGGCAAACAGTTGCGATAAGCAAACGACTACCGCGACCAGACGAACGCGGTTTTACCGGGTCACTGGGAGCAGCGCGTCAACATGGCGGAAGTAATTCTGCGAAACGTCACCAAGGTCTTTCCTCCCCGCGTGGTCGCCGTGGACGACGTGACCCTCGAGGTCCGGGATCGCGAGTTTCTCGTTCTCGTGGGCCCCTCCGGTTGCGGCAAATCCACCACGCTTCGCATAGTCGCGGGATTGGAGGACGCCACCCGCGGCGAGATTTTCATCGGCGACCGGCTGGTCAACAACGTCGCACCCAAAGACCGCGACATCGCCATGGTCTTTCAGAATTATGCCTTGTATCCGCACATGACCGTGTACCGCAATCTGGCGTTCGGGTTGAAGTTGCGTGGGGTTGCCAAGAGCGAGATTGACCGCCGCGTGCGCGAGACCGCCCAGATTCTCGGCATTGACGAGCTGCTCGACCGCAAGCCGCGGGAGCTGTCGGGCGGCGAACGCCAGCGGGTGGCCGTCGGGCGCGCCATCGTCCGCAAACCCCAGGTTTTCCTCTTCGACGAACCGTTGAGCAACCTCGACGCCAAGATGCGCGTCCAGATGCGCGCCGAGATCAGCAAACTCCACAGCCGCCTCCAAACCACGATGATCTACGTCACGCACGACCAGGTCGAGGCCATGACCATGGGCGACCGCATCGTGGTGATGAAGGACGGCGTGGTCCAGCAAATCGCCGAGCCGCTGGACCTCTACGATCATCCGGCCAACCGTTTTGTGGCCGGGTTCATCGGCAGCCCGCCCATGAATTTTATCGAGGGAAGAATCGAAGGCGCAGGCGACGAGCTGCTTTTTTCCGACGGACAGATCCGCGTGGGAGTCCCGCGCGCCTTTCGCGACAAGGTCAGTCCCTACGCGGCCGAACCGGTGACCTTTGGCATTCGCCCCGAGGACTTTTACGACCCTGCGTTTCGCGCCGGGACTCTGGCCCAGTATGGCGCGATTTCCGCCAAGGTCGAACTGATCGAGCCCATGGGCGCGGAACTCTATATGTATCTCACCGCGGGCGAAACCCACCTGATCGCCCGCCTGGATGCCCATGTCACCGCCGAAATTGACGAGACGAAAACCCTGCACATTGACATAAACAAGTCGCACTTCTTCGACCCGGAGACGGGCAACGCGATCGTGTAAGTGGGACAGGTTGGCAACCTGTCTCGATTTTCGATTGAGAAGAATTTCGCGACCGCGTTGAACTCCAAACGCGCCGAGCCGTCTCATGCTGACCGAAAAACGCCTGCTGATCATTGACGACGAGAAACGCATGGCCGACAGCCTCCAGTCGCTCTTCGAGGCCGAAGGCTATCGCGCCGACGTCGCCTATGGCGGCTCGGAGGGCATGGCCAAAATCGGCGAGGGCGACTATCACGTCGTCATCACCGACATCCGCATGGCCGACCGCGACGGCTACGAGGTCATGCGCTATGTCCGGGAACACCGTCCCAACACGCTGGTCATCGCCATCACCGGCTACGTCTCGACCGAGTCGGTCATCCAGGCCATCCGCCAGTCGGCGTTCGACTACATTCCCAAGCCCTATGATTTCGACATGGTCCGCGGCGTGGTCGAGCGCGCCTTCATCCAGATCGAAACCCACCAGATACGCGAAGACCTCCTTTCGATGATCACCCACGACATCAAGGTGCCGCTGGGAACGATCATCGGCTATGCCCAGCTGGCCATGGAGGGCGAAGGCGGCGAGCTTCATTCCCAGGCGCGCGATTTCCTCGAACTGATTTCGATCAACGCTCAACGGATCCTTTCGCTGGTGGACAACTTCCTGACCACCTGCCGCGTCGAGGCGGGCCGGCTCGAAACCGTGATGATGCCGGTCAACCTGGCCGAAATCATCGAGGACCTCGCCCCCATCACCGAACTGGAGGCGCGCAAACGGGGGGTCGAACTACACATTCACGTCGAGTCGGCCCAGATCCTCATCTCCGGCGACGTCAACCTTCTCTTCCGCGCCCTCGGCAATCTCTTTCACAATGCCGTGAAGTACGCCGGCGACCAGGGAAGCGTCGAAGCGATTCTGCGCATCGCCGAACGGCCGGGCGATACCAGTCGCAAGCCCTGGGCGCTGGTCGAGATCAGCAACACCGGTCCGGGGATCGCGGCCGAAGCGCAGGCTCGCATTTTCGAGCGCTTCGAACGCTGGGGCGATCGCACCGGCACCACCGACGGCGCGGGGCTGGGTCTCTATGTCGTGCGCTGCATCGTCGAAGCCCACCAGGGCCACGTCGAGGTCGAAAGCCACCCCCACGAACAAACCACTTTCCGCGTCTATTTTCCACTGGCGGCAGAAGAAGTGAAGGATGAAGGATGAATTATGAATGATGAATCGTGGCTAGGGTAACTTGCTCTTTGGCCCTTGACTGAATTCGGCTCTTTTCACCTCAACTCATCATTCAGAATTCATAATTCAAAATTGCGCTTATGTTCGTTCTCGGCATCGAAAGTTCCTGCGACGAAACCTCCGCGGCGGTCGTCCGCGACGGCCGCGACGTGCTCTCCAATATCGTCTGGTCGCAGGTGAATCTGCACGCGCCTTACGGCGGCGTGGTGCCCGAGCTGGCTTCGCGCGCCCACGTGAGGAACATCTCGACCGTCGTGGACCTGGCGTTGCGTCGCGCCGGCGCCGGTCTCGATGCGATTGATCTGATCGCCGTCACGCGCGGGCCGGGATTGGTCGGCTCACTGCTGGTGGGGCTGGAATTCGCCAAAGCGCTGGCCTTCGCAAGCAACCTCCCGCTGGTGGCGGTCCATCACATCGCGGCCCATCTCTACTCGCCCTTTCTGCGCCAAAGTCCCGCGGCTCACGACCTCACTACCCTCGCCGCTCTCGCTTCTCCTCCCGTGAACGTGCCCGCTCCCATGCCTGTGGCCGAAGCTTCGGATCGAGCCATGGCGGCCACCAAGACGAAGCGGTCTCCCAAGAACCGCCGCCTCTCCGCCCCCCTTCCCCGCTACCCGTATCTCGGCCTCGCCATCTCGGGCGGGCACACCAGCCTGACCCGCGTCGAACGCCCCGGCCAGTATCGCACGCTGGGCGAAACGCGCGACGATGCCGTCGGCGAGGCGTATGACAAGGTGGCGAAACTTCTCGGCCTGGGTTATCCCGGCGGGCCGATCATTGACCAGCTCGCGCACGAAGGCAATCCGCGCGCGGTGCGCTTCCCGCGGCCGCTCCGGGGAGACAAAACGCTCGATTTCTCTTTCAGCGGTCTGAAAACGGCCGTCCTGCATTATGTCGAGGGAAAAGGGCTGGAGACGATCCGCCGCAACCACAAAGCGCTCTGCGATGTGGCGGCCTCTTTTCAAGCAGCCGTCATTGACTCGCTTCTCGAAAAGACGTGTTTGGCTCTTCGGCGCGAGAAACTGGATTCCTTGGCGGTCGGCGGCGGCGTGGCCTGCAACGCCGGCCTCCGCGAAACCCTTCTCATGATGCGGCGCCCGCGAAACCCTGTGCGAGGCCGAATTCATCCTTCCTCTTTCATCCTTCATCCTTATCTTCTAAAACGCTTGTGGATTCCGCCCCCGTCGCTTTGCACCGACAACGCGGCCATGATCGCCGGCCTGGGCTATCACCTTTTCCGCGCCGGCCGCCGCGACAACGATCTCGCGCTGAACGCCGATCCGGGCTGGGAGTTGGATTCGGCTTGAAAAATGGGAACCACAGATTTCAAAAGCGGACTCTTGACCATTGACCTTCGACCCTGGACCTGAGAGTCAAAGGGGGAATGCGCACGGATGACCGCCGGCTCCGGTGCGAGATCTGAAGTTGAAAGAGAGGCAAGAGTGGAAAGTCCTCTTTTGAAATCTGCGAAAACCTGTGAAATCAGTGGTTCCCTAAGGTTTTGAACGATGTCCCTCCAAGTGTCTCGGCCGTTAGCCTCAAGTCTTCGCCGCATCCGTATTGTCTTAGAAATGATCAAGTTCGAGCACACGCTGTTCGCCCTGCCCTTTGCGCTGATCTCGATGATGCTGGCCTGCCGCGACTACCCTGAACCGGGCGACCGCTGGCCATCTCTGAGGGCGCTGGTCCTGATCGTCGTGGCCTGCTATGCCGCGCGGTCGGCCGCCATGGCCTTCAATCGTCTGGCCGACCTCGATCAGGACCGCGAGAACCCCCGCACCCGCAACCGGGCGCTGCCGGCGGGTCTTCTCACGACCCGGTTCGTCTGGGTGTTCACCGCCCTCCACGTCGCCCTGTTTTTCCTGGTCGCCTATCTGCTCAACTGGCTTGCGTTCGTCCTGTCGCCCGTCGCACTGGCCATCGTCCTGGGATATTCATACGTCAAGCACTTCTCCTTGACGACGCATTTCGTGCTGGGACTGGCATTGGGGATCGCACCCGTGGGTGCCTGGATTGCGGTCCGGGGGACGTTCGACATCCTCCCGATGATCCTCAGTCTGGCGGTTTTGCTCTGGACGGCCGGCTTCGACATCATCTATGCCTGTCAAGATTATGCCTTTGACAGCGCGAAGGGTGTTCACTCGCTTCCCGCACGCTATGGGATTCGCTCGGGGCTGATGGTTTCGTCGGTTCTGCACGCGCTGGCCTGGCTGGCATTACTTGCATTTGCCATTGCGGCGCACGGCGGGCCTCTCTTCGTCACGGGAATCGCGCTGGTCGGAGGGCTGCTCGCTTATGAACACTGGATTGTCAAGCCCAACGACTTGGCGCGAGTGAACGTTGCCTTCTTCACCGTCAATGGCCTCGTCGGCATCCTGTTGTTCTGCTGCTTCCTTGCCGACCTGCTGATTCGTTAGGCGCATAGGCTCCCCTGTTTTGTATGCAGGCAAACCGGGCCCAAACCCCGGGCAGCGTACTTCGGATTCCGCGAGGTGGCGATGTGTATTGCCCGCGGTGCAAAAGAAAAATGGTTGAGCAGAAGCGCGTTTTTCACAAGAAACGCAAATGGGTCTGCCCCCGTTGCGGGAAGGCGCGAATGCAGAAGATTTCGCCCAGCCGTAACGAGCGAACCTAGTCCTGGAACAACTTCCTCCTGATCCGAATGTGTGGACAATCTTCGTTCGTCTGGTGAAACTGAGAACACGGTGAAGGTGCGCGCATGAAAAATCGAACGGCTTTGCCAACGTTTGCATCGTGGCTCGACCAGCTCGCTGACGCCAAAAAGCGCGACGGCTGGTTGAGCGCGTGCCAGGACGCGGGGCGTTTCCTGCTGCCCTGTCGCCAACTGATCACCGCGCCGGCCAAAGTGCTGAAGTCGCTGAAGGCCGAGCCGGTGCTCAAAGTGTGCGCCGGTCGGGGCGAACTGGCCCAGGCTCTGGATGCGGTGGGGATACCCATCGTCGCGACCGATGCCAAGGCGCCCGCCGGCTCGATCGTCTTGCGGGTCTCGACCGAGAAGGCGCTCAAGCGATACCGGCCGGCCGTGGTGCTCGGCAGTTCCGTGCCCCTCGACAGCCGCGTGGACGAAGCGGTGCTGGGCTTTCCCTCGGTGCAACACTACATCATGCTCGGCGCGCGGATCGGCGGCGTCCTCGGTTCCGAGGCGCTGTGGCAGAACGCCGCCTGGGTCGCCGAGCCGCTGGACCGGGTCAGCCGGTGGATGCTCACGCGCCACGACGTGTGGATGGGACTGCCCGGGCGCGTGGTCCTTCAGCACGGTGAGGCCTGGCATTTTCGCCGCAAGAAGAAAGATGAGCATTATGATTCGGTATTCGATTTCTGAAGACGGACAACCGGCCACAAACCGCCCGCCCGTAAAGCAATGATCAAAAGTTCGATCGGGAATCCGTGTCACGCGACAGTGAAGTGGATGGTTGCCTTCGCCTCTTTCCCCGTCTCGATCATGCGGACCGTCGCTGTGGCCGTATGTTTGCCGCGGGCCGAGGCGGGAAGGTGGAACGTGTGGTAGCAGTCGCTCAGATCGCCGCCCTTCCCACCCTTCACACCCTTCCCACCCTTCACACCCTTCCCACCCTTCCTACCCTTCCCACCCTTCCTACCCTTCCCACCCTTGCCCTTCTCAACGGCCTTGCCGGCGTTCTCGCCTCCCTCTTCCACCAGCGTCGGCTTGACCGGTTTCCCGTCAACGCTCAGGCTCACGAGCTCGACGACCGGTTTGACTCGCGCCACGCGCCCTTGCCACCAGCAGCGCACGCGAATCGTTACGCCTTCCTCGGGGCGAGCGGCCTCGAACTCATCGCCGGGCGTGACGGCCACCAGCGAGACCCAGGGCCGGATCATCACGGGATTCTCCTCCCACCATTTCCATTCCTTCTCGTGCCGCCGGATGAAATCCTGCACGCCCGGACCGCCTCCCAGCATTCGCGTCCGGAACTTCGTCACGGCGTCGTGCCGCACGGCCACCACCCATTGCTCCTTGAGCGCTTTGAGCCAGGCCGCCCACGTCGGCTCGGCGCCCAGAAAGACGGTGCGATATCCGGCCAGTTCGTCGGCCCACCACCACGCCTCGTTCCCGTGCGCGTCCTGCAGGGCGACGAACGGGATGAGGTGGCGATAGCGAAACAGGAACGGGAGCATATAGACAAAGTTCTGCTGGAAGTGAAACGAGCTGATCGCCGCATAGCCGCTGCCGCGTTCGACGGAGTCGTCCAGCTGTACACGCACGAATTCCTCGTTATCGCAGATTTGCCAAACCATACGCCCGCCGGCTTTTTCGAGCGGCGCGATTCGCCGGGCCAGGAATTCGGGCCATGCGGTGGCGCGTTCGCCGGCGAGCGACGGCCCGAAATCAACCCCGGCGGGGGCGATTGGATCGCTCAGATGGCTGTAGGTCCCCAGTCCCGGCAGACTCATGAACGTGCCGTATTCCTCGTTGGCAACGAAGAATCTGACCGGCACCTTGCGCTGGTCGGCGATCGCCTGGGCGCGGGCGATCCATCCGGGCAGAGCATTCTTGGCGCCCCAGAGATGAATACGCAGGGCGCGGGCGAGTTCGACCGCCTCGGCCGGGCTGCCGTTGCCTTGCGCTTCGAGTTGGATCGTGAACGGTTTCAGTCGTGCGGGCAGCGCTTTGACCACCGCGGCGGGCCGGCGCTCCGTTCCGGGTGTTTCGCCGAGCGTGATCAAAGCGTCCAAGGCATGACAAGTGGCCACGGGCTGCGACGGCAGACCGGGCCGGTCGCCGAAGCCGCCATCGCCATTCCAGAGCAAACGGAGCCAGCGGACGCAGGCTTCGCGGTCGGCGGGAGCGGCATCGTAGCTTTTCAGCATGCGAACCGCCGCCCAAGTGTACGTGACGTCGTCGGTGCGGCCGATTTGCGCGTTCGGTTGATGCGTGAACCCGCCGCTCGGCAGTTGACAGGCGCGAAGCCAGGCCACCGTTTCCTCTTTCCGCTCAGAGGCTCCACCGAAAACCAGAAGCGCCATGGTTCCCCAGAGCGTGTTCAGGACATTTCCGTCGCTCCCGTCGGAGGCGGGCGTGTGGTTGAAACTTCCGTTTGGCCGCCGGCGGGAGTTCAAATATTCGATCACCTCGGGCGACCGGTTGTTGAACGGCAAGCCCAGGATCGCGTGAGAGATGATGGCCATCATCTCTTGCTGAAAGACCGGATAGCCGTTGGGTTCATAGACCACGGGGTACTTGGAGGGCTCCGTCCAGCCTTGGACCTGAGAGTGGAAAGACGAGGCGTCTTCGTTCAGCCAGAGGAGGCTCTGGACTTGTTGATAGACAAACGTTCGGAGTTCGGCGGCGTGTTTTCCCGCTTCGGCATCCTGGCCCGTGATCGGGTGATGGGTGCGGACAAACTCTGCGAGGGCTTTCTTGTTCGGCGGGTCCTGATTGAACAGCTTGTAGCAGCCGATGACCGCAAAGGTCGGCGTGAGGTGCGAGTCCGGCTGATCGTCCCAACCATAGCCGCCGTCGGGACGCGCCAGGCTTTCGAGATAGCCGAGAACGGCTTGCCTCCAATCCAAAGGCGGCTTTTCGCTTCGCCCGGCTCGCACGGGCGGATTGCTCGAAGTTGCACAGACTGCGTTGCCGGCCATTCCAGCCACCGCCACCAGTTTCAATAGTTCGCGCCGATCCATTTTACCCTCCTCGCAAAATCGGAGATTCTTTTCACAGCCGACACGAATGAATGCCGCCAGGTTCGACCTGATGAATCGCTCAAAAGTCCAACAGATCCTTGTGATTTCACCGGGTACGTTCGTTCATGCCCTTAGTACGCCTCAACGCAATAAAGGGGCCAAATCATTGCAGATGTCAGAGGGAGCAATTTTCAGCGGCCGATTCCGAGATACCAGGCCGAAAACCAGCGCGTTGTGACGCGTCGCGGGAACCCCAGCTTCTGCATCCCGCGCCGAACAAGGCTATAAGGCTATTCTGTAATTCGCCAGACAGCTGTTCGGCGGGCGGATCCACGTTTCCCGTGACTGTATATCGGGCCGGAACCCATTCCGGCCGGAAACCCAACCGCCGTTATGGAGAGCAAGCCATCGTCGCTCGGGAAGAGACGACCCTGGGGCCGACCTGTGGAGTGCGGTCAGCTTGCTGCCGCTGTTCTGCGACAAAGTTCTGTCGGCAAATCTCCGTTTGAGACTCTTCCGTCCAGACATCCGGCCAT